>PVBE011803573.1_pt1 | contig 34351 bp, 29 predicted proteins | sample 1631181 | NCBI WGS metagenome assembly PVBE01 (sample SAMN08397723, study PRJNA350692) | Marine metagenome, whole genome shotgun sequencing project. | isolation source: water | place: Pacific Ocean | collected 2012-04
AATCCAAATATATACAGTGTATTTGCTTTCTTTTCTCCCTGCTTTTTTTTATCCACTTGCTCTGTTTCTTGTGTTTCATTATCCACTTGCTTTATTCCCTATATTTTTTTACCCACTCGCGGGCAGGTCTCTTAGCTTCGGCGATTTGTGCAATGGCCATCCTTTTATCGACTATATCTAGGATATTCCCCGCATCCTCCGACATTTCCCAGATAACTTTCAAATTCATGGCGATCATAGCCAAATTGCCTCGCCGTTTGAATAGTTTTCCCTCGGCGGCCTTCCGCTAGCCCGATTTTGGTGAGTTAGCGGTGTTCGAGAACCCATATGGCCCAGTTTTTCGCCATCGTCACGCCCATCGGCGGGCCACTAGCCCGATGCCGCAATGAACGGTTGGCGTTCGCCGAAAATGGCCGTGCCCACCCGGACCAGGGTGGCGCCGAAGCGAACCGCTTTTTGGTAATCGGCGCTCATCCCCATGCTCAATTCCTCGAGCCCGTTGCGTCCGGCGATCTCGCCCAACAGGGCGAAATGAAGGGAGGCTTCCTCGTTTATCGGCGGGATGCACATAAGGCCCTTCAGCGGCAGGCCGTATTCGTCGCGGCAAGAAGCGATGAAAGCGTCGGCGGCGGCGGGGAGAACACCGGCTTTCCGAGGTTCCTCGCCGGTATTGACCTGAATCAAACAATCAGGCCGGCAGCCGCTTTTTTCCATCTCGATGGCCAGGGAGCGGGCGAGATTGGGCCGGTCGACGGTTTCAACGACGTCAAACAGGGAAACAGCGCGGCGCACCTTGTTGCGCTGCAACGGTCCGACCAAATGAAGGCGGGTGCCGGCGAAGGCTTGTTTCAAATCGGGCCATTTGGCCTCGGCCTCCTGGACCCGGTTCTCGCCAAAGATCCGGTGACCGGCCCGCAACGCGGCGCCGATGCGCGGGGCGGGATGGGCCTTGGAGACGGCGACAAGGGAAACGGCGGCGGCCGGCCGTCCGGCAGCCTGGGCGGCGGCGGCGATGCGGGCTTTCACGGCGGCTAGATTTTCGGCAATATCCACCTCGCTGCCCATTGGCGCACCCATGACGATCGGTCGAAACCAGGAAAAGGAATGAATCGAACGGTGCCAAGCCTAGCAGACCTGGCATGGCGGCTCAATTGGCGGCGCCGGCGCTTGCCGGCCGCGGGGACCGGAGACAAGACTTTTCCGCCGCTGATTCTGATGACCGACAGCTTAAGACTACCCGATCCCCTGACGGCGGTTGCCTCTTTGCCCGCCGGCGGCGCCGTCATCCTGCGCCACTACGGGGCGCCCGGCCGGCAAGACCTGGCCCGTGAACTGGCCGTCTTGTGCCGGCGGCGGCGGATCCGGCTGCTGATCGGCGGCGATGCAAGACTCGCTTATGCCGTCGGCGCCGATGGACTTCACCTGCCGGAATGGCTGGCCCGGCGGGGTCCCGGTAAGTGGCGACGCTGGCGGCGGGCCGGCTGGATCGTCACGGCGGCGGTGCATTCGCCGGCATCTCTTTTCCGGGCCGCCGGCGCCGGCGCCGACGCGGCGCTGCTGTCGCCAGTGTTCGCCACCGTCAGCCATCCCGATGCCGGGATGCTGGGACCGCTCAAATTCGCCGCTTGGTGCCGGTTGAGCCCGCTTCCGGTCTATGCCCTGGGCGGAATCTCGGCGGCCAACGTCGGCCGCCTCAAAGACTGCGGCAACGTCGGTTTCGCCGGAATCGGCGGGTTTTCGGAGGATTCGAAAAGACGGTCCTGGCGAGTCCCCGTGAAGCCGCTATAGTGCCGAAATTGTCTTTAGTATAATCTTAATATAATAAAGTATAATTAAGAAAGGGGCGGTAAGGCTCTGAAAACACGGATGGAAATGGAAAAAGGACCATCATCGGAATGAAGGGGCGGCAAGGCTCTGAAAACGCGGATGGAAAATACCCCAAGATGACCGTTATCCGGGACAGCCCCTTAAGAAATTGGTTTTAGAACAACAACTGCCGGAAAAGTCATGGGATCGGAAGTCATGCGCTTTAAAAGTCACCAATCCAGCGGCCACGGGAACAGGGCGCTCGCCGCCGCTCTGTTGTTGTTGGCGGCATCGTTTCTGTCCTCTTGCATGGAGGAGCGCGCCGAGGAAGCGCCGGAGCCTGTCGAAGTGCAATCGCCGGCCCTGTTTGGCGATGGCGGCATCCTCGGCGCCTTGAGAGAAGAACCCGTCACCACCATCGGGGTCAACAGCTTCCTGTGGCGGGCCTCGCTCGACACCATTTCCTTCATGCCGGTGAGTTCTGCCGATCCTTTCGGGGGAGTGATCATCACCGATTGGTTTTCGCCCCGCGAAACGCCGAATGAACGCTTCAAGGTGAATGTCTATATCCTTGGCCGGGCGCTGCGCGCCGACGGCATTCGGGTGGCGGTTTTCCATCAAGTTCAAAGTGACAATGACTGGCGGGATATTGGCATTGATGCCAAGGTCGGGACGAAAGTCGAAGACGCCATCCTGACCAGGGCGCGGCAGCTTAGACATGAAACCATGCGCAAATAATCCACGGGCGCGGGCGGGAAAAATTCATGTCGCGATATAACTTCAAGCAAATCGAGGCCAAATGGCGGGGCATTTGGGAAGAGCGCGGCTCATTCAGCGTCCTCGAAGAGGAAGGGCGGCCCAAATACTACGTCCTTGAGATGTTCCCCTACCCGTCCGGGCGCATTCATATGGGGCATGTTCGCAACTATACCTTGGGCGACGTGATCGCGCGGTATAAGCGGGCCCGCGGATTCAACGTGCTCCACCCGATGGGCTGGGACGCTTTCGGTTTGCCCGCCGAGAACGCCGCCATCGAGCACCGGGTCCATCCCGCCCGGTGGACGGCGGAAAACATCTCGGCCATGCGGCGTCAACTCAAAACCATGGGCCTGTCCTATGACTGGAGCCGGGAATTGGCCACCTGCGATGCCGATTATTACCGCTTCGAGCAGAAAATGTTCCTGGATTTCCTTGAAGAGGGGCTGGTCTATCGCCAGGAGTCCTGGGTCAATTGGGACCCCGTCGAGAATACCGTTCTCGCCAACGAACAGGTGATCGACGGCAAGGGCTGGCGGTCCGGGGCGGAAGTGGAACGCCGCCGCCTTGCCCAGTGGTTCCTCCGCATCACCGCCTTCGCCGATGAATTGCTCGACGACCTGAAATCTCTTGAACGCTGGCCGGAGCGGGTCCGCCTGATGCAGGAGAACTGGATCGGCCGCTCGGAAGGGGCGCGCATGGCCTTCGAATTGGCCGGACGGAGCGATCGTCTGGAAATCTACACGACGCGCCAGGACACCATTTTCGGCGCTTCGTTTTGCGCCATCGCCGCCAACCATCCGCTCGCCCGGGAACTGGCCAAGGCGAACCAGGGCCTCGCCGCCTTCATCGACCAATGCCACCAGCTCGGGAGCAGCGAAAAAGCCATTGAAACCGCCGAAAAGAAGGGGTTTGACACCGGTGTCAGGGCCAGGCATCCGTTTATCGAGGGCCGGGAGCTTCCTGTTTTTGTCGCCAACTTCGTGCTTTTGGAGTACGGCACCGGGGCCATTTTCGGCTGTCCTGCACACGATCAGCGCGACCTCGATTTCGCCCGCAAATACAAACTCGACGTCATTCCCGTCGTCGCTCCGCCGGACGTCGATCCGGCGTCCTTCGTTATCGGCGAGGAGGCCTACACGGGCGACGGGGTTCTGATCAATTCGCACTTCCTCGATGGCCTGTCGGTGGAAAAAGCCAAGGCGGAAACCGTCAACCGTCTCGAAGCCGCCGATGCCGGCGCCGGGGCGGTCAATTATCGTCTGCGCGATTGGGGTGTTTCCCGGCAACGCTACTGGGGCTGCCCGATCCCGGTGGTCCACTGCGGCGATTGCGGCACGGTTCCGATCCGCGAAGAAGATCTGCCCGTTGTCCTTCCCGATGACGTCGACCTGACGGCGGCGGGGAATCCGCTGGAAATCCACCCGACATGGAAGAATGTGGATTGTCCCAACTGCGGCAAGCCGGCGCTAAGGGAAACCGATACGTTCGACACCTTCTTCGAATCCTCCTGGTATTTCGCCAGGTTCTGCTCACCCCATGCCGAAACCGCCTTTTCCCGGCAAGCCGTCGATTACTGGCTGCCGGTGGACCAGTATATCGGCGGCATCGAACACGCGGTGCTGCATCTCCTTTACTCGCGGTTCTTCACTCGCGCCTTGCGCCAATGCGGATATCTGGGCATCAAGGAACCCTTCGCCGGCCTGCTGACCCAGGGGATGGTCTGTCATCGGACCTACCAAACCGCCGATGGCGAATGGGTGTTTCCCGACGATGTCAGCCATCAAGACGCCGGCACGCCGGTGCGGGCCGGCGACAACGCGCCGGTCACGGTCGGGCGGGCGGAAAAGATGAGCAAGTCGAAAAAGAATATCGTCGATCCGGCCACCATTATCGACTCTTACGGCGCCGATACGGCGCGCTTGTTCATGCTTTCCGACAGCCCGCCCGACAGGGATCTTGACTGGACGGAATCAGGCGTTGACGGGGCCTGGCGTTTTCTCAATCGTTTGTGGCGATGCGTTACTCAACCGCGGGTAAAATTCCCTGCTCCCGGGGCTCCCAAGCCCGAGTTTCCTTCAGCCCCCGCCGAAGAAGCGCACCGGGCCATTCACAAAGCCGTTTTCGCCGTATCCGGCGACTTGGAGCGGTTCCATTTCAACAAGGCCGTCGCCCGGATTCGGGAATTGACCAATTTGCTGGAAGACCTGAAGGAAAACCGGGACGATACCGCCTGGGTCCTTCGTCTCGGGTTTGAGGCGGTGGTCCGTTTGATCGGCCCGATGACGCCGCACTTGGCCGAGGAACTTTGGCAACGGCTTGGCCACGAATGCCCGCTGGCGGATACGCCCTGGCCGGAGGTCGATGCGAGCTTGCTTGTCGATGCCAGCGTCACCGTCGCCGTTCAGGTCAACGGCAAACTGCGCGGTACCGTGCGATTGCCGCAAAACTGCGAGCGCGGGGCGGCGGAAAAGGCGGCCCTGGCATTGCCGAAGGTCGGCGCCGCCATCGCCGGCAAGCCCGTTCGCAAAGTCATCGTGGTTGCGGATCGGGTGATCAATGTCGTTCTTTAGATCGTTTGTTTTGCTGGTTTCCTTGGCGGTTGTCGGCGGCTGTGGATTCCGCCCCCTTTACGGCGGCGGCCAGGCAGGCGGCATGTCCGCCAATCTGGCTACCATCCAGATCCAGCCGATTGCCGAGCGTACGGGTCAGTTGCTTCACAATCACCTCCTCGATCTTCTCAATCCCAAGGGCCGTCCCACGGCTCCCCGGTATCAACTGCGGGTGAGCTTGCAGGAATCCGTCGAAAAATTGGTGGTCCGCAAGAACGCCTTCGCGACCCGCGCCAACTTTTACCTGTCGGCAAAGGTACGGCTCTACCCTATCAACAACGGCAAGATTAATCTGAACAAACCTCATTTCTCCGCGGAAACCCAGACCGTCAGCAGTTACAACATCATGAATGCCGAGTTTGCCACTTTGATGACGGAAAAGGATGCCAAGTCCAGAGCCGCCCGGCGGACCGCCATTGATATTCGAACCCGTCTGAGCATTTTCTTTTTGCAGGCGCAAGCGGCGGCGCAAAAGACCGGCAAGTGAAGATCACCGGCCATGGCATCGAAAGTTTTCTCCGCCGGCCGGGCGCGGAAGTCATTTGCGTCTTGGTTTACGGACCCGACCAAGGACTGGTGCGGGAACGGACCGATACCCTGGTCCGAACCGTGTCCGGGAATATAAACGACCCTTTCCGCGTCGTCGAGTTGAGCGGCGGCGACTTGACCACCGATCCCCGGCGCCTGGCCGACGAGGCGGCGGCTTTGGCCCTTACCGGTGGCCGCCGCGTTGTCCGGGTGCGCGACGCCGGCGAGGCTATGGCCAAGGTCTTCGAGGCCTTTCTCGGCGATCCCGAGGTAGACGCCCTGGTGGTTGTCGAAGCCGGCGAGTTGGGGCCGCGCTCGTCCTTGCGCGGGCTCTGCGAGCGGGCCGCCAACGCCGCCGCCCTGGCCTGCTACGGCGACGACGGCGACAGTCTCCGGCAAGTGATCGCCGAATCCCTTGGCCGCCACGGCTTGCGGGCGTCCGGGGATGCCCTGGCCTTTCTTGCCGCCAACCTGGGTAGCGATCGTTTGGCGACGCGCAGCGAGCTGGACAAGCTGGCCCTTTACAAAGGCGAACCGGGCACGGTCGAGCTGGACGATGCCGTCGCCTGCGTCGGCGACAACGCCGCCATGACCATGGATGCCATCATCCACGCCGCCGGCTGTGGCGAGCAAGCGGAACTTGACCGGACGCTCGCCCGGGCTTTTTCGGAGGGCGTTCAGCCGGTCGGGATTTTAAGGGCAACCGCGCGCCATCTGCAGCGCCTGCATTTGGCCTCCGCCATGCTCGCCGCCGGCTGCTCTCCCGATGAGGCCATGAAAGCTTTGAAGCCGCGGGTGTTTTTCAAGTTTACCGGCCGTTTCCGCGATCAGTTGCGGCGCTGGTCCACTCGCCGCCTAGCCGACGCTCTGGACCTTGTCACCGAGGCCGAGCTCCTTTGCAAAACCTCGGGTCTGCCCCCGGAGGTCATTTGCGGCCGCGCTCTTTTACGCATCTCGCAAGAGGCGCGAACGGGTGGATCCCGGCGTTGATCCGCTGGCCACTAGAAAACTACGCCAAACTTGCTTCGCAAAACCGAACGTAACGTCGAGGCGGAAGAGCTTGAGGCTCGCGGCAAGCCGATCCGCGCTCGGCATGCCGAGAAGAACCCGTAACACCGGATCCGGCCCTACCGTGATGACTACAACGATCAGCGTGGCGGTCTCTCACGACGACCACAGAAAGCCAACCCTTAACACAAACGGACCTTGCGGCAGGTGTGAAATCCCGCACCGAGAGCTAAGGTCTTAGAGTTAAGGTCTTGACAAGATAGAAGCATCTGATCATAATGCGAATGACACGCAATATTAATTCTACTTTTGTTTGTCTATATAAAAAGGATGTCCCGATGTCTGGCATCTCCCTATCACAAGCAACCCGGTCATATCATTCGCCCGGTATCGACGAGACGGCCGAGCCGATCGGCCAAGCCGTCCCCGGCGAGGAGCTGGCGCGGCGGCTGCAAGACCGCCATGGGCATTTAGACATCCGTCAACTGCTCGCCGCCGTGATCCGGGATGAATTTCCCGGCCACGTCGCCGTTTCCACGTCATTCGGGATCGAGGCGGCGGTGTTGCTTGCCATGGTCGCCAAAATCGACCCGGCGACGCCGGTAATTTTTCTCGATACCGGTCTGTTGTTGGAGGAAACCCTGGCTTACCGCGACGTCTTGCAATCGCATCTAGGTCTCAAGGACGTCCACACGTTGAGCCCCGGTCCGTCGGACCTCAAAGCTTTCGATCCGGAACGGATCTTGTCTAACGACAATTACTGCTCTCTGCTCAAGAAGCAGCTTCTCGGCAAGGCGTTGCGGGGATTCGACGCCTGGATAAACGGCTGCAAACGTTTTCACGGCGGCGAAAGGTCGCGGCTGGCGGTCTTTGAATTCGTCGATGGCCAGATCAAGATCAACCCTCTTGCCGCCTGGTCGCCGGCTCGCGTCGAGGCTACTTTCAGGGAACTGATGCTTCCCCTCCACCCCTTGGCCGAAAAGGGAGACACCTCGGTCGGATGCGCCGCGTGCGCAAGCCTAGCGGGCTCGGCGAAGATATCCGCGCCGGCCGCTGGGCGGGACGGGAAAAGACCGAATGCGGCATCTACTAGGCGCCATGGTTGGCCTAGGTGATCCGAGGATCGTCCCGCACATATTGAACTGCCCTTGCTACATCGCTTAACTAAGGATTTAGCAATGCAAAAAAACCGTTATTACGAAGATCAAATTAATAGTCCGTTACGCAACACAAGCATCGGCGGATATGCCGAGACCGCCTTTTTCCTTATTGCCACGATTGTGGTATTGCTGGCATGCAGATGGCTGGTTATCTTTGAAAAAAGTGTGCTGCAACGGCACCGCTGGTTGCGTACTGGAGTTTTTAAATACCTCTCCGAAGGCTCCATCGGCCTGATGTGCGCCATCAGAAAATTCAAGCCGGAACGGGGTTTCCGCCTTGCTATTCACGCCATGTGGTGGATCAGGGTGAAAATCCAGGAGTTCATCTTGAACTCGTGGTCCTTGGTTCGAGCCGGATCATTGGCCACTAAGAAGTAGCTCTTCTGGAACTTACGCCGGATCAAGGCAAAGCTGGGCATCTACGAAGATCACGACCTCAATGACGGCCAAATCCATGAGATGGCTAAAATGCTCTTTCCAAGCTTATAAACGAAGTGTTTGTGTCACCGACCAGCGCAACATGGTTTAAAGATTCGGTCCAATCAATGATTGAGAACCTTGGGTATGGGTATGAGTTTGAAATCAGGAAATCATATCTCGCCGCCACACCCCCAATATGACGTGAGTTTCTGTTGGTTGTGGGGGCAGGTTTGACGCCCCCTTTGGGTCAGAAGCGACACTCCGAGGCGGAGCCTCCAAAGGTCCGTAATGCGGCGGTAAGCAGACCCTCGGTTTTAAGAGTACAGACCCTAAAAGTATTTCTGGATTGATCGCGCTCATGCGATCAGCCGGCGTTCAAACGCCACGTAGGATTATGCCCGCTGTCGCGGCGGATTGCGGCTCTCGCCACAGTCAGATCGCATCGGGATTAAATGATTCCATTCAATCCCGATGCGATCTAGGAAAGTTTTTCTGATTGTTTGTCGTTTTTTCCGGGAGGCATCATAGCGCCGCCGCCATGGCTGAGCCGGCCTAGGATGTCGTCCAACTGATCGACGGTGCGATAGTGGACGGTCAGGGTTCCCCCTTTTTCCTTGCCGAGGAATTTGATTTCCACCTTTAATCCCAAAAGGTCGACCAGATCTCTTTCGAGCGCCAGGATGTCGGCGTCCTTGGCCGCGGATTTCCGCCCTCCTTTCGTTTTCCTTCCTTTCTTCTGGACCAACTTTTCGGTCTGCCGGACGTTCAGTCCCAGTTTCGCCACTTGGCCGGCCAGGGCGGTGGGATCGACGGCTGTCAACAAGGCGCGGGCGTGGCCGGCGGTCAGCGTCCCGCCATCCAGCATCTTCTTGACCGCATCGGGAAGGTCCAGCAGACGCAGCATATTGGCGACATGGCTGCGGCTTTTGCTGACGGCATGGGCCAAGTCCTTTTGGTTATGCGAAAATTCCTCCATCAACCGGCTATAGCCTTCCGCCTCTTCCAGGGGCGAGAGGTCCTGGCGTTGGAGGTTCTCGACCATGGCGATTTCCAATGCTTCCCGGTCCGTCAGCTCCTTGATGATGACCGGGACTTCGTGCAATTGGGCTTGTTGGGCGGCGCGCCAACGGCGTTCTCCGGCGACGATTTCATAGGCGTTGTCTTGGCCGGGTAAACGGCGCACCAGCAGCGGCTGGAGGATGCCTTTTTCGCGGACGGACCGGGCCAGATCCTCGATCAGTTCCGCATCCATGGAGCGGCGGGGCTGAAGACGGCCAGGGTGAAGCTCCTCGATGGGGACCGGTTTCGAAACCCCGGGCTTGTCAAGCTCGGAATAATCCTCGCCGCCGTCCTCGCCCAGCAAGGCCGACAGCCCACGGCCCAGGTTGCGGCGCTTGTCCTCGCCGGCCATTTAGTGCTCCGTCTCATCTATAAGGTACCCATACGACGGCCTTACAAGGCTTCCGGATAGGAGCGCGTCGCATTGCCAACCATTTGGCATGGGCCAAAGCCGTGGTGCCAACCCACCACAAGCGGCGCGCGATGACGTCCGGAAGCCTTGCAGGGCCGCCCGAAGGGTCGTTTTTCCCGTCCCCTCGGGGCGTCGGGAGCGCTTGACGATGCGCCAGCATCGACGGCGCGCCTTGCGGGGACTTACGCGGCGCCACCGGCGCCACGGTTCCCCGCAAGCCTGCCGAGGAAACGGGAAAAACGATCGTATGGGTACCTTATAGATGAGACGGAACACTAGGCTGATATCCGCCGTTCGCGGCGCAGGACTTCGCTGGCCAGATGAATGTAAGCCTGGGAGCCGGCGCAGCCCATGTCATAGACGAGAACCGGTTGGCCGTGGGAGGGCGCTTCGGAGACACGCACGTTGCGGGGAATCACCGTCTTGTAAACCTTGTCGCCGAAATGGTCGCGAACGTCGTTGGCAACCATTCCGGACAAGTTATTGCGTGTATCGAACATTGTTAACACAATACCTTGTATGTCGAGGCTGGGATTAAAAGCCTGTTTGATCCGTTCGATGGTCTTTATCAAATGGCTCAATCCTTCCAAGGCCAAGAACTCGCATTGCATCGGCACGAGAACGGCGCGGGCGGCGACCAAGGCATTGATGGTCAACAGGCCGAGGCCCGGCGGACAGTCGATAAGGATATAGTCGAAGTCCTCGGCGCCCGCCGCCAAGGCCTTGCGCAAGCAATAGGCACGGGTTTCCATATCCGCCAGTTCGATTTCCGCCGCCGACAGATCGATGCCCGATGGGACAATTTCGAGGCCCGGAATGCAGGTCTCCAGAATCGTTTCATCGAGACGCGCCTGGCCGATCAATAAGTGGTAGGAATTGCGGGTCCGCGCTTGCCGCGCGATGCCAAGCCCGGTGCTGGCGTTGCCCTGGGGATCCAGGTCGATGATGAGGACGTTTTTTTTGACGGCGGCCAAGGCGGTGGCCAGGTTGATGGCGGTGGTGGTCTTGCCGACCCCGCCTTTCTGGTTGGCGATGGCGAAGATTCTAGTGGCCCTGCCTGGGGTGTTGGTGTCAACCATTGCGGCGCGCCATTCCCTCCACTTTCAGGATCACCCCAGAAGGATCCGATCGGCTTTCGATTTTCGAAACCTTTATATGCCATTTTTGTTGCGTATCAGTCAATTCCTCTTCGGCTTTTCGGCCTTTGTAAAAAAAGCAGAGCGCCTTTCCGCGACCGGCAACGAACGGTTCGGCGTAAGCCAGGAGCTTGGCCAGGGACGCGCATGCCCGGGCGGTGACGACATCGGCGGCGAAGGGTTCGAGGTTTTCGATGCGGCCGTTGTGGATCACCGCACCGGCTTGCGTGACCCGGTTGACCTCGTTGAGAAAGGCGCATTTGCGGCTGTTGCTTTCGACCAGGTGGACGTTCCAGCCGCCGATGATGGCGAGGACGAGACCGGGAAATCCGGCGCCGCTGCCCAAGTCGAGCAAGGTGCCCGGACGCCCCGGCAGATGCGGCAACAGTTGCGCCGAATCCAAGAAATGCCGCCGCCACATGTCGGCCAGGCCGCGGCGCCCGACAAGGTTGATCCGCCTTTGCCATTTGGCCAGCAGTTCGGCATGAATTATCAACCGCTCCAGCTGTTGCCGGGTAATCCCGGTAGCGGCGGCGAACTCGGCGGCGGTCATCGGCGCCGGAGGTTTCACGGCCCCGTGACGGCTACCGTCATTTTGGCCCATGCCAAATGGTTTGTAGTGACCGATGTTTCACGTGAAACAACCATCTGGAGCAAATCCCGAGCGGAGGAACTCATCCGCGACGCATTTGCGTTTAAAAATAAACACACTCAAGCCGAAAGCCGCTGCCGGCGCCGCCGTACGTAGCCTAAAAGCAATGTCAGGGCGGCCGGCGTGACACCGGAGATTCTCGATGCCGCCCCCAGGGTGGCCGGACGGGCCCGGTTAAGCTTTTCCCTCACTTCCGCCGACAGGCCGGTAATGGCGGAGAAATCGAGTTCGGTCGGAAGCTGCAGGGATTCATCCCGGCGAAAGGCGCGGATGTCGGCTTCCTGGCGGTCCAGGTAGGCGGCATAGCGGGCCTCGATTTGCAGTTGCCGGGCGACATCCGCCTCGATGGCCACGAGTTCGGGCCAAACGGCGGCCAGGGTGTCGATGTCGATACCGGCATGGGAAAGCATCTCGGCGGCGCTCCGCCGCACGCCATCCTGGCTGACGGCGATGCCCCGGCGGCCGATCCAGGTGGGGGTGGCGGTCAGCCGTTTCAGCAGCGAGCGGCCGTCGTCCAAAGCCTTGGCCTTTTTCAGGAAAGCTTGCCGGCGTTCGCCGCCGACGCAATCGGCGTCGATGCCTTTCAGTGTCAGCCGCTGGTCGGCGTTATCGGCGCGCAGTTGCAAACGGTATTCGGCGCGCGACGTGAACATCCGGTAGGGCTCCGTCGTGCCCAGCGTCACCAGGTCGTCGATCAAGACACCAATATAGGCGTCGGCCCGGTCGAGCAGAAACGAATCGTTGCCGGCCGCAGCCCGGGCAGCGTTTACGCCGGCCATCAGTCCTTGCGCGGCGGCTTCCTCGTAGCCCGTGGTGCCGTTGATCTGACCGGCCAGGAAAAGCCCCGGCACCCGCCGGGCCTCAAGGTTGGGGGCAAGCTCCCTGGGATCGATGAAGTCGTATTCGATGGCATAGCCGGGTTTCAGCATGACCACCCGTTCAAGTCCGGGAATGGTCTTGAGGAGTTGCCGCTGCACCTCTTCCGGCAAGGAGGTGGAGATGCCGTTGGGATAGACGGTATGATCCTCCAGGCCCTCCGGCTCCAGGAATATCTGGTGCCGGCGGCGTTCCGCGAAGCGCACCACTTTGTCCTCGATGGATGGACAGTAACGGGGACCGGTGCTGTCGATCCGACCCGAATACAAAGGCGCCCGGTGAAGGTTGGCGCGGATCAGATCATGGGACTTGGCGGTGGTGCCGGTGATATGGCAATCTACCTGCGGCGTTTCAATCCGTCGGGTGAGGAAGGAAAACGGCGTCGGCGGATCGTCTCCGGACTGGATCTCCAGGCCCCGCCAATCGATGCCGCGTCCGTCAAGACGGGGCGGGGTTCCCGTTTTCAGGCGGCCCATGGTGAACCCTAGGCGCTCGAACGTATAGGCGAGCCCGACGGCGCGGGCGTCGCCGGCCCGGCCGGCCGGAATCGTCCGTTCGCCGATGTGGATGAGGCCGCGAAGAAAGGTGCCGGTGGTGACGACGACACGGCCGGCCCGGATTTCCTCGCCAGCCTCCGTGCGGACGCCGCAAAGCCCGCCGTGGCCATCGAACAGCAGGTCGTCGACGGCACCGGCGCGAAGCGTCACTCCGGGCTGCCGGCGCAGCAAACCGAGGACGGCTTTTTTGTAAAGCCGGCGGTCGGCCTGGGCGCGCGGCCCTTGCACCGCCGGTCCTTTGCGGCGGTTGAGGATGCGGAACTGGATGCCGGCTTGATCGGCGGCGCGGCCCATGAGGCCGTCGAGAGCATCGACCTCGCGCACTAACTGCCCCTTGGCCAGGCCGCCGATGGCCGGGTTGCACGACATCTCGCCAATGGTTTCAAGCCGGTGGGTCAGCAGGAGCGTATCGGCGCCGACACGCGCCGCCGCCGCCGCCGCCTCGCAGCCGGCGTGGCCGCCGCCAATGACGATGACGTCGTAGCGGGTCCTCGCCGGCCGATCCTGCCTTTGCCTTTCCATGGATGGAAATTTAGAAGCGCTCGGGGGAGGAGTCAATTCGCCGCCGCGAGGGCGATGAAAAGGCGATTCGGTTTCACGTGAAACATTTTCTCTTTACAGTTCTCTATTCTTCAAGAACTCGATGTTTTCCGCTTGATGCAATTATTTGCCGATGCAGAAATCCTTAAAAACCACATCGAGGATGTCTTCCACGTCAACCCGGCCAGTGATCCGGCCCAGGCAACGGACGGCGAGGCGAAGGTCCTCGCCAGCCAGTTCCGGGGCCTCGGCGCGTAAGGATCTGGTCAAGGCCTGGCGGCAGTCCTCCAGGGCTTGGCGGTGGCGGACCCGGGTCACGGCCGGGGCGGCGGTGATCCGGCAGCGCGCCGCCACCTCCTCGGCGATGGCGGCCAAGAAGGCGTTCAGCCCGGCGCCGGTGCGGACCGAAATGGCGAAACCCGGCCGGCCATTGACGGACAACGGGGGGGGAGGCTCCGCGAGGTCCGATTTGTTGATCGCCACCAGGCTGTTTTCGTCGATCAGTTCGGCCGTACAGGGGTCGACGCGGGGCCAGGTTTGGGCGTCCAATACCGCCAGCTTGAGGTCGGCGTCGCGGGCCCGCCCGCGAGCTCGCCGCACTCCTTCCGCTTCGATCTCGTCACCGCCCTCGCGCAAGCCGGCGGTATCGGAAACCACCGCCGGATAACCGCCAAGATCAAGGTGCGCTTCGATGACGTCGCGGGTCGTCCCCGCCGTCGCCGAGACGATGGCCGCGTCGCGGCGGGCGAGCCAGTTGAGAAGGCTGGATTTGCCAGCGTTGGGAGGGCCGATGATGGCCAGATGGACGCCGTCGCGCAAGCGCTCGCCGCGGCGTTGGTCCCGCAGGTGGGCGGCAATCTCCGCATCCAGCTCGGCAACCTCCAAGCATACCTGATCGGCAATCCCCTCGGGAAGGTCGTCATCGGAAAAATCGATGCTCGCTTCCAGGTGGGCGAGGGCCTTGAGCAAGCGTTGCCGCCAGTTTTCGTAGATGCGCCCCAGATCTCCCCGCATCTGGCGCAAGGCCTGGCGGCGTTGGGCCTCGGTTTCCGCCGAGATAAGGTCGGCGAGGCCTTCCGCGGCGGTCAAGTCGAGCTTGCCGTTTTCAAAGGCGCGGCGCGTGAACTCTCCCGGCTCGGCCATGCGTAGATCGGGACAGCGCGCCAGCGCCTCGAGGACCGCCAAGATCACTGCCCGGCCGCCATGCAGGTGCAACTCGACGACGTCTTCGCCGGTGAAGCTGGCCGGTGCCGGGAACCACAAAGCCAAACCCTCGTCGAGCACCTCGCCCCCGCCTGCGTCGGTGATGACAACGCGCTTCGCCAAACGCGGCGGCGGGGCTTGTCGCGGAAGTCCTTTGGCGGCCCGCCGGCGCTGCTCCCCGGCGCCGGTCAGGCGCTGCAGTGCGGCCAATGATTGCCGCCCGGAAAGGCGTATAACCGCCAGCCCGGCGGGAACGCTTCCGCTCGATAAGGCGTAAATGGTATCGGCATTCATTACTAATACAAAATGATTTTCAATATCCCTTTATAGTAACTCAATGTAGTAGGTACTAAAGTTTTTATATCAATATATTGAGTTTAGCTGGAAATCGTCGCGGAAGCAGTCGAGCCTCTCCGATCATTGCCAAAGCCTCTCTGCTTGGCCCGGCCAATAAAAAACCACCGTTTGTGAGGTTGTTTTCCCGGCCGGGGATTCCAAACTAAGCCTGTAGGCTCGGCGGTGCAACGGCGGCAACAGCGCGGCGGCGGCGCGGCCCTAAAAAAATGGACATAGCGTAATGAACCAAAATCTGTTGGCCGCCGAGACCAGCCCCTACCTCCTGCAACACAAGGACAATCCCGTCCACTGGCACCCCTGGAACTCGGTCACTCTGGCCAAGGCCAGGGCGGTAAACAAGCCGATCCTCCTTTCCATCGGATATTCCGCCTGCCACTGGTGCCATGTCATGGCCCATGAGAGTTTTGAAAACGAGGCCGTCGCCGGGGTGATGAATGAGCTTTTCATCAACATCAAGGTCGACCGGGAGGAACGCCCCGACCTGGACGCCGTCCACCAAACGGCGTTGAACCTGATGGGCAAGCAGGGCGGCTGGCCCCTGACCATGTTCCTGACGCCGGAGGGGGAACCCTTCTGGGGCGGGACGTATTTCCCGCCAACGCCCCTTTACGGCCAGCCGGCTTTTGTCGATGTTCTCCATTCCGCCGCCGGAATTTTTCACCGCCAGAAAGAAAAGGTGCGCGGCAACGTATCGGCGATCAGGCAAGCGATGAGCGAACTGTCCCGGCCGGCGGCAACGAAGACTCTTTCCATGGACCTGATCGACAAGGCCGCCGAGATGGCCGTCCGCATGGTCGATTTCGTCGAGGGCGGCACCGTCGGCGCGCCGAAATTTCCCCAGCCCTGTTTTTTCAGCTTCCTGTGGCGAGCCCACCGGCGCACCGGATCGAGCCTTTCGGGCCGGGCCGTGACGCTGACTTTGGACAAGATCTGCGAAGGCGGGCTCTACGATCACTTGGCCGGCGGCTTCGCCCGTTATGCGACCGACGATAAGTGGCTGGTCCCGCATTTCGAGAAAATGCTTTACGACAACGCCCAGCTCATAGAACTTCTCAGCGAGGTGTGGGTGGACACCCGCAATCCCCTTTACGCCGCCCGGGTGCGCGAAACGATTGCCTGGGCGCTCGCCGACATGCGGGTCGATGGGCTCGACGGAGAGGGCGGGATGTTCGCCTTCGCCAGTTCCATGGACGCCGACAGCGAGGGCGAGGAGGGCCGGTACTACGTCTGGACCGAAGCCGAAATCGACGGCCTTCTGGGGACGGACGCGCCGCTTTTCAAGGAAACCTACGGCGTCACCAGGGACGGCAACTGGCGAGGGAAAACCATTCTCAACCGCGGCGGCGGCGGCGGCGGCGGCGAAGCCGTGGAAAACAAGCTTGCCAGGGGCCGGAAGATCCTTCTCGAAGCCCGGTCTCTGCGGGTGGGGCCGGGGCGCGACGACAAGGTGCTGGCCGACTGGAACGGCCTGATGATCGCCGCCCTTGCCAAGGCCGGCGCCGTCTTCGGCGAGCCCGCCTGGTTGGAAGCGGCCAAGACCGTATTTTCATTCGTTTGCCGGCGGATGATCGAAAACGGCCGCTTGCGTCATTCCTGGCGCCGCGGCCGCTTGCGCCACGCCGCCGTCGTCGACGACTACGCCAACATGTGCCGGGCCGCCTTGGCCCTTTATGAAGCGACGGGCGGGCGCCTCTACCTGGAGCGGGCCGAGGCCTGGGTCGCCTTGGCCAATCTGAATTACTGGGACGCCTCGGGCGGCGGTTATTTTCTCGCCGCCGATGATGCCGACGATGTCATCACCCGTTCCAAGACCATCGCCGACAACGCCCAGCCGTCCGGCAACGGCACCATGGCCGAGGTCTTGGCGCGGCTGTTTTATTTGACGGGCGAAGCCACTTACCGGCGGCGCGGCGAAGAGCTGATTCGGGTTTTTTCCAGCCCCTCGCCCGAGCATTTGATTAATCTTCCAGGCTTGACCAGCGGGTTCGAGCTTTTCGAGAGGGCCGTTCAGATTGTCGTCATCGGAAGGCCCGAGGAAAAGGCCGCCCAAGCCCTGCGCCGGGCCGTCTTCGAGACCGCGCCTTGGCGGCGGGTGCTGACGCTTGCCGGCCCCGGCGCCGAACTGCCGGCGAGCCATCCGGCGCGGGGAAAGGGCTTGGCAAGGGGGGGGAAACCGGTGGCTTACGTTTGCTCCGGGGTTACTTGCGGTTTACCGATCGTTGACTCGGATGTCTTGAAGGACGAGCTCGGTAAACTGTAAACTCTTATCCATGCCCCATCTTTGCGTGATGAGCCCGTTCGGGCCTTTGACATTGCACGAGGAGTCGGCGGCCATCGTTTCCCTCGACTGGGGCCGGGCCAGCGATGTCGAGCCCTCGCCAGTGCTTATCGAGGCGAGGAACCAATTGGACGCTTATTTCGATGGCCGGCTAAAAGTTTTCGATTTGCCCTTGGCGCCGCCTGGTACCGCCTTTCAGGTTGCCGTGTGGACGCTCATGGAACGCATTCCCCATGGCCAAACCCGGACCTACGGGGAAATGGCTTTGGACTTGAAAAGCGGCCCCCGCGCCGTCGGCAACGCCGGCGGCCGCAACCCCATTCCCATCTTCATTCCGTGCCATCGGGTGGTCGGCGCGGGGCGGCGCATGTGCGGTTATTCCGGTGGTGCCGGGATTGCCACCAAGAAGGCCCTGTTGCTTTTGGAAGATCCGGAAAAACGTGATTGGTTTATAGCGGAACCTTGATTTACAGGCTTTCCAGCGGCGAACGGGGCAAGTCATGAGCAAGGCCATTCGCATCTTCGAGACCGGCGGCCCGGACGTGCTGCGTTGGCGGGACGTCGATGTTGCCGCTCCCGGCCGCGGCGAGGTCCGCCTCCGGCAGACCGCCGTCGGGCTCAACTACATCGACGTCTATCATCGCGGCGGTCTCTATCCCTTGGCGGAATTGCCCGCCGTCATCGGCATGGAAGGAGCGGGCGTCGTCGAGGGCTTAGGCCCGGAAGTGACCGGTTTCGAGGTCGGCCAGCGGGTTGCCTACGCCGGCCTGCCGCCGGGCGCCTACGCCCAAGAAAGGCTGATACCGGCGCACCGTCTTGTCGCCCTGCCGGACGGCATCGACGATCGCCAGGCCGCCGCCATGATGCTCAAGGGCATGACCGCCCATTATCTGATCCGCCGCACTTATCGCGTCCAGAAGGGCGATACCATTCTTGTTCATGCCGCCGCCGGCGGCGTCGGCTCGATCCTTTGTCAATGGGCGAAACACCTGGGCGCCACCGTCATCGGCACCGTCGGCAGCGATGAAAAAGCCGATCTCGCCGGCGCCAACGGCTGCGACCACGCCATCGTTTATTCACGCGAAAATTTCCCCGAACGGGTCAGCGAAATCACCGCCGGCGGCGGCGTCGCGGCGGTCTACGATTCCGTCGGCCGGGCCACCTTCGAGGGCTCGTTGGATTGCTTGCGGCCCTTGGGCGTCATGGTCAGCTTCGGCAACGCCTCGGGTCCCGTCGCGGCGGTCGATCCGGCGGTCCTGGGCGCCAAGGGATCGCTGTTTTTGACCCGCCCCACGTTGATGACCTATACCGCCAAGCGCCAAGACCTCGTCGCCGCCGCCGAGGAACTTTTCGATGTCGTCTTAAGCGGCCAGGTCAAAATCGCCATCCATCAAACCTATCCCCTGGCGGAAGCGGCGCAAGCCCACCATGACCTGGAGGCGCGAAAGACCAAAGGCTCGACGGTTCTGATTCCTTAAAGCGTGTCTATGTTGATAAAAACCGGCGGAAACGCTGGCGATTATTTCCTTGCCACGCCCATCGGCGGGAAATGCCGATTAACTGTTCATGGACCCGAAGAACTCCTCGTTGTTCTTCGTTTCCTTGAGTTTGGCAAGCAGGAAATCCATGGCGTCGGTGATTCCCATGGGCATCAGGATGCGGCGCAAGATCCACATTTTCGACAATGTTCCCTGGTCGACCAAAAGCTCTTCCTTACGGGTGCCTGACTTGGTGATGTCGATGGAAGGCCAGGTGCGTTTGTCGGAAAGCTTGCGGTCGAGGATGATTTCCGAATTGCCGGTGCCCTTGAACTCTTCGAAGATCACCTCGTCCATGCGCGAACCGGTGTCGATCAGGGCCGTCGAGATGATGGTCAGCGAGCCGCCTTCCTCGATGTTGCGGGCGGCGCCGAAAAACCGTTTCGGGCGTTGCAGGGCGTTGGCGTCGACGCCGCCGGTCAAGACCTTGCCCGAACTCGGGACGACGGTGTTGTAAGCCCGCGCCAAGCGGGTAATGGAATCGAGTAAAATCACCACGTCGCGTTTGTGTTCGACCAGACGTTTGGCCTTTTCGATGACCATTTCCGCCACCTGCACGTGACGCGACGCCGGCTCGTCGAAGGTCGAGCTGACCACCTCGCCCTTCACCGAACGGTCCATGTCGGTCACTTCCTCGGGCCTCTCGTCGATCAAAAGCACGATCAGGTAGCATTCGGGATGATTGATGGCGATGGCGTGGGCGATGTTTTGCAGCATTACCGTTTTGCCGGTCCTGGGCGGCGCCACGATCAGCGCTCGCTGGCCCTTGCCGATGGGAGAGATGAGGTCGATGACCCGTGAGGTTCGGTCCTTGACGCTCGGATCTTCAATTTCCATTGTCATGCGGTCATCGGGATAAAGAGGCGTCAGGTTGTCGAAATTAATCCGATGGCGGACGTTCCCCGGGTCGGAGAAGTTGATGTCGTTGACTTTCAGCAGGGCGAAGTACCGTTCACCGTTTTTCGGCGAGCGGATCTGACCTTCCACCGTATCGCCCGTTCGTAAACCGAACCGCCGCACCTGGCTCGGCGAAACGTAAATGTCATCCGGTCCCGGGAGATAGTTGGCCTCTGGCGAGCGCAGGAAGCCGAAGCCATCCTGAAGAACCTCGAGGACGCCATCGCCGAAAATGGCGACGTCATTCTCGGCCAACTGTTTGAGGATGGCGAACATCATATCCTGCTTGCGCAGCGAGCTGGCGTTCTCGATTTCCAGTTCCTCGGCGTAACCGAGGAGATCGGCCGGTGTCTTGGTTTTGAGTTCTTGAAGATTCATGGTTGGATGGAAAAGCGATCTGGTGGAGAGATCTTAGAAAGGTATTAAACAAGGAATAATGCTAAAAACCGACTTTGTCCCCGATGTCGGTTTTTAAAGGAACAGGACTGTTGCGCCGCGTCCGATAAAAAAAAAGGATTCCTTGAGAACGCCGCCAGAAGTAAAGATCGGCAAAGCCAAGAAAGTAAAGCCTAACCAAACCTCAAGGGCTAGTCAAATGGAGAATGCAAGCTGCTTCAAATCGCTTTAAAAAGGCTTGACCACGGCGAGAATAACGATGCCGATCATCAGCAAGGTCGGCATCTCATTAACGATACGGAAAAATTTTTCCGAATGGCCGTTCGTATCCCCGGCGAAATTGCGCCGCCACCGCCACATCAGAACATGGATCGCCAAAAGCAAGGCGACCAAAAACAGCTTGCCGTGGAGCCAGCTCGCATCCCGTATCCTTTCGCCGAAATCGGCCAGCAGCAAACCGCCAAACAGGATCGAAGCCAGCATGGCCGGTGTCATGATGGCATTGAAAAGGCGCCGCTCCATGATCTTGAAGGTTTCGGATTTGTCCGATCCCGTCAGGGCTTGCGTGTGGTAGGCGAACAGCCTTGGCAGGTAGAGAAGCCCCGCCATCCAGGACATCACGGAAATCACGTGCAAGGCCTGGATCCAGAGGTAAGCGGAAGGCGAAAGCTCCACCCCGTTCGTTTCCCCGTTCAAAAGCGCCGGTCATGAAGACAACGTCCCATGACCGGGGAACATGCCGTTTTGTCGCCGGTCGCGATGCGGCCCGGCTGCCATTTCAGCGCCGTTTCAACGATATAGGCCAGGCTGTCGATAAACTCAACCCGAGTGGCCAGGGCCGGCACCCGGATGAACGCCGGAATAGCAAGCTCCCGGCACCGCCGGCGATAGGTGATGTCCAGTTCGACGAGGGTCTCGGAATGCTCGGAAACAAAAGAGATGGGGACGACGACCACGGGGACCCGGTCCTTGGCCGCCTGTTCCAGCGCCTCTTCGGTGGACGGACCGATCCACCGCAGCCGCCCGACGCGGCTTTGGTAGCAGACCGACCAGTCCAAGTCCGGAACCGTCAGCTCGCCGACCACCGCCGCCGCCGTCCGTTCGATTTGCTCCTGGTAGGGGTCGCCGCGGTCGATGATTTTTCGCGGCAAGCCATGGGCGGAGAACAGCAGTCTCGGTTTTCCCGCCCGAGACGCCTCTTGCAAGCCGGCGCCAATGAGTTTCGCCTGGGCGCGGAGCAGACCCGGCGCCGTTGGATAACAACAGACGGCATGGGTCGGTACGCGCAATCCGGCCGCCGCCGCGGCCCGGTTCCATTCCTGCAAAGAGGTCCCCGACGTGGTGGTTGAAAACTGCGGGTAAAGGGGCAGGAGGACGATTTCGTCGGGGCTGAATATTTTCACGGCCGCCGCCGTTTCATCGCTCATCGGATGCCAATAGCGCATGGCGACAAAAACCCTGGCCTCGAATTTTGTCCGCAATCGCTCTTCCAGGGCGGCGGCTTGCAGTTGGCTCTGCTCGACAAGAGGCGACTTACCGCCGATCTTTTCATAAATCTCTCGGGCCGGGGCTTCCCGGCGCCGCGAAATCCATTGCGCCAGCAGCCAGCGGGCCGGTCTTGGCAGGTCGAGGATGGCGGGATCGTTGAACAAATTGAAAAGAAAAGGCCTAACCGAATCCAACTGATCCGGTCCGCCCAGATTGAACAACACGACGGCAAGCTTTTTCATCCCTGGGGTTTCAAGGTTTTCCAGGCATTTCCCGAAATCTAACCGCGGATCAGCTCGACCAGGCGATGCACGTGTTCAGGCGGCGTTTCCTGCAGAACGCCATGACCGAGGTTGAAGATGAACGGCCCCGCCGCCAGGGCTTCAAGGATACGCCGCGTTTCCATTTCCAGGGCCTTGCCGCCGACCACCAAGGCTTGGTTGTCCAAGTTGCCTTGCACCGTCGACTTTCCCTGCAGATTGGCCGCCGCCCAGTCGACGGGAACGGCGCTGTCGATGCCGATTGCGTCGACTCCGCTCAGATTGGCGAAAGCCTCGTACATCAGGCCGGCGCCGCGCGGGAAACCGATGATCGGGACGTCCGGACAGGCTTGCCGCAATCTCCCGACAAGGGCCGCCGTCGGCGCAATGACCCAGCGGCGAAACTGCGATTCACCGAGAACGCCGGCCCAACTGTCGAACAACTGAATGACTTCAACCCCGTTTTCGACTTGCTGGACAAGATGAACCGCTGTCGCCTCGACCAACAGGTCGATCAATTTTTGCAAATCGTCCGGCGCCCGATGGGCCCAGGCCCTGATTTTTCCGCATCCGGTTCCACCGCGCCCCTCGACCATGTAGACGGCCACCGTCCAGGGTGAACCGGCAAATCCGATCAATGTCGTTTGCTGTGGGATTTCACGGCTTAATTGGTGAACCGTCTCGTAGACCGGCGCCAAATGGTCCCTCAGCCGCCCGATGCCGAGGCAGGATAGCTTTTCGGGCGAGTCAACCGGCTCGAGAACCGGGCCTTCACCTTCGCGGAACTGGACTTTTTGTCCCAGGGCGTCCGGCACCACCAGGATATCGCTGAACAAAATAGCCGCGTCCATGCCGTAACGGCGCAGGGGCTGCAAAGTCACCTCCACCGCCAGATCGGGGGTGTAACAAAATTGCAGAAAGTCTTTCGCGGTGGCGCGGATTTTCCGGTACTCGGGCAGATAGCGGCCGGCTTGGCGCATCAACCAGAGCGGCGGCGGCGAAAGACTTTCGCCGCTCAAGGCGCGCAGCAGGGGCTTTTTCGGTTGGCTAGTGGCCTGTATCATCTAAATTGCACCCCTACGATCACTTTTCCCGTCCCCTCGGTAGGAGGGAAGGCGCAGGCGATGCCTGCGCATCGGCAAGCCTTTCCGACGCCCCGAGGGGACGGGAAAAGTGACCCATTGGGCGGCGTTGCGAGGCTTCCGGACGTCGTCGCGCGCCGCTTGTGGTGTGATGGCACCACGGCGCGACGCGCTCCTAGCCGGAAGCCTCGCAACACCGTCGTAGGGGTGCAATTTAGATGATACAGGCCACTAGTGGCCATCACGGTCCGGCCATGTCGGCGAGGATGGCTTTCATGGCGAAACCGGAGACCGTGTGGCGGGCATGGGTTTCGTCGAGCATCACTTGAAAACCGCCGTCGCCGATGGCCTTGACGGTGTCCTGGACCGCTTTTTCGTAATGTTTTCCTCTGACGCCGCTGTAACAGCAGCGGTCAAAGCGGTTGAATATCTGCAGTTGCCGGCGCTTCGAGCCAAAGGTGGCGAGCGCGAACATCTCCAGATAATTGGCGGCGCGGACCATCGGCCCGTAGTACTGCGAGCGCGGCGATGGCCTGTCCCCGGAACGCATATACATAGGATAGGTGGCGGCGACGGGATAGCTGCGCCGGATGCGCGCGTCGGCGGCGGACACCACCATGGTCACCCAGCCGCCGGAGGAAAAGCCGAGCATGTCGATGCTATCGTAAGCATAGGCCTCTTTGGCGTAGTTCACGGCCCCTACTGCCGGCTCGATCCAGAACCGCATCGGCCGCTCGACGAGATCCAGTAAGCGCCTGTTATTCAGTTGATACCAGCCGAACCGGGGCAGATACCTTCTATGGAGGCTGTTTTCGCCAAGACTCGGCAGGTTCAATGCCATCACCGCGTAGCCTTCGGAAACCAGCTCCGCGATCAGTTCCTTGCGGTCGTGAAAGGTGCCGGTGCCGCCGTAACCGTTGTGATAGATGACCAGCCGGTTGTTGCCCCGCCGCGGCCGGAAATGGAAGATTTTCGAGGAGTACTCCTTGTCCACGGCATGGTGAACGCGGTCGATGCCGGCAAGATTGGCCATGGTGGCGTAAAACATGCCGCCAAGGGTTTTTTCTTCGGAATCCTTGCCCAGGGGAATGTCGCGGTCGATCCGTTCGGGTTGCTTGCCGAATGGCAATTCCTCGTCCCCCCAGATCGAGCCGATCAGGGCGCGGCGCGCCTTGAGCGCATCGGCGGGCGAATGGATGGTGATCAGATCGGCCGGATTCGTTTTCAGGTATTGGGGATCGATTTCCTCGTAACGGTATGGGGTCTTCGCTTTCCAGCGTTTCCAAATAATCCGTGTCGGCTCCCATTGGTGCAGGGTTTCGATAAAGCCGTAAAGTCCGCCGATGACGGCGAGAAAGATGGCGGCCTTGAACAAATATCTCCGCTTCATGCCCGAGCCGCTCCAAACCGCCGGCGGATGAGGCCCGCGAAACGTCTAGCCAACGGCGATGGAGGCCAATCGCTTAGAGTATTTTGGGGAATGACGGAGCTTGCATTGAAAGAGAGGGCGGGCGCGGTCCAGTCCATGGCCGGAATGTATAAGGTATTACGAACCCAATATGCGAACAAAAAGGTTCTTCACCGATTACCGGGGAAACCGACCCGCCTTGCCGCGAGGGTGCCTCCGCCGGCCGCTTTTCGTAAAGGACGCTTCGCGCCGCTGGCGCGGCGGCCTGAAGGCCGTCCTTGACAAAAAGCACCCGCCGGAGGCTTCGGAATTTAATTCGGTGACAGCATACTAATTTCCAAACCTTGCCATCTGCAATCAAGCGGAAAGGTGGAAATTAGTATGCTGTCACCGAATTAAATTCCGCCTATTCTCCCGAGCCGACCTGGCGCCCTCGCGGCGGGTCGGGCCGCACTTCCCCGGTAATCGGTGAAAAACCAAAAAAATGCCACTAAAGGCGCATGTTTCCGCTTCATCTGGTGACGGCCACTAGCCTGGTGGCGCGCTCCCCGGCAACCGCCGGCGGGAAATGCCGGCATCCGCCGCTCGCGGCGATGTCCAGTTCCGCCTTCACCGGATCGCCACGCGGAAGCCGCAAGGCAGCCTCGCGTTTGCGCGTCACGGTCCATCGCCGCCCGGCTTCCAGGGGGGCGACTGGGTCCCCGCCGCCGCCATGCGGCCGACCGTGCCGTTTCAATCCACGCCACCGCGCCCCTCCTCGGCTCCACCAAGGCTCGTCGTTGTGCATTGACAAACCCTCTTGCCCGAGGCCAATTGGCTTCGCTTGCTGGCCGTTAGTATTGAACCACGGGTGTTCTCTTTAACTCATGTCTTCGCCATGCAACATCGCCGTCATCGGCCTTGGTTACGTCGGGCTTCCCCTGGCGGTTGCTTTCGCCCGCCACTTCCCGGTGATCGGATTCGACGTCAACGAATCGCGGGTCGCCGAATTGAACGCCGGCAACGATTCCACCGGCGAGGTCGGCGCGGCGGCGCTCCTCGGGAGTTCCCCGAGGTTCGTTTCCAGCGCCGGCGGACTGGCGGCGGCCGACATTTTTTTGATCACCGTTCCGACGCCCGTGGATGGCAACAACGAACCCGATCTCGGCGCCGTCAAGTCGGCTTGCCGCACCGTCGGCAAGGCGTTGGCGAAAGGCGCCATAGTGGTGCTGGAAAGCACCGTTTATCCGGGTGTGACCGAGGACGTCTGCGGGCCCGAATTGGAACGGGCATCGGGACTGAAATGCGGCGAGGATTTTTTCCTCGGTTATTCTCCGGAACGCATCAATCCCGGCGATCGCCATCACGGCCTGGAGGGGATCACAAAAGTCGTCTCCGGACAAACGCCCGAGATCGCCCGGAGGCTGGCTGAAATCTATGGGGCCGTTGTCGCCGGCAACGTCTTCATCGCCAAGAACATCAAAACCGCCGAGGCGGCAAAGGTCATCGAGAACGCCCAACGCGATATCAACATCGCTTTTATCAACGAGGTGACGGTGATCTTCAACCGGTTGGGGATTTCGGTCACCGACGTTCTCGATGCCGCCACCACCAAGTGGAATTTCCTTGATTTCAAACCCGGCCTGGTCGGCGGCCACTGCGTCGGGGTCGATCCGTTTTACCTGGCCCACTGCGCCGAGAACAGCGGCCATCATCCCGAGGTCATCCTCGCTGGCCGGCGCATCAACGACAAAATGGGCACCTATCTGGCCGGCTGGATCGGCGAGCGGATTTCGGCGGCGGACGCGGGACCGGCGAAGGTCCTGGTGCTCGGGCTTACGTTCAAGGAAAACTTACCGGATCTGCGCAATACCAAGGTGATCGACCTCATCGACGGCCTGGCTCGGCACGGCTATCTGGTCGACGTTCACGACCCCTTGGCCGACGCGGCGGAAGCGAGGCATCTTCACGGCGTCGAGTTGAAGGCCGGTCTCGACGGGCTTGGCGGCTACGACTGCGTCGTTGGCGCCGTCGCCCATGCCAGCTATCGAGCCTTCACCGGCGAGACGTTTTCCCGCCTCTTGCGTGCCGGCGGCTTGGTCGCCGACATCAAGGGAGTGTGGCGCCATGTCGAGTTGCCCGACGGCTTCGGCCGCTGGCGGCTCTAACAGCTAGGGCTAATTCGCCGTGGCCGTCGTCAAACGGGATTTCCCGACGCTCGATGGCGCCGCCGCCGCCATCGCCGGGGCCATCGGGGAAACTCTAGCGCAAGCGATTGACCGCCGTGGCGAAGCTGTTTTGGCGCTGTCGGGCGGGCGCACTCCGCGTCATGTCTTGCCGCTGTTGGCGGAACGGCGCCTGGACTGGTCCAAGGTCACGGTCACACTGGTTGACGAACGCTGGGTCGATCCGTCGCATCCGGACAGCAACGAAAAACTGGTTCGCGAGTTCCTTCTCACCGGCGCCGCCAGGGCGGCCAGGTTCGTCCCTTTGAAAACGCCGGCGGCGACCCCGGAGCAAGGAATCGACGAGGCCGAGGCCAATTTGGATAAACTTTCCTGGCCCATGGAGGCGATTTTTTTAGGGCTGGGCGAAGACGGCCATATCGCCTCGCTTTTTCCCGGCGCCGCGGCCTGGGAGGAAGCGGCCGGGCGTTGCGTCGCGGTACCCGCCGGCGCCTCCGGGCTGGCCCGGATCAGCCTGTCGCCGCGGGCGCTTTTGGACTGCCGGCGGATTTACCTGCTTTTTGCCGGCGCCAAAAAAGCCAAGGCTTTCGCCGCCGCGCTCAATCCCGGCCCCATTCGCGACCATCCCTTGCGGCTGGTGCTGGGCCAGGAAAAGGCGCCGATTTTCGTCTATGCCACGGATTGAGACGGACCACCAGGGTCTGCGTCGTGGCCGTCCGCGGCGTGATTTCCGCCGCCACCATCCAGGCCCTGGAGGAGCGAAAGCTCGAATACCTTCTCGGGGCCCGGGAACGCGGCACGGCTGTGATCCGCGATGCCGTGCTTGCCGGCGAGACCCCCTTCACCCCGCTGCCGATCGAGCGCCGCCGAGGCGAAACCCAACTGTTTGCGAAAGAGGTCAAGGTGAACGGTGCCCGACTCAGTGATTGGAACCGATCATTTGTTGATCTCCCAGGCGGCAAACTGGTCGGCGAATTCATACGGGTTTTCGGTGGGCTTGCCGAAGTGCCAGCCCTGTCCGTAGTCAATGCCGCAGTAGTATACTTGATTGGCCATCTTCTTGTTCTCAACCATCTCGGCGACAGTCTTGACTTGCTGGTTGGCGCACATCTTGGCCAGGGTGTTGAGCATTTCGCTGCCCTTCCTGGTGGCACAGGCCCGCCTGACTACCGGACCGTCAAATTTAACGTAATCGGCATCCAGCATGTTGAGGTAGTCGAAACTCGCCGAGCCGGCGCCGAAATCGTCAAGGGCGAATTTAAAACCCTTTTCACGGAAACTCAGTATATGGGCATTGACAAGCTCCAGGTTAGCTATACGGGCCGACTCCGTGACTTCAAACATGATCCTGTCGCTTCCGATCCCAGTCATCTTTAACAGCTTGTGCAGCTCTTCGACGAACCGAGGGTTGACCAGGGACTGCCCAGACAGGTTGACGGCGACAGGCGGTATCGGGTTTTTCTTCTCGAATTCCCTAAGTTTCTTGATCGCCCACCGGCAGATCGCCGCATCCAGTTCGTGGACGATCTCCACGTCCTCGGCCAGGGAGATGAGATGGGACGGCGTGTCCCTGTGTTTTGGTTCGTGAAAGCGGACCAACATCTCGAAATGCTGAACCTTGCCCCGGCGCAGATCGCAGATAGGCATGAAGACGCCTTTCAGGTCGGTTTCCTTGGCGATTCCGCGGATAACGGCAACTGTTTGCACGGTGTCGGCCATCATGGTTGAGACAATTTGACTCAAATTTTGCTTGGTGCCCACGGAGCCTTTGTCACAGAACGTCTTCATTGTATGTATCACGGCCTTGGCCACCTGTTGATCGGACAGGCCGGCACCGTCGGCATCGAGAGTAGTGAAATGGCCCTTGACCTCGGGACCTTCAGGGTCGGCCTGGCGGGCCGCGGCTTCAATGCGATCGTTGACGTCCTCGACGATGATATCCTCGGAGTGGACGAAGCTAAAATTCTGATCGTCCATTCTGGATGCCACGTCGCCGCCCAGCGCGTCCGACTTGAGAATGCCGCCGATGGTTGACAGGAGTTCCTTCTTCTTCGAGGCGCCAATCTTCTTGAGCAGGCCCGACAGGTTGTCCATCTTGAGTAATGTGATCTGGGCCCGTCCGCCGGCGTTCTGGAAGGTCTTGACCCGTTCGGCGGCAAGCTTGCTGAACGATTGTTCTTCCAACATTTCGTCCGATTCCGCCCGTTCCGCCGAATCCGACGCCTCCGGCAGGAACGACGCGACATCCCTCTCCACCTTTACCGCCAGAAAGAAGTGGCTGTTGAAATCAGCGGCCCGATAACCCGCGACGGCTGCCTTGAGGACGCGCGCCGCCAGCCCGTTCAGGCGCAGGACAGAATCGTCTATGCGCCCGTGCTCACCCGCCGCTGCCAGGATTTGGCTGGCCATGGTGCGGTCGCTCTTGTCGATGAGGGAGGAGAACGGGGTTCCGGGAAGTTCCTCGGGCGCCCTGCCGACCAACACTTTCGAGGCCCCGGCGGCGAACACAATCTCATGGGATTCGTTCAGCTCCAGCAAAAGATCGGCCCGACAGAAGGCCAGTTTGACGAACCTTTCGTATTCATTTTTAGGCATCATCCAGTGCCTCTCACGCAAACTTTTGGGGTATCTTCCGAGGCCGTTTCGACGTTGGCGTTTGGATTAGAGTTTAATGTTGGCGCCCCACCCTTTCTTCGTCCCTAAACTAGTACAGTGCAGCGGAAGTATCGACCCCATACGATCGCTTTTCCCGTTTTCTCGGTAGGAGGGAAGGCGCCGGCGATGCTGGAGCATCGTCAAGCCTTTCCGACGCCCCGAGGGGGCGGGAAAAGCGACCCGGAGGGCGGCCTTCCGAGGCTTCCGGACGTCGTCGCGCGCCGCTTGTGGTGGGATGGCACGCTCCTAGCAGGAAACCTCGGAAGGCCGTCGTATGGGGTCGATACTTCCGCTGCACTGTACTAGCATCTCCCGTGGCGATAATCCCGTCAACATAGTCTGTTGTGAATGTCCGTTTTCGATGCAGTGGACGGCTCCCGCCAAACGGGATCGCAATGTCTGAAAATGGCTAGCTTCTACCATTCCCGAGGACCTGGAATTATAACCGCTATTGGGCGGTAAGCGGACGTTCCCGCCGCCGTGGGGGATGGTCACGGGTTCCTTGAAGATGACGCCCCTTGGGGGGAAACCGTTACTTCTTCTTGCTCTGATTTACGACGGCCACCGTTTTGGCGGCGATTTGACTCCGTCCGTTTGCTAAGGCCGCTTCCATCCCGGAAAGCCGCCGCTTGACTCCACAATTCAGGCCGCGTTCGCCTGCTCTCCGCCATACGGCGATCCTGATTATTGCGGCGTTCATCTTGCTTGGCCGTATTCATGTTCAAACCCCGAATTTTTGCGATGGCCAAATGTAGACCGATATTTCCCGGGCAATCTTCAAATCCACGGCGATAGTACCCAAATCCCACCGCCATTTGAAGAGTTTTTCCTCCAAAGCCATCCGATGACACAATATCCCTTATTGGCTATTTTCGGACCTTCGCTACGCACGAGCCACGGCCCAATCAGGCCTTCGCATCGCAACCAATTCTAACTTAAAAAATGGTATCGTTCGCGGGGCAGGCCAGCCGATGAAGGCGTCAAATGGTTTGCCGTGCCTTCAATACGACATATAAGATGATCGCCTGAAAGAAGGGATTTCTAACATGAAACGTGTAGTTAAAATCTTTAGCGGATTTACCGGCGCGTGTGTCCTTATCTTCGTCGGCGCAGTGTTTTTAGCTGGCTACAATATGAACAGTCTTGTGAAAGAGGCCGTCGAAAAATTCGGAACGGAAGCAACCCTGGCCGAGGTCAAGCTGGACAAAGCGGAAATATCCCTGAAGTCGGGCGAAGGCTCGCTCAAAGGGCTTAAGGTCGGTAATCCGAAAGGCTTCAAGACCCCCAGCGCGTTTGAAATGGGCAGCATCGGCATCAAGATGGATATCGAAACGATTACTCAGGATCCCATTGTGATTAAGGAGATCGTTATCACCGGGCCCCAGGTTACCTATGAACTCGCTGGCACCAATTCCAACATTGATGCCATTCAGAAAAACGTCGATGCCTATTCAAAACAGTTCCCCACAGGTGAAAACGTAAAGAAAAGCGAGGGCGAAAGGTCGAAACTGATTATCGAGAACATCTATATTCGGGGCGGAAATATCGGTGTCAGCGCAGGGTTTCTCAAAGGCAAGACGATGAACGCCTCACTTCCCGACATCCATTTAAAGGATATCGGAAAAAAGGAAAAAGGAGTCGATCCGTCCCAGGTTATCCAGGAAGTCATGGGCTCCATGACCAAGGCTGTCGGTTCGGCGGTTGCTTCCCTGGGCCTCTAGGATTTGGCAAAAGGCGTGACCGAAGGTGTATCCGGTGCGGCCAAGGAACTTCAATAAGGCGCTGGAAGTGTTGGCGGGTCTGTCCAGGAAGGCGTTGGTGAAGCCGGCAAGTCACTGAAAAAATTGGCTCCTCGACGTTTCGAGTGGAATTCTACTTAAAACGTCGAGGAGCCAAAAAGTGCTCACATTGAATTCTTCGCATATCCCTGAATACCCCATGCCAATTGACCGTTCTGTCCGGCCTCGATCCAATGCTTCAGACCCTTGCACGCATTTTCCATGTAGGTCTCGCTGACGGGCCCGAGAAGGCTATTCCACCTTTTTTCGAGTTCCTCCAAAACGCGCCCGTAATGGGTGGGAAGCTGCAGCGAATGATCCTCACTGACCCACGGGGAAAACCCCACCCGTCCGGTGGTTTCCTTGTAGAACGACCAGGAGCCCATGGTATCCAGGTGGATACGCTCTAGAACGGGAGTCAACTCTTCGCGTGTTGCGTCTTCGGCCTGCAGGATGTCAGTGAACAGAAAACGTCCCCCGGGTCTGAGCACACGCGCCACCTCGGCGACGACCTTCGCCCGGTTGCCGCTGTGCAACATGGCATCCATTGACCACACGAGGTCGAAGGTTTCGTCCTCAAAGGGCATGTTCTCGAAATTACCCCAGACGACCTCAACCTGGTCCGCGAGGCCCGCGCGCTCCGTTAACTCACGGGCGTAGGCGTTTTGGATCTCGGAAATGTTCAGGGCGGTCACCTTGCAGTTGAACCGTTGGGTAAGGGATCTGGCACCGCCGCCATAGCCGCTCCCCATATCCAGGATACAGCTTGCGGCGGTCAAAACGCCGTCCAGGTGATTGCACATGTGCTCGACCGTGCGGCGGCTGGCCGTGAATACGTCCTCGTCCGGCGTATCGTAGAGACCGATGTGAATGTCCTCTCCGCCCCACAACAGCCTGTAGAACGTATCGGCGTCCGAACTGTCGTAATACTCCTGAGTGACCTCGTTGACAGTGGACAATCCGACTCCGGCGACCTTGCTTGCCATATTTCTTTCTCCTCACTGTAGCTATCAGCTAAAAACCTTCTTCATGCGGCGCACGAGATTCACGGCCAGCACGTTCAACTTCGTAATGAAATCCTCTTCGGAGAGCTCTTGCTCAAGTGCCTCGTTACTCAGACGGCGCTCTGTAACTATGCGCGCCATGGTCTCCATCAGCTCGGGATACTTGTCGAAGACGGGTTTGAGGGCGTCTTTGTCGATCTCAAGCAACTGACACTCCGTATGCGCCACGACCGTCGCGGCACGCGGCTCGTTGGCCAGAAGGGACATCTCGCCGAAATACTCGCCCTCTCCCAGCTTCGCCACCTCTTCCGTCTCCTTACCCGGGATGTCAATCATCACCCGGACCATGCCGGCCGAAATGACGAACAGCGACGTCCCCTCGACACCCTGGCAAACGATATCGGTGCCCATGGGCGGGGAATGAACCTTCATCCGACCTACCAGCGTCGGGCGGCTTTCCTCATCGAGCTCCGAGAACAGACGGACCCGCGCTAGGAGCTCATCCGGGGAAGGCCCCTTGATTTCTTCAGCTACACCGCGCCGGATGATCACTTCGCTGGTCACCGCCGACGGCACGATGCCATGACGCGCGCACTGCACCCAGATATGCATCAGGATATCATCCATTCCCGCGTAATAGTTGGAATAACTCTCGAAATGTACGAATACCATGTACTTGAACGAGCCGCCCGCCTCGCTCACCCGGATGACCGGGGCGGGTTCATCCAGAACCTTCTCCGATTCCACGGCGGCTTGAAGCAGTACACGCCGGACCAGGACCGGCGGCACCGTCGACGGAACGTGAACATAGAACCAGTAACCGTATCTCTTGTCCGGTCGGTTGTAATTATGCACGCGGGCATTGGATATGCGGGCATTGGGCAGAATATAGAGGCTGCTGTGCCAGGACTGGATATGCGTGGCGCGCCAGTTGATGTCCACTACCTTGCCCAGCGTTCCGTCATCCAGCTCCAGCCAATCGCCGATCTTGAAGGGGCGTTCAATACCGATGGCAACGCCCGCGACCAGATCGGACAGCGAGCTCTGCATCGCCAGGCCCAAAACGCCTGCCACGATGCCGGACGATACGATGAGGCCCGTCATGGGCCGTTCAAACGTGAATGTCAGGATGCCGTAAGCGGCGACGAGATAGACTACCCCGCTGACCAGGCCGACCAGCAAGCCGGGCGGTGTGGTTTTGTACTTGCGAAGGTAAAGTACCTTCCCAAACGAACAACTCCAAGGCCTGATTCAATAAAAAGGCGCAAAGAAGCCACAATAAGGTTTGACTGATCTTGCCGATAAGGTCCTGGCTGGCCGCGTCCAAGGGAACGGCGGATAGAACGACTGATTTCGCGCCAAGAACGGCTGTCATGATAACAGCCGCCTGGACATACCAGAGCCACTTTGCGCGCTAAATAACATTTTTTATTTTGAAGGAGATAAGTACTATTAATAAAAATACAATGAATAATATTATAAATACGCTTACAATCCCTGGGATAATTTCGTAAGTGATCGATTTTATTAAATCAGTTATTTCCAGCATATAGTACTCTTAGCAAGGGCATACCAAAACCTGCGCCACAAATTACGGCGCTACTCAACCCTTATTCTCCCCAGGATTCCTGATAAGCTCTCGGCATATTACTTTTATGTCACGTGAGTTGTCACGTCATTTGAGTAACCGCGGAGTTCGGCCCAATAGCGCTCCACCGGGGCGGACAGATTCGCCATTAAACGTAGGAGTTCGCAATCTTAACTGGATGCCGGAAGTCGGGGGGCACCTTACCCGAAGGACCCACGATCACATCTCTACGGCTTACCACGCGGAGTTGGTCGTTTTTGCCGTGACGAACGGGACTAGCTCCATACGGGATCAACCAAAATCGACCTTTATCGGTATAGGCATGTGCTCGTCTCTGAATTGCAGAGACATTTGCTTAATTTGGTCCATTTTGAGTGATTTTCCCTATGGCCCATAATTGGATGATTTCAGGCATCTCGCATGCGACCCACCGTCGGCTTATGGCTAAAAACCGCGGTCATGACCGATGCCGCCTGACCACCGCTTCGGAACGACAAGCCGACATTCCAAGGCCGAGAGTCAGCCTTGTGGCGCTACCGCCCACCGCTTGGATCGCCAAGAGGGAAGCCGCCCCGATTCCACCCGTGTGAGCCCATTTTCGGTTAGCTCCGCATTCTCTTTCGGATTCTATGGATTCTGGGGACAGGGGATTCTAGGGGAGACTAGGGACAGTATATAGTTTTCCGTGCAAGAAATTGTATACTGTCCCTAGATTTCTATCGTAGTTGACAA
>PVBE012159850.1_pt1 | contig 34346 bp, 35 predicted proteins | sample 1631181 | NCBI WGS metagenome assembly PVBE01 (sample SAMN08397723, study PRJNA350692) | Marine metagenome, whole genome shotgun sequencing project. | isolation source: water | place: Pacific Ocean | collected 2012-04
CCGACGCTCGGATTCTTCATCGATTCTGCCATCGCCGCTGATGCCATCGACAAGGTCATCTTCCTCATCGGGGTCACGGCGCTGCTCAATGTGGGGATCGACTCGATTTCACAACTGGTCAGACGACGACTTCGTGTGCGGGCGGGTGCCGTGTTCACCTACGACTGAGTCGTGAGGCTGAAGCTCCTGTTCCCGGCGCATCGCTGGACTCAGCGTCGACTACGATCAGGAGCGAGGCTTCCACAGATTGACGCTGAAGCGCTGGGCTTCATCCAGGCACTGGCACTCTGCCTCGAAATGCGCGCTTGTCGCCAGACTCTCGATCTCTTCGGCCGAGTACTTGTAGGCATTCTCGGTGTGAATACTCTCACCTTCTTCAAACTCGACGGTGAGATCGATGCCCTTGATGCAGACGGACTGGCGGCCCTGACTGACCAGATGCATCTCCACTCGGCCTTCGGCTGCATTCCACCGTGATTGGTGCACAAAGCGATCCAGGTCGAAATCGGCGGACAAGTCGGCATTGAGGCGGGTCAACAGATTCTTGTTGAACGCTGCAGTGACCCCCGCGGCATCATCATAGGCGGCTTCGAGGACCGTTGCCTCCTTGCGCAGATCGATGCCGATCAGAAGACGATCCTTGGCCCGCATCGTGCTATGGAGGCGCTGTAGAAAGTGTGTTGCGTCCTGGCGCTGGAAATTGCCGACATTGGATCCCAACCAGAGAATCAGGCGAGGGGGGCCCCCTTGCTGTTTCAGATAGTCGAGACTGTCGTGATACTCACCGGCCACGGCATGGACTTCCAGTCGATCGTAGTCCTCTGCCAGAGAGCGTGAACTTTCTTCCAGAATCGAGCGCGAAATGTCGACGGGGATGAAGCGCAACTCCCCGTGACGACGAAGCAGCGCTTCGACAACCAATCTCGTTTTGGTGGCACTGCCAGATCCGAGCTCGACGAGATCCACCCGGTGTTGCACGCGAGCGACCAGCGCGTCGGCATGGGTTTCAAGAATCGAACGCTCCGTGCGTGTCGGATAGTACTCGGGCAACTCGCAAATCTGCTCAAACAGCTCGGATCCGGCATCATCATAGAAATAGATGCACGGCAACCATTTGGGCATGCTCGTGAGCCCCACGCGCACATCGCCGGCGATATCGGTTCGTGTGCTCTGTTCGGCGGAACCGACCAGCGTCAGACCCTCAGGGCCGTCGTCGGTGGACAAAGGGCGGAACTTCGAGATAAAGGACCTCCGTCGTGGGGTTAGTCCGTGGACTTCAGCCGAAGGCCCGCGGGGACGAGGAAACGCTCCGACCACTCGAAGAACCACTGAGCTGCCAGGGCCAGTAGCGCCGCGGGGATGGCACCCTCGAGTATCAAACCCGTGTTTGCAAGCCGGATCCCCGTGAGAATCGGTTGTCCATACCCACCGGCACCGACAAAGGCACCCAGCGTTGCGAAACCCACGTTGATGACAGCCGAGGTCTTGATGCCGGCCAGAATCGCCCGAGACGCAATCGGCAGCTCGATCCACCGCAGACGCTTCATGGGGGGCAAGCCGAGGGCGAGGGCGGACTCACGCAGATGGGACGGCGTATCGGTGAGACCCGTGTATGTGTTGCGAACGATCGGCAACAGCGAGTATAAGAACAGGGCGCTGATCGCCGCCGGGCCGCCCAGACCGACGAGGGGAATCATGAGAGCCAGCAGGGCGAAGGCGGGAATCGTCTGAATCACACCGCTGACGCCCAACACGACCTGTGCAAGCACTCGATGCCGGGCGGCGAGGATGCCGAAGGGCACGGCGATGAGAATCGCCGATAGCAGGGACAGACCGACGAGCCTCAGGTGCTCGAGGGTGGTCTTGCGCAGTCTCTGACTCAGATTCAGCGTCTCGATCTGTGCGACGGTGCCGAAGGCCTTGGATAGGAAGTCGGCAGCTACCTGCCGCTCATGAACACGATCGAGCTTGGCCCGTTTGTTCATTCGCGCCATGGCCACCGCGTCGATGCGGCCTTCCATGGCGTGGAACGCCTCGACGAGGTCGGGGGCACGTGTCTCCAGATCAGCCCGGTAGATGATGAGCGCGTGGTACGTCGGGAAATAGGCGCGATCGTCAGCGAGGGCGACAAACCCATAGAAGTCGATCTCGGCGTCTGTCGAATAGAAGTCGGTGCCATCCAGTTCACCCACATCGAGGGCGCGATAGGCCAGGGCATGTTCCAGGCCACTGACCTCTTGCTGTGGCAGGCCGTAGTGTTTGCGCAGGCCGGGCCAGCCGTCGGCACGCTCCATGAATTCGTTGCTGAAGCCGAACACGAGATCGGGGTGGGCTACCAGGTCGGAGATCGTCGAAAGGCCGTGCCTTTGCGCCAGATCGGCCGTCACGCCGATGGCGTAGGTGTTGTTGAATCCGAGGGGTTCGGTCATGCGCAGGCCCACTTGCTCGATGTGCTCTCGCATGCTCTGCTCACCATCCACCGACTTGCCCGCCAGGATCTCCTGTTCGATGGTGCCCGTGTATTCGACGTACGCATCGAGTTCGCCTGCCAACAGGGCATTCCACAACAGTCGTGTGCCCCCGAGTTCGCGCTGGTGTTCGGCCGTGCGTCCGGTCGACTCGACAATCTGCTGCAGCATGTCTCCGAGGATGACACTCTCGGTAAAGCTCTTGGAACCGACCTGGATAGGCGATTCCTGGGCCGTAGCGATGCTGGCCAGACTCAGGAGCATGATCAACCCTCGGCGCATCAGCTGACGTCCTCGCCCAACACGTGGAGTGCGGTGCGTTGGGCGTTGATGAACCTCTCGACGAAAGGTTCGGCCGGCTTGCTCAAGAGATCTGCCAACGTGCCTCGCTGGACGATTCGTCCCTCGCGCATCAATACGATTTGATCGCCGAAGAAACCGGCCTCTCCCATATCGTGGGTCACCATCACCACCGTCTTGCCCAAACGTCTGAAGATCTCCCGCAGATCGTTCTGCAGATCTGCACGGACGATTGGGTCGAGGGCGCCGAGGGGTTCATCGAGCAGCAGCACATCGGGGTCGAGCATCAGCGCCCGCATGAGTCCGACGCGCTGACGCTGGCCGCCGGACAGTTGCGCCGGATACCGGTCAAGGCCGTCGACGGGGAAGTGGGTCAGTTCGGCCAACTCGTGCACGCGGCTCGTCGTGCGCTCGGCACTCCACTCCAGGTGGCGTGCGAGGATGCTGACATTTTCGGCCGCTTTCAGATGTGGAAACAGCCCTCCATCCTGGATGACGTAGCCGATCCGATGGCGCAGCGATTCGAGATTCTGCTCCGCCAGCATCGTGCCGTCTATGCTGACGTTGCCGGCATCGGGCCGGATCAGCCCGAGCATCAGTCGGAGAAGGGTCGATTTTCCGCAACCCGAGGGTCCGATCAGGACCGTCGTCTCGGCGGATTCAGCAACCAGATCTGTGGGATGCAGGGCGGCGGTGTCACCGAAGCTTTTAGACACACCCGTCAGTTCCAGCACTCAGGGAGTCTCCGCGGCTTGCCGACCTTCGGCGATGGCAACCAAGCCATCACGATCGATGAGGTCGATATGTTTCCGGCCGGCGTGCAACAGCCCCTCATCGCGCATGGCGCCCATGACCTTGCTCACCATCTCACGACTCGAGCCGACAAGGCGTGCCAGATCATCGTGGGTGATGGTCAGCCCCAGAGATCGTCCGCCTTCGGGAAGGTCTTCGCCGTACTCGTCGGCAAGATTGAGCATGAGTGTCGCCAATCGTACGCGAACTGGCTTGGTCATGATCTCCGCCAGTCGTTGCTGCAGACGTGTGATTCGTCGCCAGGAGAACTTGGTGATCCAATAGCCGATGTCCGGGTGATTGTTGAGCAGCGCCTCCATCTGCTGCTGCGTCATGCGGCACAGGACCGTCGACTTGAGGGCCACCATGCTCTGGCTGTAGTCGAGGGTCTGGGCTCCCTCCATGGCGCCGAACAGGTCTCCAGGGCCCAGCAACAGAACGGTGGCGTCCTTGCCCTCGGCGTCTCCGTATGTCAGCGACATCAGACCCTCTTTGATGAACCAGATGGCGTTGGGATCATCGGGATCGGTCAGAATCCGATCCTCGGGTTCCAGCTTCACCATCACCGTCACATCACGCAGGTGTTCCATCTCCTGCTTGCTGACCCCCGAGAACAGAGGACAATGCTGTAGATGCCACAGCTTTTCATCGGTGAGTGTTTCGTCGGTCATGCCGCGTGGTTTTTCCTCAGGTGCACCGTGGAGGAAGTGGCGCGAACGTACTCACTGAATCGGTCGCGGGCAAGCTTCGATGCTTCGCATGAAGTCTCAGGAAAACAGATAGTTACATGCATTCGTTGGCTTCCATTCACGTATCCCAGATGCCCAGGTTGCGCATCTGCGTCGTCGCCTGCGGTGCCCAGCCCCGATTGGCCGCCGGACTGGCCGGACTCGGGTGCAGGATCGTGACGATCTCGACCCCCTGACCCGCCAGAGCACGCTGTGCCTGCTTCTGCGCGAAGCCCCCGACGCCGACGACCCATCGCGGTTCCAGGGTCGACACGAGGCGTCGCAGGTGATCGTCACAAGGGGCCTGAACGGCATCTCGCTCGGAGGCAGATAGTTTGTCGGGCGTTCGGTTGCGTCCCGAGTCTTCCATGAACATCAAGGGGCAGTAGTTGGCTACGAAGTGGTCGGCGAAGAAGGCCTGCGGTTCCGCAAATCGTTCGGCGAACAATCCCCACAGCCGTCGACCGCTGACCTCCGATCGGGGACAGTCGAATCCGTCGACCGGACGCTTCGGGTGTTCGATGTTCGGACGTGCGACAGGCGCCTCGATCTTCAACCAATCGCGTACGGCTGCGACTTCGCCAAAGGGAACGCCCGTCTGGCCCATGCCGAAGGGGCCTGGATTCATGCCCAGAAACAGGACTCGTTTTGTACCTGCTCCCCATCGGGCGAGATACAATTCATGGCTCCGACGAGCGTAATCGATGGGGTTGTAGACATGTGTCACAGGAGGGTCAAAACTTAGATCCTTCAACTGACGACGCAGGCGGCGGGCGGCGTTCACGAGAGGTGACGGCATGGATCGGTCATCGTGCTCACGGTGGGGGGCTGGTGGAGTGGGTGCGGTCACCAACATAGGCTCTCGGGGCGGGCTGTCGAGGTCCGTTTGGACGATCGATCTCGATCTGCTTTCATCCAGTGAACTTCACGGGACGGGGACGTCTCTTTACCCGAAGAAATCAACACGACAAGAGATCAACACATCAGGAGATCGACATGAGCCTACGATCCGTCTACATGATTACGGATATGGAAGGTGTGGCTGGGATCGATATGTGGGATCCACGCCATCGTGACGACGCGGCCATGGCACGAGGGGTCTACGAACGGGCCGAGATTCAGCGTCTTCTCACGAGCGAGGTCAACGCGGCTGCAGAAGGGTTGTTCGAGGCCGGCGTCGAAGAGGTCATCATCAATGATGGCCATGGGGCAGGTCGAACGATCCTGGTGGAAGAACTGATCTCGGGAGTCAAGATTGCCCGCGGAACCGGACGACCCCGCACCTTGCCCGGGCTGGTGGCAGACACGCAAGCGCTCGTTCAGGTGGGGATGCACGCCATGGCGAAGACCCCCAATGCCTGTCTGGCCCATACCATGTCAAAGGACCAGACCGTCCATCGTATCAACGGTCGCGAAGTGGGAGAGATGCAGATCGCCGCCTACTGCTGTGGCCAGTTCGGCGTGCCGTGGATCTACACCAGTGGTGATTCCCATGCCTGCCGGGAATCAGAAGCCTGGGTGCCCCACATCATCACCGCATCGGTGAAGGAGGGGCTCGCCGAGGAATGTGCCATTCATCTGGCCCCTATCGACGCGCGAGCGCTGATCCGCGACACGATTCAGCACGCAGTGCGGCAGTGGGAGAGGGTCGAACCGCTTGTCGTGTCTTCGCCGGTCACGCTCGAAATCGAACGACCCGACGCATGGCCGGAGAGCCCGCCCGGTGGCGAACGTGTCGATGAGCGCACCCATCGCTGGGTCGCCGACGATGCCTGGACGGTGATGCAGTGGGGGATGCGAGGCGAAAAAGCCCCGCTGCCACCCTTCTAAGCGTCTATCGGTAGTGGGGTCTGTCCTGCAGGTGGTATTCCAGCAGGTGACCGCGAGCACCGATGTAGAAAACGCCCGGCTCGCCCTCGACGATCTGATAGAGGTCGCTGATAGGTGGTGGGTCCAGATAGCGGATCTCTCCTGTGCTCACATTGAGTTGGAACACATCCTTGCGGGTGACACCGTAGATGTCCCCATCGTGGCCACAGGTGAGGTGGATGATGCCGTAGGTTTCGGGCACGCCCATCAGCGGGGTTCCCTTCGAGCGCATCTCCCAGGTCTGCACGACCTGTCGCTCAGCGACGTCGAAGGCGAACAACTGGCCTGAACTCACGCTGCCATAGACCAGACCATCGGCGTTGCTGACGGCCAGGGAAGTCACCGCGTCGGCGCCCGGTATGGGCACACACTCGAAGACACGGGCCTCCGCGTCGACGTCGAACAGGACAAGGCGTCCTTCCGTCGTCGTCTCCACACATCCCCGTCCGCCCGAAATACTGGTCCCGCCGTAGACGAAGCGCTCGTCTGCCGTCATACTTTGAAAACTTTGCTCTTCGTCGCGGAAGACGCGGATCTCCTCGGAGGCCGGATCGAATCGCGCCAGTCCGCCTCCCGGAATTCGGTAGTTGGAGCGACAGGCGATATAGATGCGACCGTCGGGGCCGATGGCGTATTCGAAGGGCCGGTTCATGTCCTGGCCGAGTTCACCGAAGCAGCGTGGGTTGGCGGTCGGCGAGATGCCACCGGCTTCTCTCTGAGGATCCCACGGTTGCTTCGGGTCGTAGGCAGCCCAGTATCCTCCGCTGTAACTGCCCATATACACCTTGTCTTCGGAGGCGATGACATCATAGATCTCGCCACCACCCCAACCGACGCGTCCCAGATCCTGCAGCTGACGCGAAACCGGATCGAAACAGAAGATGTGCATGGAAATGATGGTGGTTCCGTAGATCTTGCCGTCGGGGCCGACATTCAGCCCGACGATATCCGTCGCGACTCTGGGTTTGTAGTCGCTCGTTCGCTTCTGTCCGTCCACCGTGTAGTCGGCAGCCAGATAGAAGTCGGGTCGGATATCGCGAGTGGGTTCGGCTTTCGCAGCAGCTGGGGGCATCTCATCCAGTTGCCGGGTCTCGCCGGTCTGCGGGTCGAGAGCCACATTCGATGTTGGATCTCTCGTGATGCCACACGCGATTTCTCCCGACTCCAACTCGGCGTGGGGGTAGCACCAGATGTGTTGCCCCGGGATGATCGGTTCAGGGGCCAGGCAGCCGAAGTCGCGCCACGTGCCGGTTTCAGGTTCGAAGCTGCTCAGGTGTCCATGCGGGTGAGAGCCGAGATAGATGTGTCCCGTGCTTGCAAGGAAGGGAGTACCTGCGAATCGCTGGCCGCTGATGGGTGGGAAACCGTGGGAAGTGAGTTCTCGTGTATGAGGACTCCACGACAGCAGTAGGTGACCGGGCTGAAACAGGCCGTGATTGGTGGCCACCCATAGCAAACCGGTCTGCGGGTCAGGGGTCGCATTGAATTCGCGGCATCCGATGCGATGATCTTCCACCACGTGACCACTGTCCACGTCGATGGCGAACAGTACCGCCCCCTCCTGGCCCAGTTCGGAACCCCAGAGCAGGTCTCGCCCCCGAACCGGATCATGTAGGACCCAGCCTCCCTGAAACCAACCGCCGATGACAGGTCGTCCGAGGTCGAAATAGATACCCATTGTGTCCCTATCGATATCGAGTTATGAATCAGTCGCGCCAGCGATCGATTCGTTCTAGGATTCCGCGGTCGGTGATCTCTTCGCCGACCTGCTCCATCAACCCACGCCGTGCGCCCCGCCATTCCAGATCTTCGAGCGACTCGGTAAGGGGGACGTCGAGGCGCAGGGTGGCCAACTCCTTGTAAAGCAGAGCTGCCTCACGCTCGGCGGTCAGATTCGTTGCCAGCGCCTGGGCACCGCGTGCCTTCACACTCCACGTGCCTGGGTCTTCAGGGATCGATTCGATGTTCTGATACTCGGCCAGAAGTGTGGCCGACGATTTCTGTCCCCACCGCGCGATACCGGGGATTCCGTCGGCCGTGTCGCCCATCAGGGCCAGCAGATCGGCGATCGAACCGGGGCCAACACCCCACTTTTCGTGGACTCCTTGCTCGTCGATCACCCGGTCGCGCATTCGATCACGGAGCACGACTCGCTCGCCCCGAACGCACTGCGCCAGGTCTTTGTCTGGCGAACAGATGAAAATCTGATCAATCCGTTCATCGTCGACGAAGCGGGTCACAGCACTGGCGATGGCATCGTCGGCCTCGAACTCGACCATCGGCCACACGACAACACCCAAAGCAGCGGCCACCCGTTCGGCGATGGGAAATTGCTCGAGGATCTCGGGCTCCACGCCCTCCCCGTCTTTGTACCCGTCGAACAGATCATTGCGATAGGAGCGGATCACGTGGTCGAAGGCGACGCCCACATGGGTACAATCCGGCTCACGAAGCAGATTCAGGAGGGAGCGCAACAAACCTCGGGAGGCGCCGACTTCGATGCCGGTGGCGGAGCGCGTGTTCGGGGCGCCGAAGTGCGCACGGAACAACTCGTATGTGCCATCGACCAGATGCAGGTTCATGAATGGATTCGTTTCCCGTCAGCGGACACTCTGGTAGCCGGCGACAGCACCTCGTCGTTTGGTCAGCACAAGCTGCCAGAGAACCTTCTTGTTCACTCGAAACACAGCGGCACAACTGAGGAGATAGTAGGTGAACATGCGATAGAATCGATCGTCGTATCCCTCGCGAATCGACTCCCAGTTGTCGACGAAATTCTTGTGCCACGCCATCAGTGTCGGATCGTAGGAACTGCCGAAGTTGTGCCAATCGTCGAGCGCGAACAGACCTTGCGCCTCCGTTGTCAGCTGACGGGCAGAGGGCAGCATGGAGTTCGGGAAGATGTATTTGGTAATCCAGGGATCGGTACTGGTGCCCGAGGAGTGACGACCGATGGTATGCAGCAGGAAGTGGCCCCCATCCCGAAGGGATCGGTGCACGACTTCCATCAGAGGTCGATAGTTTCGATGTCCCACATGTTCAATCATTCCGCAGACCAGAACCTTGTCGAAGCCGGTTTGATCGAAGTCACGATAGTCTGATTTCAGCAGAGTCACGGGCAAACCCTCACAGAAGGTCTTGCCATACTCGAGCTGCTGATCCGAGATCGTAATCCCTGTGACATGACAGCCATATCGTTCGGCGGCAAACTTGGCGAATCCTCCCCAGCCGCAGCCGATATCCAGGACTCGGTCGTTTTCGGTCAGGTGCAACTTGCGGCAGATCAGATCGAGTTTGTTTTCCTGTGCCACATTCAGGTCGTTCGTGTCTTTGAAGTAGCCGCAGGTGTACTGGTTGTACGGATCGAGGAAGGACATGAACACGGCAGGGCTGATCTCATAGTGCCGATCGATGACCCGGCGTGAGCCGAGTCGTGTCTGCAGGTTGAACAGCCTCGATCTCAGAACGGTCCACTTCGCCGACAGGGGGACGACGGTCTTGTTCAGTCGAGCAAGGACAAGTTTGGCGATGAGCTGGTCGACGGCTTCGCAGCTCCACCACCCATCCATGTAGGTTTCACCAAGGCCGACGGAACCTTCGGCGAGGATTCGCCGGTAGGCGCCCTTATCGTGGACCTGCAGGTCCCACGGTCGATCACCGTTGACCTGGACATCCGCCTGGGCCAGCAGACCCTCAACTACATCCTGTACCATCTCTCGCCTCCGGGCTCTCCCCAGTTGCTTGGTTGACCGTGCATAATGTGAATCTGCCAACCTGAAGGCAAGCGTTTGCCCTGGCCACCTGTGACACACGATAATGCACACTGGACCTGGGCAGAGCTGGGCCCCGCACCATAGACATTGACTCCTCACCGGGAGGATGAACCGTGCTACGCTGGATCAGTGAACACAAAGGAAAGAGTGTTGGAATCGTCGTCGGTGCCGTTCTCGGCCTCGCTGTCATTCTGCCCCTTTCCATCCATGTATCCCCGCTGTCCTGGGGCTGGTATCAGCCCGTCGACACGGCCGATGGTGTCGCCCTGAGCGGCTACGACACCGTCGCCTATCACGTGAATGGCGCGGCCACGATGGGATCGCCCGCCCATCACGTGCGTTGGATGGACTCGGACTGGCACTTCGTCAATGAAGACCATCGAGCCCTGTTCGAAGCCCAGCCCACCAAATATGCTCCGCAATTTGGTGGCCACTGCGCCGTGGCGGTCTCGGCAGGTTCGACGGCCTCTGCCGATCCAACGGTCTGGCACATCGAGGACGACAAACTGTACGTCTTCTTTGATGAGGAGCCGATGAAGGACTTCCGCGCACGGCGTTCAGAGGTCGCGCAACTTGCCGAGCAGGAGTGGAAAGGGGCAGGCAACCCATGATCGACTTTGCACGCTCATCCTTCACCTGGCGGCATACGCCCTGGAGCCACGACGAGCACTACAAGTATGCCGGCGGATTCGTCGGCGAAGAGGGGCAGGTCTATCACGTGCGGTTCAATCTCGAGGCCTGCTGCGAGATTACTGAACATGCCTCCGGGAAGGTCACGCCGATCTACGCCGGGTCGCCCTGCCGATCTGAGTACACGATCGCATGCCGCAACCTCTTTCAGATACCCAGCGCCGAATGGCGACTGGTCTTCAGCGAACACCACGCCATTCCCGTGGCAAGGCAGCTAAGTTCGGTTACACAGGATGTCTCGCGAAGCCCGCTGTCGAACCTGTTCACCGAAACCCAACTGCGGATCCAACGATTCGGTGAGACTCGAGAGCTAACCGATGCGAAACAGATCGTGGAAGCGACCTTCGCCAACGACTGTATGAATGCCCGATCCTCGTACGTAGACGCCGAGAGCGGTGTCACGGTGACCGTGGAGTTTCCCGTGAATCTGATCAATGTCAATGAAGCGGATGCGGAGTTTCAGATCTGTACGGGTCCCGTCGTCCTTCCCGATCTGGCCACCTGGGATGGAGAGGGTGTGGATCGTGTCTTTCTCGCGCACGTGGCGATCACCGCCTTCGATCATGTGGAGTTCATTCTGCAACGCGAGGTGGAGGCCACGGCCGAGGATCGCGAGTGGTTGGACGCACCCCGTGGCCGTGATCGCCATGAACTGTGGGATCCGGCATCGCTACCGCCCGGGTACCCGCCATCGCGCCCGAAACCGACCGTCTACAACGAGACGTGGGAACTTGAGGCGACCAATGTCGTGCTGGCATCAGCGAATGACTGAGAGCCAATCTGGTGTCCCGCCTCGCGTCCTCAACGCGGGACATCTCGTTCTCGTCTGCCTGCTGGCGCTCGGTGTCTCCGCGGGGGCCGAGCAGGTCGAGTTCAGCTTCAAGAGTTCCTACGATGGCAGCGAACAACTGGCGTTCGCCCTCGTTCCCGAAGCGCTCACCGCACAGCACAAACGACCGCTTCTGGTTCTTGCCCACCACGCGTGGGGAAGTCGCCATTCGCAAGCCTACTACTACGACGAGATCGAAAAGCGGGGTTGGCTGCTGGTGGTGCCGGAACTGCACGGGCGACACGCGGACGGGCGCTTCTCCATGGCAGCCCTCGAGGCCCAGCACGATCTCATCGATGCGATCCAATACATGGAGGCTCACTATCCCGTCGACTCGTCGCGCGTCTACCTGGCAGGGCGCTCCATGGGAGGGATGTTGTCTGCTGTAACAGCCGCCAAGTATCCGGGCCGATTTGCGGCGGTGGTGTCAGGGCAGGGCATCTACGACGTCGAAGCATGGCAGAAACGATCCGCTCCGACTGCGCTCAGTGCGAAAACCCTCCAATTGAGGACGAGGGTCGACTCTCTGCTGAGCGTGGAACTCGGTGGCACGTTCTCGCCATCAATTAGATGCACGTACCGACGTCAGTCAGCCGTGATGTACGCGCCGAACTTCCAGTATGTGCCGACGATCTTCTGGCACGGCACCCTCGATGAAATCGTGCCACCGGAGCAGACCGAATCCCTCGTTGCTGCGATTCGGCAGTACGATCGATTCCAGCCTGATCCACATTGGCTTCAAGGCGCGCCTCATCTGCCGATCAACTTTCCCGCCTCGTGGGTGCTGGATCAACTGCAGCACCACCAGCGTGTTGGTCTGGACGGGCAGGCGGAACGATTCTATCCCCGCCTGCACCTGGTCACCGATGAAGCGAAGCGGATCCTCTGGCTTACAATCGAGCCCGTCGAGGGGGAGGGCATGGCCGAAGTCGAAGTATCGCTAGCCGCCGACAAGCTCGATGTTCGGGCACGAGATACGCGTTCCCTGACGGTCCATTTGGATCGGATCCCTGAGCGGGTGCGTTTCTCTCACTATTCGATCGAGGCGGACCGGCAAGTGCGTGTATCGATCGTCTCGGGGGATTCAGAAATCTTCACGATTACCACCGATCGTGCGCAGGGTCGTCTTTCGCAGATCTGGCTCGACGAGTAGTCAACATTGCGGCGCCGGTCGGACCTCGGCGGCGAGTAGATCACCGCATTTGATCCTTGAGGAGCCGAGCAAACCATCATGAAGCTGCGTCCACTACTGCTGTGTGCCCTGGCCTACGTCGTGATGACCTTTCCGGTTGCCGTGATCTGGCACATCACGCTGTTCGAGGATCTCTATCGCAGCCTCGGTTATTTCGAGGGGGAGCCCAGTTTCGCTCTCGGATTTGCCGCCATCGCAAGTCAGGCACTGATCCTAGCCGCTGTGTATCCGCGATTCCACGATGCGGAGCGGCCCTTGAGAGCAGGTTTGCTATTCGCCCTGGCGGCCGGCTCTCTACCATTGGACCGTGCAGGTGTTGGCGTACTCCGCCAAGGCGAGCGTGCAGGCGGACGTCTTCATCCCTTTGAAACGCTCTACCTGGCCCTTCAGTTTGGCCTGATGGGACTCGCTTTCTCAGCGATACATCGAAAGTTAGCGACCGGGGCCAACAGGTAATCCTGGTGAGACGCACTTTGGCGCTAGTCTGATCGCAGAAGTTCAAGGATCGCGCGTCGTACAGTGGCCTCACTCTCAGACGAGAAGGCCGAGGGGAGTTTGTAGAACAACGGTGCCGTTTCGACTTCATAACCGCCGGATTCGTAGGCAGAGGCAACGGGTAAGTAGCCGTTGCAGCCATTCGTATATCCCGAAACGAACGTCATCTGCGCCGAAGATCCGTCCCTGATGGCGAGACCTGTCTCGCAAAAGGGCTCCGTCGCCATCGTGGCCAGAGACCAGTCTCCCAGCCTCAACGTTCCCACCGCGACGGGTGAGTACGTAGCGTCGTCTCGGTGGTCGAGCTCGACGTGCCACGGAAAGGCCTTCTGCCGTTCTGTGTGATATTCTTCGAGACTCGTGATCCCAGGCACGAGGGCTCGGAAGGCTTCGTCGAAGGGCCTGGCGGGAAGAAGCTTCAGCCACACATCTTGCTGCCGGGCGCGGAGGGGGCCGCTGGCCACGGGTGTCAACTGCTGGCAGGCTCGGACGACGGCGGCAGCCACATCACGGCCCTGTTCCTCCACCTCATCCCAACTGTCCTCCGACCAGCGCATCTTACGAGGATTGATGTCACCTGGTGTGCCCTGGATGAAGAGGCACATCCCTGAGGCGGCATCCTCGACGCCCTGACGCATCGCGCCGACCCAGTCTGCCGATACCTGGCGGTTGAGGGGGCCCATCACGACAGGGTGACAGCTGTAGTTGACGAGGTTGGCCACCGGCAATCCGGACGCCCCCTGCAACTGCACGACTTGGACTTCGTGGTCGACGGCCCCCTCGGGGTTTTCGCCGATCACAATCTGGCCCCCATCACTGAGTTCGCGGCGATTGATGTTGATCTGTGATCGATCGGTGCCGGCGTGGAGGGTGACGGTCTGGAGTTCTGCCAGGGCGTCGGTGACACTGTCGGCACACCGTCCGACCAGGTCATCTACATACGCGAGGGCCTCGGGGGAGGACTCATGATCGGCGTATCCGATCGGACCGGCATGGGTGTGCGAGCAACACAGGAATATGGCGTCCCCTTCGATCGGAGTAGTCGCTGTGACCTCGGCCTTGATTCGTTTCACCAGCACCGAGTTGATGAAGGTGTGGTCGGCCGTGAGTATGGCGGCGTACGACTCGCCATCGTAGAAAGCGACGGTGGACACATACAGATCATCATGGGCACCGACATTTCCCTGAATTCGATTGCCGTATCCCATCAAGTGAATGCCAGTTGGTGGCGTGATCGTTTTGCGCGAGATACCGGCTCGTAGCTGTGTCATATCTCTCAGTCGAGGGTGGGTGTCCCGTGGCCGGCGCAGTGTCGTGGATTCCAGGTGACCTCGCTGGCCTCCACATCGGCCAACGCCAGCCGCTGCCCGTCTCTCTCGGCCGATGCGTTGGCGCCGAGCACGGCGGCCAGGGAATTGAGGCTGGGTCCGTAGGGGCTGCACATGCGAGAGGGGTCCTTGGCCTGAACGGCCTCGATGAACGCAGCCGCCTGCAGCGCAAAGGCTTCACGCCCCTTCGGCTCTGCTTCGAAGGTGGTCTCGCCATTGACGGTCACCTTCGTCGTCGACCATTCGATGAGCGCGTCATCGCAGATGATCAGGACCTCGCGACGTCCAGCACCATTGGCATCAGTGAGAACGCGCGAGGTGGTCACGTTGCCTACGACGCCCGAGGCGAACCGATAGTTCACGTCGTACACGTGGGGCATGTTCATCATCTCGGGGCCTTCTCCGGGCTCTCGCCAGAGATAGAAAGCCGATACATCGTCGATATCCCCGAGGAAGTAACGAATTAGGTCGATCATGTGAATCGTGTTCTCAACGAAGGAACCACCGCACTCTTCGTAGCGACTCGTCCACCAACGCACGGGTTTGCCCGAATAGAAGAGGGATACCTGCACGTGGCGAGGCGTGCGGTCTCGCAGCAACTCGACGACGTGTTCGGCGGATGAATAGTAGCGGCTCATAAAGCCGACCTGAGACACGATGCCCGCCTCTTCGATCTGTCGGGCGAACCCTGTCGCTTGAGCCATGTCGAGACTGACTGGTTTTTCGACAAAAGTGTGAATACCGCGTTGGGCAGCGATGGACACCTGATCCGTGTGCAGTGTCGGCGGCAGATTGATGTACACGGCATCCAAGTCGGCTTGCTCGAGCATCTGCACATGATCGGTGAAGGTCGCCTTGGCTCCAAAGGTGGCAGACTGCTCGGCGAGTGCTTCTTCGCTGATGTCACAGAAGGCCGACAACTCGACCTGACCGGACTCGACCAACGGCTGCAGTCCAGGCAGGTGGGCGTGAATGGAAATGTGACCGAGGCCGATGAAGCCAACACGAGTAGGGGGCACGGATGATCCAGTCTGGTAGAATGTGAAAGGCGAGTATAGGGTGTCGCGAATCTGCTCAGTGCTGATCTGCTCAGGCGCTGTTGATCTGCTCGATCAGCCCAGGGGGCAGCGGGCCTGCCGTCGAGGCGGCCACGGAGGTCTCCAGCTCCTCGACGCTGGCAACCCCCGACAGAATCATCCCCACGCGGTCGTCGGACAGCAGATATCTGAGGCCCGCTTCGACCGAGGTGATATCATGCTCGGACAGCACGGCCTCGATCCGCTCCTGGCGATCATAACGCTCAGCAAAGCGACCCGTTTCGCGCCAGTGGTCGCGTTTTGATCCCAGCAGACCTCCGTGCAGGGGAGAGGCGCAGATCACGGCAGCATCATTGCGCGCGGCGCTGGGGATCAACTCGTTGGCCGCGTCCTGGACGAGCATGTCATACTTGAGGAAGGTGATGACCGACGTGAAATCGTCGACCTCATCGAGAATCTTCGCCATCAACGTGAGGTCCGACCCGGTCAGGCCAATGTGAGTTGTAAGGCCTTGTTCTTTCAGCTCGCGAAGTGTCTCGAGGGTGCGCCCCGCACCGAAGACGCCGTCCCAGCCGGCCTGTTCAGATTCGTGGATCTGCACCAGGTCGACGCGATCGACCTGAAGGCGTTTGAGACTGGCTTCGAAGCCACGCAGAACACTGTCACGCGTGTAGTCGAAGGGTTCGGGGAAGTAGCCGACCTTCGTCGCCAGGTAGTAGGGCTGATCAATGCCTTTCAGGGCATGTCCCAGTACCTCTTCACTGCGTCCTTTCCCGTACAGGGGCGCCGTGTCGAAGTAGTTGATTCCCAATTCGATCGCCCTCTCAACGAGGTTGACGCCATAGGAAATGGGCTTGGGGCCGAATTCAGGTCGACCATAGAACCAGGAGCCACCGAGACCTATTTCACTGACGTGCCAGTCCGAGTGGCCAAAACGCCGGACCTTCAAGCGGCGACCTCTTCTCCCCCCGAGACGGCGCCATCCGGATCTGGCACGGGCGGCATGGGCTCCTGCCGAATGAACTCATAGAGGGTGGTCAGCTTGCGGAACAGGTCGATCACGACATGGCCTGTGGTTTCCTTCGTGCGACTCATGCGCATCATGCCTGCACGGATCTGCGATGCGGTTTTCTGTATGGCCTTCACCTGCTCTGCCAGCGTGCGTTCCTTGGATCGCAGGCCCATCAACTCCATCCGCATGGAGCGCAATTTGGCCTCGGTGCTCTCGCGTGTGATAAGACACACGATGAGAAGGAACACAGCAAGTCCAGCGGGTGCGAAGGTCGTCTCCATGAGTCAGTCCTTTGCCTCACCGTTGTTGGCGGCGGCAAGTCGCTGGGCCATGGCTTTGACGATGTCCTCGTCATTACGCAAAGATTCGATGGATTCGTAGATGTCCTCGAGATCGCCACGGATATTGCGAACCGTCTTGAACGGGTCGAATGCCTTGTCCTTTTCGACGTTCGTGGGGTTGAATTGCTCCTCGCCGTTCGCGGGAGCTTCCTCTTCCTCCTCCTCCTCTTCTTCTTCAAGGCTGTTCAGCCCCAATTCTTCGGCCCGTTCGTGCGCCTCGTTGTCGAGTTCGTCCACGAGATTGGCCGCAAAGCCGGCACTATGGGTCGCGTCGGCGATCTTTTCATCGACCTTCTCCAGGCTTTCTGCAGTTTTGGTCTGCACCTTCTCGGACAGTTCGACCAAGGCCTGCCTGTGTTGCTCGATGCGCTTGAGGATCGGCGCACGGGCGATTTTCAGACGATCCCCGCGCTTCTGAAAGTTCAGCATGAGTTGGGTGAAGATGACGACTTCACAGACAAGGACGACGAGGATCACCCAGATCATCTCGCGCTACCGATCGAAATCCGCGTCGATGTCTCGACTCACGACATCGGCGTCATAGAGGGGAGCGTCCGCTTCGACGAGCAAGCCATCTCCACGCAGGACCTGGTTCGGTGTACTACCTTCTGCCCTCAGGGGGAATCGGTCCTTCAGGTCCTGCGTCTGCGCCAATCTGGTCTGCTCGACGTTGTCAAAATCGAAGCCTTCGAGCAGATGTGCGCGCAGGGCATCGGTTTCATCTTTCGCCTCACCATGCGCGAGCAGGTTGCGCTGTTCACATGGGTCCTGTTCCAGATCAAAAGCTAGGTCCGGTGCATCGCGGAAGGCGACGTATTTGTGTCGTCGTGAGCGCAAGACACGGAACTCAGTGCCCTCGCCCCAGCGCGGTGTCATGGCCTCGGTGATCACGCCGAGCCGATTCTGCAGGGCGGAGCTGACGTCACCACGGCAGGGGCCCGAAAGGTCGAGTCCATCGAGACTGTCGGGCGTCTCCGCGCCGGCGAGGCCACAGAAGGTGGGAAACAGATCGGCCAGACCCACTGGATCATCGACGACCTGCGCAGCCACGTCACCACCGCGATGCTCGGGTGTTGAAACGATGAGGGGTACACGCACCGACGACTCATGCCATGTGTTTTTCCACCACAGCCCATGTTCGCCACACATCTCGCCATGGTCGGATGCGTAGACGATGACCGTGTTGTCGAGGGCGCCGTCCCGCTCGAGTCGAGCGAGAAAGTCTCCCAGCAATTCGTCGAGAAAGTCGACGCAGGCGAAGTACGCGGCGCGAGCCCTCATACCCTCTTCCCGCTCGATCTCGTCCGTGCGAAAACCGGCGATGGCACCACGCGTCATCGGATGATCTGCGCTGTCACCGCTGCCGGCTGCGATTCTCGGCTCGTTTACTCCATGTGGCCAGTAGCGATCAAAGTGCCGACTCGGGGCGGTGAGGGGGAAGTGGGGCCGGCTGAAGGAGGCCATCAGCATCCACGGCACACTGGGAGCTGCCTGCTGATGGTTTCTTATCCACGCGACCGATTCAGCGGTGACGGCCGCTTCCTGCAGTTGGGATTCGGGGACCTGCATCAGGCCCGCATCGACGGTCCGGGAGCGCAGGTCAGAGCCTGGGCGAGGTTTACCGGCTTCGTAGGAACTGAGTGGATCGAATTGGTGGGCGCAGGGCCCACCAAAATCCCCGTACGGGCGATGCTGGAAACCTGCGAATTGCCGGGAGCCGCCCAGATGCATCTTACCCACGGTGCAAGTGGAATAACCCGCCTTGCTGAGTTGAGAGGCGAAGGTCGACAATTCGGGGGGTAACACGGAGTTGTTGCTCCAGGCGCCGGCTTGATGCGAATGGCGACCGGCGAGCATGGCGATGCGGCTGGGTGTGCACAGTGGCATCTGACAGGATGCTTGCCTGAAAAATACCCCCTGGCGGATGAGCCCATCCAGGGTTGGTGTGTGGCACGGTTCACCACCCTCTTCACCGGATCGTGCTGAAAGAAACCGGTAGGAGTGCTCGTCGGAGAGCAAGAAGAGGATGTTGGGTCGCTCGGTCACGGGGGAGATCTCCGAAGCGCCAAGTCGAAAAAGGTTCTTAGGTACAATAATTAGAGTAACAAAAATAACTGGTTACGCAATTCCGGAAGAATCTCTCAGAGACGATGACGCACAGGGGGTTTTGCAGCTGCGGGGGCCGAATCTCGTCCGGCCCGGCGTCGAATCGGGCTCAGTGGACCATCGCAGACCTCAGAACGGCAAACGCCTCGTCAGCGATGTGCTGGCGAGACGAGAATCACATCCCTTACCGGAGCAGAAGGATCGGTCCTGGTGAATCATCGATTAGCGACGGAAGGTCAGACGGCGTCGGCCCCGTTGGTCAGCCCCGTATCTTCGATAGGCTCTTCAGCAGCCACTGCCGCCGATGCTGCCTTAGACTCAGTGTCCTCTTTCTTGTCAATGCCCGCTGCCTCTTCCAACGCCGCCAGGCGATGGAACATTCCCGTCAGCTGCGTCGAGGTGCGTAAGGAGAACTTCGACTCGTCCACGACGGGGGTCTCGATCTCCTTTTCCTTCTCGAGAAGACCTAATTCACGCTCGATCTGTGCCATCAGATTCTGCGCGTAGAACAGGCTCTGGCTCAGGCGGTGCAGATTGTGCAATGCGAGTCGGCGATTCCGCGGGACCATCGGCTCGAGGCGTTCGGCGAGTTCCGACAAGGCGCGTCGTTTGCGCTCAAGAATCCTGAAGAGTGGATTGCCGGTCTCCGTAAGAGATGATACACCCTTCGTCATCGCAGGCCAGAGCAGGATCGATCCTGCCGAGATGATGGCGATAGCGAGCGATGAACCAGTAGCCGAGACGGAACGCGTGGTGCAGAAGGGGTAGGCGGTAGACCCACGCGATCAACTGGTAGGGAGGGAGGGTCCGATAGATCTGATAGACGGCGTCGGCACCCACATCGATCCGGCCATCCAGGTGAATGAGGCGAAGCCCGGTGTTGAAGTCAGACTGCGTCAGAATAGGAAAACGATAATCGAGACCGGGCTGCTGGCGAGGCAGAACCTCGAAGGACTCGCGTCGATCGAGTTTGCGAATGCGATCGGCGCTCCACGTGCAGAAGCGGCATTCGCCGTCGTAGATGATGGTGGGTCGTGTCATGGCTTCCTAATGAATCGGCCGCAGCCGATCTCGCAAGGGTGACACCTTCCTGAGTCGGTGATGACTCAGAATCTGCACAGCAAGCCTCTGTCCAAAACCGAGGGTTTCGGTGGAGCTCGTCGCGCAAGTCATTCGTCGTGCCACTCGTCCTGGTCGGCTTCCTCGATGCTGAGATGCTCACGGATCAGGCGGCCATACTGTTCTGTCGGCACGGTGCCGACCGGATTGTGCCGGAAGGTATCTGTGCCGCGCATCAGGTAACTCTTGAAGTGCGGATTCACAGCCAGATCACACTTCACATCTGTACCTGAGTATCGGACGGTGAGCCCGACCCGCGGCCTCGGTGATGGATTGCCAGGCGACCCATGGATGATGCGGTCATCGTGCAGAGAGATCTCGCCAGCTTTCAACGCGATGGGCACCGCATCGTCTGTCGACACCGATCCCTCCTTCAACTCAAGGGTCAGCACTGACTCGGTGTCAGTAGAGCGCTGATGTTTGATCAGTCCTGTCGCGTGGGTCCCGGGGATCACACGCATGGCACCATTGGCTTCGTCTGAATCGGTGCAGGCGATCCACACGGTGACCGAATGATGCGGACTCAGGGGCCAGTAGAACCCGTCCTGATGCCAGCCCACAGTCGACGGCGAATTCGGTTCCTTGGCGAAATAGTTCGAGGCCCAGAGGTAGAAATCGGGGCCCAGAATGTCTTCGACATAGTCGAGGATCTGCACATGTCGGCAGATGTCGAACAACCACAGACTCGATTCATGCCACTCGCGAATCTCTTTGCTGTCTTCGCCCTCGTCGAGAAGATCACACAGACCAAAGAACCCCGCGTTGAGATCGGCCACCTCCGCCCCTGAGAACACGGGCGGCAGCCCTGTGAGATATCCGCGCTCGTGGTATTGCGCCTTCTGTGCATCCGTCAGGCGAGGCCCACCCTGCGCGGTAGCGGCCGAGTCACTCACGGTGCTGTCTCATGATTCTGGCACTCACGGTTCGACGACGACCTTCATGGAGCCTTCGCTACCCGTCACGTCAATCCCCTCTTCCGTCTGCGCCAGACTCACTCGGTGGGTGATGAAGTCATCGAGTGGGGCGGTGGTGTTCTTGAGGAAGGAGAGGGCCGTCTTGAACTGAATCGCGGGGTAAGCCCACATGCCGCGGATGTCGAGATCCTTAAAGCAGACCACGTTGGGGTGGATGTCCACACCCCCCGGATCGGTGAAGTGGCCGACCTCAACCACGATCCCACCGCGACGTACGTAGTCCAGTGATTCCTTGAATACGATAGGGACTCCGGCGGTTTCGATCACGATATCAGGTCCGACCCCGTCGGTCAGTGCCTTGGCCGCCTCCAGTCTGTCTTCGAGGGCGGCTCCTGCATCGAGTGTATGATGAGCCCCCATGTTCTTGGCCATCTCGAGTCTTGAGGCGGACAGGTCGGTGGCGATGATGCAATCGACACCCACATGCGCCAACGCGGCCACGACCAGCTGACCGATGGGGCCGGCACCCAATACGAGGACCGACTTGTCCATGCCGAGACCTTCGCCGATATGTGGAAGCCCTGGGCCGAAGGCACGTTCGACCGCACGCGTGGCCACTGCGGCTGGTTCGGTCAGCACGGCGTGTTCGCTCGACAGGCCATTGGGAATCTTGAAGACCCACGAGCGGGGTCCCAGATGCATGACCTCGGAGAATCCACCGCGGGGGGTCGGCGCTACATCACTGGAGACGAAACCGTGCACGTATCGATTGGCGCACAGCGTCGGACGCTGTGGTTGGTGCAGGCAATACCAGCACTTTCCACAAGCCTGCGAACTGGGTGTCGTCGTCACACGGTCACCAACGGCCAATGGGCCGCCGACGATGGCCATCTCGTCGTGGGCACGAGAGCCGAGCTCCTCGATGACACCCACCAGTTCATGTCCGGGAATGATGGGGAACTGCAGGGGCATGTGCCCCGCATACATGTGTTTGTCACTGCCGCAGATCCCGGTCCGCTCGATCTTCAGCAGGATGTCATCATCGCCGATGGCGGGGCGGAGGAATTCGCGGATCTCCATCTTTCCCGGCGCCGTCATCACGGCGGCCTGGACTGTGCTGGACATGGGGGTTCCTCTCGTCGGTCGGTTGCTGCTCGGTAAAGGGGTCAGCGGACTTTGCCGCGTGCTGCAATCGGCCAGATCGCCTCGAGGCGACCGTCGCGTACGGCGTAGATGTGGTCGTGGAGATTTATGGTCGTGCAGCCGTGCCCGGGGATGAACTCGATCAGATCTCCCACTTCGAGGTGGCAGGGGCCATCCACGGCGCGCAGGCGTCCGTGCTCTTCGGACAGGGCGTGGCACTCGAGAAAACGCAGGCCCTTTGGATCCCAGCCGACATCGATGCCCTCCTTGGAGGGCAGGCGGACGTCGGGCATCCCATGCTCAGGTGTGACGCTCTTCAGTCCGGCGTCGGTGATCACCTGATCTTCGGCGGGGCGGCTCGTGACCGTGGTCAGAACGGACAGAGCGTGGGCAAAGCCCAGATCCAGCCGGCCATAGGCGGCGTCCATCAGTGCATACGACCCAGCTTGCACTTCCGTCACGACATCGTACGTGGTGGAGATGTAATAGTCGCCCGTGGCGGATGTGCTGACGATCTCCACATCGATCCCCGCACCACGAATCCGGGCCACACAATCGGAAAGTCGTTGAAGACACTCGTTGGCACCTGTCTCACGGGCCTGCTTGTCCTCCAGGTCGACCACATGCCCCTGGTAACCCATGACACCGGCAAATCGCAGGTGTTTCGCTTGAGCTGCTTCGCGGCACAACTCGACCACATCGGCCGACTCTGCTTCTACACCACAGCGGTTGTGGCCGATGTTGATCTCTACGAGGATCCGTGGATTCACGCCGGCTGCACCAGCCGCCTGGTCGAGATCGTCGAGATTGTCCGGGTGATCGACGGCGACCATGATGTCGCATCGACGAGCCAACTCCATCAGTCGTTCGATCTTGCGGCGACCGATGACCTCGTTGGCGATGAGGACGTCATCGATGCCGGCATCAGCCATCACTTCCGCCTCACCCAGTTTGGCACAGGTGACGCCGATGGCACCTGCGGCCATCTGCATGTTGGCGATGGCCGGCGTCTTGTGTGATTTCGTGTGGGGTCGAAGCTGCTTGCTGGAAGCCGCGAAGTGTTCCGCCAGCTTCTGGATGTTGTGGTCGAGGGCATCGAGGTCGCACAACAGCACAGGCGTGTCGATCTGGTCGACGGCCATGCCGATGTGTTCGTGGTCGGGGCTCACCAAGTTAATAAATCTCCCTGATCGTCCAGTTCCATCTGAGCGGCGTCAGTGACGACGCTCAGATCTTCTCGTTTTCCGACTTCATCGGCGTAGGCCTCCGAGACCCACAACTCACCGAGTTGAAGAGTGTTGCGAATTCGCAGGACCCGGGCGTTTTCGGGCGCGACATACCCGACTGTCTCCAGGGCCTTTTCCATGCACTCCCGATCGGTGGGAAAGGCGATGGGGATCGCTGCACCGGAGGGGGCATTGCCCGTCATGCAGTTAATGACCGTCGATTCCACATCCATCTTGTCGATGACACGCTGGTGGATGTATTCGGATGTACCCACACCGGCCGCATTGCCATGGGTCTCCGGTGTCAGGTCACGAACCAGAATCCGCGTCACCTTCGGAAACTCCTTTTCGGCAGCGCAGTGTTCGTAGAACTTTCGCCCCACCACGTTGGAGTCGAGTCCCGAGCCTGAAATGTTCTTGCCGATCTCGTCGATGACGAGCAGGTCGACGCGATCGAAGGGAAGTCTTGGCATCCACTTCTTGGCCAGCACGAGCAATTCCCGCTCGCGCTCGGCGAAGTTCTCTGGCGCCACAGCTTCGATCATCGCCGTGTGGTCATACTGATTCTCCACGATGGCCAGCCCAAACAGGATCCCACACTTGTCGATCACCTCAGAGGCGACGGCGCGGATAATGCGATCGAAGGAATACTGGACGATGGCCTGATGATAGAGGGCGGCCCCTTTGTGTTTGCCGAGGCCGATCAACATCATCTTGTGAAGCCCGGATTCGATTTCACCGACGAACCCTGTGTGAGGCTTGATTCTGCCCGCAACCACGACGTGATCCGCTTCGGCGGCATACTTGTCGAAATAGACCGGCACTTCGCCCTCGACGGTACCGACCTGCACGACGTCCATCGTGGCGCGGATCTCGCAGCCCACATATTCGGCTGTGACGCCGTAACTCTCGACGATCTGCTGTTGTCCCTCAGCAGTACCGCCACCATGGCTCCCCATGGCTGGCACGATAAAGGGCTCGCCCCCAAGATCCTTCACGGCGTCGACGATGGATTTCGTGATCAAAGCGATCTCGTTGATGCCACGACTGCCCACGCTAATGGCGACCGAGTCACCTGTCTTCACCCTGGACTGCAGATTCAAGCCAGCGATCTGTGCCTTCACAGTGCCGGCGATGTCGTCCACCTCCGGTGCCTCGAAGTGCTGGCGGATGCGGATCATATTAGGTAGGGCCATGGAATGCTCCGGAATGGCGGACGGGAATCTCGGAAGACAGAAAGATGGGACGAACCACCCCTCGTGTCACTTTCGTACAGGCCGACGTGAATCTGTGGCGAGATCCTTCACCCCGCCAACCAGCCACCGTCTACGGGAAACAGCTGCCCCGTGATGTAGGCGGCTGCATCAGAGCCGAGAAAGACGTAGAGTCCAGCCATGTCCTGGGGAGTGCCCCATCGTTTCATCGGGATGCGGCTGAGGATCCAGGCATTCTTCTCTTCATCTTCTCTCAGCGGCTGGGTCAGGGGGGTGGCGATGTACCCTGGGCTCACGCCGTTGACGGTGATCCCTTCCTGAGCCCATTCCACGGCCATGACCTTGATGATCATGCCAACTCCGCCCTTGCTCGCGGCATAGGCAGACAGACCTGGTACGCCCATGTGACTGGCCAGGGATGTGGTATTGATGATACGACCACCGTCGCCCTGAGCCTGCATCTGCCTGGCCGCCTGCTGCGACAGATACCAGACGCCACGCAGGTTCACGTCGATGATCTTGTCGAATTCCTCGATGGGAAAGTCCACTGTCGGCGCTCGATGGTTGATCCCCGCATTGTTGACGAGGATATCCAGCCGGCCAAACTCGCTCACCGTCTCCCCGATGGCCTGATCAATCTGCTCGGCGTCAGCCACATCCGTGGGTATGGGTAACGCTCGAACCCCAAGCCCACGAATCTCATCTGCGACTTCGTTGAGTTGATCCTGAGAGCGGCTGATCACGGCCACATCAGCTCCGGCTTGTGCATAGGCCACGGCCACGCCACGCCCGATCCCACGGCCGGCGCCGGTGACCAGCGCCGTTTTGCCCTTCAGGTTCATCGAATCGAGAATCACGTTATCTCCTGGTTTCTATAGGGCTGTGCGAAACAGTGCCTGCATGTCGGCGAGGGTGGTCTTGCGCGGATTGATGGTCACATTGCCACTCTGCATCGCCGTACGTGCGAGTTTGCTCAACCCGCTGGCTTTCACGCCGGTTTCTTTCAACCCAGAGGGGATTCCCAGATCATCGTTGAGCTGTCGCACAGCCTCGACGGACAGACAGGCCGCGTCGTAGTCGGACAGACCCTCGGTCTGTTCACCGAGGGCACTGGCAATCTGCGCGAATTTGCCCAGCCGCGATTGCAGGTTGAAGTCCATCACATGAGGAAGTAGAACCGCATTGGCCAGGCCGTGATGCACGCCAAACTGGGCGCCCACAGGATGGGACATGGCGTGCACATTCCCCAATCTCGTCTGGGCGAAGGCGACGCCGGCCATGCAACTGGCCAGCAGCATCTGCTCGGTCGCCTCCGTCTCGTGGTCGTTGGCGCAGGCGACGCGAAGATGCTTGCCGATCATCTCAATGGCCGTCAGCGCGATCCCGTCTGTGAAGGGCGCGGCAAGCAGGTTCGTGTAGGACTCGATGGCGTGAGTGAGGGCATCCATCCCCGTCGTGCCCCCCAGGCCGATGGGCAGGGCGACGGACAGATTCGGATCCAGGATCGCGGTGGACGGTGCGATCTTCCAGCTGATCACGGGATCTTTGTTCTGCGTCTTTGGATTGGTGAGCACCGCAAAGGGTGTCACCTCGCTCCCCGTACCGTAGGTGGTCGGAATACACACAAGAGGAGGCAGGTCGGCCGCCACCTTTCCCGCGCCCAGGTACTGGTCGATGCGACCCCCACCGGTGGCCACGACGCCGATCATTTTGGCCACATCCATTGGTGAGCCGCCGCCAAGGCCCACGATGGCACTGCACGAACCTTTGGCATAGGTCCTGGCGCCAGCGCTGACATTGCGAGCGACAGGATTGCCGACCACGTCGGTAAACAGGGTCCACTTCATGCCTGCATCGTCAAGAACGGCCGTCGCCTGGGAAACGATACCTGCCTCAACGAGGCCAGCATCGGCGACGATGAGCGGTCGAGCGTCGGCGTTGAGCAGATTTGCCAATCGCGCGATCGACCCGGCGCCATGAACGACGTGGGTGGGCATGCGGAAATCGAAGAAAGACTGGAAAGCCATCGTCTTGCCCTTCAGGCTGCGTGAGTTCGTGCCTGCAGTTGTGCGTGAGCGTCGTTTGGACTGGGCTCTCGAGAAAGTACGAGGGTCACTCGGACAGGTCGAGAAGGGGCAGCAATTCTGTCAGGTGATAGAAGGTCTCTTCCTGCTCTGGTTGATCTCGGTCGTGGGACAGGTGCACATAACGCACACCCGCAGCAGCACTGGCGACGCGATCGTAACGACCATCCCCCACAAACACGGCGGCCTCCGGATCGATGTCGAAATGACGTAGCGCGATCAGCAATAGGTCGGGTGCCGGCTTGAGCACGCCATCCTCGCGACTCAAGCACAGGTCGAAGGAAAGCTCGTAGCGCTCGACGACCAGATTCATGGCGGCACGATGGTTGTTGGTTATCAGGGCTCTCCGGAGGGGAAGCTCGTCGAGACGGGTGAACAAGTCGGCCAGACCTGGATTGGCAGGCGCCAGACGGGCAGCGTCCATCTCGAACTCCCGGACCACGGCCTTGGCCTGTTCCTGCTGCGGCGGAGGAAGCGTCTCGACGTAGTCGATGATGCCCAGGCCATCGGTGGCTCCGATGGCAGTACGAAGCTTCGTCCAATCGATCCAGGGGGATGTGAGAGTACCGTCCATGTCAAAGAAAATGGCCTGCAGCGTCATGAGGTCTCAGTGAACAGTCGAGCGATCTCATCGACGGAGAATTGTGGCAGTGCTTCCCACGAATCATCGCGGCGCAGTCGCACCTCAGATGAACGCCCTTCTACGCGGCCGCTTCTGACGGTGCCGATCTGCGCGGCCACGATGCCCCGCGTCGCAAGGGCGTCGACGATCGTTCTGGTCGTCCCCGCCGTGCAGCCAATCAGGAGTGCGCCTGAAGAAATCGCCCCGAAGGGGTCGATGCCGACATCGTCGCACAATCGTTGGGAGACGGGGGAGATCGGCAGCGTATCCGCGTCGATGTCCAGGTCGACGCCAGATGCGGTGGCGATTTCTACGAGTGCTGTTGCCACGCCGCCTTCCGTTGGATCGTGCAAGGCGTGGATCTCTCCTGCAGCTTGAGCGATGCGAGCATCCTCAACCACACTGATTCCGGGTTGGGTCAGATAGTTGGCTGCTTCGGCCAGATCCCGATCACTCCAACCCTTGCCACGCAGCGTGTCCGGCATTTCCCGCGCGACGATGCTCGTCGCCTCGATGGCCAAGCCCTTGGTTAGCAACAGAGCATCTCCCGGCAGCAGGCCCGATGATCGAATCACTTCGTTCGAGTTGACCTCGCCGAGCATCTGGCCGATGACCAGGGGCCGGTCGAGTCCCGTCGTGACTTCAGAATGTCCGCCCGCCACACTGACACCAAGCTGACTACACGCGTCAGCAATCTGTGCGAAGATCTCCTCAAACAGGGATTCCGTTGCCAGGTGCTCAGGGACGATCACGGTGGAGAGGAACCACTTCGGCGTGGCGCCCATGGCTGCGATGTCGTTCGCATTCACATTCACCGCATACCAACCGACTCTGTCTGTGGCGAAAGTGATGGGATCCGTCTTGGCCACCAGAGATGTCTCGCCAAAGTCGATGACCGCTGCATCCTCCCCGACACCCGGACCGACGCGCAGTCGCGGATCAACGTGTGCGGCGTGGGTCTGAAGCAGTCGCGCAAGGACGTGGTGAGGGACTTTTCCCGGTGGGAAGGTCGTCATCACGCCTGTTCAATCTGCCGATAGTGAGCGGAAATGGCGGCGACGAGATCTTCTACGCTACTCGAGGCTGGTTGAATCTCGGGCTTCAGTCCCAGATCGATGATGGCGCCGGCCGTGGTAGGACCGATGACGGCGATATCAGCTTTCTCAAGATGTTGCAGCGCGTGGGCCCTCCCAACGACGGTGCAGAAATGGTCGACGGCAGAGGGGCTCGCGAAGACGACACAATCGATGGCATCGTCGGTCAATTCCTCCGGGATCGACACCGACTCCGGCACGGGCGGCAGGGTTTCGTACGCCGTGACACGCGCAACTGCGGCACCGCGACGCTCGAGTTCCTGATCCAGGTCGGTCGCTCCGAGGGCCGATGAAGGAATCAGCACCCGGGCACCTTCCAGGTCGATCTGTGCGAAGGCTTCGGCCAATCCCGCCGCTGAGTGAGATGTCGGTGTGAGATCGGGGACGATGCCCACTTCGCCGAGGCGTGAAGCCGTGGCAGATCCGATAGCGGCTACCCTGCAATGACCAAGTGCGCGCGCATCTCGCCCGGATTCCCGCAGGGGGTCGAAGAAGAACCGGACCGCATTCGGACTGGTGAACACGACCCAGCCATAGTGCTCTAACTCCGAGAGTGCAGTCTCCAAAGGGGCTGGGTTCTCCGGCCCGGTCAGATGCAGAAGGGGCAACTCGAAAACCTCGCCGCCTTCGGCTTCGAGCATCAACCGCAGCGGACGGGATTGCTCGCGGCTTCTTGTGATCAGGACTCGTCGTCCGAAAAGCGAGCGGCCTTCAAACCATTCCAGGGCTTCTCGTTGCTCCACGACGTCGCCGACCACCATCAGGACGGGCGAGCGTAACTCTGCCTCGCTCATCGTGTCTTCGAGCGTTCCCAAGGTGGCCAGCAGCGTGTGCTGCTGGGGGCGCGTGCCCCATTGAATGGCTGCTGCTGGAGTTTCAGCTTGTCGACCACCTGCCACCAGCGCTTTGGCAATGGCACCGGCATTCCGGCTACCCATGAAGATCACGAGTGTGCCACCCAGTTTGGCGAGTGCGGCCCAGTCGACCTCGCCAGCTTCGGGGTCTTCGTGACCGGTGACCAGAGTCGCGGTCTGCGAGAGGCCGCGATGGGTGAGGGGAATCCCTGCATAAGCCGGCACCGCCATGGCCGCCGACACACCGGGCACGACCTCGAAGGGGATGCCCGCGTCGCGCAGGGCGATCGCCTCTTCACCGCCGCGGCCAAAGACATATGGGTCGCCTCCCTTGAGTCGGACAACCCGCCGACCTGCTCTGGCGGCCTCGACCAATTGCTGGTTGAGTTCATCCTGGCGTCGTGTTGAGTCGGCAGGACGTCCGCCGCGATGGCCAGCGTAGACGCGTTCGCAGGTCCCGGGAGCCAACTCGAGTAACCGAGGATCGAGCAGGTCGTCGTAGAACACGACATCGGCTTCGCTTAGGAAACGGGCGCCCTTCGTCGTCAGCAGTCCCGGGTCACCGGGGCCGGCCCCCACGATATAGACGCAGCCGCCCGTCGCATGGGGCAGGTGTTCCATGGGTCGATCAGGCCGCGTCGGCAAGCAACGAGGCGGCGCCTTCGGCCTTGAGTTGGTCGCCGAGTTGCACACCCAGGTCGGCCGCCTCTGCGGGAGAGCCGGAAACAACGCCGTGACAGGCCGTGGTGCCATCGGCGCTAAGGACGGTGCCGTCTATCTGGAGTTTGTCGCACGACATGCGGCCCCACGCGGCGATGGGTGCCCGACAACCCCCACCGAGGCTGGCGAGAAAGGCGCGCTCGGCCGTCACGCCCGCATGCGTTTCGTCATCGTCGAGAGCAGCCACGATTCGGTGAGACTCGGTGTCGCTGACCAACGTCTGTAGCCCCAGGGCGCCTTGGCCAGGTGCCGGAAGAACCTGCATGGGATCGAGATAGGCGCTGATCCGATCGGAGTAGCCCAGTCGATGCAGGCCGGCCGCCGCCAGGACCACGGCATCGAATTCTCCCTCTGAGACCTTTCGAAGTCTCGTATCCACATTACCGCGAAGATCCAAGAATCGCAGGTCGGCTCGTAAGGCAAGCAGCTGAGCCTGACGACGTGTGCTGCCCGTACCGACGCGGGCACCATCGGGCAGTTGTTCGAGTCCACCACCGTCGGCGGTGACCAGAACGTCTCGCGTGTCTTCGCGGGTTGGAATGGCCGACAAACGAAGCTGTTCGTCCATCTCGGTGGGCAAGTCCTTCAGGCTGTGTACGGCCAGTTGCACCTGGCCCGCCAGCAAGGCTCGCTCAATTTCTCGCGTGAAGACGCCCTGGCCGCCGATCTGGCTCAGGGACTGCCTGTCCACATCTCCTCTCGTGGAGATGATTTCAAGCTGAACGTCGATCTCCTGCTGCCAGTGGGCGGCAAGGTGATCCCGAACCATTCCCGACTGCGTCGTGGCCAGCTGACTGCCTCGGGTACCGATGAGAATCTTCGTGGACAAAGTCTGCCATCTTCGATGCGTGGAATGAGGATTGGAATATGCGTGGGCCCTGAGGAAGGAGCAACCGACCTCGCTTCATCGTACAAAAGAAGAAGGGCGTGGATCCTGATGGATTCACGCCCTCCCAGACAGCGGATCGACTGGCTTAGACCATGTCGTAGTGCATGGCGAACTCATGGGGATGCGGGCGCAGCCGAAGCGCGTCGATTTCCTCTTCGCGCTTGTAGCTGATCCATGCTTCGATCACATCCTCCGTGAACACATCGCCCTTGAGCAGGAAGTTGTGGTCCGCCTCCAACGCGTCCATCGCCTCTTCGAGGGATGCAGGTGTCAGGGGAACGGCTGCACGCTCTTCCGGAGCCAGGTCGTAGATGTCCTTATCCATCGGCTCACCCGGATCGATCTTGTTCTCGATGCCGTCGAGACCGGCCATCAGCATGGCAGACAGAGCCAGGTAGATGTTGCAGCTCGGGTCTGGGCAACGGAACTCGATCTGCTTGGCCTTGGGGCTGGAGTTATACATCGGGATTCGGACCGATGCAGAGCGGTTGCGCTGGCTGTATGCCAGGTTTACCGGGGCCTCGTAGCCGGGAACCAGACGACGATAGGAGTTCGTTGTCGGGTTGGAGAGGGCCAGGATCGCGCGCGCATGCTTCAGGATGCCGCCGATGTAGTACAGCGCCATCTCGCTCAGGCCCGCATAACCATTGCCCGCGAATAGCGGCTTGCCGCCCTTCCACAGGCTCTGGAGACAATGCATGCCTGTGCCATTGTCCTCGAACAGAGGCTTGGGCATGAAGGTCGCCGTCTTGCCGTGCCGGCGCGCAACGTTCTTGACGATGTACTTGTACATCATCATGCGGTCGCCGCACAGAACCATGGGGCAGAAGCGGATATCGATCTTCTGCTGACCACCGGTACCGACTTCGTGGTGATGGAGCTCGATCTCGAGACCCGCATCGATCATGGTCTGCACCATCTCGGAACGGATATCGTGCATCGAATCGTGGGGCGGAACGGGGAAGTATCCACCCTTGAACGGCGGCTTGTAACCCAGGTTCGCAGGCTCTTCAGCAGCACCCAAATTCCAGCGACCCTCCTGCGAGTCGATGAAGTAGTAACCGGAATGCTGATTCTGGTCATACTGAATGTTGTCGAAGACGAAGAGCTCAGCTTCGGGGCCGAAGAAGGCCGTGTCGGCGATCCCCGTCGACTTCAGATACGCATCGGCGCGCTTGGAAACTGCGCGTGGGTCACGGCCATAGTCGACTACAAGTTCGTCGACTTTCCCGGCACCTGGCAGACATCTGAGTGGGGAGATCTTTCAGGCTGTGAACGGCCAACTGAACGCGACCATCGAGGAGGGCCCGCTCGATCTTGCGGGTAAAAGCGCCCTGTCCACCGATCTGACTCAACGACTGTTGATTGACGTCTCCCTCGGTCGAAATGATCTCGAGCCGGACGTTGATTTCTTCACCCCACGCAGCGGCGAGCTGGTCGCGGATCATCCCGGATTGGATCGTGGCCAACTGGCTGCCGCGAGTGCCAATCAGGAGCGTTGTGTGCACAGGTTGCTTTCTTCACGAGGAGGAGATAAGCGGGGAGTATGCGAGGGGGTTAAGGTCGGAGCAACCATCGATGTGCAGAGGTGAAAAGGAGCCGTGAAGCCTTCACGGATTCCACGCTTTCCAAGAGCTGTAATGGGGCAAACGTGCTGCAGTCCCGTGATCGAGACCCGCTTCTGAAGAAACGTCAGAACAGGAAACGGGGCGACGCCGTTCGGCATCGCCCCGTCCGTAGGTCAGCCCACAGGTCGATCGTTTCAGGCGAGAGCCTTCTTCGTTGACTGGATGATGACGGCAGCGACTTTGTAGGGGTCGGCGTTGGAAGCAGGGCGGCGGTCTTCCAAGCGGCCCTTCCACCCGTCTTCGATAGTGTTGACGGGGATACGGATCGAAGCGCCACGGTCGAGGGCGCCGTAACTGAACTTATCGATCGATTGAGTCTCGTGCAGACCCGTCAGACGCTGGTCGTTGTCGGCGCCGTAGACAGCAATGTGCTCGGGGATATTCTTGCCGAACTCTTCACAAATCCTGGTGAAGGTCTCTTCCTTGCCTGACTCGCGCATGGCGCCGCAGGAGAAGTTTGCGTGCATACCTGACCCGTTCCAATCTCCCTTGATCGGTTTCGGGTGCAAGTCAATGACGCAGCCGTATTTTTCGGCAGTGCGCTCGAGCAGGTAGCGGCCGACCCACATTTCGTCACCCGAGCGACCGGCGCCCTTGGCGAAAATCTGAAATTCCCACTGCCCCATCATCACTTCCGAATTGATTCCCTCCACGTTAAGGCCCGCTTCAAGGCACAGGTGCAAGTGCTCATCAACGAGGGCGCGACCATGGGCGTTCTGGCTACCGACTGAAGTGTAATACGGACCTTGAGGAGCAGGATAGCCTCCCTTCGGGAAACCGAGGGGAAGGCTAGTGTCCGGATCGATGATGGTGTATTCTTGCTCGAAACCGAACCAGAAGTCATCGTCATCGTCTTCGATCGTCGCTCGGCCATTGGAAGCGTGCGGTGTGCCGTCGGGGTTGAGGACTTCCGACATCACCAACCAGCCATCGCCACCAAAACGGTCCGGATCGGGGAAGACGGCGACCGGCTTCAGCAGACAGTCAGAGGAGTCCCCTGTAGCTTGCTCTGTCGATGAACCATCAAAGTTCCAGACTTTTGCATCCTCGACAGAACCCGAAAAATCCTTCTGGATCCTTGTCTTACTGCGAAGGCTCTGTGTCGGCTCGTAGCCGTCGAGCCAGATATACTCCAACTTCGATTTGGACATAGGGGATAACCTTCCTTTTTCCTTTCTGGTAGTGACTAGTGACGCAGCGGGCGCTTTTGCCTCGAAGGCACCGCTACGAAAACAAAAATCCAATTTGGAGACAAGCACCCGATTTTCCGGAGCATTTGCACGACGCCGATCACCGAGTTTGAAGAAGACTGCTTCACAGATGGTCTCGGTTTTGACGGGTCCAGCATCCGTGGCTGGCAGGCGACCAACGAGTCCGACATGCTCGTCATGCCTGATCCATCGACGGCGGTCATGGATCGATTCACCGAGGTGCCCACACTCTCGTTGATCTGCGACATTGCCGACCCGATCACGCGCGAAGACTCCTCTTGACACCGTCACGTTTGGCCTGAGCACACGACGGATTTGGCGCTGGCCTTGCTGGAAGCGGCGGCCTTGGCCTTCGGCTTCCTGGTGGTACTCTTTGCCATTGATTCCTCCTAGCGGGGATCGGGTGGGATCGGCGGTGGATGGATAAAGTTTTCTGGCGTCGCGCAAGCGCGACGGGCATGTCTTGAAGCGGCGTAGTATGAAAGAAATCCCCGTCTCCCGTCACCGGGCGGGGCAGCACAGGCCGCGGGAGCCCAGGAGACTACCCGCGGTCTGCACGCACCCTCTAAAAGCTCTTGCCGATGACGAGGAAGGTGATCTCCGCATCAGGGTTGAGGATGTAACTGCCAAACCAGTCGTCCTTTGCGACATCCAGCGAAACACTCGCC
>PVBE012775674.1_pt1 | contig 34343 bp, 32 predicted proteins | sample 1631181 | NCBI WGS metagenome assembly PVBE01 (sample SAMN08397723, study PRJNA350692) | Marine metagenome, whole genome shotgun sequencing project. | isolation source: water | place: Pacific Ocean | collected 2012-04
CTGGCGCGGCTCCAGGCCGGCATGTTCGGCCCGGCCGTCGAAGACGCGCTGCGACCGCACGGTTTGACGCTGCGGCACTTCCCGCAGAGCTTCGAGTTCTCGACCCTGGGCGGCTGGATCGCCACCCGCGCCGGCGGGCACTTCGCCACCCTCTACACCCACATCGACGACCTGGTCGCCTCGGTCCGGATGCTCACCCCAGGCGCCGGTGTCTACGCCTCGCGCCCGCTGCCGGGGAGCGGCGCAGGACCGAGCCCGGACCGGCTTGCGCTGGGCTCCGAAGGCACGCTCGGGGTGATCACAGAGGCGTGGGTCCGCGTGCGCCCGAGACCGCGCTTCCGGGCCAGCGCGGGCGGGCACTTCGCCACCTTCGAGGCGGCCGTCGGCGCGACGAGAGCGCTGGCACAATCGGGGCTGTATCCGACGAACTGCCGGCTCCTGGACGCCCACGAGGCGGCGCATAACTTCGTCGCTGGCGACGGCAGCCACGTGCTGCTCGTGGGTTTCGAGTCGGCCGGGCACCCGCTCGAGGCGTGGATGGCGCGGGCGGTCGAGCTCCTGCGCGACCACGGGGGCACGCTGCCGAAACCGCCCACGTTTCGCGACGGTGCACGGGACGCGTCGGCGGGAAGCTGGCGCAGCGCCTTCCTGCAGGGGCCGTATCTGCAGTCGTCCCTCATCTCACTGGGCGTGCTGGTCGACACCTTCGAGACGGCGTGCACCTGGGCTGCCTTCCCGGCGCTCCACGAGGCGGTGGTCACAGCGACGCGCGGCGCGCTCGACGAGGTGTGTGGTGGCGGGCGGGTGGCGTGCCGCTTCACCCACGTCTACCCGGACGGCCCGGCGCCCTATTACACCTTCATCGGGCGGGCCCGACCCGGTGCGGAGCTCGAGCAATGGGCGGCGGTGAAGAAGGCGGCGAGCGACGCGCTGATCGCCCGCGGCGGCACGATCACCCATCACCACGCGGTGGGCCGGACGCACCGGCCCTGGTACGCACAGCAGCGACCGGACGCCTTCGCCTCGGCGTTGGGGGCGGCCAAGCGGGCGCTCGACCCCGGCGGGCTGCTCAACCCGGGTGTTCTGCTCTGAGTTCGGAGCTCAGGTCACGCGGCCGTGGCCGATGGTGCGGTGGATCTCCTCGAGCGTGGTCAGCCCGGAGAGCACCAGCTCGATGCCCGCGTCGAAGAGCGTCTTGAAGCCGGCTCGGCGGGCCGCGTCACCCACGGTCTCGGCGGGCGCGCGGCCGCGGATGAGGTTACGCACCTCATCGTCGACGAAGAGCACCTCGTAGGCGGCGACGCGCCCTTTGTAGCCGCTGTTCATGCAGTGGTTGCAGCCCGTGCCCTTGAAGAAGCGACCATCCGCGATGCGGTCCATCGAGACGCCCATCTCGCCGAGCGCCAGCACGTCGGGCTGGGTCGACTCCTTGCACTGCGGGCACACGCGCCGGACCAGGCGCTGGCCGATGATGCCCTTGAGCGCGCCGGCGATCAGGAACATCTCGACGCCCATGTCGTCGAGGCGGGTGAGGGTCTCGAGCGCGCTGTTGGTGTGCAGGGTGCTGAACACCATGTGGCCGGTCATCGCGGCTTCCATCGCGATGGAGGCCACCTCGTTGTCGCGCATCTCGCCGATGAAGACGACGTCGGGGTCCTGGCGCAAGATGGCGCGCAGGCCAGCCATGAAGGACAGGCCGGCCTGGTTGTGGATCTGGACGTGGTTGATGCCCGGAATGCTGGCCTCGACCGGATCCTCGAGGGTGACGACGTTGGTCTCGACGTCGTTGATGTGGTTGAGGCAGGCGTGGACAGTCGTCGTCTTGCCGCCCGTAGGGCCGGTTACGAGCATCAGGCCCTGCGGCTGCCTGATGGTCTTGAGCAGGCGGTCGAGGGTATGGGGCGGGATGCCGAGGCGGGTGATGTCCGCCAGGTTCTGGTCCTTCTTGAGCAGCCGGATGACGCACTTCTCGCCGTACACGGTCGGGAGCGTGTTCACGCGGTAATGCATGGTCTCGCCGGTGTACTCGAGGCCGATGTGGCCGTCCTGCGGGATGCGCGACTTGGCGATGTCCATGCCCGCCATGATCTTGCAGCGGCTGATCAGCGGCCGGTGCAGGTTCTGCGGGGGCGACAGGACGTGGTGCAGGATGCCGTCGATGCGCATGCGGATGCGGAAGAAGGCCTCGTACGGCTCGACGTGAATGTCGCTGGCGCGCCGGCGCACGGCCTCGATGAGCAGGTAATTGACCAGCGCCACGATGGGCTGGGCCTCGCTCTCGGCCTGGAGCTTGTAGACGTCGTCGTCTTCCTCGTCCTTGCTCTTGCCAGGGCGCATCGCGCCGGCGTCATGCAGCGCGCGCTCGTAGAGGCCGCCGCTGGCGATGACCTCTTCGAGCAGGGCGTGGGTGCTGTAGTGCTGCTCGATCACGCGGCGAATGGCGAGCTCACAGGCGACCATCGGTTCGACGTGGTGGATGCCGGTGACGAAGCGCACCTCGTCGATCAGCGTCAGGTTGTTCGGCGTCGACGTGGCGATGGTCAGCACACCGTCGACCAAACCGGGACCACCTCGAATCGCTTGACGAAGTCGTCCGGGAGGAGCTTGACGAGCTCCGGGTCGACGTCGAGGTCCTTCTCGGTGGCCGCTTCGACCCCGAGCTGACCCGAGAGCGCGGCGACCAGCTCCGACTCGTTGATGTAGCCGGCGCGCACCAGGGCGCTCCCGAGCCGCTCCCCGGTTCGCTTCTGGAGGACGAGCGCCTCCTTCAGCTGCTCGGGGGTGATTCGACCGGCTTCGATGAGCAGGTCCCCCAGGCGAATGGGCTTGCGGGGCTTCTTGGCGATCGCGGCTGCGTGCATGCGCTCCTCCGTGTAACCGGTATCGGTCTGACGGGGGTGCCACATTGAGTCAGGGTCAGCGGCGCATGCTCGACGTCGCCACCGGGCGCAGCTCCGCGTCGAGATCGACCACCGCGATCCCGAAGCCGCGGGTCTGCGACGGGGTCACGTAGCGCAGGTCGCGCATCCAGACGCGATGGCCGCCGCCATCGATGGGTTCGGACTCGAAGTGGGGGAAGCGCGCCCAGTTGAGGAAGCCCCGGACCGACGGCGCGGCCTTCGCAACGTCGATCGCCGGGTCGGGCGCGTGGGTGACGGGGATGCGCCAGTTGAAGAACCGCACGGCGGGTGCGCGGCTGCGGTCGACATCGAAGAACACATAGTCGTCGCCCGCGATCGCCACACCGTCGCGGGCCGTCGGGTGCGCTGCGACGGGTCCGACGAGCATCCTTCCGGGGATGTCACCGCGGGACCTCAGCGCGGCGGCCACCTCGTCGCGGGCCCAGGCGGTGGTCTCGAGCATCGCGCCGACGTAAAGAGCGAGGCCCGCGAGGCACGCGAGCGCCACCCGCGGCGCAGCGGGCGTGGGGCCGCGCCGCCAGCGCGCCGCTACGAGCGTCAGCACGGCCGCGGCCCAGACCAGCTTGGCGAGTAGAGGCGGCCGGCTCGAAGCCAGGACCAGCCCGCTCATCGCGGTGCCGAGCACAATCCAGCCGGCCACGCTCGGACGGGTGCGCGAGCGCGCCAGCACGACGGCGGCGCCGGCGAGCAGCCACATCCACGGATCGACGATGTACACGGAGTCGCCGTAGAACCAGCGGCCGTCGAAGGGCATCAGCAGCCGCACGCCGTAGGTGTTGAGCCAGTCCAGCGCGGGATGACTCCACACCCCGATGCACGCCACCATCAGCAGCGGTCCGGCGCGCAGAGGCGGCCCGTCGCGGGCGGGTCGAAAGCGGTGCCAGAGAGTCATCGCGCCGGCGAGCGCGAGCGGCAGCACGACCATCGCCAGTACGCCGTGGGTCCAGCCGCGGCGGAAATGAAGCCCTGCGTCGCGGCCCCACATCATGGCGAAGGCGTCGATGTCGGGCAGGTTGGCGCCGATGATCAGCGTCGGCGTGGCCAGCGCAGTCTTCTCGCGCAGCCCGGTCTCTGCGAGGGAGGCACCGACGAGCGTGTGGGCGACCGGATCCATGCGCCGGCGTCAGATGCCGAAGGCGTGGATGGCGAGGCCGGATCCGGCGACGGCGAGGCCTGCGGCCGTGTGCGCATGGCGGCCCACGACCTCGCTGCGCAGCGCGGACAAGCCGACGTAGCCTGCGGCGACCACCGCCAGCATGGTGCCGATGGTGACGGCCGCGAAGACGAGCCCGACGAGCACGGCCGCAGCCGGCCCGACCGCGGCGCCGCCCATGAGCAGCGGGATAAGCGGCTCGCAGGGGCCGAGCACGAAGACGACGAAGAGCGCGCCGACCGTCGTAGCGCCGTAATGGGCATGACCACGCGGGTGCAGCCACGCCCACGAGGCGTAGGCGAGGCCGAAGCCGACAAGCAGCCAGGCGGCGATCTCACCGCGGACGCTCTCGATGCCCAGCAGGCTGGACAGTGACGCGCCGAGAGCGACGCCCAGCAGCCCGAGCAGGACCGAGGAGAGGACGTGCGCCAGCCCGCAGAGGAAGGTGACGCCGAGCACGCGCCGCAAGCTCCAGCGGCGCGCTCGACCGAGCACGACAAAGGGCAGCGCGTGGTCGACCCCGACCAGCGTGTGCACGAAGGCGATGCCCGCCGCGGTCGCGACGAGCACTTCGAGGGAGGCCGGGGTCAAGAGCGGTCGCTAGAGGTTGGACTCGAAGAAGTCCCAGTTGATGAGGTTCCACCAGGCCTCGACATAGCCCGGGCGGCTGTTCTGGTAGTCGAGGTAGTAGGCGTGCTCCCACACATCGCAGGTGATGACCGGAGTCTGGCCGTCCGTCAGCGGGGTGCCGGCGTTTCCGGTGGTGGTGATCGCCAGGCCGTCGCCGTCCTTGACCACCCAGGCCCAACCCGACCCGAACTGGCCGCCGGCGGCCTTGGCGAACGCCGCTTTGAAGGCGTCGAAGCTGCCGAAGCTGGCGTCGATCGCGGCCGCGACCTTGCCGGTCGGGGCGCCGCCGCCGCTGGGGCTCATGCTGTGCCAGTAGAAGGTGTGGTTCCAGATCTGGGCGGCGTTGTTGAACGTGCCACCGCTGGCGCTGCCGATGATGTCTTCGAGGGACTTGCCCTGCAGGCTCGAGTCGGCGTCGATCGCCGCGTTGAGCTTCTTCACGTAGCCGGCGTGGTGCTTGCCGTAGTGGAACTCGAGGGTGCGCGCGGAGATGTGCGGCTCGAGTGCGTTCTTCTCGTAGGGCAGGCTGGGGAGCTCGATAGCCATGTCTGAGGTCTCCTGATGTCGTCGTGAATACGACGGATGATCGTCCGCCGGTGGTGGTCGCACGAATTCTGAAGGTTCGTCAACGAGCGCGCCGCGGTCAGGGCGCGCGCCGCAGCCCCACGCCGATATCGACCGGGTTTCCGGCGAGGTTCAGGCGCACGTGCAGGCGGGCGGCGCCGTCGAGGTGCTCGAATTGCACCGACGTGGCGCCGACCTCACCGCAGGCCTCCTCGAGACGAATCTCGGCGCCGTCGACCGACACCACGTCGCCCGCTCCGGAGCGGGAGAAGGGCACATCGACGACGCGCGCTCCGATGGTGGCCTGGATGTCGGCCCCTCGGGAGGCGGGTCCTCACCGCCCATGTCGGGATCCGGCGGCGCCACGCCGTCGTCCGGGTCGGGCGGGACCGCCTCACCCTGGTCGGGAAGCTGCGCGTCGGGCGCCGGGCCGCCATCGGTGACGTCGGCGGAGGAGGAGGAGTCACACGCCGCGCATGCGAGGGCGAGCGCGAGCCACAGCGTCGAACGAGTCATGAGCGCCTCCGAAGAGCGATGAGGAATGGCCAGGCGAACAGCGCCGCCCCAGGTCCGCCGTGACATGAGCACCCGCCTTCTTCCCCGCCAGACGAGGCGCCGGGTAACGTCGCATCGGGGCCCGCGTCGGACACAACCGGAACGCCGCCGTCGAGACGCACCAGCCCGGCCTCGCCGCCGAAATGCAGCCACTGCAGCTCGCACAGGTCGCGCAGCTCGCCGGGCGGCGGGCACGTCTCGTCGATGCCGGTGATGTCCTCGATGGCCCAGACGGCGTCGGCGAGGGGCGCTTCGGGCGGTCCGTTGATCCGCGCCAGGCCCCGGTCCATGCACGCGAACGCCGCGTCGTCGACCCGCATCAGGCAGGTCCACCCCCGCTCGGGCCCGCGCTCGAAGCCGTCGCCGGCATCCGTCCACACCTCACCGTCCACGAGCGCGAGGCGCGCGGCGTCGTAGTCGATCGGTCCATGCAGGGCGATCGACGCGCGCAGCGACACGGCGAAGGTGGCGCCAGCGTCGTCCGACTCGAGCAGGACCGTGCCCCCGCTCACTGCGGCGACCACCGCCACCGACGCGCCCACCGCGCGCAAGTCCATGAATTGCGGCTCGACGTCGAGGTCGGGCTCGATGGCCCTCCCTGCCCGCCAGATGGTCGGCGTGGGCCGGCCAGCCGCCATCCACAGCGCGCCCTCGGCGTCGAGCATCGCGCTGTCGTAACGCACGCCCGCGAATCGCTCGGAGACCTCGGCCGACCCACCGTCGAGGCGCCACAGGACCGTGTCCTCGCCGTCGCGTTCGACCACCCAACCGGGAACGTGCGCGATCTGGGTGCCGGTCCACCCGTCGAGAGGGACCGGGTCGAAGGTGCATCCGTCGCCGCGCCACGCCTGGCCGTCGAACGGCACGACGAGGGCGTCGTCTGCGGCGCGGGTCACCGGCGGGAAGCGATCCTCGGCGCCCCACTGCGCGGGACAGACGTAGCGGTATCCATCGTCACGTCGCATGGCGAGGCCGATGTTGGTCCGCACCACCGCGGGCGCGCCGTCCTCGACCGGACCGAGCGCGGAGAGCGCCGACGGTGCGGGTCCGTGTGCGAACGCGAGCGGTGTCAGCGAGAGGAGGACGAGGGCTACTCGACGCACGCGCCGATGGCGCTGTCGCAGGCGCCCGCCTCGAGCAGCGGATCCATGCAGGCGGCGAGGTCGTCGTATTGCGCGGGGCAGTTGTCGGCCATGCACGCGGCCAGGCTGCCGCTCGTCAGGCTCTCGACGATGCACTCGACGAAGCAGTCCTGCGCGGCTGCCAGCGGTTCGATGCAGGCGTCGCGGGCGCAGCCGCCCTGCCCGATCATCGCCCCGACGACGCAGCGGCCGCAGTCCTGGTCCGCGGTGCCGCAGTCGAGCAGGCACGACGTCCCGTTGGGGTCGCTGCACCCGTCGCGACACGTGGCCAGGCCGCCGCATTGGCCGGTCGGCGGCTCGAAGGGCTTCACCAGCGTGATGAAGTTCAGGCACATCTCGTCGAGCGTGCCCTCGCCCCAGGTCACGTCGCGCGGAGTCAGCCGCTCGCCGTTGACCACCGGCTGGTTGTCCGGGGAGTTGTCGAAGACGCAGGTGAGTCGGAAGCGGTCGCCCGGGTTGACGGTGACCTCTTCTTTGAACCGGTAGTTCTGCTGCCAGTTGAAGTCCCAGTCCTTGATGTCGACCAGGCACTCCTCGTCGCCGTCCCCGCGGATGAGGTCGACGCGCACGCTCTTGCCGAGCACGTGCAGATGCGGGCCGACCGCGGCGAGGATGACGGGCTCGTCGCCTCGGTAGGCGAACTCCGCGACCTGCTCCACATCGGCTTCGCCCGCGGGGATGAAGAGGTCGAGCTTCGGCTGTGGATTGGCGATCGCCACGAGGGGCTGGGGCTCGTCCCAGTAGTAGAGGTTGAGCGCCGTCTGGTCCGGGACCGCTTCGGATGTGAGCACGTTGTAGTGGATCTGCATCACGAGCCGGCTGCCCGCAGCGACGAACTGCATCGTGCCCTCGTCGGCCATGTTCGGCGTCGCGCCCGGGACCCACGCGGCGACCGGGCTCGCCACGGTGCCAGCGCCGGGACCACCGAAGCAGGTGTAGCCAGGGCCCTCGTCGCGCTCGTCGCGCTCGAGCAGATCCGCGACGTCGTTGGGCTGAACGACGTAGACGAGCACGTGGTGCACGATGGCGCGCTCGTCCGGGACCACGTCGGTGCCGGCGAGGTAGGTGTCCTCGGGGAACTCCACGTCGAGCGGGAAGCAGCGGTAGTCGTCGGGCCGTGAGTCGTCGGGCGTGTAAGCCTCGGTGGCCACGCCGACCGCGCTCGGCTCGGGCAGATCTTCGGTCTGCGGCTGCTCGATCGTTTCGGGCAGGTCGCCTTCGGGCATCCCGTCCGCGGCCCATTGGGCGACCACGGCCTTCTCGTCGTCGGTGAGGACGCGCTCGTGCCGGTAGCTGCGACAGTCGGAGCTCGGCTGCCAGGGCGGCATCCGGCCGGTGGCGATGGCGTCGATCGCGGGCGTCTTCACCGCCTGAAAGGACGCGTAGTCGGTGAGCACGAAGGGGGCGATGCCCTCCTCGACGTGGCAGCCACCGCACTGCTGCTGGATGATCGGGGCGACGTCGGCGTGCCACGTCGGACCCGTCGCCTCGGGGAACTCGTCCGGCGGGGTCTTGTCGTCGGGCGGCGTGTTCTCGCCGGGCGGATGGTCCTTGTGGTGGCCGCCGTCGACATCACAGCCGGCGAGACCGAAGAGGAACAGGACGGAAAGCGTGCGGTGCAACATGATCTCCCAATCACCTCACCTGGCGGCAACCCGGGGGTGTGATCCAGGTTACGCAGAAAAAATGACCCGACGCGGTTTTTCTTCCCTGCGCTATGGTCCGAGCCCATGCCGATCGCATACCTCGCCTGGGTCCTGATGGCCCCGTCCGGACCGGTCGTCCTGTCTCACGCGGGCGACGTCTACAAGCTCGACGCGAAGCGCCTGGACGAGGCGGTCAGCGACATGACCTTCCTGGCGCGCCAGGCGCGGATCATCCCGAACTACGCCAATGGGAAACCCACGGGTTTCAAGCTGTTCGGCATTCGGCGTGGGAGCCTCTACGGCCAGCTCGGGCTGCGTAATGGCGACATCGTCACCCACCTGCACGGCCACCCCCTCACCTCGCCGAACACGGCCCTCGAGGCCTACGAGGTGGTGCGTAACGCGCGCCGCGTCGAGCTGGGCGTCGACCGGCGCGGTGAGCGGTTGACGCTCGTCTACGAGGTGGTCGGGGGCGACCGGGTCGACGTCGCACCCGTGAAGTACGACCCGACCGCTCTGCCCCGGCCGCCCCCGCGCCCCCCCGAGCCTCGGATCGAGGTAGTCGGACGCATGACCGGGGCGCTCGACGTGATGATGGGCGCAGACACCGCGGACGGAGAGATCACGCTCAACCTCCCGAAGGTCGTGCTGCGCCATCTGACCGGCCCCATCGAGTCGTTCGCGTTCGAGAAGGTGCGCATCAAGCTGAAGGTCGAGCGCGACGAGAAGGCGACGATGCTGCGCTTCGTGGAGTTCGAGGCGAGCGCGGCCGGCATGAAGCTCGAGGTCGATCCGAAGAGCGCGATCGAGAAGCGGACGGACCACCCCTGGAGCAGAGCCCGGCTGCACCTGCGCGCCACGATCCAGGTCGGCTCGACGGTGAAGCTCGCCTTCGCGTGCAGCGGATCTCTCGAGCGCCACCGCTGCCGACTCAGGCCCTGATCACGGGGCCTCGATCATCGCCCCGTCGCGGCCCCCGCGTTTCACTGCGTACAGACACTGGTCGGCCCGCTCGAACACCTGCTCGAAGGTGTCGCCCTCGTTGGAGACTGCCGCCCCGATGCTGACGGTGACGCTGAAGTTGAGTCCGATGAGCGAAACCGGACGCGAGCGCACGAGCACGCAGACGCGGTCGGCGACGGCCTTGGCGGTCGCTCGATCCACGGAGTTGAGCACCAGCACGAACTCGTCGCCGCCGTAGCGCGCAGCGCAGTCGATACCGCGGACGCTCGCGCGCAGGCGACGCCCCATCTCGACGAGCACCTGGTCGCCGACGAGGTGCCCGTGCTCGTCGTTGATCCCCTTGAAGTTGTCGAGATCCACCACGAGCACCGCGAAGGAGCGCCCGTCCACGTAGAGCTGGGTCCGCACCCAGTGGATGAGCGCGCGCCGGTTATCGAGGCTCGTCAGCTCGTCGGTGTAGGTCGCCTTCTGACTGGCCCGCAGGGCCGCCTCGAGCGCCCGCACCCGGTCCTGGCTGCCTTCGATCGTATCGGTCAGGTTCCCGAATCGGTTGACCATCGCGGACGCGCGCTCGGTGGCGCGGTCGGTCTCGTCGAGCAGCGCGGCACGGAGCGCGAGCACCTCCTCAGCGTCGTCCACCGCCTGCAATCGGCCGCGAAAGCCGCGCGTGTCGTCTGCGAAGGCCGACGACTCACGCGACGCGTCGTCGAGCACCACCCGAACGGAGGCCATCGCCGTCTCGACCACCTGCTTCTGTTCGACGAGCGGGATGAGCGCGTTGGTGACGAGGCCCACCTCCTCGGTGAAGGCCTGCACGTCGACCGGGTCCGCGCTTCGCAGGCGCTCCTCGACGGAGAGACAGAGCGAGGCGAGCTCTGGGATGCCGGCACACGCCCTGCTCAGCGCGCCGACGCTCACCTGCAGCAGGGCAGTGAGCCGCTCGTTGTCGGTGCGCACGCGGTCGTTGTCGTCAGGGAGCGTCGGCGCACCGCTCGGCTTGCCGCCTACGGCCCGGCCGCTCTCGGACAGCGAACCGGAGCCGGCCGAGACGCCGCGGAGCCGGCATTGGTGGAGGAAGGCGTCGCGATAATTCCGCGGCGAGAGCGGGCGACCATGTTCGCGAAGCGCGACGATCGCCTCCTCGGCGATCCGGTCCACGACGGTCAGGACACGCTGCGGCGCATCACTGTCTCGCTCTTCGCCCACCTCAGCGACCCTCCACACCAACCCCTTCGAAATAACATAGCCACCACGGGGACGACGATGGCGCCGTCAGGGGCAGACGGGGTTTTCACCCGCGCACGGCCCACCCACGCACCGGTTGTCGACGCCCGCCAGGTCACACATTGCGCCCGGATCGAGGACCGGGCGCAGCGAGATCTCGAGTTCGAAGGGCAGCGGGACGTCGCTCGGGTGGCCGAAGGTGCCGACGAAGAGCGTGTGGGTCCCGGCCGGCACGTCGCGCATCTCGAAGCGCGAGCGCGTGTTGCGTCCCTCGGGGGCGATGTCGTCGTTGCAGGCCATCTCGCTGAGACGGTCGGGGCACGCGCCGCGCAAGAAGAGCACGGTGTCGGCCATCTCCGTGCCTTCGAGGTCGGTGGTGGCCACCAGGTCGAAGGCGCCCTCCGGGATGGTGATGTCGAACATGGCCTCGTCGCCGGGTGAGTGGGCGCAGGTCGAGTCGAAGACGCCGAAACCGGGCTCGAGCGTGCCCGTGCTCGAGACCGTGGCCCGCGTGGTCTCCGGAACGGGGTCGAAGGCGACCGCCGTCGCAGTCGCGCACTCGACGGCCAGCGGCTCGGTCGCAGCGCACTGCCCGGCCTCACAGACGAGCCCGAGCGTGCACGCCTGGTCGCCACCGCACATCTCCTCGAACCCGACCTCGTGCAGCAACCGGACCGCGACGACCAACGGCTCGCTCATCGCGTAGGCCGAGTCGATGATCTCCAAGGTGGCGCCCGTCACGCCCAGAGCCGCGAGGCGATCACTCAGCAGGGCGCCCTGCCCGCGGACGGCGATGACGTACGCGGTCGCGACGCCAACGAAGGGGCTCATGCCGGCGAGGTCCTCGTCGAAACCGGCGAGCAAGGTGTCGCCGGGCTCCCCGTCGCCGTCGAGATCGACCGGCTCGCCCTCGGGGTCGAGGAAGCTGAACGCCACGCCGAGCACATCGCCGTCTGCGTCCGTACCCGAGGCCTCGATCTCGGTCCGCTCCCCGATGAGCCGCACTTCGCCTCCGTCGATGACGGGCGCCTGGTTGGTGCGGGCCGTGATCTCGAGCGAGAAGGGGCCCCGGTCGATGCCGTCGGTGGCGGGCGTCTCGGCGAAGCCCGTCACGACCAGGTAGAGCGTCTCGCCGCCGTTCGCCGTGACCGTCCCCGCGCTGCGAATCTCGTCGCGCGACTGGTCGTCGAAGCAGGACGGCGGGAAGCCGCTCTCCGGGATGGTCGAGCATTCGCGCCGGACCTGGATCACCGTGTCGAAGTTCGTCAGCGTGTCGCGGGTCGCCAGCGAGAGCGACACCGCATGGGGACCCTCGCCGGGCACGGTGTAGGCCACCACCACCTGCGGCGACCGGGTCAGCGCGTCGCGCACTGCGCAAAACTCACCGAGGTCGAGCCCGCCGGGCGGGGCGTCGGTCGTGTCGCCGGAGACCTCGACCATCCCGATGATGCCCGCGACTTCGTAAGCGTTCTCGCAGCTGGTGTGAGTGAGCACGGGATCGGGCACCTGGACGTCCGCGGGCGGAGCGTCCGCGTCGGGTACAGCGACGTCCGGCAGGACGACCGCGGCGTCGGGCACGGCCGCGTCACTGGCCACTTCACTCGCCGGGTCGTCGCAGCCCCCCGCGAAGACCACCGCCACCACCACCACCGCCAGGGCCAGGCGGCCCGACACGTCGTCCATGACTGCTCCGTTCGTCACTCGTCGGGGATCCCGTCGCCCCACACCACCGTCACGCGCCGCTCTACCTCGACCGAGCCGTGCCCGTCTTCGCAGCTGGCCCGGATGGTCATCGACTCGTCGATCACCTGGTTCGGGTCGTGATCGACGACCAGCGTGAGCCCCGTGCGCTGGGCGTAGCCTTCAGGGGTCATCTCGAACGGGAGGCGCACCCGGTACGCAGGCGAGACGACCAGCCCGTCGCGGTCGCGGATGAGCTCGACCTCGGTGATCGTGCGCTCGGGGTCGAGGTTCCAGACGCGGAAGGCCAGCCAGACGTGCTGCAGGCCTTGGAAGCCACGTACGAGTTCGACGGTGTCACCATCCTCGACCGGGTAGAAGGTCAGCTCTCCGGTGCCGAGCTCCATGCGCGGTGGATCGACTGCGACCGCGGCATCGTCGTTGGCGCTGTCGTCCCCCGATGGAACGCCACCAGCGTCCAGAGCGACGACGCCCGTGTCGCCTGCTGGGGGGCCTCGCCCGAGCCGCGCCAGGGCCGATACGCGCAGGTCGACGCCGGCTGGACCCACGCCTGCGGCGTCCGCTTCGACGGATCCCTCGCGTGCTGGGGTCAGGACAATCGCGGCCAGGCGACGCCGCCCGAGGGCGAGTACGTGCTGGTGAGCGCGGGCGGCCAGCACTCGTGCGCGCTCGACGACGCCGGACACATCACCTGCTGGGGCAACGACGGGTACGACCGAACCACGCCGCCCGAGGGCGAATTCGTCGACCTCAGCGCCGGCTTCGAGCACAGCTGTGCGGTCGACACCGAAGGCGCGGTCGTCTGTTGGGGCTTCTATCTCTCGGAGCGCCTCGAGGTGCCGGAGGGTCGGTTCCTGAAGGTCAGCACCGGCATCAACCACGCGTGTGCGCTGGCCGAGGACGGCGAGATCGCGTGCTGGGGCGCGAACCGGCGCGGCAAGGCGACGCCGCCGGCCGGGCCGTTCATCGACGTGACGGTGGGCGACGACCACTCCTGCGGCGTGCGCGACCACGGCGAGGTGGTTTGCTGGGGCCACAGCCCCGCGGCCCAGACGATGACGCCTGCCGAGGCGTACATGGGCGTCGCGTCCGGCTCGCAGCACGCGTGCACCCTCGACATCCACGGCCAGATGCGCTGCTGGGGCATCGGCATCGAGGGCCAGACCGAGCCGCCGGAGGGTCGCTTCAAGCACGTGGTGGCGGGATGGCAGCACGGGTGCGCCCTCGACGACGGGGGCCGGATCCATTGCTGCTGTGGTCGATGACCGCGTTCTCGATCACGTTGCTGCTACCGACGACGCGCACGCCCTCGGCGGCCTTCTCGATGTAGACGTGGCGCAGCGAGTTGGAGTCGCCGTTCAGGACGAGACCACCAGGTAGCGGCCGTCCTCGGTGATCTCGAGCTCGGGCAGCTCGGCCTCGAGGGAGTCAGCCGTGTCGTCGTTGTAGGCCAGGCGGCGACCCTTGTCGTCGCCCTGGACCGGACCGTACACGGCGAGGATGGTGTCGAGCGCGGCGCCGTCACGGGCGTCGATCGAGTCCTTGCCGGCGCGGGTCCGAAGCTCGACCTGGACGTCCGCGCCGGCCTTCGCCTCGAAGGTGAAGCCGTGCACCCGTACTCGAGGGCGGAACGTGGCGTTGATCGTCGAGTCGAGGTCGATGTCGTCGATGATGTGGGCGTTTTTGACCATGTCGGCCTTCGACTCGCCGCCGGCGAGCTCGTTGAACACGTCCTTCTCTGCGGGAGCGTTTTCGGTGCCCTGCTCGGTGCAGGCGAAGGCAAGCGCGGTAGCGAGGACCGCGAGGAGCGACTGGCGCATGTGGGGAATCCCTTTCTGTGAATCTACGCTGCGCACTCTCCTGGAACGGGTCCCGACCCGCAGTGACGAATCGCGCCAATGAACTGTCCGATGGCGCCCTACATCGACCCCGATTGACCAGACGCGCCAGATGGGTGACATAGCGCGCCATGCGATTGATCTCGTGGAATGTGAACGGCATTCGCGCCTGCCAGCGGAAGGGTTTCCTCGACTGGCTGAAGGCCGCCGCCCCGGACGTGGTGAGCCTGCAGGAGACGCGGGCGACGACAGACCAGCTCGACAAGTCGATGCGCCGCGCCCACCGCTACCACTCGACGTGGGTGGCCGCGGAGAAGCCCGGCTACAGCGGCGTGGCCACCCTCTCTCGCGAGCCGCACGAAGTCGTAGCGGTCGGGCTCGGTGAGCCCCGCTTCGACGTCGAAGGCCGCGTGCTGGCGACGCGCCACGGGGACGTGACCATCCTCAACGCGTACTTCCCGAACGGGCAACGCGACCACGGGCGCGTCCCGTACAAGCTCGACTTCACCCGGGCGGCGATGGCGTACGCCAACCAGCTGCGGGCCGAAGGGCACCTGGTGGTCATCTGCGGCGACGTGAACACCTCGCACCACCCCATCGACCTTCGAAACGTCACCGGCAACCGCAACTCCACGGGCTTCCTCGAGCCGGAGCGCGCGGCGCTCGACGAGTGGACGGACGCCGGATGGGTCGACGCCTTCCGCGCGCTGCACCCGGGCGAGCCGAACCGCTACACGTGGTGGTCCAATCGCAAGGGCGTGCGCGAGCGCAACGTCGGCTGGCGCCTCGACTACCACTTCGTGGCGCCGGAGCTGTGGCCGCGCGTGGTGGCGGCGGACATCCTGGCCGAGGTGCTCGGCTCGGACCACTGTCCGATCCAACTGACACTGAGGTAGCGTCGCGCCGATGCTGCTGGCGCTGATCCTCCTGGCGACGCCCGGACCGACGGTCACCATCGACGCGTTCGGCCCCGGCTGCGTCGACCGCGGCCACACCTCGATCAACGCCATCACCGTGGTGCTCGACCACTTCCGCAACCGCGACGGCGGCGCCTACATCGTCGAGAGCGGGCTGAGCGCGCTGTCCGATGGGCACCGCGTCGTGTTCGTCCCCGACAAGCTGACCGACGGCACGCTGACGAAGAAGCACCTCGGCGCGTTGCAGGAGAAGGGCGAGGTGCTCGACGCCGAGTTCCCCATCCTGATCGGCCCGTGGGAGTGGAACTTCCAGCTCGAGCGCAAGGGCCACTTCGACTGGCTGTCGATGCTCGAGAAGTCGTGGAAGTACCCGGATCTGGACAAGGTCGTCGGGCAGCTTCGAAAGCACGGGCCGCTGTACGTGGTCGAGCGGCCCGGCGCGCCGCCGCCGTCGGCCGACCTGCTCGGCCTGCAGCTTCGCCACGAAGGCCACCTCGGCGGTGGAGACGGGCTGGGCCTTGCCCTCAACGGTCTCTGCGAAGACGGTGGTCACGCGCTGTTGGCCGGCGTAGCCCGTGCCGGTGGCCAGCAGGACCGAGACGAGGACGAGCCGGGCTACCATCGAAAACCGAGCGCGCTGCCCATCGACTCGAAGCGGGTCTCCACCGACGGCGGCTCCGGTGAGTTCAACGCGGCGTCCACGAGCTGGAGCGCATACACGGCGACGGCCGAGTACAGCATCACGTTGCGCAGCTCGTAGTGGTCCATCGCGTCCTGCCGGCGATCGACCGTCTCGGACGTGTTCTCGTTGTACTCCTCCTCAGCGCCCGCTCCGAGCACGTGGAACGTCACCGCCGCCGCCAGCAGCGCCACCTCGGTCACCGCGATGATGGAGCCCTTGACCGGCTCGTCGTTGTAGAACTGACCGGCGCCCGGCAGCCCCGCCGACAGCCCCAACGCGACGAGCTGGCTCTTCTCCTCGAAGAGCGAGGTGTACAGCGCCTGGTGCGACGCGTCGCGCACCTGAACGGGCCTGGACGCCGACCGTGATGACGCTCTGCGCCCCGGTGAGGTCGCCGAGCTTCTGCAGCGCCGTGGCGTCACCGCTGGCGTAGTCGAGCTTGAGCTCTTCGATCAGGGACGACAGCCGGGTGCGCTCGAGCAGCTGCAGCCCGCGCTGCGTGCCGAGACAGTAAACGAGGTAGTCGGCGACGAAGACCGTGAGGTCGTCCTTCTCGACGGGGGCCACCGCGATCGGGCTGAGGCCGCCCGCGTGGGTGGTGACGGCCGCGAAGAGCTCGTCGCACATGCTCTGCAGCGCGGGCAGCGCATCGACCGTCTCCGCATCCGCGGTCGGGGGCGGTTCGTTCGCCCTCTCGGGCTCGGCGGGCTCGGTCGCGAACAGACCCAGCAGGATTACGAAGGGCAGCGTCATCTGAAGTCCATCTCATCGTTGCTGGACCGTCACGGCAAAGCCTTCGCGGGTGACAGCGCTCAAGAGGGCTCGTCGTCCGGCTCCTTCGGGCCCTCGTGGTCGTCGAGGCGCATGCTCAGCGCGTCGGTGCGGAAGATGGCGGAGTCCCGCACGTCGATCGGCGTGCCGACCTCTCGCGGCGCCGCCTGTTCGGCCTGGCGCGCGAGCTTGTGCGCCTTCACCGCGAAGTCCTGGCGACGCTCGACGTCGGCGACCCGACGGACGTGACGAACGATGCGGTCGAAGCCGTTGAGGTAGCGGGCGAAGAGCGTGCTCGTGAGCGCGTCGTCGGCCTTCTCCGAGATGCGCGCGTCCTGGTGCGCCCGCAGCGCACGGCTCAGCTTCTTGTACTGCTTCCGCGCCTTCAAGACCTCGTCGGAGCGCGCGTCGAAGTCGGCCGCGTCGGGGTCGAGGGAGGCGACGACCAGGCCGATGCAGCGGTCCGCCTGCTGATAGAGCTCGAGCAGCCGCTCCATGCTCTCGTCGTCGAACCAGACGTCCTGGGCCACCTTCGTGCGCGTCAGGTCGACGAGGGTCTCGACGTGGTCGCCCATCCGCTCCATGTCGCTGGCGCTGCGCATCAGAAAGTGGAGCAGCCGGGCCTAGCGCGCGGAGACGCGGTGGTTGCCGATGGCCATCAGGTAGTCGGTGATCGCCACCTTGATGAGGTCGACCGACTCCTCCTCCTTGGCGACTTTCGCGAACGGCTCGTCGGTGACGGTGAACAGGCCACGCATCGCCTGGCGCATCATCCGGCGGACCAGCTCGCCCATCCGCCCGGTCTCGCGAATCACCGCGTAGATCGCCGCCTCCGGCGTGTCGAGCAGGGCATCCTCGAGGTAGCTCGGCTGCTCGGGTGGCGCCCGGCTCGGCGACAGCTTGACGACGAGCGCGCAGAACAGGGGCAGCACCGCCAACGCGACCAACGCGTTGAAGAGCTGGACGACGGTGTGGGTGTTCGCGATCTGACGCGTCAGGTCGCCGCCCATCAGCGGGACGAGCTTCAAGTAGACGCCGGCCATCAGCGCGGCGAGCACCGCGCCGAACAGGTTGAACAGCAAGTGGGACAGCGCGACGCGCCGCGCGTCGATGCCGGTGCCGAGCGAGCCGAGCAGCGCGGTGACGCAAGTCCCGACGTGGGCGCCGAGCACGAGCGGGAAGACGTTCGCGAGATCGGTGAAGACGCCCGCGCCGGCGAGCGCGAAGAGCATGCCGACCGTCGCGCCGCTCGACTGGATGACCCCTGTGACGAGGGTCGAGACCAGGATGCCGGTGGCCAGCCCGAGCGCAGTGCTCCCGTCGGTGTGGCTGAGGAAGGCCTCGAAGAAGCCCGCTTCCTTCAAGGGCACGATGGCCCCGCTCATCGTGTTCATGCCCAGGAAGAGCAGGCCGAAGCCGAAGAGCATCAAGCCGAGGCTCGCGAGCTGCCCGCGGCGTGACACCAGCTTCAGCAGCAGGCCGAGCGCGATGGCCGCGAAGGCGTACTTCCCGAGCTTGAAGGAGATGAGCTGCATCGACAGCGTGGTGCCGAGGTTGGCGCCGAGCACCACCGGGATCGATGCCAGCAGCGACATCAGCCCCGCGTTGACGAAGCCGATGAGCATCACCGTGCCCGCGCTGGAGTGCACCAGGAAGCCGAGGACGGTGCCGGCGCCGAAGCCGGTCAAGCGGTCCCGCGTGAGGCGACCGAGCAGCGCCCGTATGCGCGACCCGGCGAGGGCCTCGAGCCCCGCCGTCATCAGCTGCATTCCGTAGATGAAGAGGGCGAGCCCACCAAAGATGGTGAAGACGATGAACGTCAGCTCTCCGGCGGCCATCCGGCTCTCTCCCCCTGCGGCCCCGGTCCAGGCGGGCCGTCGCCTTCCACGCCCACGCTGGTCGCAGCCCGGCTGCGACGTCAAGCGGCGCGGCAGGGGTGGGAATGGTGACGGGCGGGGAACCGCGCCGGATGGGGGCGGGCGGGATGTGGCGGGAGAGGCGTCGTACGGCGGGGTTGGGTGTGGCGGGCGGCACACGTTGCTGGTGGGGCCGGACGGTGTGACAACGACGGGAGGTGCTTCGGAGACGGTGTCGGAGACCCGTACGCGGGCCGACCCTGGTCAATGCGAGACGGTTCTGTCTTTCTCTTTTTCCTGGGGAGCACCCCAAACCCCCTTTCGTGGCCGCCCTTCGGGCGCCACCCTCGGTCGGCTGCGCGGCCTGCGGCCGCTACGCTCCCTCGGGGGCGTACGGGCGAGCCCGTACTGGCCTCGGGCTCCACCGCTTTGTTGACGGCCTCGGTCAATCGCGTCTGCGCGTTACTCCACGCGTCCGGGTCCGGCGTCGCCCCGCACTCGCAGGGTCCGTAACCCTCCGCACCGAGGCAGCGCTGGGCACCATCGCTCCCGTCCGCGCAGGCGCAGGGCACGGTGCGGCCGGGCACGCAGAAGACGGGCCGCGGTTGGGTGTCGGTCGCCGCGTCCACCACGCCCATGTCGCGCGCGACGCAGACCTCGAAGCGGCAGATGGCGTTGTCGACGCAGTCCTTCGTGCTGGTGCACGACTCGCCGACGCCGGAGCGCTGGCCGACCGAGTCACCGATGCAACCGGCGCAGAAGAGCGCCACGACGAGTAGGGGACGCACCCCGACATCCTCTCCGACGCTATCGGCGGCTTCAACCGCGCCTCGACACCGTTGCGAGCGGCGTGCGACGATCCGTCGCCTTGCTCGACCACCGTCCGACTGTGGATCCGCGGCTGGTCGCGGGCGGGTTCGTCGCCGTCCTGGCGCTCGGCGGGCTCGTGTTGTGGATCACCGGACCAGAAGCACCGGAGGCCGCGACTCCGGCCGCCATCGACACAGGTCCGCGTGTCATCGCCGCACCGGACGCAGCCGCACCGGCCGCCGCGGTCGCGCCGTCAAATGTCTTCGAAGGCAAGCTCCAACGGAACCAGACGCTCACCGCAGCACTCCAAGTGCATGGAGTGTCCGTACAGCAGGTGCACGCGATCGTGAGCGCGCTGAGCGACGTCTATGACTTCCGGCGGGCCCGCCCCGGCGCGGCCTGGCGCCTCGAGCTCGACCCGAAGCAGCGCACGGTGGCGTCCTTCCGCTTCGTGCACGGCACCCTCGACGTCTTCGAGGCCGTGCGCGGGCCCGGCGGCACGCTCACCGGGCGGCGCGTCGACGTCCCGGTGCGCATCCTCGACGAAGAGGTCGGCGCAGAGATCCAGACCTCGCTCTACCGCGCGATGCAGCGCACCGGCGAGTCCGCGGCGCTGGTCGCGCTCGTCGTGGACGTGTTCGCGTGGGACATCGACTTCTTCAAGGACACGCGCCCCGGAGACCGCTTCCGCGTCGTGGTCGAGCGCATCTACAAGGACGAGGAGTTCGTGCGTTACGGGCGCATCCTCGCCGCCGAATATGCCGGCCAGAAGGCGACCTTCCGCGTCATCTGGTTCGACCCCGACGGGGACGGTGAGGTGACCGGCGACTACTACCTCGACGATGGACGCAGCGCGCGGAAGACCTTCCTCGCCACCCCCCTGAAGTTCGGGCGCATCTCCAGCGGCTACAACCGCAAGCGCAAGCACCCGATCCTCGGTTACACCCGCGCGCACCTGGCCATCGACTACGCGGCCCCCCGCGGTACCCCCGTCTGGGCGATGGCCCCGGGCAAGGTGGTCTTCGCCGGCCGCAAAGGACCCAACGGAAACCTCGTGGTCATCGACCACGGCCGGCGCATGCGCAGCTACTACGCGCACCTCCATCGCATCCGGCGCGGCATCAAGCGCGGCGTGCGCGTCGAGCAGAAGCAGGTCATCGGCACCGTGGGCTCGACCGGCCGCGCCACCGGTCCGCATCTGCACTTCGTCATCAAGCGCAACGGCAAGGCCGTAAACCCGCTGAAGATGAAGATGAAGCGCGGCGATCCGGTGGCGAAGGCGAGCCGCGCGGCGTTCGACGCGCTCGTCACCCAGCGCCGCGCCCGCCTCGACAAGATCGAGCTGACGCCCGCCGGAGCCCAGTGATGGACTTCGAGGGCCGCGCAACAGGCGACGACGACGACCGCGAGCCGAGCCCGCCGCACTTCCTGATCGCAGCCCTGGCCCGGTACCAGAAGCTGCTCGCCGCCGCCGGCGTGGTGTGGTTCGCGGTGGTGGTCGGGGGCGGCATCTTCCTCAGCCAGCTCGACGCCCGAAACGGGCTGCACGTCTTCGGACCCGACGTCTGGGTCGCCGGCGAGGACGCGGTGCTGCGCGTCGCGCTGCGCGATCTGCAGTTCAACCGATTCGAGCCGCTCGGCCCGGTGAACGTGGCGTTCCTGACCCCCGAGGAGGCCACCAACCTCGAGCTCGAGGCCGACCGCGACCTCCCCGGGCTGCAAACGCTGCAGACCCACGCGGGCCCCTTCGTGCAAGGCGCGGTCACCCCACCTTCGCGCGCCGGGAAGTACAAGCTGATCCTGCAAGCGCGCGCCGCCGACGTGCTGCTGACCGCCACGATGGGCGTCAACGTCCGGGCGACCGCAGACCCGGTCGAGCTGCCCCCACGGCAGAAACGCCGCCCTCCGTCGCGTCCGGATACCGGCCCGCTGAAGCTCGACATCAGCCCGACGGCGCACGTCATGCCCGGCGCCGGCCTGCCCTCGACCCTGACGCTGCGCGCGACGGACGCCTTTGGCGTGCCGGTCCAGGTCCCGGTCGACCTGACGATGAAGGACGGACGCAGCGCGGTCCCCCTCCCGACGCGGGTCGTCACCAACCACCACGGCCTGGCGACGCTACGCATCGAGGCGATGCACCCCAGCTTCTGGTTCGAGCTCGCGTCCGGCGAGAGCACCGCGATGCGCCGGTTCAGCTACACGCCGACTCAATTCGCGTTGCAGGTGCCAAAGCCCGTCGTCAAACCGGGCGAGCGCTTCGACGTGCGCGTGTTCTCGCTGCACCGAGGCGGGCACGCGTTCCTCGACCTGTGGCACGGCGAACGCTGGCGAGCGACGTGGCCGGTCCGCCTCGACGCGGGGAACGCGACGGTCTCGGTGACGATGCCCGACCTCGGCGCGGATCCCACGCTGGTGTGGCTGCAGGCCTACCGCACCGCCTACCTCCCGCAGAAGGCGCGGGGTGGCCAGCATCTGCTGGTCTCGAACGGTGACCCGGCGACCGCCGTGCATTGGCTCGCCGAGCAGCTCGAGCGGGCGGACATCGACACCGAGTACGCCCGGCAGATGAAGGGGCGCGGCGACGCCCACCCGGATCTGACGCACCACTTGCTGGGCCGGACCGACCGCCCGGACCGCGACCCACCGCTGCTGGCCGACAGCAGCGTCACCGCCCACCAGACCGTCGACGCCCTGAAGCTGAAGTGGCAGCAGCGCTTCGTGTGGGCCCTCGTCCTGTCGGGCGTCGTGCTCTTCGGCGTGCTCGGCTTCCTCGTCGCGTACAACACGCGCGACGTCCAGCGGCGTTGGGTCGAGGCCGGCGGCGCGGATGACGGCGAGCAGGGGACGCGAAAGCGGGCGCTGCTCGACGCCGGCTACATCTTCCTGGTGCTCGCGGCCTTCCTGCTCGGGATGATCCAGATGCTGCTGACGATCCGCTGGTGACGTTCGACCGCTTCTTCGGCCTCACCGACGCCGGGACCGATGTGCGCACCGAGGTGCGCGCCGGCGTGGCCACGTTCCTGACGATGGCCTACATCCTCTTCGTCAACCCGCAGATCCTCGGGAAGGCGATCCCGGTCGCGCAGCCGCAGCTGTTGACGGCGACGGCGCTCGCGGCGGCGGTCGGCTGCCTCGTGATGGGCCTCGTGGCGCGCTACCCGTTCGCGCTCGCCCCCGGGATGGGGCTCAACGCGTACTTCGCGTACACGGTCGTCGGCCAGGAGGGCATCGCGTGGCAGACGGCGTTGGGCGCGGTCTTCCTCAGCGGCTGCCTCTTCATCCTGCTCAGCGTGACCGGCGTGCGGACCGCGATCCTGGAGGCGATCCCGCGACCTCTCCGATTCGCCACCGCCGCCGGGGTCGGCGTCTTCCTCGCATTCATCGGCTTGAAGCAGGCGGGGGTCGTCTCGGCCCACCCTGCGACGCTGGTCACCTTGGGCAAGCTGGGCGCCGCCGGCCCGGTGCTCTTCGCGATCGGCCTCGTCGCCACGGCCACGCTCCTCGCAGCGAAGGTCCGCTCCGCCATCCTGCTCGGCATCCTCGGGACCACGGGGCTCGCCATCGCCGCCGGGGCCGAGGTCTTCTCCGGCGCCGCGTTCTCGGGCTTCACCCACGGCGTCGTGCAGGCGCCGGTGTGGCCGACCGACATCGCGGGCGCCCTCGACATCGGCGGCGCCCTCGAGCTCGGGCTGCTCGGCGTGGTCTTCATCTTCCTCTTCGTCGATCTCTTCGACACCGCCGGCACCCTGGTCGGGCTGTCGGAGAAGGCGGGGCTGGTCGACGCCGAGGGCCGCCTGCCGCGCGCGAGCCAGGCCTTCTCGGCCGACGCGGTGGCGACGACCGTCGGGGCCGTGCTCGGCACCAGCACGACGACCTCGTACATCGAATCGGCCGCGGGCATCGAGGACGGCGGGCGCACCGGGTTGACCGCGGTGGTGGTGGGCGTCTGCTTCGTGCTCAGCATCTTCCTGTGGCCGCTCGCGGGTGTGATCCCGCCGGTGGCGACGGCGCCCGCGCTGGTGGTGGTCGGGGCGCTCATGATGGGCGGGCTGCGGCGCGTCGACTGGGACGCGCCGCAGGTGGCGCTGCCGGCGTTTCTCACCGTCGTCGGCATGCCGCTGACGTTCAGCATCGCCAACGGCATCGCGTTCGGCCTGATCAGCTGGACCGCCGTGCACGCGCTCTCCGGGCGGGCCCGCGAGGTCCATCCCGTCCTCTACGCCCTGACGGTCGCCCTCCTCGCCCGCTACGTCTGGCTCGCCGGGGGCTGAGCATCGGCGTACGGTGCGCGCCATGAAGTCAGTCCTGCCGTCCGTCTGGTCCGTCCCAAATCGTTTCAACGAGCGCCTCGGCGAGACCGCCGGACGCCAGCGTGCGATGGAGCACGAAGGCCAGCTGCTCCTGATCTTGCACCGCGTGCCCGAGCCCGGCCTCGCCGACCGCGAGCACGTCTTCTTCTGGCGCAACGAGCAAGGCGACTGGCAGACGAGCGGCCGCGGTCCCGGCCTGCTGGCGCTCAAGACGCTGCTCGACGAGTACGAGACCCGCGTCGCCGCGCTCGAATCAGAGCTGACCGCCGCCGAGGAGGGCGACGACGTCGAGCGCTTCTTCGAGGTCCTGCGCGCCGTCCAGCCGATCCTGCGCGCGGCCCGCAACCTGCGCGGCGTGCTCCAGACCGCCCGCGAGACCGTGGACGACAAGGCGGTGATCTCGCTGCGCGACCAGGCGCTGGAGAACGAGCGCGACACGGAGCTGCTGCTCGCCGAAGCCAAGCACGCGCTGGACTACGCGATCGCGCGCCAGGCGCAGATCCAGGTGGATGTGAGCAACCACCTCGCCCGCTCAGGGGCGCGCTTGAACCTGCTGGTGAGCATCTTCCTGCCGCTGACTGCGTTGGGGGCGGTGTTCGGGATGAACCTGAGCAGCGGCTTGGAGGTCACGGCCGCGCCGTATCTCTTCTGGGGCGTGGCAGCGCTGGGGCTCGTCACCGGCTTCCTGCTGCGTGGCCGGATCGGAAGCGCGCCCAGCTGACTCGGGGTCAGCGCCGTCCGCCGTCTTCTTCCGGCGGTCCGGCGTCGGGCTCCGGACAGCCGATCTCGTCGGACGCGTCCGGGCATTGCTCGACCCCGTTGCATTGGGCCTGCGCGGGGATGCACTGCCCATCGTGGCAGGTGAACTGCTCCGGCGCGCAAAGTTGCGGGCCCGGCGGCGGCGCGGGCAGTGATGCCGGGTCGACCGGCCCGCCGTCGCCCGGCTCGCAAACCACGTCGAGGATGTGCGGCGGAATGGGCTCCGCGCCGAAGATCGCCGCCCGACACTCCACGCCGTCCACGCAGCCCACGTAGCGGCACGTCGAGTCAACGCAGGCCATGAAGTCGTAGCCGCCCTGGGGGCTGCAATCCGCGTCGAATTCGCAGGGCTGCCGACACGTCCCCTCAACGCAGGTCGCCTCCGCGTTGCGGGTCAGCGCGACGCACTCCCGGTTGCCGAGGCAGCCGCCCTGGACGCAAGCGCCGGCTTCGCACTTGTGGAACAGGGGGCATTGCAGATGCGACTGGCACGGCGCCCGGCACGCGCCGTCGACGCAGCGCTCTGTGTTGCCACACTCCATGTCGTCGACGCACTGCACGCAGCGCCCTTCGTGGCAGGTCTCGTCCTCGGCGCACACGTCGTCACCGGGGCATTGGAGGCTGCACAGGTTGTCGTCGCAGGCGAAGGTGCAGGCGCGCCGAAAGACCGCGCAGGCGCCCTCGCTGCCCAGGTCGCATCGTCGCCGCGCCTCGAGGCACAGCGGGCTGCCACGCACGCAGTCGGACGGGTCCCGACACTGGATCACGACGCAGCTCTTGGCCGTCGGCTCCAGATCGAATTCACCGCGCACGCAGACTCCGCGGACGCAGGCGAGATCCGAAGCGCAGTCGTTGCGTGCCCTGCAGCTCTCGCCCTTGGTGCCCTGCTCGGCGGGCACCTCCTCGCGGACTCCCTCGTCGCAGGCGACCGCTACCACGGTCGTCGTCACCAGCACGGCGGCGTGACCCACCCTCATTCGCTCTCCCCGTCAGTCATCGCATCTGGTCAGGTCGCCACAATCGTCCGCAGGATGGGCTCGCCCGCAGCAGCCAATTTGACCGCGCAGGCCCGCCCCCCCAGGCGGGGCCCCTTCAGCCGGCCCACAGGCGGCGCCGCCCGAGCCGGGGGTCCCACTCGAATCCGAACCGAGGTTCGGCGCAGCCGGTCGCCCCTCCGCGTCGAGGAAGACCACACGGGAGCGGTCGAGGCGGGCCGGGTCGTCGCTCGCCGAGACGCGCAGCACCGCGAAGCTCGGACCCCCGCCGCCACCACCCGAGGGCCCGCCGCACCCACCCGGTGCGCCGCGCCCGCCGGACCCGCCCGCACGGCACTCGGCGCACCCTGGTTGCCGAGGGCCGGTGCCACCACGCCCGCCGGGGGCACCCGCGCCGCCGTCGCCGCCGTCGCCGCCGTCACCGCCGCGGCCGCTGCTGAGCCTGCTCGCGACCACCTCCACGACGCTCGCCTCGTTCAGCGTCCCGCGCACGTAGAGCGCGAAGGACCCGCCACCGCCGAGCGCGAGGCCACCGCCCGCTCCGCCGCAGCCTCCCCCGCCGCCGCCTCCGCCGCCGCCTCCTGGCGCGTCGTGATCGTCCGCGGCCCCGCCGCCGCCGCCGCCGGCCCCACCGCCCGGCCCCCCCGTCTCTCCCGCGGGCGAGGCAGCCGGAGTCCAGAGACCGTCCTCGCCGATCTGGCCACCCGACGTACCGCCCGCTGACGCGGCGCCATCAGTGCCCGACCCGCCGTCGTCCCCGGGAGCACCACCCTCGCCGCCCGGCGCCTCACCGCCCGCGGGACAGGCCTCGCCCTGCGCACCCGGGACTCCCCCGTCGCAGCCATCCTCGCCGTCGAGGTCGCCATCCGCGCCCGTCGCGCCGTGACCACCGCGACCGCCGGCCGTCTGGTCCGGGCAGGCAGGGTTGCCCCCGCCACTCCCACCGCAGAGCGGGCACGGGCGGTCGTTGGCCGTCTGGCCGTCGTCGCCGACCTCCGCCGTGTCGTCGCCGGCGACGCCCGTGGCGCCATCGCGCCCGTACGCTCCGCTTCCCGCGAGGAGCTCCGCGTCGCGGATCGTGAGGTGTTGCCGGACGTCGAGCGCGACCACGGCCACCGAGCTCTGGCCCGGTTCCTCGGCGGCGGCGGCCTCCACGACGACCCGGTCGAGCACGACGTCCCGCGTGAGAGCCTCGTAGCGCAATACGGTCGCCGCACCACGGAGCTCCGCGGTGTGATTCGCCCGGGCGCCGCGGGCCCACGTCCGCGCCTGCGGATCGAAGCGGTAGCCGCCGTGCAGATCGACGTCGACGACCAGCGTCGCTTCGAGGGCGTACTCCCCCGCGTCGAGGTAGACCGCCGCCCGCTGTTCGCGCGCCAACTCCACCGCCCGCTCGAGGGATCGGAGCGGCGCGTCACGTCTCCCGGCGCCGCCGTCATCGCCGTGCGTCGGCGACACGAAGACCGCGGCCGAGGCGTCGCCGTCCAGCCCGTCGCAATTCGTGTCCAGGTTCTCCGAGTCGGGGGGATCCTCTCGCCGCGCGTCGCACTCGCACCCGTTGTCGGCCACCTCGTCGAGGTCGACGAAACCCTCCGCGCAGGCCTCCACCCGGCACACCGAGTCGACGCATGCTGCACTGGCCTCGGCCAGCACGCAGCGACGCTCGCACGCACCGCAGTTATCGACGTCGCGGGTGAGGTCGAAGCCTTCGTCGACGCGCTGGTCGCAGTCGTTGTCCTGCTCGTCGCAGACCTCGCCGACGCCTTCTCCGGCGACCGCGTCACAGACGGTCTGGGCAGGCACCTCGGGGTCGCAGACGACGTTGCCCGCGACTACGCAATCCCCCACGCCGCTCATGCACGCCTGGCCGAGTTGGGGGAACGCCTCGTCGACCCGTCCGTCGCAGTCGTCGTCGTCGGCGTTGCAGAGCTCCTGGACCGGGGACACCTCACCCTCGCATGCGCCGAACCGCCCGCCCGCGCAGATCTGGTTCCCCGAGCGGCACTGGCCGACGTCGCGGGTCGGCCTCGGTCCGGTGTAGCAAGCCTGGGCGACCGGCCCCTCGTCGGCGGCCCCGTCGCAGTCGTCGTCGCGACGACTCCACCGGGTTCCCGGTGCTCGGCGAGACCGAGGTCTTCCTGTCCGGCAGGAGGCGTGGAGCGAGGCGAGGCAAAGCGGTGGCGGCCGCCGGACTGGGGTCGGTGGCGGTGGCGGCGCTGTGGTTGCTCGTGCGACCCGGGGAGCCGGCGGCGGTGCGGGCGACTGGCGGTCGCGTGGCCGACGCCGGCCCGGCCCCGTGCCGCCACATGGTCGAGAGCGATCCCCCTGGGGCCCGGATCTATCACGGTGATCGCCTTCTGGGGATGACTCCGGTCGATCTCGACCGGCCGTGCGAAGAGGCGTGGGCCCTGCGCCTCACGCTGAAGGGCTACCTGCTCACCGAGATGGCCCTCGACGAGAACGCTCAGCGGAAAGAGAAGGCGCTGCTCATTCGTCTCGAGCCGGACACCGCGAAGCGGGTTGCCGCACCGCCAGATGCGGCTGTGAACGACCCGGTCTCAGCCCCCGAGCCATCGCGGGCTCAGCGGCCCGCGTCGCCGAAAGTGCGTGGAGCACCGGCCGAGCCCAGGTCTCGCCCCCGAGCCGGAAAGCGGCTGGCGCGACCGCCCTCGAAGGAGAAGAAGCCCGCGAGGCGGCACCTGTACTTCAAGTAGACGTCTGCCCCACGTCGACCACCCTCAATGTCGGGCCCTTTGCGCCGAGCTGGACTACAGGCGCCACTGCGTGCCGAAGCCGACCATCGGGCCGGCGTAGTCGACCCCTGTGCAGTCGACACGGCCCTTCTCGAGCTCCGTGCAGTCCTCCTTGCCGAATAGCCCCGCGAAGCCCAGAGTCGCGTCGAAGGTCACCGACCCGCGGTCCCCGTTGCCCACGCCGAGCACGCGCAGACCGAGCTCGCCGAAGGCGTACCCCATCTCGCCGCCCCCACCCCGACCGAAGAGCGCGTAGCGCGAGGTCACGGGCACCATCGCGATGCCCTCGGTCCCGCCGTAGTGGAACGCCCCGCCGTAGAGCAGGAAGGTGTTGCGCACCTGGAGGTGCAGCCCATCGACCGCACCGAGTCGGGCGAGCTGCTCGACGCCCAGCCCGCTCGTGTCGTCCACCTGGCTGTCGGCGATGGTCGCCCATCCGCCGCCGAATCCGACCTCGAAGAGGCGGTGGTCGTAGCTCGCGATGACGTGGCCGTTGATCGCGAAGAGGTTGCCCACGTCCGCGAAGCCGAAGCCGAGCGGCGAGACCCCCGCGTGCACGGCCGCGCCCGACGGGTGCCGATACGTCCCGTTCAGCGCGGCGATGGCGCCGCCGCCCGCAGCGCCCAACGCGAGCAGGGGGCGCAACATGAAGCCGACGATCCAGCTGTCGTCAACGCGCGGCGGCGCGATCTTGCTGCTCGTGGCCGCGGCCGAGGTCCTGCGAGCGAGCACGCCGAGCGCCACCCGCTCGTTTCGGCCCAGGCGCACGCGGCTGTTCTCGTCCGAGACTGCGCTCGCGATGCCGACCGCGAGGCGCTCCTCTTCAGTCGAGGTCGAGCGGCCGATGGCCACCTCGTGGGCGATGTAGAGCTCGATGTGGTCGCCGCGCGACAAGCCGTCGCTGGCGCCCAGGTCGATGACGACCACGCCGCTGTCCACCTCGACGACCTTCCCGGCCGGCGCGGCCTTGGGCGGCTTGGGCGGGGGGGGCGTCTCTCCAATCGGAGGGGCGGGTGGACGCTCGCCGACGGGGGGCGCGACCGTGGTCGGGACCTCGTCGAGCGGCACGGCCTCCCGGCGCAGCAGCTCGACCCAGACGCTCGCCCCCCCGGCATGGAGACCGGCCACCCGCGCGGGCATGGCGCGCGTCGACATCACCTCGAGCGTGGCCGGCGAGAGCACGACCACCGAAGCCGGACAGGCCGCGTAGACCCGCTCTCCGTGCTCGACGACCGCCGAGGCGACACACGGCAGTTGAACCTCGGTCTCTCCGCGCCGGAGCGCCCGCCCGTCGTCGGCGAGTTCGACCGGCAGGGCCAGCCCCACCAGCAGCGTCAGCGCAATCGTCATGGAACCTCCATGTCGATGTGGATTCTCGGTGTCTGGGGCGACATGGGACTCAACCCTCCGGCAACGATTGCTGGCGTTTGCGCAGCCCGCCGCGCAGCAGGCCGCGGATCAGCCCTGGCGACAGCCGCGTCAGCCACGCCATCGTGCGCGCGCCCCGTCCGACCGGTCGATGGACACGGGCATTGGCCGCCCACACCGCTTCGGCGACGAGGCGCGGGGGGTCGACAAGGCCGTCCCGCAGCGAGCCGGGGCCTTCGGTGTACGCGGGCGCGTCGATCATCGGGGTGTCGATGACGGTCGGGCAGACGTCGCTGACCTGGATGCCGAGCCGCTCGAGTTCGAGCGCGAGACCCTCGCTCAGAGTCCGCACGGCGGCCTTCGTGGCCGCGTAGACTGCGCCTTGCGGGACGCCGTAGAGCGAGGTCACCGAGGACATGTTGACCAGCCGCGCGCCGCCGGTGGCGCGCAGGAGCGGCAGGCACGCGTAGACGCCGTGGATGGTGCCGAGCACGTTCACCTCCACCATGCGGGCGGAGACCTCGGCAGGGATGTCCTCGAACCAGCCGGCCGCGCCGAGGCCCGCGTTGTTGAACAGGAGGTCCATCTGCCCGTCCGTCGCGCTGCCGAAAGCCTCGATCGCGGCCGTCCACTGCTCCGGCTGGCGCACGTCGAGGTGGAAGGCGGCCGCGCGCTCACCCAGCGCCTGCGCGGCAGCGTCGACGCGCTCAGCGTCGATGTCGGCCAGCCCCACGAACCACCCACGCTCGACGAAGAGCTCCGCGGTCGCGCGACCAATGCCCGAGGCGGCGCCTGTGATGAACGCGCTGCGCATGGCGTCAGGGCTTCCTGGCCTCGACGAGGGGCATGAAGATCGGCTGCGCCATGCGCACGCTGAAGTCGACGAAGCCGGCTTCTTCGATGAGGGCCCGGACCTGCCCCAGGGTGCGCAGGCGGAACCCGCCGAAGCACATGTACAAGTCGAAGGGCGTCAGCAGGACGTCGAGGTCGGCCTCGCCGGTGCGCATGCCCTCGGTGACGAGGAGCCGACCACCGGAAGGCAGGGCAGCGTGGATGCGACCGAGCAGAACCTTCGCCTTCTCGTCCTCCCAATCCCAAAGCACCCGGTGGAGCATCATCGCGTCGAAGCCCTCGGGCAGAGGCAGCTCGAGGAAGTTGCCGGCGATGAAGCGGACCCGGTCGGTGCGGGCCTTGGCGATGCGCTCCAGCGCCCGCTCTTCGGCGTGGGCCAGATCGAGGATGCCGACGTCGAGCTTCGGGAACGCCTCGCTCACCGCGATGGCCAGCGTGCCGGAGCCGCCGCCGACATCGAGCAGCGAGCCGAGCGTGTCGAATGGGTAGGCCTTGATGACCCAGGCCGCCGAGCGCGACACCGTGCGCTGCATGAAGTCGGTGTAGATCTCTCCCTGCGTCTGGCTCAGGTCGGCGTAGTTGCCGCCCCAAAACTGACGGACGCCGGCGTCCGCCGGCCACTCGCCCAGCAGGCACTCATCAAATCGGGAGGCGTCGTCATACGTCAGCTGTGCGTGGAGGACGTCTTCGCGCACGCCGTCCCCATCGAGCCACGTGCGGAAACCCGGCCGCAGCGAGAGCTGGTCTCGATGCCGGCGCAGCAGGTTGGCTGCGACGCAGGTGTGGAACAGGATGCGCGCGGCGTCGGGGTCCAGTTCGAGCTCACAGATGAGCTCCGGGGCCGACCTCGGGCCCTTCGCGAGCGCGTCGAACAGCCCCGAGCGCACTCCGCTGATGAGCGCGCGCGTCCCGACGAAGCCGTGCAGGACGTTGTTGTAGTGGACCCCGCCGCGCATGAAGAGACGGCCGAAGCCCATCAGCCGGCGGACGACCCAGCGGAAAATCGACTCCACGACACCTCGGCGGGGGAACAACCCGCGGTTGGTGTAGATGGTGCGGTCCCCGCGGCGCAACTCAAACGTGGGTGCGCCGAGAAGGCCTCCCGCAGCGCGACCGGCTCCCATCGCTCGGCCAGGGTCGGGTGGTAGCGGACGCAGACGCGCCACAGACGCCCGCCCGCCGGACGAACCACGCGGACAATCCGGTGGATGTCCGCCGTGAAGTACCTGGCATGACGTTGAAACGAATGGGGTCTTGCGTCTCTTCCGACCGTCAAGGCGCCGGCGACGAACCACGATTGACCGACAGTTGCTATAGTCCGCCGCGATGAGGATTGCGTGCCTGCTGCTGTGTCTCTTGGTCGCCTCCTGCCAGGAGGAGCCGGTCGACTGCATCACCGACGACGACTGCTCTGAGGGCTTCCGCTGCGACCAGATGCTCTACAAGGGGGATTGCGTCGAGCGCGTCTACGTCGTGCCCTGCGGCGATCAGCTGTGCCGTTATCCCGAAGAGCAATGCCTCGACAACCAATGCGTCATCGAGATCCAGCCTGATACCGGCGGTCAGGGCGGCGCTGGGGGCGATGGCGGCGGGATGAACGGCCGCGACGTCGGCGGGCCGCGCGACATGAGCGTGCCACCCGTGGACGACGGCGTGATCGACGTGCCCGTGCCGACCGTGGTGATCGACGCGCCCGACGACGGCGGCGTCTACGTAGACGACCTGCCACGGCTCGAAGGGCAGGTCGGCAACCTCGATCCGAGCGGCCGCGTCGAGCTGATCATCGACGACGAAGACCCCGAGTCGCTCTCGCCTGACGGGATGGGGCGCTTCTCGAAGGGGCTCGACGTCACCCCCGGGCCGCACCGGATCACCGTCGTCGCCACTCAAGGACCGCACCGGGTGGAGGCCTCGGTCTCGGTCCGCGTCGACTTCTTCGTACGCACCCGAAACGGCCAGCTCTACGCAGGCGAGCGGCAGATGCGGTTCGCGGGGCTCAACATGCCGGCCCTGCTCGATCTGGCGGTGGCGCATCTGGTCGATGGCGCCGACGACCAGGTGAGCGCGGCCTTCGCGCGGGCTCGGATGCTCGGCGTGACGGTGGTGCGCACGCGCGCCTACGACGACCGGCCCGAAGCCCGCACGGCGCTGCAGATTGCGCGCCTCGAGTACAACGAGCCGGCGCTGCAGGCGCTCGACCACATCATCGCGAAGGCCGGCGAGCACGGCATCAAGCTGATCCTCCCGCTCGTCGGGCGCAACGACGCGTACGGCGGCGTGGGCCAATACCTGCGCTGGGGCGGCTACCTCGTCCCGGTCGCGGCCGACCGGCGCCGCTTCTACATCGACGGGCCGATCCGCGAGCACTTCAAAGACCACGTGCGGTTCATGCTCGGGCGCACCAACTCCATAAGCGGCGTCCCGTACCGGCGCGACCCCGCCATCCTCGCGTGGGAGCTGGTGGACGGCATCGACGAGCCCGGCGCCTTCGACGACGCGACCGGCAACCAGGTCCTCGAGTTCATGACCGTGCTCACGCAGCTCGTGAAGGGCAACGACGAGAACCACCTCGTCGCCACGGGCGACATGGGCTTCGACGTGAACCCGACCTCCTACGGTCGACACTACGACGCGCTGCGCGACGCGGGCCTCTCGCCGGTCTACGACGGCAGCCACGGCGTTTCATGGCATCGGGCGACGCGGCTCGGGACCGTCGACCTCGCGGTGGTGCACATCGACCCGAACGCGTTCGGCTTCCCGAACGCCGCCAACCAATACGCGAACCTGGGCGCGGCCTGGCTCCGCGGCCACGCCTCGCTCGCCGCCCTCGAGAGCAAGCCCGTCGTGGTGCTGCAGGCGCGCATGACCAACGCACCCGTCGACCTCACCGGCCGCCGTCAGGCGCTCCAGGCGTGGTTGGACGAGGTCGTCTCGCTCGACCTGGCCGGCATCTGCGTCGGCAATTATTACCCGCCCGGCGCCAACATCGGCGACGACCGCTCGGCCTGGACCTGGGCCGAGGGGACCGAGCCCGCCGATGCGGCCAACCAATACGCAGACCTGGTGCAGGGACTCGCCGCGGAGCTCGCTGGCGGCGGCGAGCAATAGCTCGGCTCTCTACCGGATGTTCTCGCAGGCACCTTCGGGGGTGCACCGCACCGCGAAGATGCGTCCGTCGCAGAACTCGAGAGTGCCGGGGGGGCAATCGGCGCGGCAGCCAGCCGGGGTGTAGACGCTGAAGGCCTGACCGGGCACGAACTCGGTCGCGCAACGGCGCCGGCCAACCTCCTCACGGGTCATCGGCACGGGGCAGGCGTCGCAGGTGTCGAGCAGCACCGCGCGGGTGCACTCGTTGTCTTCGACGCACATCGGAGTAGGGCCATCCGGGCCGAGGTCCGTCGCCGCGTCAACGACGGCGCCCATGTCCGGTCCAGCGTCGGCGCCGACGTCGGCGTCCGCAGCGGCGTCTGCGACCGGGCCGTCGCTGCCGACGCGGACGAAGGTGCCATCGGGGTGGTTGTGGACGACCCCCGGGCCGCCGGTGATGCCGCCCGAGAAGGTGTGGTCGGTCTCCTCGTCACACGCGACGAGCGTCAGGGGCAGGACGATCACGAGCCACGGAGTTCGCATCAGCGACAGCGTAGCCCGGCCGTGGCCCTGAACTCCATCGGTTCTGGTGGTCGCCACCGTCGTCGTTCCACGTAGTCGGTCGGGCGTAATCGAATGTCGATTAGGCGCAACGCCAGCATCGACTGAACGAAGACCCTACAAACACCACTTGGAGGCCCATCAGAAGGGCTCGTCCGAGACGAGCTGTCGGTCCGGACAGGACGATCTCGGCGCAATGATGTCGAGGCTCGCGATGGGTTGATCATCGACTACGCACCACTGACCACGGGAACGACAACGGTGGCGACCACCAGAACCGATGGA
>PVBE010991161.1_pt1 | contig 34334 bp, 27 predicted proteins | sample 1631181 | NCBI WGS metagenome assembly PVBE01 (sample SAMN08397723, study PRJNA350692) | Marine metagenome, whole genome shotgun sequencing project. | isolation source: water | place: Pacific Ocean | collected 2012-04
GACCATGTTGCGCACGAAGCGCTCGTGCCCGGGCACGTCGACCATTCCAAGAAGGCGTCCGTCGGCCATCTCGAGTGGAGCGAATCCCAGGTCGATCGTCAGGCCACGCTCCTTCTCCTCCTTCAGGCGGTCCGGGTTGACCCCGGTCAACGCTCGAACCAACGTGCTCTTGCCGTGATCGATGTGGCCAGCGGTGCCGACCATTACGGGGTGGATGGCGCGGCTCATGAACGCCCCCTGGGTCCTATTCGGCCAGGTAGAGGATTCGTCGGCAGGACGAGCATCGGATGATGACCTTGCCGCCCTGCAGTTTGGCCAGATCGTTCACGGTGAACTGGGTGTAGCACCCCTGACAGTACTGGCTCTCAGCGGAGCAGATCGCGAGGCTCTCGCGCACTTTGAACAGGCGCGAGTACTCTTCGACGAGCTCGACCTGGATTCCATCGAGCAGCGCGTCTCGACCGGAGCCAACCTCGGAGATCTCCTTCTCCTGCGCCGCCAGCAACCCCTCGGATTTCTCCTTGAACTCGGCGAACACGACTTTCTCAGCGGCGAGGACTTCCTGCGCGGCGACCAAGCTCTCTTCGAGCGGACCGATCTTGTCGAGGAGCACCAGGGTCTCCTCCTCGTACGTGTCCCGCTCCTTCTTCACGGCCTCGATCTGGAACAGGATCGCCTGGTACTCGGCGTTATTCTTGATCGCGCCGAGCTTGCCCTCGAGGTTCTTGATCTCGTTGTCGCTCTGCTTGATCGACAGTTCGAGATCGCGGGTACGCAGCTCCGACTGGGTCTTCTCCTCGGTCTGGTCGTCTACGGTCTTGTTCAACCCATCCAGTTTCGCGCGCCGCCGCGCCTCCTCTCGTGGAATGCTGTCGGCCTGCTGCCGAAGTAGGGCGATCTTCTGATCGACTCTCTGGACCTGGAGGAGTTTCTGGACGTCTGGTTGCAAGAGCGGGAGGGGTTCTTGAGGGATGCCTCGGACGTGGGTCCGAGGAGTCTAGCTCGCTGTTAGCGCTGCGCAAGAGCAAAGAACCCCTGCGGGCCCGACCACGCACGATACCTCATCCCCACGCAACCAGGCAGGGAAACGAAGGATGCCCGTCCGCTATTCGGGTCCGGCGCTCGCGTCGAGGAATCCGGAGAGCTTCCGCGCCCGCACCGGGTGTTGCAACTTGCGAACAGCCTTGGCCTCGATCTGCCGTACGCGCTCGCGGGTGACCCGGAAGATCCGGCCTACCTCTTCGAGGGTGTAGGTGTATCCGTCGCCGATGCCGTATCGGAGCTTGATAATCTCCCGCTCCCGGAAGGTCAAGGTATCGAGCACGTTGACGATCCGGTCCTTGAGCATCTCCCGGCTCGCCGCGAGCACGGGGGACTCCACCGCGTCATCCTCGATGAAATCGCCGAAATACGAATCGTCGGACTCGCCGATTGGTCGATCGAGGGAGATCGGGTGCTTGCTGATCTTCATAACCCGCTTGGCCTCTTCGACCGAGACCTCGGCCGCCTGGGCGACCTCCTCGATGGTCGGTTCCCGACCCTTGGCCTGGATCAGCTTCTTCGTGACGTTGCGCAGCTTGCTCATCGTCTCGATCATGTGGACCGGGATGCGGATCGTCCGCGCCTGGTCGGCGATCGAGCGGGTGATCGCCTGCCGGATCCACCAGGTGGCGTAGGTCGAGAACTTGTAGCCGCGGCGGTACTCGTACTTCTCCACCGCCTTCATCAGACCGGTGTTGCCCTCCTGGATGAGATCGAGGAAGGACAGTCCGCGGTTGCGGTACTTCTTCGCGATCGAGACCACCAAACGGAGGTTCCCGGAAGAGAGCTTGCGCTTCGCCTCCTCGTAGTTCGCGTGAGCTTCGCGCACGAGCCGGAGCCGACGCTCCATCTTCTCCATGGTCTCCAGCGCGTCGACCTGGAGATCGACGAGGCGCTTGCGGATCTCGATGGCGATGGGGTTCTTCAGTTGCGCACCGCGGTAGTTAGCGAGGCGACGTTGGAGACGGTGCATCTCGGCCAACCGACTCTCGAGGAGATCGATCATCGGACGGATCTTCTTGCCCTGGAGATTGAGTTCCTCAATGAGCGAGACGACCTTGCGCCGGCGCGAGAAGACGCGTCGCTGGACCATGCGAACCTCATTCTTCGCGAGCTTGCCGCCCTGGAGGTCGACAAAGTCCTCGCGCAGTGCATCGTGGATCTTGCGCAGCGTCGTGATGCTGCCGGGGAGGCGCTCGGACAGGTCCGCCTTGCCGATCTCTGGATCCTGCTGGTTGACCTTGAGCGTGCGGTCGAACGCAAGCTCGCCGCTGACGACGTCTTCGAGGACTTCGATGGAGTGTGAGATGCCGAAGCCCGAACTCAACACTTCCTTGCGGAACTGCTTGCGAGTCAGCTCGATCTTGCGCGCCAGGCTGATCTCCTCTTCGCGAGTGAGCAGCGGAATCTCACCCATCTGGGTGAGGTACATGCGAACCGGGTCGTCGATCTTCTCGTTGACGTCCACGACCGGCGTCGCGATCTCGAATTCCTTCTTGGCCACCGGCTCCGCGGGCTCGAAATCGTCGTCGTCGTCGAACTGATCCTCGCCGTCGCCCTTCTTGCCGTCGCTCTTTCGCTCGACGAGCTTGAGGCCCGCGTCCTCGATCATGGCCATGGCCTCCTCGATCTGCTCCGGAGATGAAGCGTCGTCAGGAAGCGCCTTGTTGAGCTGCGCCAGGGTGACCGAGCCGGACTTCCGGGCACCGGTGATGAGACGCTTGATGCTGCTCTGAAATCTCGTCATTCGGGTGGGGTGTATGAGCGGGGCTTATGGGGAGGGACGGAGACCTGACTATTGGTTTCCGCCGCTGCGGCTACGAAGTTGTTGGAGGTACTCCTGGGTCAGCTTGTCCACCAGGGCGCGGTCACCCTGGTCGCGGGCTTCTTGGAGCCGGAACCTGATATTCTGAGCCTCGTGGCGGCTCTGGTGGGCGGAGAGATCCTTTAGGAGGAGGGAGAGGGTTTCGGACGGGGACTTGATGTGAGCCGCGCGGTCCATGCAACTGGCCAGATGTTGGGACAAGTCCGGACGCTCAGCACATCTCATAAAAAGATACCCGACGATTTCGTCCTTGCTGCCCTTACCCGTCCCGATCCCGTCGCGAAACAGGTCCAAGAGCTCCTGGGCAGTCGGCAATGTAACCACGACCTCATCGGCCTGATCAAGAAGTTCCGGGTCGCAAAGCAGGCAAGCCAGGAGGTCCAGGCCCAACTCCACGAGCGGGCCATCGACCGCAGTGGGCCCTGGGTCGGGCCCTGGGGCGCCGTTGGGTCGCGGTGAGGCGTTGGCCCAGGAGTCGTTGGGGTCGGCGCCTGGAGCGATTTCGACCCCGTCGGACTGGGACTCGGATGCGGACGCGGTCTGGGCTTTTGGGCCAGACCGGTGCGCGGGGCGCTGCTGGGATGCGGTATGCCAGAACACGGCCTCCTGGAGGCCCAGGTGCTGGGCCATCCGCTGGCCGAGAGCCTGACGACGGACCTGATCCTCGATCGACCCGAGGATCCGACCGCACTCGCGGGCGATCCGCTCCACGTTCACGTCCAGGGTCAGGTCGATGCGCTGGCGGATCAGTCGGAACCAGACCGTCAGCGCGTCATCAGCGCCATCGAGGATGTTCTGCAGGAACTCGCGACCCTTGGCCACGGACTCGGCGTCCCGACCGGGGGCCGAGGTCACGAGATCCGCGGGATCGGTGCCCTCGTCCAACAGTGCGACCGACACCGGCAGCCGGGTGTGGACCAGCTCTCGGAACGCCCGGTCCGCCGCCTGACGTCCCGCACGATCACCGTCGAAGAGGAGCACGACCCCATCGGTCGCGTAGCGCTCGAGGAGCTTCGCGTGGTCCGTGGTCAAGGCCGTCCCGAGGGTGGCCACCGCGCCTTCGAAGCCGGCGAGGTGCGCCGCGATGACGTCGGTGTAGCCTTCCATCACCGCGAGTCTGCGCACGCCGGCTTTCTTGGCCTGCCTCAGCCCGAACAGCAGCTTGCGCTTGTTGAAGAACGGGGACTCCGGCGAGTTCAGGTACTTGGCGCGTTCGACGTGGGACTCCAGCACGCGACCGCCAAACCCGGTGGTGCGACCACGTTCATCCTCGATAGGGAACATCAGGCGACCGGCGAATCGCTCGTAGCCGTCCTCCCCGACAAGACCCGCCTGCTCGAGCGCAGCTCGGGAGAGCTTCTCCTTCTGGGCCAGGGCGTGGAGCTTTCCGCCGGGCGGATGGTAGCCGAGCTTGAACCCCTCGATGGCCGCGTCGAGTCCGCGGTCTTCGAGGTAGGCCCGGGCGGCAGCGCCAGACGCGAGTTGCAGCTCGGCCTGGAAGAACTCACTCACTCTCGCGAGGGCCCCGTGCACGTCCTCGCGCTTTTTCCCGTCACCGCGACCGCGACCGAACACGCCGGTCATGTCGATGCCCTGCCGTTCGCCAAGCACCTCGGCGGCCTCGCGGAACGCCAGACCGTCTCGCTTCATCAGGAACGAGAACACGTCGCCAGCCTCGCCGCATCCGTAGCACTTGTAGTGCTGGGAGTCGGAGTACACGGTGAACGATGGGGTCTTCTCCTGGTGGAAGGGGCACAGCCCGATGTGGTAGCGCCCGCGCGTTTTCAGGGGTACATACTCCTCCACCAGCGCGACCAGGTCGGCGCCGTCCTTGATGCGGGGGATTACTTCCTCGAAGCGGTCCAAAGGTGTCGGGGCGGGGTGCCCGGCTGTGTGTCCGGGCTGGGGTCGGGAAAGGGTCAGGCTACGGCACGATTTCCTTACTCCGCGGGACGCAATGCCGCGAGCGGGGAGAGATTTTCCTAATCGTGGTGCGCTGTCCCTTGGGTGTGGCAGGTGGGCTGCTCTCGCCCGTATCGCCGCATTCCCATGCGCCAGATCGACATGCGTAGGCCGACCGCCCCAACCTATAGTTCGCGGGCGGGTGGGATCAAGGAATTTTCTGCCCGAGACGCCTGAGACGGAGCACACCGGGCTCGACCTCCTCGACCATGGCGAGATCCGGCACACCCCGGAGCACGATCCCACCGAGGAACTGGAGCACCCGCTGGTGGCCGATGAGGTAGTCGTTGTGACCCCCGCCGAGGTCGTCCAACCGCACGTAGAGAGGGTCGGCGGCGTGATTCGCGGACTTCGCCGGGCCGACCCGGGGTGCCCCTGTCCCAACCGCCGGCGACCGATCTCGGCCTCGAGGATGGACAACCTCGAGTCGTTCGCATCCGAGAGCACGAAGACCTGCCGGGCAAAACGACAGGCCCCCAGCCAGGAGGAATGTCCGGCGCGGTCCACGTCCGGCGCCGACAGGATCAGGCTGTCGACCGACCCGGAGCCGATCGCGGGTCCAGGGGTCCCGATCGCGGCTTCAGCACCCGGTTGCCCATGCTGTGCACGATCATGTGATCTTCACCCCAGGGAGAGCCGACCGGCAGTCGGCGATCAGGGAGCGCTCGTACGCCGCATCCGGATGGTCGCCGCGACCGTGCACGTAGAGGCTCAGCGCGCCTTTTCGGAGGATGCGATCCCGCATCGAGTCCACGACCTGATCGACAGGGCGAGGTGGCTGGCGCGGATAGACGTGGAGCCCGACGTCTTCCCGCGTGACCGCTGCGGATTCCGTCTGCAGACGGAGGAACCACGGCGCGATCTGGCAGCAGCCTGGCATACAGAGCGCCGCGAACAGGGCGAGAGTCCCGACAGCCGTGATCACGAAGATCCCTTTCTCACCTCGTCGAAGAGCTCGACGAGCGCCGAAACCTCGATCGCGTCCGGTCGGAGCTCCAGAAGGGGCGCGAGCTCGGAGCCCGCGAGATCGACGCCGGCGAGGACCTTCGCGTTCCGCAGCTTCTTGCGCCGGCTCGAGAACACCTGGCGCAGGAACCCGGACAGCGCCCGACGCTCTTCGCCGGTGCGCGAGAGGCACCCGTCCGTCCGCGCTTGGATGTGCACGATGGCAGAATCGACGAGCGGTCGCGGTCGAAAGACCTGGGAGCCTACCCTGCGCAGGAATGTCGTGTCGTAGGACGACTGGAGTTGGACGGTGAGGGCTCCGTAGTCGCGGTTGTCGTGGGTCGCCGTCAGTCTCTTCGCCATCTCCAATTGCAGCAGAAGCACCATCTCCGAGATCGGCTCATCCAGGAGAATCAACTCGCCGATCAGGGGACCCGCGATGGAGTAGGGAAGGTTCGCGACCATGAGAGTCCGCCCATGAGACGGCAGCGCGGCTCGCTCTTCCGCGAGGATGTCGAGCACGTCTGGGTTGAGCTTCGACCGTCGCAAGACATCGGCATGCACCAATCGCACAGAGGATCCGCCATCGGGGAGACCGCGCAGTTCTCGACCCAGGATCTGCACGAGCCTGTTGTCGACTTCGACGGCGAGCACGCGGCAGCGACCCGCGAGCTCCCTGGTCAGAAAGCCGAGTCCGGGCCCGACTTCGATGACCAGATCGTCGAGGGTGGGCCTCACGGTATCGACGAGGACCCGGTGCAACGACGCGTCCAGAAGGAAGTTCTGGCCGAGCCGCCGACTCGGATGGAAACCGTACTCCCGCAGCAGTTCCTTGTAGGTTGCGAAACTGTCCCGACCCTCGTCAGCCTGGTCGTGGCCGTCACTCATTGCCTAACTCGGAAATCAGCAGGCTGCGCAGAGCCGACGTCCCCTTGGCGCGGGGCAGCACGAACGGCCAGGCCCGCAGAAACACCTCGACGTGGGACTCCCGCCGAAGGAAACCGCGCAGCGTATTGAGCGCTGCCTCACTCGGCATGGGACCGGCGTACTCGAGGAGAGACTGGAGCAGTCCTGCCGGGTCCGCGGCGACACGAACACCGGTCGTCGGACCGATCCGACCCGGAGACCAGTAGAGGGCGGAGGGATCCGTGCGCCGCACGGGGTCGTTGAGCGTCTCGAACCACTTTGTCTCGAAGTGCCCACCGAGAATCTGGCGTTCCAGGTCGTTGGTTTCCGCGAACACCAACCAGTCCGTCGGCACGGGAGACCAGCCGGGGAGCCAACAGCCGAGCCCGGGCGTGCGCCGGAAGGCATCCACTCCCGGCATGTCGAGAGTCACGATCGGTCGTTCCTCGAAGTGTTCCTCCGTGAAGTCGAACTGACCTTGCACTGCTCGCAACGCCCGCGAATCAAGCCATGCGCCCGGCATCGGTGTCCACAACGGTAACCACACGCGCAGACCCAGGGGCATCGCACCCGACTGCTGCCAGGGCATGTGGCCGATTTCCGGCGTTTGGAAGTCTGGCCACTCCGGGAGGCCGACGACCTGCTTCACGAGGACCGTGGCCAGAACCTGGTGCACGAACGGGATCGGCACGTTGGTGTCCGCGTCGACCACCGTCTCGGTCCACTCCGCGACGTTGCCCAGGAGATCGAACGGACCAATCGGACTGGCGGAGCCCGACGCGAACGAACCGACAAGCGTCGTGCGCCCCAGCCCGAGTCTCCCAGTATTCGCGAGGGTGTCCGAGTTCCGCAGTGTGTCACTCCAGGGAAAGTCGTAGGTTCCGCCTTCGGTGAACGCGTAGCGCCACTCGTCCGCCCGAGGAACGCGGCAGAACCGCCAGCGTGCGAATCGTCGGGCGACGTTCAAGTTGATCCTGTCCTGCGGCAGATGGTCGCGGAGCCGATCGGACACGGGAAGCGGACCGCTCTGTTGCGGCAGCGAGGCGCGCCACGTCACGAACTCCGCCCGCGTCGCCTCGAACCGATCGAGGAAGAACGGCCCGCCCTCGCTCAGCGGGCGGTTGAACAGAACGAGGTCGCGGAAGATGCCGAACCGATGGTCGCGATCGACGATGTCGATAGTGGAGACCGCGTCACCGCAACCGCACAGCGCGAGAGCGACGAGCACCAACGCGAGGATCGAGGCCTCCCACCGGACGGGAGGCCCCTGGCGCACGGCATCAGCGCAGCAGGACGATCTCAGTTCGGCGGTTCTTGGCCTTGTCATTGGGATCGACGGGCTGGAACTCGCCATACCCCGCGACAGACATCTTAGCCTTCGGCAGGCCTCGACTGTTGAGGTAATCCCGCACGGCCAGGGCCCGCGCAACCGACAACCGCATGTTGCTTACCCACTTGCTGTGCTTGATCGGATCGCTGTCGCTGTGCCCGGAAACGCGGATTTTGCCGGGGTGGCTCCGCACCGCGTCGACCAGACCCCCGAGGGTCTGCTGGCCGGTGGCCGAGAGCTCGTCGGAGCCGGAGCCGAAGAGGATCTTGCCCTCCACGCGCAGCACCAGACCCTCCTCCGACACCAGCGGCACCACGCCGGGTGGCAGCTTCGCGCCCCCATCCTTTTTGAAGCGAGTGAGGATGGAGTCGACGAGCTCCTTCTGTTCTTTCAGCCAAGCCGCGTTCTTGACCAGCGGAGCCATCCGCGCGACTTCGGCGTGAAGCTCGCCGATCTGGGTCTGATAGTCCTTGTTCGTGCGGGTCAGATCTTCCAACTGATCGCGGAGAACTGCATTGGCGGCCGTGATCTTCCGATGAAGTTCCGGATTGATGCAGCTAGTCAGAAAGATCAGACCGAGTAGCCCGACAGCACGGTGAGTGCGCATTCTCAAAATCCCCTCCTGAGGAGTCCTGGTGGCGGTTCATGACGGTGCGGGGTTGCCACGCGCGGACAAACTCGACGCCGCCCCACGTGTCTGCGGGTCAGGATAGCTTCACGGATAGGCGGAGCAAAGGAGTTTCCCAGCGGACCGCCGCCTCCCAGGCGGCCTCCAACGGGGCGCCGAATCACCGCCCGCGCGGCGGGTGCGCGATCGTTGAGGCGTCGCGCAACGTCGGCGACCGCGACCGCAATTCGCGATCGGTCGCAACGAAACAACCGTACGGGGCGTCTCCAAACAAAGAGACCCTCACTGCGGAGGGTCTCGTTGGGGGTAAACCTCGAAGTGTAGGCGGCGCGACTACTTCGCCGTGCTCCACATCTTGGTCAGCAGGCTGCCCTCGGGACTGGCGCCCTTCGTGATGTCCCAGCTGATCAGCGCGCCCCAGAGCAGGGCGATGAAGCACAGGATGGCGGCGGCGACCCAGATCGGGCTCTCGCCGGACTCAGCCTTGGTCGCGGTCATCGTCTCGCGACGGCTGCGAGTCGCAATCGCTTCCGCCGGCGCGTCATCGACGTCATCCATGTCGTCTTCGACGAGGAGCGTGTCCTCTTCGGAGAGTTCTTCGGTGACCATGCCGGTGTCGTCCTCAAGGGCGTCAGCGAAGACCAGGTCGTCTTCACCATCGTCGCGAGCCTGCAGGGCGGCGACGTCTTCGGCGCGGAACTGCATGCTGTCACCGACGCGGAACGCGCGGATATCACCCTGGGAAACCATCTTCTTGAGCTGCTCGCTCTGAAGTTTCAGGTCGCGGAGGGCGTTCTCGAATGAGACAAAGTCTTCGTTTTCGGACACGATCAAATACTCCTGACTGCGGAGGGACTGGGAGGGGTAGGGGTCTCTAGGAGGAGAGCGGGGAGTCGAAGTAGGTTACATCAAGACGGGCGGTCTGACAGCACGTTCCGTCGCTACTTCTTGCGGGATCTGCCGTTCTTCCGGGAGGTCTCGTACTTTCCCGTGCCAAGGGACGTACCGATGTTCCCGGGGACCGTGACCCCAGCGGCCTTCTTCTTGACCGAGGCGCCTTCAAACATGCGAGACAGGTCCTTCCGCGTGTATTCGGACTCATCGTTGTAGTCGATGAGCTGCAGATCGAGGTCGATGCGGCGGGCGCCGACGAGCACCAGGCGACGCATGCTCTGGCTGCCACCACGGGCCTCGTAGACCACGAGCTGGTTGTTGTTCGTGTCGATCAGGTAGAGCACGGACGTGCCGACGCCGTAGCTGCCGGTCACCGCCATGAACCCGTTCGCGGATGCCGCGCCGCCGCCCGCATCGCCACCGTACACCAGTGGCTCCGGGGCCTTGGTCGGGGTGGAGCGAGGCTTGGGTGGGATGACCGGACCCCGCCCTTGGGCGTGGAGACTCTGGTCAGCCGATGGCGACTGGGACTGTCCGAGTCGGTAAGCGACCGCGATGAGCAAGACCGCCACGAGGGCGCCGAGGATCGAGTGCTTCATGTGTGGAAAGATCCTGGGATAGCGGGATCCGAGGTGCCAGGTGCGTCGGCGGGCTCGGCGAGCATGCTTGGGGCTAGCAAAGAGGGGTAAGGGCACGCGGGAATATAGCAATCCCGGCCCCCGGCTGGCGGAATCTTCGCATTTGCCGGGCTCCGGGAAGATCTGGTCTGGGTGGAATCCACGAACACCTTGTGATCACTGAGCTTCGAGCTCTTCAGCGTGGATGGGGGAAGACCATCCGGACCGAGAACCCCGCACCCGGTTTCGCATCCACCCGCATCGACCCGCCGTGGTTTTGGATGATCGTGTAGCAGATGAACAGACCGAGCCCCGTGGAGTCCGGAGCCTGGCTGGTGCTGAAGAACGGGTCCATCACCTGCTGGAGGGTCGCCTCGTCAACGCCGGGACCATCGTCGGAGACGATCAGCTCGACTCCCTCGGGGACCGATGCCGCCCGCACGTCGATGCGCCGATCAGGCAGATCACGCATGGCGTTCAGCGAGTTCAGGAACAGGTTGAGGAGAACTTGCTGGATCTCGTTTGGCTCGCCCATCAAGAGCGGGAGGTCGTCGGGAATCCCAATCGCGCAGGTGACGCCCTGCCTGCCTAGCCGATGCTCGATCAGCGAACGCGCGCCATCGACCGAATCCGCGAGCGAGAACTCGACGGGATCGAGCACCCGGGGGGTGAAGTCCAGAAGCTTGCGCGAGATCCGCGCCACGCGCTCGAGTCCTTGCTGGACGAGAGAGAGGTATCGACGCTCCTTCTCCGATCGACCCTCGACTTGAGACAGGCTGTGGACTGCATTCAACATCCCTCCGATCGGGTTGTTGATCTCGTGCGCGACACCCGCAGCGAGCGTGCCCATCGAGGCCAGGCGCGCGGACACCACCAGCGCACGCTCCTTCGCTGCGGCCTCCTGCGTCGCCCGGTCGACCTCGCTCTTCAACTCGGCGGTGTGCCCCTGGACCTTCGTCGCCATCGCGTTGAACGCGTCGACGACCGTGTTCAGCTCAGGCGAGGAAAACGTCAGCACGCGGGCACCGTAGTCCCCCGATTCGACGCGACGGGCCGCATCCCCCAACTGATCCATCGGCCGACCGAGGGTTCGACCCACGACCCAACTCGCGAGCACAGCGAACACGACCATGCTCAGGAGTACCGGGAGGGCGTAGTTCTGGAACGTCAGGTGCGGCTCCGGCGGAAACGCGGGAACGAACCACGCGCCGCCCTCGACGACGCCCTCCTCGTTCTCGATCGCCACGCAACGCCCACCGGCGACGCTGACGAGTTTCCGATCTTCCATCGCTCGACTGATGCCGGCCAGTATCTCCCTTTTGGGAAACGTCGAGTGATCACGGTGCGCGCAACCCAGGGGGTTGAGGTCGACACTCTTCCCTTCGCCCGGTCCCTTGCTGATCAGGATGTCGCTGAACTTGTGCCGGAAGTTGCCATCTCGAAAGATCCTGCGCACCGTCTCCGTAGCACGGGATCCGAGGCGCGCACCCGCCGGCAGCAGGTAACCGTAGTCACGCTGCAGGATCCGGACATGATTCTCCGTCTCGCGGTCCAGGAACCGGTTTTGCAGAACGACCGCGGTGGCGTGGATGACGCCGAGAACCACGAGGTTCATCAGCACGATGAGGACGAGCAGTCGTCCTCGCAATGACATCAGGCGCCGCCTCCCGGCGAGCCCGCTCGTGGGTCGCGTTGCGCGATCATGCGATCTTGTTCATGAGCTTGAGGAGCGGCATGAAGAGCGCGAACACGATGATCGCAACGATCACCGCCATGCCGACGAGAAGCGCCGGTTCGATGAACTTGAACGTGCTGTCGACGGTTCGCCTGACCTCGACTTCGTAACGGTCTGCGATTTTGCCGAGCATCCGGTCGAGTTCACCGGTCTGTTCGCCGACGTCCACCATGTTGCACACGATGTCGTCGAAGATGCCGCTCTGCCCCATCGGGATCGCGATGCCCGAGCCTTCGCGAATGCTGCCGTGGATCTTGCTGATCGAATCCGTCATGCGGACGTTGGGCAACGCACCGCGGAGAATATCGAGGGCTTCGAGATGCGGAACACCACTCTGGATCAGCGTGCCGAAAGTCCGCGAGAACCGGGCCACGAGCGTCTTCTTGATCAGCGTTCCAAACAGCGGGATCCCCAGGGAGATCGTGTCCATTCTCCATTCGTACGCGGCCCACTTCGAACGGAGGAACCGGTGCAACGAGTAGGTGCCGATCGCGAACAACATGTAGGTCCACCACCACGCCTTCAGATGATCCCCGGCATTGATCACGATCTGAGTGATCTTCGGCATGGCCTCCATCGAACCGAACTGCTGGAGGAAGATGTCCTTGAACTTCGGGATCACGAAGATGAACACGAGGACGAGCACGACGATGGCAACGCACATCACGGCTATCGGGTACGCGAGCGCACCCTTGACGCGGCTCTTGATCTCCTCCTGGTTCTCCATGAACTCCGCGAGTCGATTCAGGATCACGTCCTGCACACCGCCGGCCTCGCCCGCCGCGACCATGTTCGTGTACAGACTGTCGAAGGTCTTGGGGTGTTTCGCGAACGACTCCGACAGCGACGTGCCGCCCTCGACATCTTCGCGAATCTCCATCAGCGCCCTCTTCATCGCCCCTGCCGACATCTGGCCTTCCAGAATCCGCAGACACTTCGTCACCGGGATGCCGGCGTCCAGGAGGACGGCCAGTTGATTCGTGAACTCGTTGAGCAGCTTCGTCGAGACGCGCCGACTCTGGAACATGCCGCCCCCGGCGGAATCCTTCTTTGGGGTCTCGGAAACGGCTGGGGCGGACTTGCGAGGCGCGACCTTGCGCTGGAGCTTCTTTGGCATTGTCAGGGAATCGGCCAGAGGGGTGGACGGCTCTCTCGGTCTGAACGCGACCGCAACCCTCCCAGGATAAGGGGCTCCGGTGGATAGTGGCCGGAGAGGATAGCTGGGGCAAGGCCCTCTGGTCACAGGGGGCTACCGAAAACGCGAAAGCAGCCAGGCGAGCACATCGATCTCGAACCACTTGGCGATGCCCGCGGCGAGCAACACCAAGCCCAGCACCAACAATGCCCAGGGCCATCTCGAAGGGATCAGGTCTCTTCCCGGTGGGAACATCATGGAGGGCTGGAGCACTTCCTCTGCGGGCAACTCGACTTCGACCAGCGCCTCGTCTCGAGCCGAAGGACTCCTCGTCGATAGAAGGTGCACGATGATCACGGTGCTGTTGTCCGGTCCACCATTGCTGTTGGCGAGGCGAACGAGCTCGTTCGCCGCGTCTTGGGGCGACATTGCTTCCACGATCACTCGAGTCTCACGGTCAGAGACCAAGGACCAGAGTCCATCCGTCATCAGGACGAGACGATCTCCGTCCTGCACGTCGTACTCCTCGACGTCGACTTCCACTTCGCGCTGGCCAGCGCCGATGCAGCGCGTCAGATAGTTGTCCGGTTCACGAACAGCGTGATCGACACTGAGTTGCTCGACACTCCCGCAGCGGATCCTCAGGCACCGCGTGTCACCCACGTGGCCGAGCACCATTCGTCCACCGAGCAGGTTGATGATGGTCAAGGTCGTGCCCATGCCGCGCAGGTTGAGGTTCTCCTGTGAGAGTTGGAAGACCTCGGCCACGGCAGCGGCGAAACCGTCGCGCATCCGCGACACCGGGTTGCTGGCGCCGTTCGTGGAACACGCGTCGAGGAGCGGTCGCGTCGCAGCACGGACGGCGGTGCGGCTGGCCTCCGCCCCGCCCACGGCACCCCCCATCCCGTCGGCGATGGCGACGATCCACCCCACGCGCTCGGCCTCGTCGATAGTCTGCGGCGCGCACAGGAGAAAGTCGTCCTCGTTGACGCGGCGCACCCGGCCAGTGTGTGTGGCGACTCCGACCGAAACATTTGCCGGATGCAGCATCAGTTATCCTTGAGGGACTGGGTGACGGAACTGACACGCGCGGCATCCGTCTCGATCAGGATCTGCAGACGGCGACCGCCGGACACACTCCACAGCGCGCTGTACTGATACTCGTCCGGGCCGCCACTCCTCGAATCCAAGAGACTCCGCTCGAAGGCCTCGGCGACCGTGGCGTCGATCAAGTTGCCGTCAAGCCGCACGGCGACCGCGCTGATCGGCTCCTTTGCACTGACCTTCACGCGCCACACGCGTTTCTCGCGTTCGATCTGGATGGACGCAGGGCCACTCTCATCCAGTGCTGTTCGCGCCTCCGCGGACTTCAGCCGGCGCACCGCGGATACAAGGATGCGCTCGATGGATGATTCGCGGACCGAGGCGATGATGTTCTCCGCGTCGGTCAACGTCCAGAACGGCGGGATGATCACCGACTGCAGGAACCCGAGGATGCCGCACCGTTCGAACATGTTGAGGTTGACGGGGCCCGAGACAACGAGGCCTGAGAACACCCGGCGACCCGAGTAGACGTCGCGCATGGAGACTCTGAGTTGCGCATGCGACTCGTACGTGTGGTCCGGTATCACGGAGCCGAGCGCCAATAACCACGCCGCGCAGGTGAACGGCCAACGATCGTTCACTCCGCGGTAATCGATCGGTCCATCGATGATCTTCTCGACTACGAGCAGGAAGTCGTGCCCCTCGCGGCGGGCGCGCGAAAGCGTCGTCCGCAGCGCGACTACCCCTGGGGCGACTTCTTCGGTCGTCGAGGCGATGGTCTCCCGTGCCGCGCCCGGGTCCGCGTCGAGGGCCATGGACACAAATACCCTGCCATCCCGCAGTCTCGAGACGAATCGTTCCAGGGGGAACGCTTCGACCCTCTCACCTGGCAGCGCGAACGTGCGCGCCAACGGCGATTCCGAATTTACGGTCGCACTCGCGTCGACGAATCCCCCGCCGCTGACCAGGACCGAGTAGGGCAACGCCGGCTTGGTCGCCAGGGATAACAGATCCTCTGCCGTCGTGCTCACGCACGACGCGAAGCACGCTGCGACGCACATTGCCACAAACAGCCGCCCGAGCAGTCTTGCGGGTGAGGCGATCACCGCTTGCGCACCCTCTTCACAAATGCTTCACCGCCGACCAGTCTCATGCCGATCCTGAACAGCAGCTTGTGGGGCTTCCCGGACAACAGTCCCTGCCCGTTGCGCTTGACGTAGATCGTGCGCACGACTCCGGGCACTCCCGACCGGAGTGGCTGATCTTCCTGGCTCTTCTTCGACGTGCGCAGGTCTACCAGTTTCTCGGCCTCGGCCAGGGTCACGCCCCGCACGACGCCGGTCCGCTGAAGCCTCGCGCGCAGGGCGTGGGGCATGTTCGCGAACCCGGTGGATTTCGCGACGTGGATCGAATGGTCCGCCAAGATTCCGGCGACGATGATCCGGATTCATCCGAGTCCCCCACGGGCCACGGCAGGTCCATCACCCACTCGCGCACGCCGAAGTCGAGTCCGTGGATCTCGTCATCCAGAGGCGTGACCACATGGTCGCTCTCGCGGAGATCGTTGAGCTTGGCGCCCGCCGCGCCATTCAACACGCCGGGATCCTCGCCGCCGAGTGTCGCGACTTCGAGCTCGACACCGAACGGCAATCGGAATACCGCGGCGTCGCCAAACAGCAGCTGGCCCGCCATCCTGGCGACGACGTAGGCCTGGTAGAAGCTGAGTCCAGTCACCGGGCTGTCGCCGTCGCTCGCGATTTCTTTCTGCCAACGCCGGTCGTCGCCGCCGTAGATCAACGGACGCATGCCGGCCTCGGAGAACCGTCCATCGCCTGACGGGTCGTTCACGAAACAGACGACCTTCGACCGTTGCGCGTCAGGCAAAGCCAGGAAGCCGCGGACGATCGCCCAGTACTGAGCCCGCGTGAGCTCACGTTGCTGCAAGTAGCAGTCACGCAGATTCTGCACCGCGACCTCCCGACGTCGCAGGAAACCGCCTTCCTTGCGCATCACGGCGGAAACGCGGTCCTTGAACTCCTCGAGTGGTCGCAGGACTGGCACCATCACGATCGCGGCGAGAACCGCGTCCGCGTCGGCAACTCGCTGGCCGATGCGTTCCTGCACGAGAGACGAGCGCGTCGTCTCGACAGCGATCTTGGTCTCGCCCTTGAAGTCGAGGCTTCCAGCTGGTGTGCGGAGCTCGATATTGATGAAGAACATGTACCCCGTGTCCTTGAGCAGATCTGAGTCGAGATCTTCGTCCGAGGCGCGGGCCATCTCCCGATAGGCCAGGTCGAAGATGAGGTCCGTGCCTTCGCCCCGTTTCCGAAGCTGGACGCAGGGAACGGGGCTGGCCTGAAACCTCAGGGAGATCTGACTCCGATCGTCCGCGGCGAACTTGTAGTCGCTGTGGAAGATCACGCGCGTCTTCTGCTGATACTCCAGCTTGAGTACGTCCGCCTGCACGCGCGCCACCTCTCGCTGATACTGAAATTTGGCGACCTGCACGGCGCCCTTCATCGGACCTGATGTGAGTCGCTGCCCGGGGGCTCCACCGACCAGTACTTCCACGTCCCGGCCAAAGACGTCCCGCAGCAGCAGAAAGAAGACGTTGCTCCCTCTGCGAAGTCGTTGGTTCTCGAAGAACTTGTCGTCCTTGTTGAGCCGCACGGGAAGACCGATCACGTCCGCCCCTTTCGCGGCCCACCCGATGCTACCGCGCAATAGTCGTGCATCGTCCGGATCCAGACGCCAGTCACGCTGGTCGACCATGCCGCCATTCGGCTCTTCGAACAGGGAGTTGTCCACGGTGAGTTGAGACAAGAACCGCGCGGCTGACGTATCCGGTAGCTTCAAGACCAGCCGATTGGATTGGATCCGAAGATCCCACGATTCGACGATCGGGGTCGGATTCAGTGTGTCCGGCCTCAGCGTGATCTCAAGACGAGCGTCCTTGTCCAACCCGCGGTAATCTTGCAACTCTATCCGACCCGAGCCTTGCTCCGGTCGCACGAGTCGCACACCCGCGGAGCTCCCGTCGATCGTCACCCGCACTGGCTTGTAGAGCTGGTTGCAGTGGAAGCTGAATTCGATCTTGGCACCGCTCCAAACCAAACCGGAGCCGAGCGGCTGCAACCGATCCGCGATCCCGATCGTCTCTGTCTCCACGAGTTTGAGACCCGTCTTGCTGCGATAGAACTTCACGAGTCGCGTGAAGACGGAGGTGTTTCCTGCCCGGTCCTGCAACTGAAACTCCAGTTCCAGGGATTCCTCTTCGAGCGTCGAGAGATCAATGCCGAACTCCTTCTCGATGTCGATGTCGATCTGCTTCGCGGCCACGACGTTGAACGGCAGCGGCACGAACGTCGTCAGCTCCCCTGCGAGCACCCGCGCCAACACCTTCAGACCCTCGTCTGGCTGCGCGAGTTCGAGTGACAGGCTCGCCTTTTTCTCGATGAGCGTCGCCGCAACTTCGTCGCCCCCCCGCACCTCTGGAACGCGGAAGTCGATGTCGAATTCCCGCACCAGGGGACGCTCCATCGAGTTGCCGGCCTTGTCCGTCGCGGTGAGAATAAGAGTGACGCCTTTCTCCGGCATCGCCCGCGATTCCTGTACCTGTTGCAACAAGACAGAGGCACGAAGATTTCGGTCGAGGCCCCGATGGAAGACGTCCACGGGACCGAGAATCGTCCGATCGCCGACACGACACTCGAGTAAGAGTTCCGCGAGTTGGTCGTCGCAACTGATCTTCAGCGTGCTCCCGCTGTTGAGCGTGCCGGGTAACCCCTCGTTGTCGCGTTCGAGTGTGATCACCGGATCCGTGTCGTCCACGAGGACTTTGGCAACGCCCAGCGCTGCGCCGCCCTTCAGCTGGAACGTGATCGTCACCGCACCGCCCTTGCACTTGCCCTCGAGGTTCGCGAGGAAAGTCCTGTACTCAACGCTCTTGTCCCGATCGAGCACGAGATGTCCGTCAACCATCTTCGCCCCGAGGGCGTCGACGGACAGCGGCTCACCGTCCCGGGCGACCTCGGCGACGAGATCACCGGCCGCGAACCCCGTGGCGTCGAAACGCAGAACCGCGAGCTGCGCAGACCGTAGGTGCTGGACGTCGTACACGTCCTCGGCCGAGCTTCCGACAACGAGACGGCTGCCCGAACGTTGGTCGAGCGTGGGTTCTTGTTCGCGTGCGTAGGCAAACGCGCACACCACGACCGCGAGAATGAACGCCAGGACCGCGACGTCGCGGAGCATTCGCGAGCCGGGCTGGCTGATCGACCGGAGTAGGTACCTGACCTCTTCCGCCGAGTTGGGTCTGTTATCTGGATCGAGCGACATCAAGACACGAATGAGCCGTACGAGTTTCATCGGCACGCTCGAGATCGGCGGCAACGGCTCGATCTCACCACGGATGGTCGCTTCCGCGCGCTCTTGCGGCGTCTCGCCGGCGACCGGGAGCTCCTGGGTGAGCGCTTCGTACGCGAGGACGCCGAGGCTGTACAGATCGGCCCGCGCGTCGACGTCCTTCGCCTCGAGATGTTCCGGCGCCGAGTAAGGAGGGCTGGCAAACCCCGTGGGCGCCAAGGTGATCTCGGAGTCGAACGCGTCGACCGACGCCGCGAGGGGCAGACCCTTGGCGATGCCGAAGTCGAGAATCTTGACGAACGGCTGCCCGTTGCGAACCACCACCATCACGTTGCGAGGCGACAGATCCCGGTGCACGAGGCCAGCATGGTGCGCCGCAGCCAACGCCTGGCAAATCTGGTCGAGGATGACGACGACGACCGCGGGCGCCAACCGTTGATCGCCGTGGATGTACTCGTGCAACGTGACGCCGTGGACCTCCTCCATCGCAATGTAAACCGTGCCGTCTTCCGCCTCGCCGACGTCGAGAATGCGCCCCGCGTGTTCGTGCGTGACGCGACCAGCCTTCTGGGCTTCGGCGAGAAAATAGTCCCGGTACTCGCCGCGCACGGAGAACCGTGGGTTGAGGATCTTGAGCGCGACGGGAATCAGGGAGACCAGGTGCTTGGCGCGGAAGACCGTGCCCATGCCACCCTTGCCCAGCACGCCTTGCACCTGGTACTTCCCGTCGATCACCGCGCCGAGCAGCGGATTCGCGGCGTCGGCCTCACCGCGACGGAGCGGGAAGTGCACCGCGGAGGTGTCAGACAGCCGCATTCCACACGAGGCGCAATGTTCGCGCTGCGTGTCGGAAATGCCCTCGCACTCGAGACAGATCTTCATTGTGGGAAACGCGAGGCCTCTTGGTTCGACGAAAGGTGCCGTCTCCCGGCGGAGGCCCCCGCAACTCCAGTCTATCGCCCGAATCCACCTTGCGCCCGTTGGCTTGGCGCGGCAGCGGTCCGAACCCAGTTCTCCCACATGTTCACGAATCGTAGATCCGCCTGGGAAACGCCTGCAAGGCCGGGATGACGGTCGAGAACCTTCGTCAACACGGCGGCTTTGTCGGCGACCGCGACGCGAGTAATCGGTTGCCCAGGGGGCAGGCCGTAGTCGAACCGGGCCACGCCGCCGTCCGACCGACGCAGCGCGACGCGCACCTGACTCGTCCGACGGTCGGCCAGCAGCCGGTAGTGCAAGTTGCTCGCGTCGACTCCGACGAGCCTCGGGGCGCCGGGCACGAGCGGGATCATCTCGTCGCGCCACTCCCTCGCGACGGCGGCGGCAGCGATCACCCGGGAATCGGGGTGCCGCTTGCCCAGGATGTAGAGCGGCAGGGAGCCGGGCGTCGACCCTGAGATCATCCGACACCGCGGCAATCCGCTATCCAGGTCGTACTCGCCGTGGCGCAGACAGATCCCTTCCGCGGTCACGTACACCGGTGGCACGCGTCCGACCGCCGCGCTGTCGGGGACGACTTCGAGCACCGGGCGGCGGAGCTCGAGACTCAGCCGGAACCCGCCACCGTCGGCGGGCCGCACGCGAACGTCCGAGACCCACGACATCCCATTGAGGATACCCGCGACCCTGGTGAGCGCGACCTCATCGTCGAGTCGTACCCGTGTCTTCAAGCAGGGCGAGATCTCTTCGAGCACCGCGCGGAACAGCGCCGGGTTGTCGCGCAACCATGCGGGGACGCGCGCGGTTGAACCTCCCCGACCCTCAGGGCTGAGCCCGACCCGGTCGAGATCGACGGTGATGGATGCCGCGCCACCGAGGCGTGCAGACAGCACGACCCAAGCCTTCGGGCCGAACTGCCACATCAGGAGCGCGAAGACCAGAAGCACCGCGCACCGAAGGATCCACGTCCGCATGACGCCGCTATCCTATGTCGTTCACCGTGTACGGCACCTGGCACGGAGCCAAAAAGGAGGCGGAGTCCCCGTCTCGTCTCCGTGCCAGGCGCCGCAAGAGAGAAAACCTATCAGTTGAGACGCGTCACCTGCGGCTTGGATTCGCCGGAGGAGCGCTTTTCGCGGGACTTGCCGCCACGGGCGATCTCGAAGTCGTCGATGAATATTTCGAGCGTGTCGAGAAGGTTCTCGGCCAGCCCTCGATCCATCACGACTTCCTGCCCTTTGTTGGCAGAGATCTCGTGCTCTATCAACCGGGTGAGGATCTTCACTTGAGACATACGCCGGTGCACGAAGCTACCGATGTTGCTGTCGACTTGCTTTTCCATTACCACCTCCCTAGATGTGGGGTTACGTCTCGCCGGAGCGAGCCTTGATCAAGACTTGGTCGCGCAGCCGCGCTTTGCCGGTCTAACCACCGACGAAGCCGCCTACATGGACCGACGAAGCATAACAGCGACACGCGCCGATGCAACCTCGACGAGGGCTTCCATTCCGGCGCGGTATCCGTCAACGATTCGCGCGAGACGCGACCATTCACGAACCCATCGCGTCACATCGCCTGTTCGAAATCCCCACATGCCTTCCACACGGATTCCACAAGACGGCGGCGAACGCCCTCGTGAAGCGGGTCTGCCGCAGAACGCCATCGCATGAAGTTCAAGGGCTACACGCTGAATCCGTTTCAGGTGAAGGCAGCGAAGGCGCTGACGTCGAACAAGAACGTCCTCGTCTCAGCCCCGACCGGTGCCGGAAAAACCCTTGTTGCCGAGTATGCGATCGACCAGGCGCTGCGAAGCCGGCGCAAGGTGATCTACACGAGCCCGATCAAGGCCCTCAGCAACCAGAAGTACCGCGACTTCAAGGCGGACGGTATCCGCGTCGGCTTGATGACCGGTGACCTGACGCTCGACCCCGATGCGCCGATCGTCATCATGACGACCGAGATCTTCCGCAACTCGGTGTTCGAGGATCCAGAGCGGTTCAACGACCTCGACTTCGTCATCTTCGACGAGATCCACTTCATCGACGACAAGGATCGCGGCACGGTCTGGGAGGAGAGCCTGATCTTCGCTCCCGACCACATCCGATTCGTCGGCCTGTCGGCGACCATCAGCAACCTCGCGCAATTCGGGAACTGGATCGAGAGAATCCGACACCACGAGCTCGAGGTCATCCACTACAGCCAGAGGCCGGTCCCCCTGAAGCACAGCCTCGTGCACGTGAACTCCGGATTCTTCCAGATCGCCCAGCGACGCCGGGCGATCGACAAGATGCGCAGGGAACAAACGCGCGTGCGCCAGCAGGAGCGCAGGGGCAAGCGCGGGCGCTACGAGCGGGAATCGGGCCGCAAGCGAAGAACACCGCGCTACGCACAGCTGTCGACCGGGATGGTGCTGGAGCACCTTCAGGAGAATCATCTCACTCCGGTGCTGTTCTTCTGCTTCAGCCGCAAGGAATGCGAGATCAAGGCCCAGCACAACAAGCACCGACGGCTGCTGGGCAAGCGAAAACGCCACGAGATCGAGGACCTGTTCGACCACCTCTGCGACACATTTGAACTCGATCCCGACCGTGACAGGGACCTGCGCGACATCCGCGGTCGGGCCGTGTGCGGGATCGGCTACCACCACGCGGGGATGCTGCCCATCCACAAGGAGGTCGTCGAGCGGCTGTTCACGTCCGGTCTGCTCCAACTGTTGTTCACGACGGAGACGTTCGCCCTCGGGATCAACATGCCAGCGCGCACGGTCGTCTTCGACAGCCTCCGAAAATTCGACGGCGTGAACTTCGATTACATGAAGGCTCGCGACTACATGCAGATGGCAGGGCGCGCGGGGCGCCAGGGAATCGACGACGAAGGCCTCGTGCTCTCCATCCTCGACGACGAAGACCTCGAGGACGCGCCGCTCGCCGATCTCTTCGGCGGCAAGGTCGAACCGATCGTGTCGAAGTTCAATCTCTCGTACTCCACGATCCTCAACCTGTACGAGCACCTCGGTGGCCGCTTGATGGAGGCGTACGACCGATCGTTCGCGGCGTTCCAGGCCGAGAGTGGGAGTCAGAAGAAACGCGAACGAATCCGCAGTCGCGAGCGCGCCGCGCTGCGCGCCCGGATTCACGTGCTGATCGAAGGCGGATACCTCGACAAGGACGAACTTCTTCCTCGCGGGCGCCTCGCCCGACGGATCAACGGTTACGAGGTCCAGGTCACCGAGCTCTTCTTTTCCGGAGTTCTCGACCAGATGGACATGCACCAACTCGCCGCGACGTTCACCGCACTCGTGCACGAGGAACGACGGCGCGACAACCCTAGTCCGAGCGGCAAGCACGTCCTCCGTTCGCTGGAGCACAAGATCGACAAGGCCGTGCGGCGCTTCATGTCGCTCGAATCGAACGCGGGATTCCAGCAGACGATCAAGCCGCCGAACTTTGCAATCTGCGCCGCCGCCGATGCCTGGAGCCGCGGCGCTTCGATCGACAAAGTCGAGCGCCTCGCCGGCCAGGACGGCGGCGACGTCGTCCGCACGATGCGAATGGCCGTGCAGATGATGCGGCAATTGCGCCACGCCCTTGGCCGGGACTATCCGCTCTCGAACCGTCTCGCCGAGGCAGGGGTCAGCCTGAACCGTGACGTGGTGGACGCGAAGCGGCAGTTCGAGCTGGGATAAGGGCGAGAAACCTCGGGCGTGGTTGATTACGTTTCCCACCGATGGACTCGTCCAGACCTACTCGACGCCAACTGATCATTCTCGGCATCCTCCTGTTCGTGGGACTTGGGCTGCGTTCGTGCCACCTCGCCAACCACAGGCTCGCGCCTCTGGGCAACGTCGAGGAGGTGTTCGATAGCAGTGACATGAACGCGTTCACCGTCTGGGCCAAGAAGATCGCCGACGGGGATTGGCTGTGTCGCGACAGCTACCACCCAAAGATGGACTGGATGGAGAATATCGCGCCGCTCGAGAAGTTCGAAGAGTGGTGGGGCGGCAAGGAGATCTACCACCAGACGCCGCTCTACCCGTACATGCTCGCCGTCAGCCACGCGGTATTCGGCGGCAATCTTCCTCTCCTCATCCTTCAGGTGTTGGCGAGCACGCTCTCGCTCTTCCTGATCTTCCTGCTCGGACGCCGCATGATGGACACGCGCGCCGGCCTCATCGCGACCGGGATCGCGGTCGTATTCGCGCCGGCGATCGTGCTCGACAGCATCCAGCTGCGCGCGTCACTCAACGTCTCGTTCACCCTCCTGTCCATCTGGCTGCTCATTCGATTGCGGGAGGAAGGCAGTCTCAAGTTGGGCATCCTGACCGGGGCGTGTCTCGCGTCGAGTTATCTGTTGCGTCCGACGGGCGTGATCCTGCTGGCCGCCGGCCCGATCATCCTCTTGCTCGACAAGACCTCTCGCCCGCACTGGAAACGCTGGGGGCTCGGTCTCGCCGCCGCGGTCGTCGTCACGATCGCGCCGTTCGCGGTGCGCAACCTCATCGTCGGGGCTCCCGTGCACATCTTCTCGACAAGGGGACCCGAGACGGTGATCCAGGCCAACAGCCAGTCGGCCGACCCGGGATTCATGAACGTGATGGCTGCGGATCGTTACGTCGCGCTGATGGAAGAAGGCCACGGCTCCGTCCTGTCCGCGCTCGGCACGGCGATCGGCTCCTGGCCCGACGAGTCCGAACTCGGCTGGTGGCTGTGGCACCAGTGGCAGAAGGTGCTCTGCGTCTACGGCGACTACGAGTTCGCCAACAACATCAACTTCTACTACTACCGCGCCCTGACGCCTGGGCTGAAGTTCATGCCGACGTTCGGTTGGTTCGTGGGACTCGGACTCGTCGGCGTGGTACTGCTCGGACTGTACGGACGTCAGCGAAGGACGATGTGGTTCCCGCTGATCGCACTGGGCGGGCTTCTGATCGGCTGTTTCCTCGGATTTGCCATGGGCCGTTACCGCATGCCGGTGGCGATGCTCCTGACGATTCCCGCCGGCGCGGCGGTGTCGTTCCTCGTGGCCAGGATCCAGGAGCGGCGATTCCAGCTCGCGGCCGCGGTGATCGCCGCGGTGCTCGCCATCTCCGTCGGTTCCTTCCTGGTGCGACCGTCGATCTCGATGCTGGGACCCGACGGCGAGTTGATGGTGAAGCCGGATTCCCTGCGCGAGATGCAGATGGAAAAGACGCGACTCCGACCCCAAGAGCACCTCGAGACCGCCAAGGTCCTCAACGCTCAGGGAAACACCGCCGCGGCGATCGCGTATCTCGACGACTACAAGGAGAACTTCATCGATCTCATGACACGGACGAGCGACGGCTTCCGCGAGACGAACAATCCACAGGGGCAGTTCATCTTGTTGCACACCGCCTCGCGGACCATGAACGACATCGCGTTCTGGTACTTCAAGTGCAACGCCATGAAGAAAGCTACAGAGACGAAGGCAATCAGCAAACGCATGAAGCAGCAAGCGGAAGCGATGACCGGGAACTGATGCATACCTACGACGTCATCGTTCTGGGCGGCGGCTCCGCCGGCACGTCTGCGGCGGCAACCGCGCACCGCGCCGGGGCCGAGGTCGCGATGTTCAACAAGGGCGAGCTCGGCGGGCTCTGCATTCTGATGGGATGCATGCCGACGAAGACGATGCTTCACGCCGCACACCTCGTGCACGAGGCGGGCCATCACGAGACCCCTGGAGTCGGCCACACGGAACCAACGATCGGATTCGCCGAGGTGATGGCCAACAAGGACGCCAAGGTCGCCCGCTTCAAGAACGCGAAACTCCGCGGAATCGAAAAGGCGGGCTACGAGGTCATCGACGCGTACGCGCGATTCCAGGGCGAGGACACCGTGGTGGCCGACAACGGCGAGAGCTACCGATTCACGAAGGGAGCCGTCATCGCCACGGGATCCGACCCGGTCATCCCCCCCATCGCCGGCATCGAAGAAGTTCCCGTATGGACCAGCGACGACGTCCTCAACCTGCGCGAGATACCCGAGTCCGTCATCGTCCTCGGCAGCGGCGCGATCGGCCTTGAACTCGCCCTCTTCCTCGCGCGCATGGGCACGAAGGTCATCCAAGCCAGCCGGAGCAAGATCCTCGCGAAGATCGATCCGATCCTCAACGAGGAGATGGAACGCGTGATCGCCGACGAGCCCGACCTCGAACTGGTCTCCCCGTTTCGCGCAAGAAGCATCGCGAAAGACGGAGACGGAGTGCGCTTCGTCGTCGATACCGACGACGGAGAACGCGTCATGCAGGCCAAGTACCTCGTCGCCGCGACCGGGCGTCAGGCCCGCCTCGACGACCTCGGTCTCGAGGACGCAGGCGTCAAGTTCGAGGGTGGACGGGTCGAGCACGACGCCGCCATGCGAACCACGAATCCGCGAATATTCGTAGCCGGCGACGCCACCGGAAGCTTGCAGTTGTTGCACGTCGCAAACTGGGAGGGTCGCGCGGCCGGTCTGGGCGCGGCCGAGGTCGCCGGCGACCACGCGGTCGAGCGACGACTCGACATGTCAGTGATCTTCACCGACCCGCCCCTGGCGACGATCGGAATGACCGAGGCCGCGGCCCGCGCCGCTGGACTCCCCGTCGCGGTCGCCGTCGAGCACTTCAACGGGACCGGGCGGGCCATCACGATGGACGTGCAACACGGCGTGTGGAAGCTCGTCGCGAATGCCGAGACGGGCGAGATCCTCGGCAGCCAGATCCTCGGGCCCCGCGCCGACGACATCGTGCACGTGCTCTCGACCGCGATGTACTACCGGGGAACAGTGCACGATCTGATGAAGATGCCGTGGTACCACCCGACGCTGACCGAGGTGTTGTTGTCGCTCGCGCGGACGCTGGCGAATTGAGAGGAGGCTCTTGCTTCGACTAGTCCCGCGGCGCCTGCCTCTCCCGAGGCACGTCTGACCAACCGAGCTTGCGCCGAAAGACGCGGAAGAAGCTGCCTTCGCCCCAGATCAGGTGGCGGAACTTCGGCTCCGCCGGTCGAATGCAGACGCGATCACCGACGACCATCGACGTCGAGACCTGGCCGTCGAGCATCAACGCGCACTCGCCCTCGCCCCCACACTCCTTCACGACGACATCCAACCCGTGTGCCAGGGGCAGCACCAGTGGGCGCAGCGCGAGGCTGTGGCTCGCGAGCGGGGTGAGCACGATCGCTTCGAGATCTGGTGACATCACGGGACCGCCCGACGCGAGCGAGTACGCGGTCGAACCCGTGGGCGTCGAGACGATCAGGCCGTCCCCGGAGTAGGTCGCCAGTTCCTGGCCATCACGCACGGCCGTGACGACGATCATCCCCGCGGTCGTACGCCGGTTGAGCACCGCATCGTTCAGCGTGAGGACCCTGTCTCCCGCCGTTCCGTTGACGCGTTCGACGTGGCAGTCGAGCATCGAGCGGGGCTCTTCCTGGAGTTCGCCGTCCAACGCCTTGCGCGTCGCGGCCTGCGCCTGGTCCGGTCCGCACATGGTCAGGAAGCCGAGCCGTCCCAGGTTGATCCCGAGAGTGGGTCGCTGGTTCCCCCCCATCCGCCGCGCGGCGCCGAGGATGGAACCGTCGCCGCCGAACACACACACCAGATCCGCTTCGATCTCATCGAGCGGTGCTTCGCGATCGAGGATGACTTCGACGTGGTCGACTTCCCCGCGAAGCCACGACTCGAACTGGCTGACAACCTCCGCCGTCGCGCCTTTCCGCTCATCCCCGAGAATCAGGACGCGGGTCATCGATGTCTCAGACCGGGGAGGGGGACTCCGACGTGAACCGCGCAGCCACCGACGGCGCGTCCAGCCCGAGTTCTTGGTAGATTTCGCGGAGCGTGGCGTGCGGGATGAAGCGATCCGGGACACCGATGCACTTGAAGTGCGCGCGAACCGGGCCCTCGGCGGCGATCAACTCGAGCACCGCTGAGCCGAACCCACCCATCAAGGCGTGGTCCTCCAGCGTGAACACGGAATCGTGTCGGTCGGCCAGAGCGAGGATGCCCTCGCGGTCGAGCGGCTTCGCGAATCGACCATTGATGACCTCGATGTGGATGTTCTTGCCGCGCAGGATGTCCGCCGCGTTCACCGCGGTCTCGACCATGTTGCCGTACGCGAGGATCGCGCCGTCAGAGCCTTCGCGCAGGATCTCCATCCTACCCAACTCGATGGGCTCGCTCTTCGCGCCCTCGACGACGAGATCACCGAGACCGGCAGCATTGCCTCTCGCGTACCGAATCGCGGACGGGCCGTCGAGCGTGAGCCCGAACTTCAGCATGGCCTTCAGCTCGGGTCCATCCTTGGGAGCCATCAGCGTCATGTTCGGGAACGTGCGCAGGAACGCGATGTCGAACAAGCCGTGGTGGGAGTAGCCATCTTCACCGACAAGACCAGCGCGATCGATCGCGAACATCACCGGAAGGCCCTGCAGCGCCACCTCCTGGAAGACCTGATCGTAGCCGCGTTGCAGGAACGTCGAGTAGATCGCGGCGATCGGACGCAAGCCGGCGACAGCGAGCCCGGAGCTGAACGCCACCGCGTGCTGCTCGGCGATGCCCGCGTCGACGAAGCGGTCGGGGAACTTCTTGCGGAAATCCATCAGGCCGGTGCCGTCGGGCATCGCGGCGGTAATCGCCACGACGCGCTTGTCGGACTCAGCGAGTTCTTGGATGCCCTCCGAGAACCACGCGGTCCACGCGCGACCGGGTCGCCGCGGTCGCGCCGGCACCACCATGTCGGGTTCGACCGGCATCTTCTTCGGTTTCGGCTTCGCGGCATGGGCGCGGTCGTAGCGGTCCTGGGATCCCGGCACGCCCCGGCCCTTCTCGGTGCGCACGTGCAGGATGGTCACGCCTCCGCGGTCCTTGACGCGACCGAGCATGTCGAGGAGATCACAAGTGTCATGCCCGTCGACGGGGCCGTAGTAGTTGATGCCGAGCGCCTCGAACATGTGACCGGGCTGGATCACGTGACGGACCGCGTCCAAACCGTGGTCGAGTTGCTCGTCGATGTACTTGCCGCCAATCGGAATCGATTGGAGGATGTTGTGCAGCTTCTTGCGGGCCTGGGTGTAGAGCGGGCCCGTCCGGATCTTGCTCAGGTATCGCGTCAACGCGCCGACGGTCTCCGCGATCGACCAGCGGTTGTCGTTGAGGATGATCAGAACGCGCTCCTTGTCATTACCACCAGCGTGGTTGAGCGCCTCGAAGGCGACGCCACAGCCCATCGCCGCATCCCCGACGATCGCGACGATGTGCCGGTCGTTGCCCACGATGTGATCACCGTGACTGATCCCGAGGGCGGAGGAGGATGCTGTCCCGGCGTGGCCACAGTTGTAGACGTCGAAGCTCGACTCGAACCGGTTCGTGAATCCGCTGAGTCCACCCTTCTGTCGCAAGGTATGGAATCGGCCCTTGCGGCCAGTCAGAAGCTTGTGCGGATACGACTGGTGCCCGACGTCCATCAGCAGACGGTCGGTCTCGAAATCGAAGACGTAATGCAGGGCGACGGTCAACTCGACGACGCCCATTCCAGAGCCGAGGTGGCCCCCCGTCACGGCGACCGTGTCGAGGATGATCTGACGCCTCTCGGCGCAGACCTCGGGCAGCTGCTCGGGTGAGAGCTTCTTCAAATCCGCGGGAAGATCGATTGCGTCGAAGAGCGGGGTCTTCTCCGGTGATTGGGAACTGTCCACGCCTTAGGAGCCTCGAGAAACTGTGAAACGGGCCGCGTCACGGAGCAGCCCTTGGGCGGATTCTAGCGGTTGGGAGGCCCATGAACAGATCGTCGACGCGAGTTGTTCGGCCGTATCCACCAACGCTTCGGCAGCCGCCCGGCTTGCAGAAAGTCCCATGACAGCGGGAAAGGTGAGCTTATTGGCCGCCAGGTCCTGCCCTGGGCGCTTGCCGAGATCTTCTGCGGTTGCGGTCAAATCGAGACAATCGTCGGCGATCTGGAACGCCCGACCGATGAGGTCCCCGTACTCGGCGAGGGCATCGAGGGTGGTCAGGTTACCGCCTCCCGCGTGCGCCCCGACCAGCAGGCTGGCCCGGATGAGCGCCGCCGTCTTGTGATCGTGGATCCAACGCACGCGATCCTCGTCCGGATTCTCGCCCTCCGACTCGAGATCCGCGACCTGTCCGCCGACCATTCCCAGACTGCCGGCAGCGCGGGCGAGCGCGATCACCGCGGGCGTCCCGCCCTCCACGACGGCCTCGAAAGAGCGAGTGAGCAAGGCGTCACCGACGAGGACCGCGAGGGCTTCGCCGTAGACCTTGTGGCACGTCGGTCGCCCGCGGCGCAGGTCGTCGTCGTCCATGCAGGGAAGGTCGTCGTGCACGAGGCTGTAGGAGTGGAGCAACTCCGTCGCGGCGGCGGCGCGCAGTGCGCGCTCCAGGTCGCCGCCCGTGGCCTCACAACCGATGAGCGCCAAAATCGGTCGCAGCCGCTTGCCGCCAGGAAAGAGCGCGTAGCGCATCGCTTCGTGAAGACGGGTCGGCGTCTCCTCGACGCTCGGCAACAGATCGTCGATCGCCGACTCGACTCGCGGCGACCACTTCTCCGCGAAGAGAGTGAAGGCCGAATGCTCGTGGTTCGTCGGATCGGGCAGAGTCACTTCCGCTTAACCATACCGAGCATCGCGTCGAGCGCCTGTTCCGGCGTGACGCCGGGAAGCCGAATCCGATAGCCCGCGCTGGGAATCGGCGTGTCACCGCCGCGCTTGCGCAGCGTGCCCTCTTTCACCCAGATCTCGACTGTCTTCGCCTTGCCGTCGACCTGCAACCAGAGGCGATCGGCCTCGGCGCTCATCGAGAGCTTCTTGCTCTTGTCGTACCCGAGCAGCAGGGACTCTAGGAACTGGGCCTTCTCGAGGTTTCGGAAGGTGTCGACGCGGTATCGCGTCTCGCCACCGGCCTTTTCGAGCAGCGTGTTGATCCGCTTCAGCCAACCGACCCGGCGTTCCTGCCCCATCCGCGTCAGCCTGACCTTGTTCTCCGCCACCGGATACTCCCCGTAGCCCTCCACCAGGAAGGGCAACCGCGCCTCCCAACTCCGTCCGTCGGCGTCTGGTAGCACGACGCGCTTGCCACTCAGGGGAAACTCCTCGCGACCGTGCGGGCCGCGGCAGTAGCCGCCGCGAAAACAGAGGGTGAGCGTGCCGCTGATGCGATCGAGATCAAAGCTGAGTTGGTCCGCGATGTAGATCGTTCCGGCGAGGCTCGTGACGTCGCGGTCCAGGATCTGGACCTTGTGCAGGACCTTGTTCTCGATCTTCATGGCCTTCAGGAAGCGCAGCCCGGTCTGCCCGTCTTCGCTCAGGAGTTCGTTCGCGGTCACGAGCGCCTGCCGGACGCCCTCGGGCATGAACTTCTTGGCTTCCCAGATCTCTCTGTTGTGCCGCTCGCGTTCTTCGCGCAGCGCCTTCGACGTCTGCTCGATCACCTCGTCGATGTTCCGCCGCTGCGAAACCTCGGCGCGCAGGTCCTTCTCGAGAGACGAGACACGTTGCCGGGCATCGTTCCAGTTCTTTTGCGTGCGCGAGAGCGCGGCGAGAGCCTTCGTCCGGTCACCGGCGACCGTGCTCAACTTCTCGCTGGCCGCGTCCATGTCGGTCACCGCCAACTCGAGGTCCGCGGTCGCTGTCTCGAGGCTAGCGCGAAGCACAACAAGCTGACCCCGAAGCCTCGCTGCTTCGTTGGCCGAGGCCTTCGCCTGCTGGTAGAAGTACGCGGAGCCGCACCCGAAGATCAGGATCAGCAGGCCGGGGATGAGGAAGCGCATTTCGGTTCAGGTAGACGGACCGGGGGACCGTTCCTTGGCGTTGATCCGGGGATTATGTGCCAGCAGACCCGTGAGGGGGCCCAACTAGCGGCGATTCTTACCCCGAGAATTCTTCTTCCCCATCGATGAGACCGCTGTCTTGTCCCAGTTCTTCTTCCACATCGAGCCGTTGTAGAAGTTCTGCCACTCCTGTGGCGTCTTGAACTTCTGGCCCGTGAGGCGCTTCAGGGTCACGTTCCAGGGGCCGGAGACGCTCGCGAGACGCTGTTCGGATCGGGCTCGCTGCTGCGCGAGGTTGGGGTCCGTCGTGCCGCGGGCGTTCGAGTCGATGTTGATCCACTCCCGGATCAACTGTTTGCAGATCTCCTTGCGTTGCTTGAGCTTCGCCTTGTCGTAGTGACGCAGCGCCCCCCCGGCTTTCCGTCGAAGCAGATCCGAGTCCACGCGACGCGCGACATCGAGAAGCAAGTCGACATTGCGGGGATCCTTGCTGACGCCGAGTTGCTCGAGCATCTCGGCCTTCAAGGAATCCCATTCCCGGCCTTTGAACTTCCGGCTCGTCTTCCCCTCGTAGGCCGTCCGCAGGGCTTTGCTGGCCTTCGGCCCGACCGAGCCGAGGGCGCGCACCGCGCGGTGGAACAACTCCGCCTTGCCCTTGCCCGACTCCCGCTTGATCTTTTTCTGCGCCAGGCACGCGTTGACTCCCTTGATGAAGCGGTTCTGGTCCGCAGGCTTCATCTTGGGGTAGACCTTCAGGAGTTCGTCGAGGATCGCGATCGCCGCCACATCCTTCGCACCCTTCGCGTCACCGATCAGCTTCTTGAACTCGGCGAGCTTCGTCTTGATGTCGCCCTCGGAGAGCGACTTCTCCTGGGCCGCTGCCCGGGCACTCCGCGAATAGTCAACCGACCCGACGGCCATCACGACCGTCATCAAGACGGAAGCCATGACCGAGAGAGTGCTCTTGCTCATGGTGCTACCGGGTCTTCAGCGGCTTGTCCCAGTTCTTGCTCTTGTACTTGTTCCAGAACCTGTTCCAGTCGTTGGCCGACCGGTAGTGCTGCCTCGTCAAGGCCTGCAACGTCGTGTTCCACGGGTCGGACACTGCCGCGTGCCGGTTCTCCCATGTCTTGCGCACGGGATCATTAGAGTTGCCATTCTTGTGCGCGTTGTCGTAGATGTTCGCGAACTTCTTGATCAGGACCTTCGAGATCCCCTTGCGGACCGTCAGCTTCGTCTCCTTGTAGTACTTCAGCGCGCCGCCGGCCTTGGCCATCAGCGTGTCGCTCGTGTTCTTCAGCGCTACATCGACGAGGAAGTCGATGTACTTCGGATCCTTGCAACGCCCGAGGTGCTCGAGCATGTCGCCGCGCAAGTTGATCCACTCCTTGTTCTTGAACTTCTTCTTGTTGTCGAAGGCCTTCGCGAGGTACCTGCTGCCGTTCTTATCGGTCAGGCTCAGCGCCTTGATCGTCGAACGGTAGAGACCGTCCTTGGTCGGCTTGCGCTTGCACCTGCCGCTCAACAGGCTGTCCGCGATTCCCATCGCGTACGCCGCCTTGTCCTTGGCGCACATCCCCTCGTACTTCTCGTGCAGCTTGTTGATGAGTTCGATCGCCTCGGCATCCTTCAGTCCCTTCCGGTCCGAGATCAGCTTCTTGTAGGACTTCAGTGTGTCCTTGACCCAGGGATCGGGCTTGGCCGACGCCGATTTGGCTTTCTGGGCCGCGAGCCCGAAACCCTGAACTCCGAGAGTCAGGCTGAGCAGGATCGTGAAGGCGATCGATCGTTGGTGATGGTGGCTCATGATGTTCTCTTTATCGGCCGGCCCCCGTGCGCGACGGGAGCCGCACATCCGACTATGGATAGGGCGATCGCGATTGTAGCTCCGGGGGGCGCCGAGCCCACGATCGACCTCAGGAAGTGGGACGGTCCAGGTCAGTAATACCTACAAGTCCCGTTCCGGACAGCCCCTCAGAGGCCGGATTCCGCTACCAAAGGCGCTTGAGAAGGTGCCGGGCGACGTCCCGGAGGGTGTGCGGATCCACACGGTGCCAGTGCCGCACATCGGACTTTGGTACATCTCGTTTGCGCAGCTCGTCGAGGATGTCGTCCACGAGCGCGCGGAAACCACGCGCGTGAGGCGATTGACCGCTGTCTCCGGTCAGGAAACCGGCGATGTGAGCGGCGACCAATCGCGTGTGAGGGCTCATCGCGAGGGCGGTCAATTCCGCACGGGCCTCCATCTCCGAGGCCACGGCGAGTGCGCTAAAACCGTTCCGCACGGTCAGGGCGATCGCGCGCAGCGGGTGCCACTCGACCGGAAGAAGGTGCCCGAAGTCGACCATGTGGCCCTGCTCGTGCCAGCGGATGATGTCGAGAACCGCGATTTCAAGGTCCTTGTCCTCCACGGGGGACAGCACGGACAGCCGCCATTCCACGCCCGCGGGAGTCCTGGGAGCGACGCCTTCGGGGATGGGATCGGCCATCAAGACGCCGCCGTCCTCCTTCGAGATGCGACGTCGGGCGGCGACGGTGGCAGCCCACGCGCGCACCTCGTCCATGTCGACGACGTAGTGGTTGAGCAGGGCGATGCCCGCGAGGTCGCCTTGTTCAAACGGTTCGAGTTCGCGGTGTTCGCCGATCACCTCGATGGTCCTCGGCGGCAGCGGCACGTCGGGAAGGGGATCCACGTGACGCCGCGAAAGCCGCGTCAGGATCATGCCCTCGGCAGGGCGCGCGTTGCGCTGGCCCATCACGAGATGCTTGTTGTACTTCGCCAGGTGTGCGGGCAAGCCAGGCCCCAGCGAGTCGACGAGAGTGCCGACGAAGGGCAACTCGAACAACTTGGGTTTCCCGACCACGTCTCTGCCGATCGTCTGCAGCGACAACTCGCGCACCTTGTCCATCGTCTGCCGGAGAGTTATCGAGGAACCATCCACGCGGAACCGCGCGTAGCCACTGGTGAGGATTCGCCGCAGCCCGGATTCGAACGCGATCTCCTTGCGGATCTCATCGTGGAGCGGGCGCAAGCTCGATGCGGCTTCCCCGTGCCGCAGCAACGCCTTGCTCGCGACGAGGTCCGCGAATCCCAGGAAGCCGACTTCCATCAGCGACCGGGTCAGCGCGAGGGAACCCGACGGCTCGGCCAGCGGATCGGTCGCCCGTATCCACGGCCCGGACAGCA
>PVBE010077671.1_pt1 | contig 34327 bp, 27 predicted proteins | sample 1631181 | NCBI WGS metagenome assembly PVBE01 (sample SAMN08397723, study PRJNA350692) | Marine metagenome, whole genome shotgun sequencing project. | isolation source: water | place: Pacific Ocean | collected 2012-04
CTTCACATTCGCCCGGAACAAACCCTCGACCAACACTTTGATGGTTCCGTCGCTTAGGCGCAGCACCTGGAGAATTTCGGCTTCGGTCCCAATCTGATGAAGATCCTCGGTCTCGGGATCCTCATCCCGCGGGTCGCGCTGCGCGACAAGAAGCAGCCGAGTCGCGGAAGGAGGAAGGGACTCCACTGTCGCCAGCGCCCGGCCTCTTGCCACGAATATGGGTGTGGTTACGTGAGGGAACAGAACCAACTCCCGCAGGGGAACGCACGGAAGGACGTAGGTACCAGCAGGACTCACAAATTCCTCATTGCCAGATTATCGGCAAACCCGGGGTGGACGACAGTTGCTAGCTCGCTTTTTCGTAGACCAACAAAGGTTTTTCTTTCCGGTGCACGACGTTCTCGTCAATCACGATTTCCTTGACATCTCCCCTCGAAGGCAGGTCGAACATCGTCTCAAGCATGATATCTTCAATAATCGAGCGAAGGCCCCGGGCGCCGGTCTTATGCTCAAGCGCCAACCGGGCGATCTCCTCAAGGGCGGAGCCCGTGAACCGGAGAACGGCGCCCTCGAATTCAACCAGTTTGCAAAATTGCTTGACCAGCGCGTTTCGGGGCTCGGTGAGAATCTTCACCAGCGCCTCTTCATCCAGCTCATTTAGCGTCGAGAGGACGGGAAGCCGGCCGACAAATTCGGGAATCAGACCGTATTTCAACAGGTCCTCCGGCGATACCTGCGAGAGCACCTCGCTCATCGTTTCGTCGTCCTGGGATTTTAGTTCGGCCTCGAACCCAAGGCCGCGCCGGCCGCCCCGGTTCCTGACTATCGAGTCCAATCCGACGAAGGCCCCGCCGCAGATGAAAAGGATATTAACCGTATCCACGCGGAGGAATTCTTGATGGGGATGCTTGCGCCCGCCCTGGGGGGGCACGTTGGCAATGGTCCCCTCGATGATTTTGAGCAGCGCTTGTTGAACGCCCTCCCCCGAAACATCGCGTGTAATAGACGGGTTTTCGCTCTTTCGGCTGATCTTGTCGATTTCATCGATATAAATAATTCCCCGCTCCGCCTTGGGCACATCGTAATCGGCCACCTGGAGCAATTTGAGAATGATGTTTTCGACATCCTCGCCCACGTAGCCCGCTTCGGTCAGCGTTGTCGCATCAACGATCGCGAAGGGAACGTCAAGGACTCTCGCCAGGGTCTGGGCCATGAGCGTCTTGCCCGAGCCGGTTGGCCCGACCAGCAGGATATTGCTTTTTTGAAGCTCCACGTCCTGGAGATCCACCTTGGCGTCAACACGCTTGTAGTGGTTGTAGACGGCGACCGAAAGAATTTTTTTCGCCCGCTCCTGGCCGATGATGTGCTCATCGAGGATGGACTTGATCTCGGCGGGCTTGAGAAGTTTTTTCGCCTCCCTTTTCCGCTCCTCGTTCCACTCCTCCATCATGATTTCGTTGCACAACTCGACACACTCGTCGCAGACGTACACCTGAGGTCCGGCGATGAGCTTCCTTACCTCTTCCTGGCTCTTACCGCAGAACGAGCACCGCAATGAATCCGTATTATCAGATCCTCGTTTGGCCATGAATTTCTACCTCAAGTATCGAACAACCAAACCAATAACACACAAAAAGAAAGTATACCTTCAAGTACAGCGAACATAAATCGAAAACAGCCCGATCCGGGACAATCTTTCTTACTTACAGTCCTCTTTGCCCTTTTTCTCAACATCAGAACCGTTTTTCGACCCATCCACCCTAGAGATAATCACATCGTCGATCAAGCCATACTCTTTCGCCTCATCCGCGGTCATGAAATTGTCCCGGTCGGTATCCTTGACAATCTGCTCCAACTTCTGGCCCGTGTGGGTGGCCAGGATATTATTCAACTCCTCGCGCATCCGGAGAATTTCCCGGGCGTGAATATCGATGTCCGAAGCCTGGCCCTGGACGCCGGCAAGCGGTTGATGGATGAGAATTCGTGAGTTGGGGAGCGCGAACCGCTTCCCGGGCGCCCCCGCCGTTAAAAGCAAGGCGCCCATGCTGGCCGCCTGGCCGATGCATATCGTCGATACGTCCGGCTTGATATACCGTATCGTGTCGTAAATGCCGAGGCCGGCGGTGACCGAGCCGCCCGGACTGTTTATGTACATCGAGATGTCCTGATCGGGCTCGTCCGCCTCCAAAAAGAGAAGCTGGGCGGTTACGACGTTGGCGATATGATCGTCTATCGCGGTGCCCAGAAATACGATTCGATCCTTCAGGAGACGGCTATATATATCGTATGCACGCTCCCCGCGACTTGTCTGCTCTACAACCATCGGGATGAGTCCCACAACCTGCCCCTTTCCTACTCTGATTTATAGGAATCCTCCGGCGCGACTTGATCTTCCTCAGCCTCACCGACTTCTTCGATTTTTATTTCTACCTTGGACTGATCATACAGCCAATCGACCGTTTTATTATAGTTGATATTTCTGACGAACGACTCCATGCCGCCGGTCGCCTCCATTCGCTCCCGAAGCTGGTCCGGCTCCATCTGGTAGCGGACGGACAGACCGGCCAGGTGAGCATCAACCTCCTCGGGCCCGGCGTTTAATCCTTCCGACTCCCGAATCCGTTCAATCAAAATCATCTGCCTGACCCGCTCCTCCGCCTGGGGAAGAATGCTTTCGCGCATCTGCTCCCTTTGGCCCGTGGTAATCTCCAGGTTCGAATTTTCCTGGCTCGCCTGACGCTCGTACTCGGCGATCCGGTCGTCGGCCTCGGAGTTGATCAGCGAGGCCGGGACCTCGAAAGAATGCATCTCGGTGAGCTTGGTCAAAAGCAGGGTGTTGCCCTGCTGGCGAACGTTGGATTCTTCTTGCGCTTCAAGCTCTTTATTGACCTGTTTGCGGAATTCATCGACCGTGGAAAGACCGCCGCCCAGAGAGCGGACAAAATCATCGTCCAGCGCGGGAGGATGGGCCTCTTTGATGCTCTGGACCTTGACATGAAACCGCAGGGTCTTGCCCGCCATGTTCGGCGGCTCCTCTTCGGGAATATCGATTTCGAAATCCTTTTCCTCGCCCTGTTTCATCCCGATCAGCGCCTCTTCAAGCTCTTTCTCGTTCCGACCCCCGCCCAGCAGCAGCGCCTCGTTTTTCCGATCAGTATCGGGAACCGGGGCATCTCCGTCAAAACCCGCGATGTCGAAAGTAACGTAGTCTTCCTCCCGGGCGGCCCGCTCCACATCCTCATAGCTGGCTGCCTGCATGAGGAATCGGTTAATTTGCTCCTCGATCATTTCTCCGGTCACGGGGCGGCCGCCGATTTCAAGCTCGATCCCCTTGTATTCGCCCATTTCGAAGGGAGGAATTACCTCGACAGTCGCCTTGTAGGTAAGATCGGCCGATTCGTCGTCGTTAACGATATCAGTGACATTCGCCTCTCCGACAGGGCGCATTCCCTTCTTTTCGAGCAGGTCCCTGTACGAAGTGGAAATGACCCGAGTGACGACCTCGGCCTGGACTTCCTCTCCATAGTATTGCTCTAGAATCCGGCGGGGCACTTTTCCTTGCCGGAAACCCTTGATTTTCACCTGGCCCGCCAGGCGCGAATAGGTGCGGTTCACCTCTTTGGTCACTTCGGCCCGGGGAATGGCCACCTCCAGGCGCTTGGTGCATTCGTCGATATCGGTGATAGTGGATGTCATCGTCTTCCAGAAGATCCTCATGAAGGGCGCTGTCGGCCGGCACCCATGATTAAACCGGGCGGAGGGCTATGAGCCCTCCCGCCGGTGGTGCGAAGGGGGGGACTCGAACCCCCATGCCCTAGGGCACTGGATCCTAAATCCAGCGCGTCTACCAGTTCCGCCACCCTCGCTCAAAACCCTTGCGGCGAAGCTCGGTGCCCGGCCACCAAGCGAGTGTACTTTATTTACTCTATGAATGGGGGTCAAATGCGGACCTGAAGCGCATATTAGACGTTAACAATCAACAAGATGGAACGTCATCCTCCGAAAGCCGCCCGGTCCGGCGGCGGACGAAAACCCACGGCGAAACCAGACTCTCGATCTTTTAAAAAAAATGCTACTCGCGGGCACCCTCGATGAATGCATAAGCGTTGTGGGAGTGAATCGATTCGAAATTCTCGACGCTCACCTGAAACCAATTGACGCGCTCGTCCTTGCGAAACCTGAGAGCCACCTCTCGCACAATGTCCTCTACGAACCGGGGATTATCAAACGCCTTTTCGGTCACAAACTTCTCGTCCTCGCGCTTGAGCACAGGGTAAAGATCGCAACTCGCCGACTCCTCGACCATCTCAACCAACTCTTCGATCCACAGCTCCCCCCTGAAGCGCACCTTCACATCCACATTCCCGCGCTGGTTGTGCGCCCCACGATCCGATATTTCCTTGGAGCAAGGACAAAGCGTCGCGATAGGAACGCTGATGCTGAGCACAAAGTCGTCCATCTTGCCGGAGGAGGCCTCAAATCCGCACTCGTATGCCATCATCCCCGACGCACCGGTGATAGGCGCCTTTTTTTCCATGAAATAGGAAAACGTCACGGCGAAATGCGCTGTCTCCGCCTCGAGCCGATCGCGCATCCGGCGCAGAATCTCGGGAACTCTCTCCACGCTGATTCGACCGGTGTGCTCGTTGAGCACCTCGAGGAACCGGCTCATGTGGGTGCCCTTGAAATGGTGGGGCAGATCCACATACATGTTCACCGTGCCTATCGTCTGCTGCGCCTCGTTCGAGCGATCCTTCACCGTGATCGGGTAGCGGATGTCTTTCACCCCCACCTTATCGATCCGGATTTTGCGCTCATCCGAGCCCGCCTGAACGTCGACCAGATCTTCTGAAATTTCGGCCATTTCGGATGGTTCTCCTTAGTCTAATACCGCGGCGCGGTCAGCGCCCGGGGTTTTCCAAACGGCGTCGGTCGATCTCCGCCATCTTCTCCGAGACTGCTTCGGCGAGGTCAATCCCCCGTTCATTCGCATAATTGAGAACCGCGATCAAGACGTCCGCCGCCTCATCGGCGTAGTCCGCATCCTCGGAGACGGTCCCTCTCCATTCTTTCTTCTCGAGGTTGGCGAGTTCGCCCGCCTCTCCACAAAGCTCAAGCGCAAAAAAACGGGGCTCACGGGCCGGAAAAACCGCCCGCTGGTAGGCCATAAACTCAGCCTGGAGCGCCTGAAGTCCCCCGTAGGAGCGAGGCAGGAGGGATGAGCCGTCCTCGGTCACGCCAGACACTTCCTTCCTATCTAAATACGGCCCGCCCCTCGGAGGCGGGAATCCGGCAGTTTCCCACCGCCCCCCCTCCACGTCAATTGACGCTCCGGTGCGTGTGGGCCTAATCTGGCCACCTTCGAAAAACCACCGGTCCAGGCTCTCGTCCCGGGCATGGGCGGCCAATACACCTTTTCCAAGGAGAAACGCGGTGCCGAATATCGATTTGCATCATCATATTTTCATCCCCGAAACAGAAACCATCGCTTCGAAAGAGCGCGAGCAGCGGCCCCAACACGCTGACAGCTTCGAGGGGTTCTTTCCCGCGGAATCCTCCCAGCATAACCAGAAGCTTTTCAAGGCAAACTGGCGCGAGCAGCTCGCCGATGCCGACCGAAAGCGCAAGGATATGGTGGACGACCGTCTCGACATGGCGCTCGTCTCGCCCTCGCCCCCTCATTTTTACTACTGGATTGGAGGTTCGGCGGGAAACGACATCGCCCGGATGACGAATGACGGCATATCGGCCTTCTGCAAGGCCGATCCCGATCACTTCAGGGGCATCGGCAACGTACCCATCCAGAACGGGGGAGAACCAGCGGCGGCCGAGCTCGAGAGGGCGATGGGTCTGGGCCTGCTGGGTTGCGTCGTGAGCGACCGGGTGGGGGCCCAGGCGCTCGACGAACCCCAGTTCGAGCCCTTCTGGGCGGCAGCCGAACGGCTCGGAGCGCTCGTGATGATTCACCCGGATTTCGCGGATTTCAGACCCCTGTTCCCCTATTACATGGCGAACCATATCGGGAATCCGCTTTCGACGACGGTCGCGGCGACGCGGCTCATCCTTTCAGGCCATTTCGAGCGCTACCCGGGTCTAAAGGTCATCCTCTCCCATGCGGGCGGGAACCTGCCCTGGGCGATCGGGCGCGTTCAGCACGCCTGGAACGTGCGTCCCGAAACGAAGGTGCACACCCCGCACCCCCCGCGGCACTATTTCAAGAACCTCTACTTCGACGTAATCACGTTCAACCAATCGGCGGTCAGATGGATGGTCCAGGAAGTCGGCGCCGACCACGTCGTCTGCGGGACCGATTATCCTTACGACATGATGCAGGAGCGCGTGGTAGATTATGTCGAAGGCTCGGGGCTGACCGCCGAGGAAACGGAAAAGGTTCTGAGCGGAAACACCTCAAAGCTCATCGGGCTCTAGGACGCCGGGGAGGCACGCCTCAACCCGTTTTGGCGGGGCGCTTTCCGGCCAGAAGGTCTTCGAGAAAGTCCCGGGTGCGGAGCGCGATGTCCGGCCAGGAGAACACCTCCGCCAGCACCCCGGAGCCCTCACGGAGAAGCCCCCGCCGAGCGGGGTCGTCCATGAGCGCCGCCACTTCTGCGGCGAGCGCCCCGGCATCCCCGAAGGGGACCGAAACGAAATTTTCCCCCGCCCGGAAATACCGGGTGGCGATGTTCGGGGGGGTGCTCACAATCGGGAGTCCGTGGACGATGGCGGCCATCAGCGACCCCCGCCGCGAGGAGATCCCCCCTTCAAACGGCGCGAGGAACAGGTCCGCCGCCAAAAGTATTTCCGTCACCAACTCGGCGGAAACGTAGCCCGTCCAAATCACCTCGTCCGCCAATCCATGCGCCCGGGCCCGGTCCTGGAGTTCGGGGTAAAAACCTCCGTCATCCTCGCGCCGCCCTCCAATCATGAACAGGCGGAACGCCCAATCCGCTTCTTTCCATTTTCCCGCCGCCTCAAGGATTTGCTCGGCTCCCTTACCGGGGTAGTAGAGCCCGAAATGCGCGAGGATCATTACTTCCTCGGGCAAACCCTCCTCGTCCCGCACCCTGCGGCGGACCGCCAATCGCGCGGCCGCCTGGTCCCCGGCCGCCGTGCGGTCCCCAGCCGGTTCAATGTTAGCACCGATGGGGACCTCCCAAAGCTTTCGCAGCGCCCAGCGCATGTACTTTCCTATCAGGTAGGTTACCTCCTCGTTCGTGCTGAGGATGGCCGGAGCGGTAGCGAGCATGAGACCGGCCCCCGCTTTCGAGGAAAAGGTCGGCCCGCCCGCGGTATGCATCGAGAGCGCGGCGGGAACGCCCGGCGCAAGCAGCTTCATCGCCACCGGCAAGAGATTGATCCAAATCGGCGAGGGCGAGTAAAGATCAGGGGCATACTGAACGAGAAGGGCATCGATCTTTTCATCGCGCGCCGCCCGGGCGATTTTCGCGAGAGACCCCGGCCCCCACTCACGAACCAGGGGTATCACCCTCGCGCCGTCCGATTCCGATGCCCCGCTGTAGTCGAGACTCGTGAATACCCGCACCTCGACCCCGCACCGCACCAGATCGGGAACGAGTTTCTTGGTGAAATCGCCTATGCCGCAGGGCTCCCGGTTAGTGGGATAGCTGGGGCTGAGGATTCCAATCCTCACAGTGGATATTCCTGGCGGGCGGTGGGTCCGGAGGGGTCAGATTTTCTTCGAGTAGTTGGCCGCGGCGCGTGAGTCTCCCAGATCGGTGCCGAGCGCCGAGCGCAGATCGTCGCCGCTTATCGTCTCTTTCTCCAACAGTTCGTCGGCCAGCGAGTCCAGATCGTTCCGGCGCCGGGCGAGCAAATCCTTCACGCGGCCAGCCTCGGCTTCGAGGATTTTACCCACCTCCTCGTCCACCTCGCGCTGTGTGGCCTCACTGATCGGCTCCATGCCCGCCGCCGGGCCCTGGAATCCGCCCCCCAGGAAAAGCGATTTCGGATCGGAGCGCAACGAACGGGGGCCGAATCGATCCGTCATTCCGTATTCGGTCACCATCGACCGGGCCATGTCCGTCGCCCGCTGAAGGTCGTTTTGCGCTCCCGTGGAAACCTCGCCGAACACCAGCGCCTCCGCCGCCCGGCCGGCGAGAAGAACGGCGATGCGATCCTCCAACTCGCTCTTTGAGAGAAGGAATCGGTCCTCGGTGGGCCTCTGAAGGGTATAACCCAGCGCGCCGAGCCCCCGGGGGATGATCGAGACCTTTTGAACCGGGTCGGCCCCTTCGACAAGCTCGGCCGATATGGCGTGGCCCAACTCGTGGAAAGCCACTCGGCGGCGCTCTTCCACCGTCATCACGCGGGACTTTTTCTCGAGCCCCGCGGCCACGCGCTCGAACGACTCCTCGAAGTCCGCCATCACTACCGCCTCGCGGTCGTGCCGGGCCGCGAGCAAAGCGGCCTCGTTCGCCAGATTCGCCAGATCCGCCCCCGTGAGCCCGGGCGACATTTCGCCGATGCGGTCGATGTTCACGTCGGGCGAAAGGATGAAGTCTTTCGTGTGAACCTTGAGGATATGCTTGCGCCCGATCAGATCCGGGCGATCGACGAGAACTTGCCTGTCGAATCGGCCGGGCCGGAGAAGCGCGGCGTCGAGAATTTCGGGCCGGTTGGTTGCGGCCATGATGATGACACCTTTCTTGGTGTCGAAACCGTCCATCTCGACCAGGAGCTGGTTGAGCGTCTGCTCGCGCTCGTCGTGTCCCCCGGCCATCGGACCCGCACTCCGGGTTTTTCCCAGCGCGTCGAGTTCGTCGATAAATACGATGCAGGGGGCCTTCTCCACCGCCTGCTCGAAGAGATCGCGCACCCTTGCCGCGCCGAGACCCACGAACATCTCGACGAATTCGGATCCCGAGATGGAAAAGAAGTTGACCTCGGCTTCGCCCGCCACCGCCTTGGCCATGAGGGTTTTTCCGCACCCGGGGGGCCCGACGAGCAAAACCCCTCTCGGAATTTTTCCTCCTAGACGTTGATAACGCTCGGGGCGCCGCAGGTAGTCCACAACCTCGGCGAGCTCTTCTTTCGCCTCGTCCACGCCGGCCACATCCTCGAAGCGAACATCCACCTCTTGTTCGGCATAGATTTTCGCCTTGCTTTTAGTGAAGGCCATTACACCTTGACCGGGCCCCATTCGCTTTAAAACGACGGCATAGATGGCGAAGAGGATGCCAAGCGGAAGGAGCCAGGAAGTGATGAATTGCACGACCCACGGAGGGGCGAAAACACCCTGGTAGCGCACTTTAGCCTTCTCCATCATGGGGATGAGATCGGTGTCCTCGACCTTGGCCGTTTCGAAGAATTTCTTGCGGCCGTCACGCAGGTCCTTATCCTTCAATGTCCCCCGAAGGCGGTCGTTCAGGATGTCCACGCGCTCTACCCGGCCCTGATTCACCAACTGGCGAAACTCGTTATAGGGGATTCGTTTGAACTGGGCACCCTGAAAAAAGATCGAATGGATCGCCGACATGAAAAGAAGGATGAACAGGAAATACCCAATCGAAAAACGGGTTTTTTGATCCATGTTCTTTCCTCTCCGACCCACTCAGGAACTCGGCGGCAGTATTTCCCTTATTATAAACATAGAACCCGGAAGGGAACAGGGCACGAAAAAAACGATTCCACAGGGCTGGATGCGGTGAAATGGGTTCAAGAGGGTTTTTCGAGATCTTGTCGGCGCCAGGTTTCATGCGGAAAATTCAGTAAATTCACACGAATACAAAGTTTTCCGCTGAAACTCCCGCCGAGGTGCGCTAAAACAGGACCTTCCGTTCGCGCACGAGCATGGACATTACGGGCTTGATTGTTATGGTTTGCAGAGAAGCACCGGTCCGCAATAATGACCCTTGGACCCGGTTGGGTCCGGCGCGAAAAATCGTGACCTCATTGCGAATCGATGTATTGAGCGCCTGCTTCATATGTGATTTTGTCCAGCTCTTCATCAGGTTTTGTCGCGGATAGGAGAAAAATATGCGGTGGGCGAGAATCGAAGTTGCCGGAAAGGTTTATTTCGGAATCATCGAGGGGGATTCCGTTAAAATTGTCGATGGCGACCCCTTCGAGGGCTACCGGGAAACCGATGAGAGACACGCTTTAGCGGATGTCAAACTGCTGGTCCCGGTCGTCCCGAAGACATTCTACGCGGCGGGCCTGAACTATGTGGCGCATGTCGAGGAGCAAGCGCGCCTCCACGGCAGGGAAATCAATCTGCCGAAAAAAGCCGACGTCGGATATCGGGCCAACAATGCACTGATCGCCCACGGCGAGACCATTACTCTTCCAAGGGATGTTACGGAAAAGGTCGAGTACGAAGGCGAGTTGGTCGCGGTCATCGGCAAGAAGGCGAAAAATATCGCGGAGACCGAAGCGCTCGACTGCCTTCTCGGCTTTACGATCGGAAACGACCTCACCGAGCGCAGCTGGCAAAAAGAGGACCGCACCCTTTGGCGGGCAAAAAACACGGACACCTTTTCGCCGATGGGGCCATGGATCGACACCGATGCGAAGCTCCAGGGAATGGAAACCATCGTCAAGGTCAACGGCGAGGAAAAAATCCGTTTCGAGACCAATAATATGTTGTTCAGCGTTCAGCATTACCTGAGCACCATCTCCAAATATATCGAGCTTCAGCCGGGCGACGTGTTCTGGATGGGCACCGAGGGCGACTCGCCGAATTTAATACACGGCGATGTCGTTGATATCGAGATCACCGGGATAGGCACGCTCAGCAATCCCATCGCGAAGGAAAACTGAAACCGGGGGCTACATTCACTCGGACACCCGTGCCGATGCGCCCGTGGTGAGTGAGCGGGGTCTTTTTGGCGGAATTTTTTAAGGGGTCTTTTTATGCAAATCGTTGATTCACAAGTCCATATCTGGGGCGCGGACGCGCCCGATCGGCCCTGGCCGCCGCTGGGGCTCAAGCCGCACCGTCCGGCGCCGTTTTCGGGGGAGGACCTCCTCCGCGAAGTGGACGAGGCCGGTGTCCACCGCGCGGTGATCGTCCCCCCGACCTGGGAGGGAGATCGCAACGATCTGGCGCTCGAGGCGGCGCGGCTGCACCCGGATCGGTTCGCCATCATGGGACGCATCGATCTGGAATCGCCCGAATCGCGCGGACTGATGGCCTCCTGGCGGCGGCAACCCGGGATGCTGGGTCTGCGGCTGACGTTTAAACATTCGCCCCTCCGGGAGACACTTTCCGAAGGGCGCGCCGACTGGCTTTGGGCCGATGCGGAGCGGGCCGGCGTGCCGATTATGGTCTTAATCGATTGGGAGCAAATCCGCCTCATCGATCGGGCCGCCGAACGTCACCCGGGTTTGAAACTCGTCCTTGATCACCTGTGCATTCCCAGCGGGATGAAAGACGAGGAAGCATTCGAGGGCCTGGATAAAGTGCTGGCGATGGCCAAGCGGCCCAACGTCGCGGTCAAGACGACCGCCTTCCCAAGATACAGCACCGAGGACTACCCCTACAAAAATCTTCACCCCCACCTCCGCCGCGTCCATGACGCATACGGCCCGAAACGGGTGTTCTGGGGGTCGGATCTGACCAGCCTGCCGTGTTCCTACGGCCAGGCGGTCGCGATGTTCACGGAAAATATTCCGTGGCTATCGCCCGAGGACAAGGAGTGGATAATGGGCCGCGCATTACGCGAATGGTTGGATTGGCCGCTTGAATAAAGCGATCGGGATTCAAATGAACTTTGAGACAGGCCGGGGGATTTTCTTATTTTGGCCGGGAAGCGTCGGGAAGAAGGCCGTTGAGCATTTCCACCACGTGACCCACGAAATCGTCCTGTGAGGTTTTCAGCTTGGTCAGGAACATGGTCGTTTCCGTGGCGAGCCGCTTTCCCTCCTCGGCGGTCGGTTCCGAGGCCGAGTAAACGATAATCGGAATTTTCCTGGGCTCCAGCTCGTCGCGGAGGACATCCATCACATAGAATCCGTCTCCGCCGGACATTACGATATCCATGACAATGAGATCGGGCGCCGCCTTGCGGAATTTTTCCACAGCCTCGAAACCGTTCGCCGCGGTTTCCACCCGGATATTTCTATTCTCGAGTAGGCGGGTGATGACGGAGCAGAGGTCGGGATCATCGTCCACGACGAGGGCGGTCACTGGCTTTCCCAGCTTGATGGCGGCCTTGAGCCTAGCGAGCAAGCGAGTCTCATCAAGGGGTTTGGTGATCCAGTCAAAGAGGAAGGGAGCCGGAAGGTCGGGAATTTCGACACGCTCCTCTACGCTCAAGACAATAGCCGGGGGGCGGCGGCTTTCCGGATATCCCTTGATTTCGTTCAACAGGTCAATTCCGCTCATGCCGGGAAGATTGATGTTCAGCACTACGGCGGCCACCTCGTTTTCATCCAAGTAGGCCAAGGCCTCATCCGCCGAATAGGTGGGGACGACGGAATATCCCTCGTTTTCCAGAATAACCTTCATCAGGCGGACAAAATCGATATCGTCCTCGCAAACAAGTACGGAAGGTTTGACCAATTATCTGGGAGCGGGAATCCGGACCGGAGCCGGCTCCGTCCGGGAGAGAGTAAAGAAGAAGATGCTGCCCTCGCCCGGCTCGCTTTCCACCCAGATTCGGCCCCCGTGCTGGGTGACGATGGCGCTGCATATGGCGAGGCCGAGGCCCGTCTCCCCCTTTTCCCGACGGTCGGAAGAGTCCACCTGCCTGAACCTGTCAAATATGCCACCGAGCGCCCCGGAGGGGATGCCGCGCCCGTTGTCCTCCACCCGAATCTCGGCTTCGCCCTCGAGGCACCTGGCGGCGAGGGAGATTCGGCTCCCTGGTTCTGAAAATTTGACCGCGTTGGAGATAAGATTCGTCAAAATCTGGATAACAGCGTCGCTGTCCACGTCCACCAAACAGGCCTCGATTTTCTTTTCAATCTCGATCCCGCCTTCCGCCGCGAGCCCCCGCATCTCCTCAATCGCCCGGTCCAAGAGCTCCTCCACTTGAAAGGAGGATATTCGAAGCTCCATTTTCCCGGATTCGATTTTCTCCAGATCGAGGATGTCACTGATCAACCGAATGAGCCGGTCCGTGTTGTTGACCGCGATCGTAAGGAGCTCCTCGCCTTGGCCGGTCAATTCGCCTACGACACCTCCGGCCATCAGGACCAAGGAGCCCCTAAAGGAGGTCAGAGGTGTTCGAATTTCGTGGGAAACCACCGAGATAAATTAGTTTTTCATACGGTCTATCTCGTTGCGCTCGGTAATGTCCCGAAGAATTCCGGTATATAATCGTTTATCTCCGACCACGACTTCGCCGACTGATAGCTCAATAGGAAAAATTTCTCCGCTTTTGCTCCGTCCCTCGAGCGCTCGGACGATACCAATGGCCTTGCGCACTCCGGTAAGGCGGTAGGCATCAAGGTGGGCGTCATGTTCCTCGCTGTATGGAGAGGGCATAAGAAGATTAATCTTTCGTCCGACAATTTCATCGGAAGTATATTCAAACATTCTTTCGGCGGCCTGGTTGAAAAGGGTTATAAATCCCTCTTCGTCGATGGCGATTACGGCATCCTGGGCGGAATCGAATAGCGCCCGGAACTGGGCCTCGGAAAGCTCAAGTCGTTGAGCGTGGGAACTTACCTCCTCGATGCGCTTTTCCAGATCGGCGTTCAGCGACCTGATTTCTTCTTCAGCCACGACCTGCATGGTAAGATCTTTGTGGACCGCAGAAAGTGCAATTATGATTCCTTCATGATTCCTTACCGGTGAATTTGTAATGCTTACGGGGACAAGGGAACCACCTTTTTTAAGACGGTTCGCCTCAAATATAACAGGCTTATTGGTTTGCATAACTGTTTCGCTCCGCGAAGGATCGGTTCCATCCTTAGGGAAAAGAATCCCTACGCTTTTGCCGAGCATTTCATCTTTTCGGTATCCGTATAAATTATCAGCACCTAGATTCCAATCGATAATTTCTCTGTCAGTGTTACATATAAAAATGGCGTCGGCGTTGTCGCGAATCACGCTGTCGAGAAAATACCGGTTGCGCCTCGCTTCTTGAAAAAGTGCAGCATTCCGAATCGCCCCTCCCAGGTGAGAGGCGATGGAGGTCAGAAGCGATTCTTGCTCTTTGGAGAACGCTCCCATTTCCTGGCTGGAAAGCTGTAGATGTGCGACGCACCGATTTTCCTGCAAAATGGGAGTGACGATAGTGCTGCGGTATCCTCTTTTAAAATGCAGACTATCCCGCCACGGCTTCTCTGCCAGATCCGGAATGATGTAGGGCTGCTTTTCGAAATAAGCCTTTCGGGGAACGAGCCCTCTGCCCATGTGCTCGTATGTGTCCGAGTTTTTTTGGACATCTTCATGCTCAAAGTAGTGGTACCAGTCATAAGACTCTTTCTCGGGGTCAAGACATGCGATTACTATCCGATCGCAGGACACCACGTTTCGGATTTCATTGATGACGGTTGTAAGTACCTCATTCGGCTCGAGCTCGGACCCGACGGCCCGGGCGATTTCGCCAACTATTTCCAAGCGCTCCGCCCGCTCCTCGGCCGCCTGGTGTAGCATGGAATTCTGCAGGGCCACGTTGATGTGACCGGAGAGGGAAATCAACTGCTCCACCTGGTCGCCGGAGAAGGCATCAACGCGCGTGCTGGACAGGGCGATATGGTCGGCGCACTTTCCATCTCGTTCGATAGGGACAACCAGTTGGCTCAGGATGCCCGCATTCGCGAAATCCTGCGCGCGGCGATAAGGAACCTTCCGTAGGTCTCCGTAAGTCAACGGGCTGCTCTTCTCGTATAATTCCCTGTACCACTCCAATCGGGAAACATCGTCGCTCTCCACCTGCGGGACTTTCACATCGGACTCGATATGCCAGTAATAAACTTCTTCGGTCTCAAAATTCACGGAACCAATGAACAACCGCTCGCAAGGGATAATTCGACGAATCTCGCGCGAAATCGTAGGAAAAAGATCTTTCTCATGGAGAGATGAACCCAGGTCCCTGGCGATTCGGCCGACGACCTCCAGACGCTCGTTGGCCTCGCGCAGTTCATCGGCCGAAACTTCTAGCTCATACGCATTTTCCTCCGCTTGCCGGAAAAGGTGGAACATGCTGACGAGCAGTCCCGTAAGAAAGAGAACGTAACTAACCTTCTTTAAAAGATGAGCGGCGTCGAACATAAAGTCGAATAGATGGCCGGAGAAGGACATGAATATCACCTGACCCAAGAAACCGACGATGATCGACATCACGAGCCAGTGTTCGAAATGATCGTGCCGCCATTCGCCTTTCTTTATGTAGCAGATAAGGGCCAGGAGGAAGAAAACCGCGGGGACGAACTCCTCGGGCCGGTGAAAAACGAATTCGGGATAGTAAGCGCGGGGAAGCAGCGTGAAGGAAAAGAAGATGAAACTCACCACGGTCAAGACGGCGGCCAACCGATAAACCGCGTTCTCGCCGATCCGGCCCGCCTCTCCGAGGGATTGCTCTCTCCTCCACGACAGATAGCTCAAATTCAAAAATACGGCGAGAAACACGCGGGAGGCGACCCAGCTCCACGGGATGAGCGAAGGAGGGGGCGAAGGGAAATAGTTGTCAAAAACGAGGAGGTGACGATAGCGTGATAGCCGTCAAGAAATGCCGTGCCTAAAAAGGCCGTGCCGATGAAAAGGATCGTGTTGTTTTTTTGGGAATAAAAACGAAGCAGCGCCAGTACCCCCACCGCCGAGGCCAGGAGCGTGGCGATGATTTCCATGATGGTGTGAAGTTCTTTGGTGCCCTGCCACGGCGAATCGCGCAAAAGGGTGTAGCCGACAAGGAGAAGGACGGACACCGAGAGGTAGGCGGCAACCCTTCCGCGGGAGTCTGTATATAGATTCATCCTTTGGCTCCGGGCTTCCTTGAACCGATTGGTTTCAGGATGCGAACGGCATGGCCCGCCGATACGCTTCAAAAAGCGAACGGCAAGGCCCGCCGCGGGCCTTTTTACCGCTTTTCGAGTCCGTCCATAAACCGGAATTTCGTTCATAAACAAGGGACTAAAGAGATTTCCGGCTCTTTTAATAGCGGTTTTCGTCGAGATCGAAATTTTCGCCCCACCCGAAATACTCACCCCCTACGCCCCAGGAAATGGAATGGCCTGCACAAATGCGTCCTGGAATTCCGGGTGCCCGGCCAACTCCACATTCCGTGTCATCACCTTGAGTTCGGCGGCCTGTGCGAGCTTCTCCCGGGACAGTAGCGCCAGGCGCCCTCCGCTTGCGGCCGCGTTGTGGACGATGCGGACCCTATCCTCGGGCAAAGGAGGAATCAGGCCGATACGGGCGGCGCGGCCGGACCGAAGGTGGGCGCCGAACGCCCCCGCGAGGAAAACGGTTTCGAGTTCTCCCCATTCGATGCCCGCCTCGCGCAGCAAAATGTTCGCTCCCGCCATGACAGCCGCCTTGGCGCTTTGAAGCTTCCGCACATCCCACTGGTCGAGGAAGATGTGAGACCCCGAAGCGGATCGCCCCGCCTCCTCCAGAATAAAACGGCGGACGCCGTCTTTTTCGACAATTCGGCGCCGGACGCTCTCCGGAACACCCTCGAGGGACTCCTCCGCCGGCAGGATTCGACCGGAATTGTCGATGACACCCAAATCCAGAAGGCACGCCACCACCTCGATAAGGCCGGTTCCACATATTCCCGCCGGGGGGGAGCTCTCAATCGTACGAAATTCTAGGTGATCCTCAATTACGTCGATCTCCGAGATTGCACCTGGAACCGAGGACATACCGCAACGAATCTCCCCTCCCTCGAAGGCGGGACCGGCCGGCGTCGATGTGCACCAGAGATTTCCATCCTGACAGGCCAGGAGGATTTCAACATTGGTTCCCAGATCCAGGGCCAGAAGAGGCTTTTTCAACTCCTCACGGCCCAGGTCAAGCGCAAGAGCCACTCCCAGAGCGTCGGCCCCGACGAATCCGGCAATCAAGGGGAGAAAGTGCGCCCGCGCGGAAGAAGGAAGACGCACCCCCAGATCGGCGGGAGAGAACCCCATCCCTTCATCTTTTAGGGGAACGTAGGGCGCCACTCCGAATGACTCCACCGGCAGTCCGAAGAAAAAATGGTGCATGACGCTGTTGCCAACGAAAATGAGGCTGATCATATCTCGCCTCCGCACCCGGGCCTGCCGCAAAAGATCGCCTAGGATTCGGTCAACATCCTCCCGGACGGCGGAGGTCAGCTCGTCCAACGCCTCCTTTCCGCCGTGTTCGCGCTGGGAGGCGGCATGAACCCGCGCCATCAAGTCCCACCCCCAGGTCCGCTGGCTGTTGGGGCGAACGGCTTCGGCAAGAAGAGAGCCGTTAATGAGGTGAACGAGATAGCCGCAGATGTTCGTCGTCCCGATGTCGATCACCGCTCCATAGACCCGTTTTGAGGTGTCTCCAGCCTCGACATCCACAACCTCCCCTTCGGTGATCGTGAGTGAAACCACCGAAGCCTCCTGATTCCAGAGGACCGCCTCGTTGAGCCTTAATACGATTTCCCCCTCGAGGCGCGGAAGCTCCTTCAGACGACCGCTTAGGCTCATCTTCCTTAAACCACGCCGGATGGCCAATGCGGCGTCCTCTTCTACTGCGAGGTCTGAGCAAAAAGCGACCCTCTCCGCCCAGGGTTCCAGAAGGAGCGGAATGGATGTGTCAATGGATTTTCTGCCCACCTTGTCAGAAGGATGAGGGGCCAGGGCCGCGAGATCGCCTTCCACTTTCAACTGGCAGGCAAGACGCCACCCAGCTCCAAGCTCTTCGGGACTCAATTGGTTTCGCTCTGCGGCGTTTGGGGGCGTCAGCCAGGAAGGGGGGTGAGGTCCGGGCCGATCCTTATCTCCAAGGGCAAGGGGAATGGCGCGGCATCGCGTGCATTTTCCGAACCCCCCGCATTCGGTGCCGATGGGAAATCCCGCGATACGCGCGGCTTCAAGGAGAGTCAGGCCCCCCTTGAGAGAAATCCGCCGGAGGGAGTAGTCTTCATCCGAAAGTTCCCCCGGAACTGCTGGGGGTTTCCCTGACTCGGGTGCGAGTGGCCGGAGGAGAAGGACCTCACAGGTCGTGGGGGACTCGTTTTCCACCCTTTGGGGATTAGCCTCAGTACCAGCCATGTTCCATCGCGGCTTCAAACATCGCGCAGACGTTTTCGGGCGGCACCTCGTCCTGGATATTGTGGACGAAATTTAGAATGTAACCCCCGCCCGACGCCAAGTCATCAATGCGGCGTCTAACTTCCTCAAAAACTTCCTCCGGCGTTCCAAAAGGAATGACACGACCAGTATCGACCCCGCCCCAGAAGAAAAGATCCCGGCCGAATTCGCGTTTCAGGCGCGCGGTGTCCCCCATGTTCTTGGCAGAGACCTGAACAGGGTTCAGCCCATAAATCCCGATTTCAATTAAATGAGGAAGGAACATGTCAATGCACCCGTCACAGTGAAAAAGAATTTTCGCGCCGGGGTCGGCTTTTTTCATCGATTCGAAATAAATCTTTAGCCGAGGTTTCACAAATTCCTCAAACATTTGCATCGAGACCATGGGGCCGCTTTGTGTGCCCAGATCGTCGCCCATGAGAACAACATCGATAAAACCTCTGGTCTCGGCCATCGTACGTTCGGTAATTTCCAGGCGAATTTCGAGAATCCTGTCCAGCAGGGCGTGAACGAATTTTTTGTTCATTACGAGATCGGAGAAAAAATCTCCGAACCCGCGTATTCTCGCGGCTTCCTGCCAGAAAGTCGCGCGCGGCGAAAATACGACGGAATAATCGGTCTCCTCGTGGAGCTTACGCGCCCGTTCTCGAAGACCTCGGAAGCGCCCGGGGTCCTTCGGGTCGGGCCATTGAAACTGACGGAGCGCCTCGAGCGTTCCGTTCTCGTCTCCCTCGAAGTGCCCTTTCAGCAAAAAATAGGAGTTCGATTCTTCGGGACGCTGCCACTGGATGCCCCATTCGTCCTGGTAAGTGAATGGGTCGATCTCGATATCCGTCCAGTTGTCCGGGGCACCGGGATCGAGAGGGCGAGTGTCGATCCCGAATTTCCGGAGGATTTCCTCGTCGATATGAGCGACCTGTCCCTGCTTTGCCATGATGCGAGTTTCAGAATTTGACCCGAGATGCCGTTTCAGTTTTTCGTAGGCCATTCCCGCGATACTGGTAACCGCAGTAGAGCCGAAATCGAAGGGAACACGGTCGGGTTCCTTGTGTTCCATCGCCATGCGTACACGCTCGCGCGGCGTCAGGCTGGTTTTTTTTGACAACACGAAATTTTTCTCCTGTCTCCAGGACGGCTCTCAGTATTCACCATATTCCAACGCCGCCTCGAACATCGCGCAGACGTTTTCGGGCGGCACCTCGTCTTGGATGTTATGGACGAAATTCAAAACATATCCCCCGCCTTCGCCCATATCGTCTATGCGGCGCTTCACTTCCTCAAAAACCTCGTCTCTAGTTCCGAAGGGAATGACGCGTCCCGTATCGACTCCACCCCAGAAGAAAAGATCCTGGCCGAATTCGCGTTTCAGGCGCTTGGTGTTCCCCATGTTCTTGGCCGAAACCTGCACCGGGTTCAGCCCATCAATCCCGATTTCAATCAGATGAGGAAGGAACATGTCAATACATCCGTCGCAATGATAGAGAATCTTCGCGTCGGGGGCTCCTTTTCTTACCGCGTCGAAGAGAATTTTCTGCCTGGGCTTTATGAACTCTTCGTACATCGGCACGGAGAGCATGGGACCGTTCTGCGTTCCAAGATCGTCGCCGGTGAGGATGACGTCCACATATCCATCGACTTCGACCAGCGACCGCTCGGTCATATCGAGGCGGATCTCGAGAAGTTTGTCGAGGAGTTCGTGGACGAATTTCTTGTTCGTAACCAAATCCGAGTAGAAATCGCCGAACCCGCGAATCCATTCGGCATCCGCCCAGAAGGTCGCGGCGGAAGTGAACACAACCGAATAATCCGTATCCTCGTGGAGCTTCCGAGCACGCTCGGCGAGCCCCCGGTAGCGCCCCGGGTCCTTCGGGTCGGGCCACTGGTAGCGGCGGAGCGCTTCGAGCGTTCCGTTTTCGTCCCCTTCCAAGCCTCCCTTGAGGAGAAAATAGGAGTTCGACTCCTCGGTCCGCTGCCACTGAACGCCCCACTCGTCCTGGTAGGTGAGTTCATCGACCTCGATGTCGCGCCAGTTGTCCGGGGCGCCAATCATGAGGGGGCGCGTATCCACCTGAAACTTTTCGAGAATACGTTCATCGACGAAAGCCACCATGCCCTGTTTCGCCAGAATTTCCGTTTCGGATTCGACACCGAGATGTTTCTTCAATTTCTCGTAGGCCAACCCGGCGATGCTGGTGACCGCCGTGGAGCCGAAATCAAACGGAACGCGGTCGGGCTCCTTGTGATTCATCGCCCGGCGCATCCGCTCCCGCGGCGTAAGTTTTCCATTTGATGGGGTCATGTTCCGTCCTCGCGTTGAATCCCGCCCGCTCAGGGCCGAAGCGCGGCGTGTAGTTCCTTGAACCGCTCCACCGCAAGCGGAGCTTCCTTGGCGTAACCGTTCGCCCCGATATTAGCCGCAAAAATCTCATCCAGCGGAGCGCCGCCCACCATGATTCCAACCTCCTCCCCGAAGGAAGCCTTACGAATAGTTTCGATGATGGCCCCCATCCGATTCATCGTTGTCGTTAGAAGGGCAGACATACCCAAAATACGGGCACCGGAGTTTTCGAGGGCTTCGATAAATTGTTCTGCGCTCGTATTGACGCCCAGGTCAATCACATCGAACCCCGCCCCACGAAGCATCATGCACACGAGATTCTTGCCGATATCGTGCATGTCGCCCTTAACGGTTCCCATCACCACCTTTCCCAGCGGCTCTACTCCCGTGGCCTCCAGCAGCGGCCGGAGAATCTCCATGGCCGCGTTCATTGCCTTGGACGCCGCCATGAGCTCGGGAATGAACACCTCGCCTCGCCCAAACTGATCCCCCAGTTTCTCCATTCCCGGACTCAATCCCTCATTCAGAATGGGGACCGGACCGCGGCCCGCCTCCAAGTCTTCCCGGACAAGGCGAATCACATTTTCCCGGTCCCCTCGAATGATTCCTTCAGTTAATTCCTGGTTACGAGACATCATTCTCTCCCATCGCTTAGCTTTCCTCCGATCCTTGTTCTCCCGACCCCTTCATGGCTTCGATCATGGCCTGAATGTGCACGGGCGTGGTGCCGCAACATCCGCCAATGTAGCGGATACCGAGGTCTGAACAACGCCTGGCGTGATCGGCCATCCGCTCCGGACCGGCCTCGTAGACAACTTGATTCCCTTCCATTTTGGGAACCCCCGCATTCGCCTGGATGATCAAGGGAAACCCGCTGGGGGCCCGGAACATTTTTCCCGCGATTTCCTCCATTTCATTCGGTCCGTTCCCGCAATTCGAACCGAACGCCTGAACCCCGAAACCGGCGACCGCCCTGACGGCCTCTTCCGGGGAGGTTCCCATCATTGTTCGTCCGTGCGTGTCGAAGGTCATTGTACAGAAAACGGGAAGATCGCATACAGCCCTGGCGCCCTTGATCGCCGCGCGGACCTCCTCCAGATCGCTCATCGTTTCGATCAGAATGACATCCACGCCGCCTTCGGCAAGCGCGGCACACTGCTCGGCAAAATCATCTTTCGCCTCATCGAAGTGAAGGTCGCCTAAAGGCTGCAAGAGGGAACCTGTGGGTCCCACCGAACCGGCGATGATCACCTCTCGTTCCTGGGCATCCGCTGCCTGTCGGGCGGCAGCGGCACCCGCCTTGTTCCACTCGAAAACCTTATCGCCGGCATCATGAAGTGCGAGACGGAGGCTGTTGCCCCCGAACGTGTTAGTCGTGATAACGTCGGAGCCTGCCCGAAGATAGGCCTCATGCACGGATCGGACCGCGTCCGGATTCTCTCCGTTGAGGCGCTCCGGTGCATCACCGGGTTCCAGTCCGGTAGCCTGGAGCATGGTTCCCATGGCGCCATCTCCCACAAGAACACCCTCTCCATCCAGCCATTTCTCATATAATAAATTCGCCATATCGTCCTAAAGTGAGCAATATATTTTGGCCGCAAGCATGATAGAAAACCATTCATCGAAAATGGCCCATGCGGGGATATCACCCGCTCCGTGGATGGCCGAAATCTAATCGTCGATCATGGCCACCGCACGCACGGGAGTACCCGAAATTCCCCGATACTTGATGGGGAGCACCGAGAGCTTGAAGCCGTGAGGCTGGGGAATTTGATCAAGATTCACCAGGTTCTCCATGTGGCAATAGTCTTTCTCCAGCATGACCCGGTGGGCTTCATAGTAACGGCGCGTTTCGTGCATTTTCCAGATGGGAATGTCCCATCCGCTCGCGTCGATGCCCATCACCCGCACTCCGTTGTCGATCAAGTAATGGGACGCCTCGGCGCTCATGCCCGGTTGTTGGTCCAGAAAGTCCTCGCTTGTCTCCCAGTCTTTGCTGGCGCCGGTGTGGATGAGAACAATATCGAGGGGCTTCAGGGTGTAGCTGATTTTCTTCAAGGCTTCTTCTATGTCCGCCGCCGTGATCGCATAGCCGCTCTCTTTGTCCGTGAAGTCGAGAACGACACCGTCCGAGAAGCACCACTCCAGCGGAATCCGCTCCGTGGTAAACCCGTCGGGATTCGTATGGAAAGGCGCATCGATATGCGTTCCCGCATGGTCGCTCATGAAAATGACAAAATGGTTCGGTACGATGTCCGCGCCGTATTTATCCGTCCCCAGGCGCTTGGCCACAGTCTGCCAGTCTTCGTCCAGAGCCAGGTTCGGTCCGGGCAGGCCAGGATAGATGGGCATCCCTCGGTAGAGTTCCATGCTTAAATCTATTATCCGCATACCTTTCTCCTTTCATAACGGCATATAAGCCCCGATCAAAACCGGGGTGGATTTTTCATGGCTCGGATGCGGGCAAAGCCGCCTTAGGGGGGCTCTTCGGCCCGGTACATCTTGCAGAGGATCCCGCGCAACTGAGGCCCTCCATAGAGAGGGTCGAAACCCTGCCCCGGGTCGTTGCGCGTGATGACATTCTGGTTCGAGATCCGGAAACCGTAATCGGGTCCCTCACGCTCGGGATACCACCAGCAGGTCTGGCTACACACAACGCGAGGATGAAGACCTCCGGAAACCCTGGCGCGCTGACGGATCTTCCCCTGTTTCGTCTCTATCCATACCCAATCGCCATCCGCGACATCGAGCTCACCCGCGGTATCCGGGTGGAGTTCGACGAGAGGGTCGGGGTTTCGCTTCCGAAGCTCGGGTATTTGATGGTGCTCGGAGTGAAAGAATTCCGGGGTTCTCCGGCTCGTCAATATCAGCGGATACTCCCGCGCCAACTCTTCGTTCAGGGGAGTCTCCTCAGGGGGCTCCACGTAAAACGGAAAGGGATCGTGGCCCGAGAGACGAAAAGTGCTCTGGAAGACCTCTACCCGCCCAGTGGGAGTCGGGAATCCGCCTCCATTCCGGAAGTAGTCGGTTTCATATTTCCGGTAGTGCTGGGGGAAGAGCACGTTCCCCTTTTCCTTGAATTCTTCCCAGGTGAGACCCGCCCCTTTTATCCGCCAGTCGAGATACTCTCCGGTGGTTTTCCAAGGGAAAGCCTCGTCGAGCCCAAGCCTATTGGCTAGTTCCAGAAGAATGTCCTCATCGTCCCGGCACTCACCGGGCGGCTCTGTCACCTTTTTTCGCGCAAACATGCCGAACCGGTAGTAGGGACCGTTAATCTGTTCTCGCTCGAGCCACGTGGTCGTGGGAAGAATCAGATCGGACAGGGCCGCTGTCGGTGTCATAAAAAGATCAACGCACAGCGAGAAAGGAATCTTGTGCATCACCTTTTCAGCCGTATCGGAGTTTTCCGCCGAGAGGAGAAAGTTGTGGCCGATGATGAAGAGGACTTGGGGGATGAGCTCGCCCGAGACGATAGCACGGTTGACGAGCGAACCGTGTGTCATGCCGAGGATGGGAAACTGACCGGCTCCGTAGCGGTCCTGCATCTTTTTGGAACCTTCGGGCAGCGGCATGGGCCTGTCGTGCTCGGGCGAGAAAGGATCGACCCACGGGCCCTGCTCCCAAATTGCCATACCGCCGGGCACGTCGAGGTTTCCTGTCAGGGCCATCAGGAGAATCGCGGACTGCATCGCTTGGGAATTGTTCACTCCCTGGTGATCCAGGGCATCGCCCCATTGAATGACGGCGGGTTTCGTCGTGCCAAAGAGAAGCGCGGCCTCTCGGATCTTCTCTGCGGGAATCCAAGTGATTTCACTGACTCTTTCAGGCGTGTATTGACAAACCCTCTCCTTGAAAAATTCCCAGGCGGGACGGACGGATACATCGTCAACTACATACCGGCCCGTGAGTGCGGGCCGCGTGCATTCATCGGGGCGAACTGCTTTTTCTTTTTCCGCGTCCCATACCCGGAAGCCGTCCTCGCTATCGTCCCCGTCCTGGACGAACAGATTCTCCGAATCCTCCCGGACGAGGTATGGGGCGTTTGTCCAACGGGCGGCGAAGTCGAGGGCGAAAAGTCTTGCCTCGAGGAGAACATGGAGAAAACCGAGAGCTAGCGCACCGTCGGTGGCGGGCCGAATCCGGAGCCAGTGATCGGCTCGCTTTGCCCAGTGGGTCTCAACCGGGTCGATGACGATGAGCCGGGCGCCCGCCTTGAGAGCGGGGGTGAGTCGGCCTCCGATCATGCCGTCGGCATTGTTGAAGGGGTCGTTTCCCCAGATGAGGATGCAGCTGGGAAGCCGGCCGCCGAAACCATAAAAGTCGGCGACGGGAATCTTGGTGCCGAGGGTATGCTTGCAGACCGAGATCCGGGGAAAGTAGCAAAGAGGAGAGCGTCCGACGTTGAGGACGGCGCCCAATGCGTTGAAAAAACGATTGCCGAAATTGTTCCACTCGCGGCCCGTGCCGCATGCTTTTGCAATGTATTCCGGGCCATGTGTTTCGATGGTCTCCCTGCACTTAGCCTCGACCAGATCGAGCGCCTCTTTCCACGAGATACGCTTCCACTTCCCCGAACCGCGGGGGCCATCCCGGAGAAGAGGATAAAGGAGTCGATCGGGGTGTCCGGAATACGAAATCGATGCGCGCCCCTTCGGACAGATGTAGCCCAAGTTAGTGATGCAATCGGGGTCGCCCTTGATTTTCTTGGCAACTCCACCCTCGACTGTGACAAGAACACCGCATGACCCATGGCACATACGGCACATGGTTCGGATGGTTTGAGTGGAGGAAGCCGACGGAGAGGACTCTGCACGCATCATACGGAATCCTTATCATTGCCTTAGATGCTCGAAATGGGTCTGTCCGCGAACTGGGAAATTAGCCAGTCCAAACAATAGACTACTACGTCCTATTTACAAGCCTGTCCTGTGCATGGAGAATCGGAAATTCTAGCTGATAATCATACTTTTCCTCGCCTTGCGTCGAAAGGCAATTCTTCCAAACTTCTCCCGCCATGCCGATTCTTTTCCTGAACCAGACTCTATTCTTGAACAAACGCGATCCGGAAGAGAAACCGGGAGAGTTTCAGGATTACTACAACGTCCATCGGGTTCATAAAGCCCTGAATCTAAAAACCCCCGAGGAAGCCGCCGGGAAAAAGATGAGAGAGCTCCGCGCTATTTACGGATGGTGCCGAAGCTGAAACCCGTGATGAGGTGTTTCTGGATCAGGACGCCGAGGATGACAACTGGGATGGTGATCACTGTGCCAATCGCCGCCTGGGGGCCGTATAGCCTTCCCTCGACCGCGCTCTGGAATTTATTGAGCAGGACGGGAAGAGTGGACACATTCGGCTGAGTCAGCGTCAGAGCGAGCAAAAACTCGCTCCAGTTCAGGATGAAGATGAAAAGGAAAGTCACCACCATCCCCGGAGCGACCAGGGGGATAACCACGCGGCGGAGGGTATAGAGCCGGCTCGCCCCCATGATCCGTGCGGCATGCTCGAGGGTGTAGGGCACTTCATCGATGAAACTCAGCATCATCCAGATGACGAAAGGAAGCGTTGTCGCGGTGTAGAGGAGCCCTAAGCCAATATAAGTGTCTATCAGAGTAAACCGGAAGCCGAAAACCGCCTCGGTCGCGAACGGTATCAGTATGGCATAGTACATCACGATGGGAATCGCGATGACGATGGGCGGGACCATCCGGATGGTCAGGATCATGTAGCGGAAATACTTCCCCCCGACACTGAACCGGGAAATCGAGTAGGCCAGAAACGTCCCCAGCAGGAGCGCGGCCAGGGAACTGAGGGAGGCGATGAACATCGAGTCGCCCACCGCGCCCCAGATGTTGTAGGCCTGCTCGGTGGCCTCACGGCTGAGCTTCTCGCCAAGCGCGCTGAATGTGAAAATCTGCTGGTAGTTATACAGAGTGGGCTCGTAGCCCCCGCCGACAAAGGAGGGAAACCAGTTCGGCGGCCAGGCGACCCAGTCGCCCGAGTCCTTGAAGGAGGTCGAGATCATCCAGAAGATCGGAAACACGACGATGGAGGCCCAGCCCAGCAGCACGGCGTGCCGAAACCAGGAGAAAAGGTTGTGGCGTTTGGCAAAGGAAGCATCCGGTCGGTTCCCACCCGCTGGGTTTTTCATGAGCCCTGCTCCTCTTCGACGATGGACCGTTCCCGGACGAGCAGATGAATTCCGTAGAAGATGAGCCCCGCGAACATGAAGAGCAGCAGGACCGATGCCGCCGCGCCGAAACTGTACTTATTGAACTGCCACACCTGGCGCCAAAGGAAGAACGCGATGGTTTCGGTCGAAGTACCGGGGCCGCCGAAGGTGAGCAACACAGAAAGATCGAAAAGTTTGAGCGCCTCCATCGACCGGATGACGACGGCGATGACGATCGCGGGTTTGAGTAGCGGCAGATGGATCCGCCAGAAAATTTGCCACCGGGTCGCGCCCAGGATTCGGGCGGCGTTGGTGAGCTGCTGGGGTAGCGCGGTGAAGCCGGAGAGAAAAATCAGGAACGTCAACGAAGTCCACTGCCAAACATCGGCGAGAATAATCGCCCACTGCGCGGCGATGGGGTGGGAGAGCCAGCGGATACGGGGATTGACCCCGAGAGCTTCCGTGATCGGAGACAAAACCTGGTTGAGCGGGCCCGAGTCGATGTAGATCATCGAAAAGTTGTAGCCCGCGACAACAGGAACCACCATCATCGGAATCAGGAAAATGGTGATGTATAACCTCCGGCCATTGAACTGCTTATAGACCAGCATGGCGAGCAGAAACCCGAGAATGAGCTCGATGAGGACCGCCGTTCCCGCGAAGTAAAACGTCCGCCCCACCGCCCACCAAAAATCCTCGTCGCCGAGGACGCGGACATAATTTAATAAGCCGTGAAAATAGGCCCTCTCGAACGGCCGGCTGGCGCGCCATTTGAGGAGGCTGATATAAATCGTCAGAATGAAAGGAATGGCGAGAAGGAGGAGGAAAACTCCCTCCACCATTATAAACGGAATGAGGCGGAACACCCGCTCCTGCCCCAGCCAGGTGGCCAAACGCCCCCTTCCGGAGGGCTGCCCTCGAGGTTTCTTTACAGCCGCTTGAGCCATCGAATTCGTCTTTATCCCGGTGCCGGCCGCTGCCGGCCCCCGCTCAACCGCCGAAGGAGCGGGGACCGACGCGATCCAGTATGATTCCTTGATCTCCTAGAACTTGTCGATATAAGCGCCGCTGTTCACGCTCTTGCGCCAGGCTTTGATCTGGTCTTTGCGGCCAATATCGTCGGTGACCTTGTTCCAGCCCTTCTCGATGTTCTTCGCGGCCGCCTCGGCCGAGATGTTGCCCTGCATGACCTGGGCGAGGTTCTTGTCGAGTACGTTGAAGTACTCGTAGTTGCCCTCGATCATCAGAAGCGAGATCGCGTTTTTCGCGTTTTTCATCGTCATCTTGACAAACGGCTCAGTGTGCTTGGCGAGGACGGCCTTGTTCGTCAGGTTCGACTTCCGCATCGGATCCCAGAAGCCCTTGGGATCGGCGATGGCCTCGTCACCCTTCGTCGGCCCTGTGAGCCACTGGATGTAGTAGTAGGCGAGTTCGGGGTGCTTGCTGTGGCGGTTCACCATGTAGCCGGTGCCGGCCGCCTGGGGTGCCCGGCGGACCATTTTGCCGCCCACCTTCACGGCCGGAACCGGACAGGCCAGCTGCTTGCCACTGATCTTGCTCTTGGGGCTCCGGTTGGCATAGCCCATGGCCGAGGGGAACGACATGAACGAGAAGGCCTGGCCGCTACCCCAGTGAGGATAAAGCTGCGGGGTTCCCCAGCCCTGAACATCGGGGGGCATGTACTTCACGATCGAGGAGAACTCCTTGATGGCCCGGATGCCGTTCGGGGTGTTGACTTGGGGTTTCATGTTCTTGTCGAAGAGCAGGGCCCCCATATAGGCCGGGAAGTGGCGGTAGGAGAAGTTGATGCTCCGATACGCCTGGGCGCCATAGAGGGGCTCGTTGAACTTTTTGCCCCAGCGGGTCTGGCCTTTCTTCGTGTGGAAGAACTCGCCATCTGCTCCCACTCGGCCATCGTCTCCGGACAACCCGGCTCCTTACCAAACTTCGCCTTATATTCCGAGGCGCCCAGTTTCATGATGTCCGTGCGCAGAAACAGGGCGATGTGGTCGCCGTCGAGTATGAACCAGTAGTGTACTCCGTTGTAGGTCTGCTGGGCGAGAAGTCCGGGGTCGATGCCCGAGAAATCGGGCTTGCCCTTTTTCGCGAATCCATCGAGCGGCTGTAGCACGCCCGCCCCCGCGGCGTCCGGTATGACATAGGGGAAGTGGTTGATGATGTCGTACTGCCCCGTCTTGGCCACGGCCTCCGCCATGATCTTCGCCGGAATGTCAGTGTAGCCGTACTGGATGGACTTGATCTTGACTCCGGTGAGTTTTTCCCACTGCTTATTGAATTTGGGCTGGGCATTTTTGAAGAGCGAGATCAAAAGCATGGTCTGAGTAGGATTTTTCATGTTGTGCTTTTTGATATACGCCTTGGCCCCGTTGATGGCCCTCTCCTCGACCGTCGCGCCGGGCAACACCTGGGCGACAGCGCCCGACGCCACCAGCCCCGCGAGACCCATAAACAACAACGTCCCTACGAGAATCCGTTTCATTGAAGGTCCTCCCCTAAACGCGGCGTTGCAGAGTGCAAAACTCCTGAACAGCCGCCTATGAAAGGGCTCACACGCACAAGCCCCGAAACGTGATTACGACAGGGTTCGAAAAAAAACAGAAACAATTGTTTCCTTTTTTCTCTCCCCCACGGAAATCTTCACCGTTCAATATTACAGCCCGCAAGTCATGCCAGGCGGGTGCCGCTTTCGAGATCAAAAAAATGAACGCCCAACGGATCGAAGCAAAAGTGAATCGAGTCGCCCGGCTGAAACTCGCGCTCCGCACTGACCTTGGCTACGAGGAGTTCCTCGCTTCCGCAAGAGAAGAAAACCAGGGTTTCATCTCCCAGAGGCTCAATCAGCTTGACGCTCCCTTCCGGGCCGTCATCCCCGATGATGACATTCTCGGAACGCACGCCGAGATTGACCCTTTTTCCGCCTCCAATGGAAAGCGCGGAAGGCAAGGAAAGGTTCATTTCAAAGTACTCTGTTGAAAAGAGTGCAGAGCCGTCTTCATGTGCCTGTCCGGAAACGATATTCATCGTCGGCTGGCCGAAAAAAGTGGCTACAAATTGGTTGATAGGGTTCCGATATATTTCCAGGGGGGTACCAATCTGCTGAACATGCCCGCTTTCCATCACCATGATGCGGTCGGCCATCGTCATGGCCTCGGCCTGATCGTGGGTGACATAGAGGAAGGTGGATTTCAACTCCTCGTGGAGGCGTTTGAGCTCAGTCCGCATTTCAACCCGGAGCTTCGCGTCAAGGCTCGAAAGCGGCTCGTCCATGAGCAACACTTCTGGTTTGGTTACAATCGTTCGGGCCAGGGCAATCCGCTGAGCCTCCCCCCCCGAGCACTGGGCGGGCTTCTTCGAGAGAAGGCTCTTGATTTTCATCGTGTCGGCGACTCGGGACACACGCTCATTCACGTCAGGACCTGGAACATTTTCCACGCGCAGTCCGAAGGCGATATTCTCGAAAACCGTCATGTGAGGAAAAAGAGCGAGGTCCTGAAACACCATGCCGAGGCCGCGGTCGCCGGGATCGAGATTGTTCACGACACGCTCGCCGATCTTCAGCGTGCCGCTCGTGGGCACCTCGAAACCGGAAATCATATTGAGCGTAGTGGTCTTTCCGCACCCGGAAGGGCCGACTACCACCATGAACTCCCCGTCCTCTACGCCGAGATTCACTCCCGCGACGGCGGTGAAATCGGGACCGAACTTTTTGACCAGGTTTTCAAGCGTAATGGAAGCCACCCTGCTCTCCCCTCTAACACCATGGGTGAGAAAACCGCTATTCAATATTTACTGATTTATAACTCTATTATTGGGCAACACTTCTTCTTTGTCCATACCCGATCGTTGATGTCTTCCCGTATTTCATTTTCCGGACAGAGAATCTCCCGCCTCGGCAATCTTTCTGAGGTGAAATTGACATTAAACCTCTTTAAATTGAAATGGCCCTCCATACTTCTTCAGTATGCTCTGGTAATCTCCCTCGTAGATGCGGTCGTATTCGGGGATCCAGGCGTCCAAGTCCCCCTCGCGCCAGTATTCGTAGTCATAGGAGTAGGGGCTGGGCTCTGTAAGTTCTTTGTAAAGGGCCGGGTAGCGCTCCCATATCTGGCCGGGGCGGCAGCCAAGAGGCCGCCAATCGGGATCATCCGGTTTCGACAGGTTCTCCTCGTCGAAATTCCGTGAGCGCAAATATCTGAGCCGCTCCATGTCGAGATCGCAGACAAGCACGCCGGGCTCTGATAAATCGGCTTCCATGCGTTCGGGTCCGGCGACGACCGCTCCGGCCGACATCTGGGTTTTATAGTTGAAATTTCCTACATACAGGTTCTGGGTAGAGAGCACATAAAACAGGTTTTCCGCCGCTCTCGCCCGGGCGATGCAGTGCCAGGTGTCGCTGAAGGCGAAGCCCGTCTGACTATGCCGGCCATGAATGGGCGAGACGATGATCTCCGCTCCCTGCAGCATGAGCAGGCGGGGCAACTCGGGCACCCATAACTCGCTGCATATTTGAAGGCCGATGGGTCCCAGTTCGGTTTCGACGGTGCATGGCCCCTTGCCGGGCAACAGGTGGCCCTTGCCGCCGTAAAGGTAGGCGTTGAGGGGCGGGGTGTCGGGCTGCTGGCGAAGATAGCAGGCGATCTCCTTTCCCTCGGGACTGAACATGCGAAGATTGAGCAGGTACGCGCCGGGCATCTCGCTTTCGGTGACATCGCCCGCGATGATGTACATCGCATGGTCTTTCGCCTTTTTCTTGAGCTCCTCGACGGGATTGAATGGAAATTTCGGGTTATCCAGCGGCCCGGTCATGGGGCCGGGATAGCCCTCGGGATAGAGGAGGAGCTGGACGCCTTTGGAGGCGGCCTCATCCGCATAAATGAGGGCACTTTCGGCGTTTCGCCACTCTTCTTCGCCGAAATAAGACTCGGGCAACACGAGACCGACACGCACGCTTGATGGCTTCTCCATCACTCCATCCTCCTCTAAGAAAAAAATGCTTACTTTGATCTAGTTTTCCTTGAACTGAAATGGAGCACCATATTTTTTGAGGATACGCTCGTAGTCTCCCTCGTAGATGCGGTCGTATTCGGGGATCCAGGCGTCCAGGTCCCCTTCGCGCCAGTATTCGTAGTCATAGGAGTAGCGGCTGGGCCCTGTAAGTTCTTTGTAAAGGGCCGGGTAGCGCTCCCATATCTGGCCCGGGCGGCAGCCAAGAGGCCGCCAATTGAGATCGTCCGGTTTCGACAGGTTTTCCTCGTCAAAATTCCGCGAGCGCAGATACCTGAGACGCTCCATGTCGAGATCACTGACAAGGACACCGGGCTCCAGCAAATCGCCCTCCATGCGTTCTGGGCCGGCGGCCATCGCTCCCGCCGCGATGGATTTTTCGTAATCGAAACCATCAACCTTGTATAGATTCTGCGTGACGAGAACATAGAAGAGATTTTCCGCCGCCCTCGCCCGGGCGATGCAGCGCCAGGTTTCCCTGAGCGCAAGTCCTGTGTGGCTGTGCATCCCGTGGACGGGCGAAACGATTATCTCCGCCCCGCGGAGCATGAGCAGGCGGGGCAACTCGGGCACCCATAGCTCGCTGCATATCTGAAGCCCTATTTTCCCCAGCTCCGTCTCGACAACGCAGGGGCTCTGCCCTGGCAACAGGTGGCCCTTGCCGCCGTAAAGGTAGGCGTTGAGGGGCGGGGTGTCGGGCTGCTGGCGAAGATAGCAGGCGATCTCCTTTCCCTCGGGACTGAACATGCGAAGATTGAGCAGGTACGCACCGGGCATCTCGCTTTCGGTGACATCGCCCGCGATGATGTACATCGCATGGTCTTTCGCCTTTTTCTTGAGTTCCTCGACGGGGTTGAATGGAAATTTCGGGTTATCCAGCGGCCCGGTCATGGGGCCGGGATAGCCCTCGGGATAGAGGAGGAGTTGGACGCCCTTGGAGGCGGCTTCGTCCGCATAAATGAGGGCATTTTCGGCGTTTCGCCACTCCTCTTCGCCAAAATGAGCCTCCGGCAAAACAATACCAACACGCACAGCAGAAGGTGTGGACATTTGTTATCCCCCCAGAACAGAATAAAGATCACAATAAAGGAAAATAAAAAATCGCCTCTTCGGCAATGAGGCCTAGTTCTTCATTTCGGATGAGATAAATCCTCAACTCAGGATAATAAAGAATTGCGATTTATGAATCACGCCTCAGCGAAGAATGCTCGCCATTAATTTGCTCTTTAGGGGCGTTTTCCCCACCGTCGAAATCCCCAGAGATGGAAGCGGAATCCTCGGAAAGAGGCGATTCCCCATATTCGAACAAGGGCTGAGCCGGCCTTCGATTTAGGTTTAGTGAAAGAATGTCAAAGCGGTTGTATTGGCCCACAATGTCATGACGCAGTTTATGCCCGACGATAGACTCGATGTCGCAGTCGGCATATACAATCCCCTCTTCTCCCGGCGGAATGGTCTCGCTGCATAAAGCGCCCCCGGGAGCGAAGATGCCCGAAAATGCCATCTGGCTGCCTTCCATGATACGGCGTTTTTCTTTCGTGTCCGCCACTTTTTCAATCACTCTTTCGTCGATAACACCGGACGCCACGACAGTGAACACTTTTCCCTCGAAAGAGTGGTTCGCTCCGCGAAGCTCGATATCTTTGCTCAAGTCGTATCCGCCGGTATCGCCAACGGGAAGCGCGAGATAATTCTGCACATGGATCTGCTCTCCTTGGGCAAGAAGGGCAAACCGCGCCAGAGGATTGGCGTTTTCTCCGCAGATGAGGGTGCCGAGCTTTCCAATCGGTGTATCCAGAACCCGAAGCGATGTCCCGTCGCCAAAACCCCAGGTGAGTTTCTCGGCGTAGGTGGGCATGATTTTTCTGTGTTTGAGGAGAATCGTCCCGTCGGGTCCGATGATCAGATTTGTGTTGTAGAGAGTTCCCAGCGTGTTCTCCGGCCGCTCGTTGATTCCGATGACAAGGTAGGCGCTTGCGTCCCGTGCGGCCTCACATAGGCGTTCGGTCGTCGGGCCGGGAACCACGACGGCGTTCTTAAGGAACTCTGTGAAATAATGAGTTGTTTTGAAAACATTCCCAAGGCGATTCCAGTAAGGGTAGGCTGGAATAAAAACCTCAGGAAAGGCGATGAGATTCGCTCCATTTCGGGCAGCTTCATGGAACAACGACAGTGCTTTGTCGAGCGTCGCTTCTCGATCGAGAAAAACAGGAGCGGCCTGGACGGCGGCTGCCCGAAATTTTGGAAATGTATCGCTCATGATTTCACTACCAAACCCTGCGGGATGGTCTTCACTCATCGCAAATGGAGCCCTATACATAAAAGGCTAATGTGTCCGATTTGCATTGGCAAATTAGCTTTCCTCCCTAAAGTATAGATTCACCGGGAAAACTCTCGCCTTTGGTCACTCGTCTTTTCCAAAGCTTGGATAACGAAACATGGAAATGACCTCCCCCCAATAGCTGTACCCCGGAATTATGCGGCAACGCCCCCAATTTAGCAAAATCCGACCTTATTTTCCTTCCTCGGCGGTGCTTCTCACGGAGATGGCCATCAAGTGCGCTGAAAGATCCCTCTGAGGCGGCTCCTATAGTCAAAATCACGGTGCACA
>PVBE012909980.1_pt1 | contig 34323 bp, 35 predicted proteins | sample 1631181 | NCBI WGS metagenome assembly PVBE01 (sample SAMN08397723, study PRJNA350692) | Marine metagenome, whole genome shotgun sequencing project. | isolation source: water | place: Pacific Ocean | collected 2012-04
CCAGGATGCATCTCCTATTGAAAAAGCCAAGCGGTGGTTTTTTTGCATTTCTTTTACATTGAGATCTTCTGAGACAATTACTTGGTTTTCGTTAACTATCTTTGAAGAAAGTTTATGTAAAAAATCATAACGTTTATCACGAATTTTTTGATGCAAATGAGCTAATTTTGATCTTGTTTTTTTTCGATTGTTTGATCCCTTTGTTTTTCGACATAAAGATTGTTGGATCCTTTTGACTCGTTTTTGATGAATTTTTGAAAAACGAGGGTTTATATTTCCTTTTCCTTGTTGATTGGTCATATATGTTGTTAAACCCAGATCAATTGCGATCTCTTTTTTTACAAAAGGATGAGGTTGAATATTTTCCTTCACATGGATTGAAATGAAATATTTACCTGAAGTGTCTTTAGAAACAACTAAAGAAGTAGGTTCACCTTTGAAGGATCTTGACCATCTAATATCTAAAGCATTTTTCATTTTAGCCAAAGTGATTTTGCCATTTTTCCAAGTAAAAGCATTTTTCATGTAGTGAGAAGATTGTTTCCAATACTTGGATTTAAACTGTGGATATTGGGTACGTTTTTTGAAAAAGTTCTCATATGCTCTATCTAAGTGCCTGAGCACTTGCTGTAAACAAACAGATGAAATCTCTTTGAGCCACAGAAATTCTTCTTTTAATTTTTTTAATAATGATGAACAGTTTCCGTAATTGAGACTCTCTTTTTTTTCTTTCCAAAGAGAGCTTTTTGTATGAAGAAAATGGTTATAGACAAAACGACAGGAACCAAAAGTTTTAGCAAGAAAGCTTTTTTGCTCCTCATCTGGGTAAAATCGGTATTTATAGGCTTTTTCGATCATATCACTTGCTAAAATACTTTAATGAACAAGCGATTGTATACCTCTTTTGGTTTTTTATCCATAATTTAGCGGCCTTTTATCTCTCCCCTGAAGGAGAGAGTTTTAAGGCCGTCAAAAGATAAAAAATTACAAAAAATATGGGAAAATTTTTGCTATAGCCTATGCATTCAAGTCGTTTTTAGCAGCCTTCAAAACCTAGATAGCATATGCCTTACAGAAGAAGATCTTTCCCGTTTAGTTCGTGGTCAGGGCATAACGAATAAAAATCAATTTTCAGAAGACTTGGGTAATACACTCGCTACCTGTAAAGATCGTTTTTTTGAAGAAGAGAAGCCAAACTTTGGCCATTAAAATAGGTCCCTACTTGCAATCCTTGATTTGAAAAGATTTATCACGATCAAAACAACTTCAAAATTTAAGGGTAAAATTCACCACGCAAGACTAAAAAAAACTTTTATATTAAATTGCATAGAACCCTTTAGCTAACCCATCTGTATAATTATATTTTTAAATCTGATGGGTAAAAATTTTTAAATTTTTGAGATTGTTTGATATAAAACAATCATCTCTCTTTTATTTTGATCGATCTATCAACTACCTATTGTATTCTATTTGGCTGTTGCATATCTTATATCCGAGAAAGATATGACAATAGCTTCAAAATTAACCCTACAATCTGGCAAAGAATTTATTGGCTATTCCCCTTCTTGGCAAAAAGAAAACTTTGAGGGAGAAGTAGTCTTTACAACAGGCATGACGGGTTATGTAGAGTCCTTAACGGACCCCTCTTACACTGGACAATTTTTAGTTTTTACTTACCCCCTTATAGGAAATTATGGAGTCCCTGAAGCTAAATATTGGGAATCTGAAAAAATAAGAGTAAAAGGCGTCGTTCTTTCCACACCAAGTCAAAATTTTTCTCACCATAAAGCGCAAATTAGTTTTTTGAATTGGCTGGAAAAGCAAAAAATCCCTTTGATTTACGGCTTAGATACAAGATCTCTTACAAAAACTCTTCGATGTTCAGGTTCTACTCTTGGTGTTTTGCAGTGCTCCAAAACTGCTGCTCCTAAATGGAAAGATCCCAATCAAACCCATCTTGTAAAAAAAGCAAGTATTGAAAAAATAGAAACTTACGGCAATGGGGAAAAAGAAATTAATTGTCGTGGACTGCGGGATGAAACAAAATATTCTTCGCTCTCTTTTACGCTTTGATTTTACAATTTTGCGTGTTCCTTATGATTACGACTATGCATCTGATGATTTTGACGCACTTTTTCTCTCAAATGGTCCGGGAAACCCCAAAGTAGCTCGTGAAACCATTACAATTTTACAAAAAGCTTTAAAAAGAAAAAAACCCACTTTTGGCATCTGTTTAGGCTCTCAGCTTTTGTCACATGCTATCGGTGGCACAACCTACAAGCTCAAATTTGGGCATCGAGGACATAATGTCCCTTGTTATGATTTTGATTTAAAAAAATGTATTCTCACTTCTCAAAATCATGGCTGGGCAGTAGAAAAAGACTCCCTTCCCAAAGATTGGCGAGTCCTTTTTAACAATTTGAACGACGGATCCATTGAAGGGATTGCTCATAAAAAAGATCCTTTTTTTGCGGTGCAATTTCATCCTGAAAGTAGCCCGGGTCCTAATGATTCTTATTATTTATTCGAACGTTTTTACGAAATGGTGCGATGAAAAAATTCAAAGGGAAAAAAGTTTTAATTTTAGGGTCAGGAGGGATCAAAATTGGCCAAGCAGGCGAATTTGATTATTCAGGTTCACAGGCGATTAAAGCCCCTAAAAGAAGAAGGGATCAAGACGATTTTGGTCAATCCAAACATTGCAACCATTCAAACTGACTCCAATATGGCTGACACTGTTTATCTTGAGCCATTAAATGTTGCTTCTTTGAAAAAAATCCTTCAAAAAGAAAAACCCGCTGGAATCCTCCTTTCTTTTGGAGGCCAAACAGCTCTTAACTTAGGGCTTAAGCTACATGATGAGGGTATTTTAGAAAAAGAAGGGGTTGAAGTATTAGGCACCCATATTGAAACAATACGTCTTTCGGAGGATCGAGAACTTTTTAAAAAGCGACTCTCAGAGATCGGTATCAAATCCCCCCAAAGCTACACTGCATTTTCTGTACAAGAAGCAAAAGAATTTGCACAGAAAATCGGCTACCCCATTATGATTCGCTCAGGATTTTCTTTAGGCGGACTTGGTTCAGGAAAAATCAATTCTGAAGAAGAGCTTTATACTCGTGCAGGAGAAGCTCTTTCTAAAGCTCCTCACATTTTAATCGAGGAATACCTCTTTGGCTTTAAAGAAATTGAGTATGAAGTAATTCGAGACTCAAATGATCAAGCTTTGACCATCTGTAATATGGAAAATTTTGATCCTATGGGAATCCATACAGGCGAAAGTATCGTTATAGCGCCTTCTCAAACGCTCAATAATTATGAATATCATATGTTGCGAGACATCTCGATCAAAATCGCAAAATCATTCGGCATTCAAGGAGAGTGCAATGTTCAATTTGCACTTGATCCCAAGACTTCTGACTACCGAGTCATCGAAATGAATGCTAGGCTTTCTAGATCAAGCGCCTTAGCTTCTAAAGCCACAGGATACCCACTCGCATTCGTCGCTGCAAAACTGGCTCTTGGCTATCATTTGCATGAAATTCCAAACATGATCACGAAAAAAACGACCTGCTTTTTTGAGCCTGCTCTTGATTATGTAGCTCTCAAAATCCCTAGATGGGATATTCAAAAACTGAAAAGCGCAGAGAGAAAAATTGGCACTGAAATGAAAAGTGTCGGCGAAGTAATGGCAATCGGTAAATCTTTTCCTGAAGCTTTACAAAAAGCAATCCGTATGCTGAATATTGGTTCTTCTGGAATCGATGATACACCCTCTTCTTTTGAAGATGCGCAAAAAGACATTGCAAACCCCACTGACCTCAGACTTTTTGCCCTTTATTCTTTTTTCCAAAAAGGAGGTAGTGTAGAGCAAGCATCTTCCCTTACTCAAATCGATCCTTGGTTTTTAGAGCACATCCATCTTTTAGCTTCTTTTGAAAAGGAACTAAAAACAAAACCACTTTCTAAAGAACGCTTAAAAACAGCAAAAGAGCTTGGTTTTTCAGATACATCGATTGCAAAATTTACACATTGTACAGAAAACAACATTCGGCAAAAAAGAAAAGAGCAAAATATTTTACCTTACATCAAACAAATTGATACCTTAGCAGGTGAATACGATGCCCAAACAAATTATCTTTACTGTACATATCACGCAGATAGTCATGATATTTCACCTGATCTAAACTGTCACATTATCTTAGGATCAGGTCCCTATTGCATCGGATCTTCTGTAGAATTTGATTGGTGTGCAGTGAATATGGCGAGAACTTTGAGATTTGCAAAAATCAAAACAGTTTTGATCAACTCGAACCCAGAAACTGTCTCTACTGATTTTGATGAATCAGATAAGCTTTATTTTGAAGAATTAACCTTAGAAAGAATACAAGATATCTGCGATTTTGAAAGTCCTAAAGGAATCGTTGTCTCAGTAGGTGGACAAATTGCAAATAACTTAGCTCTTGCTTTACATAAAAATAATTACCCTCTTATCGGAACTAAAGCCGAGGATATCGATCGTGCAGAAAATCGTGAAAAATTTTCCTCTCTTTTAAAAACCTTGGGTATAGACCAACCTGAATGGCAAAGAGTTAGCAGCTTGAAAAATGGGACAGAATTTGCTCAAAAAATCGGCTATCCTGTTTTGATCCGTCCTTCCTATGTTCTTTCAGGTGCTGCTATGAACATCGTCAAAGATGAAAAAACTTTGATTAAATATCTAAAAGAAGCTACTTCCCTTTCTCCTGACCATCCAGTTGTGATTTCGAAGTTTATTTCCGATGCAAAAGAACTTGAAGTAGATGGCATCGCCCAAAATGGTAAAATTGTTATTAGCGCCATTGCCGAGCATATCGAAAATGCAGGAGTACACTCAGGTGATGCAACAATTGTTTTACCACCTCAAAACCTCTATTTAAAAACCATTCGACAAACTAAAAAAATCACAAAAGATGTTGTAAAAGCTCTCAATATTACAGGGCCTTTTAATATGCAATTCATTGCCAAAGGTCAAAAAATTAAAGTTATTGAATGTAACGTACGTTCTTCTCGTTCTTTACCTTTTGTTTCTAAAGTAACAGGCCATAATTTCATCCAAATTGCAGGCGAGGTTTTGCTCAATAATTACACACCTCAAAACTATGAAACACTCGAGCTTGATCACGTAGGTGTAAAATCACCACAATTTTCCTACCAAAGGCTCAAGGGAGCCAATCCTGTTGCCAGAGTCGAAATGGCCTCTACAGGTGAAGTTGCTTGTTTGAAAAATAAATACCTGGACGCTTTCTTTTCTTCCTGGTTAGCAACAGATCAAGAAATTAAAGGGAAAAAAATTGTTGTCAGCATTGGAGGACAGCATAAAGTAAAGTTACTTGAATCTTTAAAAGCCTTAGAAGAAAAAGGTTGGGAATTTATTGCAACAGAGGGAACTCATGATTATCTTTCCAAAAAGGGAATCGCTTCTCTTTTCATTCATAAAGCCTCTGAAAAATGTGAACCTAACATTGCAACGCTCATCGAAAAACGTGAAATCGATCTCATTTTAAATATTCCAAGATCAGGAACCGATACAAAAACAGATGGTTTTCGTATTCGAAGGCTAGCTATCGACCATAATATCCCTTTAATTACGAACCTTAAAGTAGCTGAAATGTTTTTAAAATGTTTGATCGAAATACAACCTGAAAATTTACCGATCAAATCTTGGGAGGAATACATTTCATTAAAAGATTTATGAAGAAGTTAAAAATTTTTTTTCTCCGTATCTTCCTCATTTTTCTCAAACGTAACAGCCATTTCTTTTTTAAAGACCATCCTCGTATTTTGATCATTACAACAACTGGACTAGGAGACACCCTTTGGGGCACACCTGCCTTACAAGACTTGAGAGATACTTACCCCTTTGCATTTATTGGCGTTCTCACAAATCATTTAGGCAAAGAAGTTTTAAAAAACCATCCCGCTATTGATGAAATCTTCCTTTTAAAAAAACCTCTTTTTTTAACCTTTTTTTCTCTTCGCAAAAAGCTTTTTCAAAAGAAATTTGGGGCTGTATTGATCTTTCATGCTTCACAACGCCTCATATTTGCTTTGGCTGCTTGCATCGGCTCTGAAAAACTTGTCAGCACTAAAGGGCGTAATAAAAATTTAGACTTTCTTTTTACCGACCTTTGTGAGGCTCAAAAAGAGCATGAAATCGAAAGAAGACAAACCCTCATTGAAAAAATCGGCGTTTCTCGTAAAAATCAGACACTCACCTATAAAATTTTGCCTCAAGAAAAAAAAGAAGTTTTAAAGCTTTTAAAAACGCTTGATATCTCAATGAAAAAACCTCTTATTTTAATCCATCCTGGAGCAAAAGACTCTTATAAATGTTGGCCTCTTAAAAATTATAGTGTTTTAGGAAAACTTTTACAAAATGCTGGGACTCAGATATTGATTTCAGGATCCAATAATGAACAAACACTTAAAAGCACACTAGCCTCTCATTTACCAGGAGCACTAGTACTGCCTTTACTTTCTTTACCTCTTTTTGCAGCTCTTATAAAGGAAGTAGATCTTTTGATTACAAATGATACAGGACCTATGCATCTTGCCTGTGCAATCGATCAAGAAGTGATCACTCTTTTTGCCCCTACAAACCCTAAATCCTGTGGTCCCAATAAAGCTGCTAAAGCTCACTTAATCGCAAAACCTAAAACATGTACTCTTTGTTTACAAAGAGCTTGCCGTGATCCTTTTTGCCTTTTACAAATTTCTTCTCAAGAGGTATTTGATGCGGCTCTAAACATATTGCATAAAAAAGGAAAATTATGAAAAACCCACTTTTCAAACGTTCTTTGACCTCCATTGAGGATTTTTCCAAAGAAGAAATCTTGTTGCTTTTGCAAAAAGCAAAAGAACTGAAAATAAAGCCAACACCTAACGTTTTAAAAGGAAAAATTTTAGCTACCTGTTTTTTTGAGCCTTCGACAAGAACAAAGCTTTCCTTTGAAACAGCCATGTTAAGGTTAGGTGGACAATGTATCGGATTTTCTGACCCTAGCTCTACTTCGGTAAAAAAGGGAGAATCTTTATCTGATATGATCCAAATCATTTCTCATTGCTCTGATTTGATCGCCTTAAGACATCCTTTAGAAGGATCTGCTCTTTTTGCCTCTGAAGTCACTTCCACTCCCGTGATTAATGCAGGAGATGGAGCAAATCAACATCCTACACAAACTCTTTTAGATCTATTTACCATCAAAGAATGTCAAACACAGTTAGATGATCTTCATATTGCAATCATAGGAGATCTCAAATACGGAAGAGCCGCTCATTCTTTAGCACTTGCTTTATCTCATTTTCGAGCGAGGCTTTATTTTATTTCTCCTACAAGCCTATTTATGCCTGATGAAATTTTACAAATTTTGAAAAGGAAATCAATCCGTTTTTCTTTTCACCAAAAAATTGAAGATGTTCTTTCAAAATGCGATATTCTTTACATGACACGTATTCAAAAAGAACGTTTAATCAGTGTTTATGAAAAAGACTCTTGCTCTCAAAATACACATCTCAAAAAATCGATGTTAAAAGACTGTAAACCATCACTTCGTATTTTACATCCCCTTCCCAGAGTAGATGAAATCGATCCTTCAATTGATTCCACTCCCTATGCCTATTATTTTGAACAGGCAAAAAATAGTATTTTTGTGCGTCAAGCACTTTTAAGTTTAATTTTAAAAGAGGAAAACCATGCAGAAAACACTCTCTGTAGCAGCCATCAAAAACGGGACTGTGATCGATCACATTCCTCAGAACCAAGCTCTAAAGATCATGCACTTTCTGAATCTTTTGAAGAGTGCACCGAAAGTAACCTTAGGGCTTAATTTGGTCAGTAAAACCATGGGGTTTAAAGATCTGATCAAAATTGAAAATCAAACGATCTCGTTAAAAGAAGCACAGCAAATAGCAATTTTTGCACCTTCTGCTACGATCAATATTATTTTAAATTATGAAGTGGCTGATAAATTTAAAGTTAGCTTTCCAGAAACTGCACAAAATATTTTTCACTGCTTAAATCCTAAATGCATTACCAATCATGAAAAAGTACAAACTTTTTTTCATTTGAAAAGATCTAAAAAAGAAGTACTGATGAGCTGTAAATATTGTCAAAAAACTTTTTCGAGGGATAGTTATGATTGAAATAAGAGGCGCTCGAGATCTTTTAGGGAAGAAAAAAGATCTTTTTATAGAATCAAATCAAGACGTAGTAATCGATGCAAACAACCTGCTTTTATTTCCTGCAATGATTGATCCTCACGTTCATTTTCGTACGCCAGGTCAAGAGTATAAGGAAAATTGGATATCGGCTTCTAAGGCAGCGCTTTTTGGAGGGATTACCACGGTCTTTGATATGCCGAACAACATCCCTTCTTGCACAACGCGAAAACATCTAATTGAGAAAAAAAGGCTTATAGAAGAACAGCTTCAAAAAAGCTCCGCTTCTCTTCGCTACTTTCTCTATTTTGGTGCTGATCGAAAAAATTTAGATGAAATCGAAAAAGTCAAAGATGATGTAATCGCTATTAAAGTATTTATGGGCTCCTCTACAGGAAATCTTTTAATCGATGATGATGAGGTACTGGAAAATATCTTTCAAATTGCAAGCAAATGTAACCTTCCGATTGCCATTCATGCAGAAGATGAAAAAAGGATCGAACAAAGAAAATCTTTGTTTAAAGGAACCTCTGCACATTTACACTCCCTCATTCGAGATCCTGAAAGCGCATGTATTGCCATTCGAAAAGCAGCTTCTTTAGCATATACCTATAAGGTTAAGCTTTATATCCTACATGTGAGTTCCATCTTAGAGCTTCAAGAGATCCGAAAGGCAAAAAAAACAAATCCCTATATTTACGCAGAAGCTACATTAAACCATCTATTTTTAGATGACTCTTTTTATGAAAAATATGGAACAAGAGTACTGGTTAATCCTCCTTTAAGGACAAAAGAAGATCAAGAAGAGCTTTTCAAAGCTCTCAACGATCAGACAATCGATACAATAGGAACCGATCATGCTCCTCATACTTTAGAGGAAAAGATGAAACCCTTTCCTGAAGCTCCATCGGGTCTTCCTGGAATAGAGACAGCATTACCCCTTCTTCTAAATGCCGCTCAAGAAGGTAAGATAACACTGAAACGGATTCAAGAATTGACTTCTCAAAATATTCAAAACATTTTCACTCTAGACCCAATAAACGATCTTCTTCTAATCGATCCTGACTATAAAAGAAAAGTGCGTATTTTTCATTCTCAGACAGGCTTTACCCCTTTTATGGGAAAAACCCTTCAAGGATGGCCATTATATGCTGTTTTGAAAAATAAAATTTTTGATCTTTCAGAAAAAACAATACAACTATCTAGCAATCTTTACCCCATGGAGACCTCATGACTCTTCCCTCTCCTAAACAAGCTCCTATTTATGATATCTACAAAACCTATCAAGAAAATGTAGAACAGGGTCCTTTTCTTCCAGAGTTAATTCCTCAAAGAGAAGATAGTTTTCAATCTATGAATTTTTTAGGATTCGAAGTCCGCTCTCCAATAGGAGTCGCAGCAGGTCCTCTTTTAAATTCAAAATGGATCTTGCTTGCATCGCAATTAGGCTTTGATATCGTAACGTATAAAACCATTCGAAGTCAGGGCCATCCGGGACACCCTTTGCCCAACATGATCTTTGTAAAGCGTGAACAAGAGAGCCTCGCTAGAAAACTAAAAACGCTTCCTACCGAAATTTCTGATATCACCATGACAAACTCTTTTGGCATGCCCTCTAGATCCCCTGAATTTTTGATGCAAGACATTGAAAAAGCAAATCAATCTCTTTCAAAAGGGCAAGTGATGATTGTATCTGTTGTAGGTTCTTTGCATAAAGACAAAAGTTTTCAACAAGACTTTGTAGATGCAGCTCTTCTTGCAAAAGATGCGGGAGCCAAAATTATTGAAGCGAATTTTTCTTGTCCTAACGTTGAAAAGTCAGGAGGATCTTTATATAAAGATCCCGATACAGTCTTTACATTTGCATCTGCAATAAAAAAAGCTATTTCGCCTCTTCCTCTTGTTTTAAAAATAGGTAAATTTGATCATCTCGATCAAATGAAAAAGGTTTTCATAGCAGCAGCCAAGGCAAAAGTAGATGCGATTTGTGGTTTGAACTCTGTGAGTATGAAAGTGATCGATGATCAAGGGTTAGCTCCTTTAGGAAAAACCAGACCTACATCAGGCGTATGTGGGAGCGCTATTCGAGACGATGCCCTAGAATTTATTGCTTCTTCTGTTCGCATAAATCAGACAGAAAAATTAGGCCTTACTCTTATGGGAGTGGGCGGAATTATGATATCTGATCATTTTGATCAATTTTTAAATCAGGGTGCTGACATTGCAATGAGCGCTACAGCAATGATGTGGGACCCTTATCTTGCACTTCGTTACCATCAAAAAAAGGAAATTTTTGTATGAGTCTTTCATCTATACTGATTAAATTATTAGAAATTGAGTCGATTAAATTTGGGTCTTTTACATTAAAGAGCAAAATTAAATCACCTATCTATATTGATTTAAGAAAAGTTATTTCTCATCCCAAGCTTTTAAAGGCTATATCAGATTTGATGTATAAAAAAACAAAACATCTTCAATACGATCTTCTTTGTGGTGTTCCTTATACAGCGCTTCCGATCGCAACTGCTATTTCCCTTCATGAACATATCCCGATGATTTTAACAAGAAAAGAAGCAAAAAATTATGGGACTAAAAAAATGGTGGAAGGTAGCTTTGAAAAAGGACAAACCTGCGTGATTATTGAAGATATTGTAACCTCTGGCTCCAGTATTTTAAAAACCATTGATTTACTTCATGAAGAAGGCTTAAAAGTACGCCATGCAGTTACTTTTTTAGATCGAGATCAAGGCGGCTTTCAAAAATTAAAGGATCAAAATATTGAGCTTCATTCGGTAACTACTTTACCTGAAGCTATGCAAATTTTACAAAACGAGCACCGCATTGATCCGATTACTGTGCAATCTATTTATGAATTTATTGAAGAGAACCAAGTATGAAACATCTCTCCTTTAAGGAGCGTGCAAACTATAGCTCAAATGCTGTTGCGAAAAGACTTTTTCAAATCATGGATCAGAAAAAAAGTAATCTTTTTCTATCTGCAGATTTTACATCTCAAAAAGAAGTACTCCAAATTGCAGATCAGCTAGGTCCTCATATCGCAGGTGTTAAAACTCATGTCGACATTTTAAATGATTTTACCCCCTCTTTTTCAAAAGAGCTTCAAAAGCTCTCTATAAAACATTCTTTTGTGATTTTTGAGGATCGTAAATTTGCAGATATTGGAAACACAGTAAAAAAACAGTTTGGAGAAGGGATTTTTCGTATTTGTGATTGGGCTGATATTATCAACGCTCATATCCTTCCTGGACCAGGCATCATTGAAGGACTCAAAGAAATAGGAGAACCTCGAGATAAAGCTCTTTTACTCTTAGCTCAAATGAGTTCACAAAACGCCCTTATTTCACCTGAATACACTCAAAAATGTATCGATTATGCGAAACAATACAAAGACTTTGTGATTGGTTTTATTTCTCTTCAAAAGCTAAGCCCTGATCCTGCCTTTATTCATTTTACACCAGGCGTAAAATTTTTATCAGATCACGATACACTGGGACAAAAATATCGAAGCTTGGAAGAAATCCTTGAAAAGAATCAAAGTGATATCATTATTGTAGGAAGAGATATTTTACAAGCAAAAGACCCTCTTCAAAAGGCGCAGCTTTACCACAAGGAGGCTTGGCATGCCTACGAAAAAAGATTTTCCTAAAATTGTCATCGTTATTTTAAACTATAATGGCAAACAAGACACACTTCAGTGCCTACAATCCCTACAATCAGTAAATTACCCTAATTTTGAAACCATTCTTGTAGATAATGGGTCTAAAGATGACTCCGTGCAAGAAATCTCAAAACATTTTCCCGATCTTTTTTTGATCGAAACTTTTGCAAATTTAGGATATGCAGGCGGTAATAATGTAGGAATCGATCATGGACTTGCTAAGGGAGCTGATTTTATTTTACTTCTCAATAACGATACGGTTGTAAATCCTGAGTTTTTAAATGCTTTTGTAAAAGCATCTAAACAAAAAGAGCAAGGAGGCATTTTCGGAGGCAAAATTCTTCGTAAATCTGATCCCAATATTCTTGATCATGTAGGCGGTATGTGGGATTCTGAAACATGTAATTTCAAACCTTTTGGCTATAACAAACCCCATAGTTCCTTTAATGAGCTTACTTCTTTAGATTACGTTTGTGGATGCGCGCTTTTGATCAAAAGATCTGTTTTTGAAAAAGTCGGTAAATTAGACCCAAAATACTTTCTTCTTTGGGAAGAGACTGATTTTTGTACTAAAGCAAGAAAAAAAGGTTTTGAAATCTGGGCTGTACCAGACGCTTTGATCCACCATAAAGTCTCTGCTTCTTTTGAAGGCAAAGCACAAATGCAATACTACTGGTGGAGAAATCGTCTTTTATGGATGAAACAAAATTTAGCGGCCAAAGAATATAAAAAATTAGTTCGGAAAGTACTCTTGAAAGAGATGATCAAAATTCATAAATTAAAAATATTGAAAAGTGCACAATTCAGACTTCTTCAGATGCTAGCTCCTCAAAAAATTAACGCAGAAAAAAAAGAAAAACTCAAAAGATATCAAGCAGGCTGTAAAGGAATTTCTGATTTTTATAAAAATCGTTTAGGTAAAGGATTGTAAAAAGAGGTGCAATCATTTTTTCAACTACTTGCACCGCTAAAAGTTATAAATAAGATTTTTGGAGATAAAATGTTCTTTTATACCCAGAGTGAAATATGCAAGGCATCTAAAACATAAGCTTTAGATGCCTTTGATGGTGAATCCTCAGAATCCTCTTTTATCAGCAAGTGTCAGCAAGCAAGGTTACGCTCATTACCACCGCTGAATATCGCTCTCCCACTTTGGGTTAGATTCCGCAAAGCTTCGACCACCTTGTCGGGCCCAATTCCATAGAATCCAGAAGACACCCAAGAGCTTTCAGGATCACTATAACGCGCAAATACTGTTGTCACACGTTCATTTTGGCCGTTAGCATCAAAAGTTTTTAGTGCGAGGAAAGGACGTCCACAGTCCTCTTCCGTTCCACGCATTACCGGTACGGGTACTTGGTCCGTTCCCATCTCATGCATATATCCTCCTGGCTCCCTAAAAAAAGATCTTTCCCATGAAAGTTCAGGAAGGCTACAATATCTTGTTGCGCCTCCAAAGACGTCCCTTATTTGTTGAGTAGTACCTACGCTCTCTTTCATTTTCTCTAGACACCCTGCGTTTGGTTGTAATTGCGACGGTTGCATGTTGACTCTACAATCTGGATCCTCTGAATCTGCTGGGTTTTTTAAGATCAATCCCATAACACCCTGGCAAACTAATGATCCACCAGAGAGCAGAGCGGCTGTCCCTAAACCGGCTTTTGACCACTGCACTTTTGCAACTGCCTTATTATCTTCTTTGGATTACGAAAAGTAATGACGGATCCTACCAGGAAGGTGACTACCTACGACAGCTTTAGTTCCGATACAAGTTAACACTGTTCCAACGAAGATATTTTGTATTCGCGGGTCTTCCCTGAGCGATTCTGGTATGTAAGAAAGTAGCCCCAGACTAGCGTTGAAGGGATTTAAGGAAGTTATTGAAGTCATAATATAAATCCTGAGTGTTGATTTTTATAAAAATTTAAGCTCGATTGAAAATTGTTAAGACTTTTTAAAGATTTAAACAATTAATGTCAAATATAAATATACAGACCACGTGTAAGGTATCTGTTCAGTGGGAGGGTGTTATATAACTTTTCGCTATGGCCTTCGCATAAAAACAACTCATTTTTAAATAATTACCCTTTCACAGATAACGTAAGGCTCTCTGCTTTAAAGGATAAATTGTTTAAATTTGAGTATTTTTTCATCGAATCTCATAGACAAATAGTTATGCAACACACCACGTTCAGTGGGTATTTCAGTCAGAAAATTACATTTAGATATCAAACTGGTATTCAGTTGTTAACAAAAAAAACGAAATTTACTTTCATAAAGTAATACAAAATTCCTAATATAATAATTTCTTTTGAATAAATCGTAAGAAATTCACTGTGAGGTAAATAGACGAGAATGAGCTCTATTTAAAAAAATATAAAAGCCCCCATTAAAAAGATACGCTTCGAAAAGTTTAGAAAGACTTAAGATTTCTCTGGTAATTTCTTGCATTTGTTAGAAAAAGAATGTATATAAAAACCGAAGCTCCAATTAAAAGAATTGGATTTAAACTGTGGTTCTCTATACATTCTTTAAAGCGGATGCTAATTGGATGAACAAATCTATGAATACGAAAAAAATCCTCTTGTTTTGCATATGTGCTCTTCTTTTTTCAGGGTGTGGTACAAATCAAAGCATTGTAAATGATATCGATGAACGAGAAGCAAATGAAATCATTGTGTTTTTAGCATCAAAAGGGATCACTGCACAAAAAGTGCAGGCCGCAGAATCCCCTGCTGCTGCTGGAGTGGGCCCTTCGAATATGTGGTCGATTATGGTGGATAAAAAAATGGAAGTCGAAGCGATGGCCCTTTTAAATAAAAATGGTCTGCCTCGAAGAAAAGGAACCGATCTACTACAGCTTTTTGCAAAACAAGGTTTGATGTCGTCTGATAAAGAAGAAAACATCCGTTTTCAAGCAGGACTTGCATCACAGCTCAGAAATACAATTCGTAAAATCGATGGCGTGCTTGATGCGGACGTACAGATTTCTTTTCCTATTGATGAAGGAACAACAACGCTTGCTGCAACTACAGCAGCTACTCATACTCCTAAAATTACAGCAGCTGTTTATGTCAAACACCAAGGGGTTTTAGAGGATCCTAACAATCAATTAGAGACAAAAATAAAACGACTTTTAGCAGGAAGCATCACAGGGTTAGAGTATGATAATGTATCTGTAATTTCTGATCGTTCTCGGTTTACAGACATTAGTTTGACACCACAAGGTGAGCTTATTTCTTATAAGGATCGTACAAAAGAATACGTCAATGTCTGGTCCATTGTAATGACCAAAGGATCTTTATCAAAATTTCGGTTCATTTTTTTTACACTGATCTTTTTGATTTTGATTTTTGGAGCACTTTTGGCTTGGGTTGCTATTAAACACTATCCTTTGTTTTCAAAAATTCCTTTCTTAAAGAAAAAGAAAGAAGATGAGGAGCCGCCACCGCCACCTCAAACATAACCAAGGCCTTAGATGTTAGCATCTTCTTATGTCATATTGAATGTAAAACTAGGATCTTTGCCAGAGTCTCTCAGGGAAAAACTTTTAAGTTATTTACCAGATAAAGAAAAAAATCTGCTCAAGAAAATCCCTAAAAGTTCAAAGTCGCTTGATCCTGAAGATTTTTCTTTTGATCGTATTTTAAATCAAGTGCACTACTCATGGCTCTTACCTACTTTAAAAACCTATCCCAATGAAGAAATTGCTCTTTTTTTAGAAGTAGTAGAAGAGCAAAAAAAAGCTATTTTGAAGCGAAAGCTTAGGATAGAGCCTGATGAGCCTCATCTTACATCGATTGCTAAGTCTTATTTAAAATTGATTTTACAAATGAGTCTTTTAGGAAAAGAGGACTCTCTTTTACCCGTAGAGTATTTACCTTCACATCCTTTGAATCAGCTTACTTTACTAAATAAGCAACAGTTAGTAGAGCTGATCGATTATCTAGGACTTTATGATCTTTCAAAAGAGATCAAGCAAATCGTGGATACAACAGTCTTAAAAAAAATCTATTCTTATCTATCACAAGAACATAAAAGCTTTCTGAATAAGATCATGAATCAAAAAGAACCTAAACTGTTTTTTCGTATGAATCTTACAAGAGAAGGCATCGATAAAGATGCCTTTAAAACTCTTTTGCATAAAAGAGGACTTCAAAGACTCGGAATCACTTTAAGTCATCAACATTCTGATCTTCTTTGGTATATCACACACATCCTCGATATAGGAAGAGGGAATGCTCTTTTAAAAATTGAAGAAAAAAAGGTCATGGCCAAAGATGCTGAGAGTATGGTAGGATGTGTACTCGAGGCCCTTAAAAGAGTGAAGCCATGAAATATTTTTCCTTGTTTTCCAAAAAGCAAGTCCATACAGCTCCCCAGAAAAAAATTATTCCAGCAAAAGAATTCCAAACTTTACTCAATGCGAAAGAAGTTCTTGATCAAGTTAAAGAAGATGCTAAAAACTATAAAGAAGAAGTAACTCAAGAATGCGAAACTCTTAAAGAACACTCTGAAAGACAAGGGTTTCAAGTGGGTCTTGAGAAAGTAAATGATCATGTTTTAAAGCTTGATCAACTTTTAAAAGCTCTCACTGTGGAAATGCACAAAAAGATTCTTCCTTTAGCTTTAAAAGCAGCTCGTAAAATTTTAGGAGAAGAGCTTAAGACTCACCCTGATCGTATTGTAGAAATCGTTTTACAATCGCTCAAACCTGTCATGCAACACCACAAAATAATCATCTATGCGAATAAATCAGATATCGATATCTTAGAAGCTAAAAAAGCGAAGATCAGAAAGATTCTAGAACAGGTAGAGAGCTTTTCCATTCAAGAGCGCTCTGATGTAGAACCTGGTGGATGCGTGATTGAAACAGAGGCAGGCATCATCAATGCTCAACTTGAAAATCAATGGCGTGCTCTAGAAGCTGCTTTTGAATCTTTTATGAAACAATAGAGTTTACAAAATGCTCTTTCGATGGTTACCAATCCTTTTCTATATCTGTACTTTTACAACACCTCTTTGGGCACAAGAAGAAACACCTCAACAAGCACAAGTAGCGCAACAAACAAAGCAAGAGCAACTCCAAAAAGAGCAAGAACCCTTTTCTATAACAGGGCCTTCGGTTGTAACAAAATTAGGCGTCTTAGCAGGCCTTGCCGTGATCCCCTATCTCATTATGCTTTTAACCTCTTTTGTAAAAATCGTCATAGTGCTCTCTCTTTTAAGAAACGCTTTGGGAGTTCAGCAATCTCCGCCAAACCAAGTGATCAATGGAATTGCTTTGATCATGACAATATATATTATGTTTCCCACAGCCCTTGCAATGTATAACGTTTCTAAGGAAGAGATCGCAAAATCTCCACCTCAAGTACTTTCAGGCGAATCGGCAAGATACCTCATCAATGTCGTAGATAAAGCAAAAGAGCCTATGCGAGACTTTTTAGAAAGAAACTGTGCACAAAAACAGGTCAATGGATTTTATCAAATCGCTTATCGCATCTTTCCTGAACCTTTTAAAAGCGATTTAAAACCAAAAGATTTTATCGTTTTAATCCCCTCTTTTATTACCACACAACTGAAATCTGCTTTTGAAATCGGTGTCTTGATTTATCTACCCTTTTTTGTCATTGATCTTGTAACGTCCAATATTCTTTTAGCGATGGGGATGATGATGCTTTCGCCCTTAACCATTGCCCTTCCGATCAAACTTCTTTTATTGGTGATGATCGACGGTTGGACTGTTTTGATTCAAGGACTAACGCTAACATTTAGGTAAAAAATGTACGCAAACGAAGTTTACCAACTTACTTATCAAGCGCTTTTTCTGATCTTACTTTTATCGGGACCGCCCATTTTGATCAGTATGATTTTTGGGCTTATGGTGGCCGTCTTTCAAGCAGCCACACAAATCCAAGAACAAACCCTTTCTTTTACTGTAAAGCTTTTCGCTGTAATTTTTACCCTTATGTTTTTAGGGGGATGGTTAGGCTCTCAAATGATGCGCTATGCCCATACTATTTTTGATAACTTTCCTAAATGGGGTTAAATGCTTAAGTGGATGCCGGATCCTTAACCGACTCTTATCTCAACTTACTTCTAGGCTTTCCCAACATGCCTCCCAATACTGTTTTGGGTTTGTTTTTGCTAACTCTTTTTCGGGTTATCCCCATTATTATGTTCGCCCCTTTTCTCGGTGGAAAAAACCTTCCCAACATTAGTAAAATGCTTTTTGGGTTTGCCCTTGCAGCTATTTTCATCCCCGCTGTTTTAATGCATGCAAAAGCAGATATAAACTTTGATTGGAAGTTCGTAGGGTATTCTATAAAAGAGATTACTATCGGATTCATTTTAGGATTTTTTGTAGCCATCCCTTTTTACATTGCACAAACATCAGGTAGCTTAATCGATCATATTCGAGGATCTTCCGCACTACAAGTTACCGATCCCTCTACCCAAACACAAACAGGTCCTATTGGGCTTTTATACAACTATGTTTTGATCGCTATTTTTTATATGATCGGTGGTCCCTTTTATTTTTTCAATGCGATCACCGATTCCTTTTACCTCATTCCCGTCGATTCTTTTTTTAATCCTATATTTTTTTCCTTAACAACTCCTTTTTGGAAATTTGTATTGCAACTCATGTATACTTTAATGAGTATGGCTATTCAATTAGCAGCACCGTCCCTTATCGGAATTTTAATGACAGAAATGTTTTTAGGGATCGCCAACAGACTTGCCCCTCAAGTACAGATCGTCTTTTTAGGTATCCCTTTAAAATCATGGGTCGGAATCTTTTTTCTAGCCATTGCATGGACATTTATTTTAAAGCAGCTAGGCAAAGAGTCTTTGAACTGGGTGAAGATCATGGAGAACATCATCCATAAAGTCAGCCTATTAGTACTTCGTCCCCAATAATCTGAATTTCATCAAAGATCCCTCTTGATTTTAAGGAAGGCGAATTCAGAGCTCAGGCTAATAACTGACGTTACGCGGCAAGAGTGAAAAGATTCATTTCTTTTTTTCACTCTTGCCGCGTAACATCAGTAATAACTAAAGATAATGCCTAATTTAGCTCCAAAAAAGGAATTATCTACCTAAAACCATGAGATAATGCCCTATTTACCCCTAAAAAAGGAATTACCTTGCTGTTTTAATGAGATAATGCCTAAAATAAGGCTAATTTAGGAATTATCTTTTTATGCAACAAATAGAAAAAATCATCGGCCGAAAGGAAGAAAAGCGGATTTTAAATAAACTTTATCTTTCTAAAAGTGCTGAATTTTTAGCCATTTATGGTAGAAGGCGAGTAGGAAAGACTTTTTTAATAAGAAATTTTTTTAAAGGCAAAGGCGTCTTTTTTGAAATTACAGGCTCTTTTAATCTTAAAGCTCAAGAACAGCTAGAAAATTTTCATACAGAGTTCCTAGCTCTATTCGATCAAAACTACGTAAATGCTCCCCAAACATGGAGAGAAGCCTTTAGCCGTTTAAAAAAAAGCGTTGAAGCTATTAAGGGTAAACAAAAAGTAATTCTCTTTTTCGATGAGCTTCCTTGGCTTTCTTCAGCAAAATCAGATTTTTTAACTGCCATCGATTATGCTTGGAACCGTCATTTTTCAGCTATGCCCAATGTCCTTTTGATAGTATCGGGTTCAGCTGCTTCATGGATGATTAGTAATGTCGTGAATAATACAGCAGGACTCTATGGTAGGCTTAGTGCACATCTTCGGCTTCTTCCATTTACTCTTTTGGAAACGGAAGAATATTTAAAAAGTCGCGGCATAAGCCTTACAAGAAAACAGATTTGTGAGATTTATATGGTAACCGGAGGTGTTCCTAAATATCTCTCTTATTTAGAAAAGGGCCTTTCCTCTCTTCAAAATATTCACTATCTATGTTTTACGCCTCAGTCTCCTTTGCTTACAGAATTTCATAAACTTTATCATTCTCTTTTTCAAAATGCAGAAAATCACCTCCAAGTTATGAAAGCTTTAGCAAAAAAAAGACATGGAATGTCTCGATTAGAACTTTTAAAAAAAGCAAAACTGACAAATAGCGGACATACAAGTCTTGTTTTAAAGGAATTAGAGGAATCAGGATTTATTGCAAGCCTACCAGAAGTAGGAAAAAAAACTCGAAATACAAATTATTATTTAAATGATGAGTATACCCTTTTTTATCTTAAATGGATTGACCCAGAAAAAGGAGCTTTTTTGAAAGGGGTAGAAAAAGAATATTGGATCAAAAAGCAAACTGATCCTTCTTGGAAATCTTGGGCTGGATTCGCTTTTGAAAGTTTATGCCTCAAACATATACCGCAAATAAAAGATGCTCTACAAATTGGAGGGGTTAGTTGCCTATCGGGTTATTGGAAATCAAGTATAAATCAAAAAAAAGAAATCGAAATCGATCTTGTAATTGATAGGGCTGATCAATGTATGAATCTTTGCGAAATAAAATTTTATAATGAAGAATACGTCCTAACTAAAACTTATGTAGAAGAACTTAAACGAAAGAAAACACTTTTTCAAAAAAAAACAACCACAAAAAAGGCATTATTCATAACAGTTATCACTCCTTTTGGAACAAAAGAAAATGCGCATTTCCACAGTGTTATTGATCATCAGCTAAATCTAGACGCACTATTTTTATCTTAAGAGGCTCTCGCAAAAACCTCTTAAAATTCAGATTTTTCGTAAATGTTGAATAACCTCTTTAAGAGAAGTTATAAAAAAATCGATATCTGATTTTGTATTATAGACTCCTAATGAGACTCGGCAAGAGACTGTTACTCCCAATCTTTTTAACATAGGCTGAGCACAGTGATGCCCGGTTCGAATCGCAATTCCCTTAAGATCCAAAAAGGTTCCTAAATCTAAAGGATGAACATCCTTAACGATAAAGTTTAAGATCCCTACTTTTTGTTCAATATTTCCAAGGATGCGAAGGTCTTTTATTTTTTCCATTTCTTGTGTCAAATACGTCAACAAAAACGTCTCTTCTTCACAGATAGAATCAAAACCAACCTCTTCAATAAAACAAAGAGCCTCTCTCAGTCCAATTACTGATGCAATCATAGGCGTTCCTGCTTCAAAACGAAGAGGTGGTTTCTGATAGGTACTTGTTTGTAAATCCACCGTATCAATCATGTCGCCTCCCCCTTCATAAGGAGGCATTTGCTCTAAAAGCTTTTTTTTCCCATAAAGAATCCCTACTCCTGTAGGACCATAGGCTTTATGAGCAGAAAAAACATAAAAGTCAGCATCTAGTTGTTGTACATCAACGGGTAAATGTGAAACAGCTTGAGCTCCATCAATGAGAATGTGAGCCCCGTTTGCATGAGCGATAGCAATCATCTCTTCAATAGGATTAATAGTTCCTGTAGAGTTATAAACATGAGCCACAGAAACGAGTTTTGTTTTAGAGCTAAAAAGTTTTTTATATGAATCCAAGCAAATTTCTGCGTGATCATTCACAGGTGTAATACGTAAAATCAGTTTTTTTCTCTCTGCTAACATTTGCCAAGGAACTATGTTTGAATGATGCTCTCCTTGGGTGATTATGATCTCGTCACCTGCTTCTAAAAAAGCATCTCCATAGGATCTTGCTACTAAATTAATCGAATTAGTAGTCCCTCTCGTAAAAACAATCTCCTCTTCATTTTTTGCATTGAGAAAGGTTTTTACTTTTTCTCTAGAAGCATCATATTTTTCGTTCACTTCCATAGAGAGTTCATAAATCGCCCGATGCACGGTTGCATATTCATAAGAATAAAATTGAGTAAGAGCTTCGATTACACGTTTAGGTTTTTGTGTTGTAGCTGCAGAATCAAGGTAAATTAAACTCTTTTTTTTTTGAAAAATGGGAAACTCTGCTTTGGCATCAAGTAATTTCATCACAGATCCTTTCATTTAAATTTTTGAGCAAAAAAGTTTTGTCCAAAATTTCTTTAGCAAAAGCTTTTACAAGCACTTTTTCTGCTAAAGTGGAGCTTAAGCCCCGACTTTTTAAATAAAAAATTTCTTCCTCATTAGGCATAGAAACAGATGCTCCGTGAGAGGCTTTCACATCATCTGCAAAAATTTCTAAGTTCGGTACAGTATAAACGCTCGCACTATCAGAGAGTAAAAGATTACGGTTTAACTGATAGGCCCTTGTTTTTTGTGCAAGATCTCGTACATAAATATTCCCTGAAAAACTACTTTTCGCCTGGTCTGTTAAAAGAGTTTTAAAAAGTTGAGAAGAATACGTATGCGGAGCTCTATGATCGATGAGTACTCTTGTATGTGCTTCATGATCTTCCTTTGAAAAAATAAGTCCGCTCAAATCACAGTTTGCATGTTCTTCTAAAAGGGCTACTTTAAAATCTTGAAAACAACACTTTGATCCCTGAACAGCTCCTACATATTTTAAAGAAGCGCTTTTTTTAACAGTTGCTCTAAAGGAATGTAAATGTACTCCCTTTAAATAAGGCTGTAAATCTTCAGTCCATTTTACAAGACTCTCTTCTTCTGCTTGCACATCGGTAAGATGGTTCATAAAATAGGGCTCTTCAATCTTAGAAATAAATGTTTGATAAAATGAAAGAGAAGATCTTTTTCCTACATAAATTTGAAAACGAGGGGATAAAAAAGAGCTAGGTTTGGTCACAATATGGATCAACTGTATCGGTTTTTTATATTCGACATCAGCAGGCGCATATAAAAACATCCCATCTGTTTGAAGCGCTGCATTTAAAGCCGCAAAACTAAGTTTTTCTTCTTTTAAGGCTTGGGTGATGTGATTTTGTAAAAAGACCCCATATGATTTCATCGCATCTGATAGATTGAGAATCACAACTTTTTTGGGGATTTGGTCCATTTGGGAAAGAGATTTTTGAAAAAACCCATCTACGAAAACAAGAACCGATCCTTCACATTCAGGTAAAATAGAAGAGGAAAAGTCAAAAGTAGGCAGATCTTTTTGAGGTAGCACAAATTCTTGAGAATACAGCCTTCTTAAAGAAACATAAGAAAAAGCAGACCCTTTAGGCTGCGGAAGCCCTAGTTTTAAAAAATGATCCCATGCTTTTTGGCGCAAGTTGCTGAGAATATCATTTTGCAACGAGCTCTCATAGTGATTTTTTAAAAGGTCTTGAAAAACTTGCATTATACCCCCTCAAAAAGAGCATAACCTTTTTCTTCTAACTCATGTCCCAAATCAGATGAGCCACTTTTCACAATTTTTCCATCGATCATTACATGGATAAAATCAGGCTGAATAAAATCTAAAAGCCTTTGGTAATGAGTAATCAAAATCAAACCTTTTTCCGAGGTATGTAGCTCATTGATCCCCTTTGCTACAATACGCATCGCATCGATATCAAGTCCTGAGTCGGTTTCATCTAATATAGAGAAAAGAGGGTCCATCACAGCCATTTGCAAAATTTCATTCCGCTTTTTTTCTCCCCCTGAAAATCCTTCATTTAGATATCTTGTTTTAAAAGCAGCAGGGATCGACATCTTTTTCATTTTTTCATCTAAAAATATCTCAAAGCTCTCTTCTATCAAAGGTTTTTGACTGCGTGCTTTACACTTCGCGCTATGTGCCGCATGAAGAAATTCCAAATTAGTTACGCCTGGAATCTCAAGTGGATATTGAAAGCTCATAAAAAGCCCCAACGCAGCTCTATCTTCAGGTTCCATCTCTAAGATATTTTGATTTTGAAAAAAAACACTTCCAGCAGTCACTTCATAATGAGGGTGTCCTGCTAAAACTTTAGCTAAAGTTGATTTACCCGCACCATTCGGCCCCATAAGGGCATGACATTCTCCAGGTAATACTTTTAAGGAAAACCCTTTTAAGATCGGTTTGCCTTCTACATTTACATGCAAATCATTGATTTCAATCATAACTCCATCAATCTTTGGAACTGTTATGAACTAAGAGTTCACAACAGTCCCTTTTTTATACGTTGATTATCCTACAGAACCTTCCAGCTTCAACGTTAAAAGCTTTTGGGCTTCAGCGGCAAATTCTAAGGGAAGCTCACGGATTACATCCTTGCAAAAACCGTTTACGATCAAATTGATCGCATCTTCTCTTGAAATCCCTCTGGTTTGTAAATAAAAAATTTGTTCCTCATTCATTTTTGAAGTAGAGGCTTCATGCTCCACTTCAGATGTCCGGTTTTTCACCTCGATATAAGGAAATGTATTAGCAGAGCAGCGATTCCCTACCAACATCGAGTCACATTGAGTGTAATTACGAGAGTGCTTTGCTTTGGGCATCATGCGAACAAGGCCCCGGTAACTATTATGAGACTGATCAGCAGAGATCCCTTTGGAAATAATGGTCGAGGTTGTGTTTTTCCCCACATGGATCATTTTTGTGCCCGTATCGGCTTGCATATGACCATTTGTTAAAGCGACTGAATAAAATTCTCCTACAGAATAATCTCCTTTTAAAATACAGCTGGGATATTTCCAAGTAATCGCAGCTCCAGCTTCAACCTGTGTCCAAGAAATTTTAGAGCGCTCTCCTTCACAAAGCCCTCTTTTGGTCACAAAATTAAATATGCCCCCTTTTCCCGTCTTATCTCCAGAATACCAGTTTTGAACTGTCGAATATTTAATTTCAGCCCCTTTTTTAGCAACTAACTCTACGACTGCTGCATGAAGTTGATTCGTATCAAATGCAGGAGCTGTGCAACCTTCTAAGTAACTTACATAAGAATCTTCTTCTGCAATAATCAATGTTCTTTCAAATTGTCCTGTCTCTTTCTCATTGATACGAAAGTAAGTAGAAAGCTCCATAGGAGAGCGAACTCCCTTCGGGATATAGACAAAGGATCCATCTGAAAAAACAGCAGAGTTAAGGGCAGAAAAAAAGTTATCCCCGATAGGTACGATTGTGCCTAGATATTCTTCCAATAAATTGGGATATTTTTGTATAGCCTCTGAAATAGAGCAAAGAATCACACCCGCATCTTGTAACTTTTTTTGAAAAGTAGTTCCCAAAGATACCGAATCAAAAACGATATCAACGGCAACATTTGTCAGCCTTTTTTGCTCATCCACTGGAATTCCTAACCTTTCAAAAGTTTTCAAAAGTTCAGGGTCAACTTCATCTAGACTATTTATCTTAGGCTTATTTTTCGGCTCAGAATAGTAAGAAATATCCTGAAAATTAATCAAAGGATACTTAATATTGGCCCATTTGGGCTCTTTCATCTCTTTCCACTTTTCAAAGGCTCTTAGTCGAAAGTCGAGAAGAAAGGAAGGTTCCTTTTTTTTTGCTGAAATCCTACGGATAGTCTCTTCTGTGAGACCCTTTGTAAAGGACTCTGACTCAATATCTGTAACAAATCCGTACTTATATTCTGTATGTGAAAAATCTGGCTCTGACATCATTTTTTCTTAAAATAATGGTTGAAAGTTTAGCGTATTTTGTAAATATCTGTCAATTCTAAGGGTATTACAAATAGAATCTTTACAATTTAAATTTTATTTAAAATAAACCTTTATTTAATTTTTGTTTTTTATATAAAGAGTTATATCCCTAGTAATTTAAGAATCGGTTTTTGAGCGCGTGTTAAAGTTCTTTCAAATCAACGATCATAAATAGATCCATATTAATAATATGGGCCTATTTATGATCATTTATTTGAGAGACTTTAGCACGGTCAAAAAGCCAATTCTTGAATTACGAGGGGTATAAATGAAGAACAATCCCAAATATGAAATTTCTTTAATGATTCAAAAAATCATTAAGAACCTACACTTTGGCTATTTAAAAAAGAACCAACCCCTCATAAAAAAGATGAGAACCCTTTCTGTTAAACTAGACGAAAAAATCAAACAAGACGTAATTGATTTTATCCAACAGATTGATTTTCAGACGGATTATGATCCGAAGCATTTAGTGACAAAAGAAATAAAAAAATCTGCAGATCGTTTGATCCGAGATTTGGAGAAAAAGCTATGAGACTATTCCACTATTTAAAACATCCGTCCAAAAAATCTTATATAAGTGAGATAATCTCATGGAAATAAAAAATTTAGGCCCTCCCGATTTTCCTTATGAAGATCACCATCACTTTAAAGATATTATTCGCATGGAAATGGCTCTTCTTTATAACGGGGTGAGAACAGGCAAAAGCATATCTGAGCTTGATTTTCATTTTAAAGAACTTCAAGGTTTTATAGAGCATTTCAAGAACCCTTTTCTAGAAAAAGCTTTTCATCACCTAAAATATCTTTTACACCATAATTATCCGATTACAGAAAGCACAGATAGGGAAGTCATTAAAGAAGTAAATAATTGTTTTAATACAATTGATCAAGAAACCCTCTACTAAGATGAAAAAATGATGGAAGACCACCTCCCTCCCAAACCTCACCCGCCAGAAAACGCCGAAAGCACCAAAGTAAATATCATGAATAAGCTGCAATGGCTCAGGCGTCACATTAAAAAAAATCTGCCCATTGAAAAAGTGAATGAAACAATGACTTTACTCATAAAAGATGCTCAAGAATTAAAAGACTTTCAAGTCAGCAAGCACTTAGAGACACTTGTCAAATATATGAATGAACACTGGCCCATCGATCCCAATCTTTCTGAAAGAGAGCAATGGAATATTAAAGAAGTGATCTCAGACGATATTGAAAATATTATGCGCCGCATTTTGAATATTTAATTCCCGTTTTTTTATACCAACGTACTGTCTTTCGAAGGCCTTCTTCTAGTTGCACCATTGGATAAAAACCAAGTTCCCTTTCGATTTTTGTAGTATCAAGAGAATAGCGAAAATCATGTCCCGCTCTATCATCGGTAAAGGTGATGAGCTTTTCATACTCTTTAAAACTTTTTCTCTCCTCTTCAGCAAGAATTTTAAGAACTTTTTTCAAAAGATCAATATTAGAAATTTCTACAAGCCCTCCTATGTTATAAGAGTCTCTTCCTTTTTGTAAGATTTCATAGATGGCTTTTGAATGATCTCTTACAAAAATCCAATTGCGAATATTGATCCCTTTTCCATAAACAGGAAGAGATTTTTGTCTTAAAGCATTGGTGATCATGAGAGGGATGAATTTTTCAGGAAATTGATAAGGTCCATAGTTATTCGCTGAATGAGAGAGGGTAGCTGAGATTTTATAAGTATTTATATAAGCCCTCACTAGATGATCTGCAGAAGCTTTGGAAGCTGCATAAGGAGAGTTGGGGCGATAGGAAGAGCTTTCTGTGAAAGTGCCTCCTTCTCCTAAAGAACCATATACTTCGTCTGTAGAGATTTGATGAAAATGAATGTGAGGATACATACGAATGGCTTCTAAAAGAGTGTACGTACCTCGGATGTTTGTATCCATAAAAGGAGAAGGCTCTGCAATACTCCGATCTACATGAGTCTCAGCTGCAAAATTAATGATGAAATCCACTTCGTTTTCTAAAATAATCTGATCGATCTGTTTTGCATTTGTAATATCTACTTGGATAAATGCATAACGAGGGGAAGTATGTATTGATTTTAAATTTTCAGGATTCGCAGCATAAGAAAGAAGATCTACATTGACAATCTTTCCCCTAAAGTCAGTGTCGCAAAGAAGATACCTGATGAAATCAGATCCCATGAATCCCATTCCACCTGTCACAAGAAGAGTTGATGTACTTAAGGTGCGCATAAGGTTTGAAAATATTTTTTTAAGTATACTTTTACAGCCTCTTTCCAAAAAACAGGCTGTATCCCTAAAGTATTTTCCACTTTTTGGGTATTTAAAACAGAATATTTTGGTCGAACTGCAAGAGTTTCATATTCGCAACTTTTGATCGGCTGCGGCGGAGGACTCTGAATTTCAAATCCCATTTTTTGAGCTTCTTCATAAATACAAATACTCAAATCATACCAAGAGGTATTTTCTTTATTAGCAAAATGAAAAGTTCCAGAATAGGGAAGCAGCTCCAATGTAACATCTACCAGATCATCACAAAATGTGGGTCTTCCGAACTGATCACACACTACTTTTAAAGGATTAGGCTTTTGCATTAAGGATAGCATTCTTGAAATAAAGTGATTTCCATTTAAACCAAAAAGCCAAGAAGTTCGAATGATCAGTGCATGCGGACATTCTTTTAAAAGAAGCTCTTCTCCCTGATATTTTGTTTTTCCATAAACATTTAAAGGCTCTGCGATATCTGTTTCAGAATAAGGAAATATCTGTGTACCTGAAAAAATATAATCTGTAGAAAAATGGATCGGCTTGATATTAAACTCAGCTGCAATTTTACCTATGTTTTCAGCTCCCTTGGCATTGACAAGGTGTGCCAAATGAGTCTCCTTTTCAGCTTGATCCACATTTGTATAGGCAACGCAATTGATCAAGTGAGTAAACTTTTGTTTTTGAGCAAAATTTTTCAAAGAGTCTAAATCAATGATATTTGCATCTTTTCGATCACTTGCAATATAAGAAATATTGAGCTTTTCAAGCTTTTCACATACAGCAGATCCTAACATCCCAAGAGCGCCTGTGACCCAAATTAACATAATTCAAGCTCCTTAAAAAAAGGGCTTGTTTGATCTCTTTGCGATAAAAGGGGATCTTGAACCTGCCAGTTGATGTTGATATCAGGATCATCATAACGAAATCCTTTTTCACTTTCAGAAGAATAGGTAGAGCTCACTTTGTAGTGCACTTTTGCTGTATCTGATAAAACAAGATAACCATGTGCAAAGCCTACGGGTACAAAAAATTGATGTTGTTCTCTATCGTCTAAAACGATTCCTATATATTTTTTAAATGTTGATGAATTCGGTCTAATATCTACTGCTACATCAAATATTTTTCCTTGGCTGACCCAAACTAATTTATCTTGGCCAGGATCAGATTGAAAGTGTAGACCTCTCAAAGAATTTTTCTGAGAAAAGCTACAATTATCTTGAACAAAGTCACAATTAATCCCCTTTTCTAAATAAAGAGGTTTGCGATAGCTTTCAAAAAAAAAACCGCGTGAATCCTTAAAGACTTTTGGTTTGATTAACTTTAAACCTTTAAGCTCTAAATCAATGACTTCCATGGATGTTCTCACTTGAGTCCAATAATAGTCGCATGACGCCCTGTTTTTTTCTCCCGTCTATGAGAATAGCAATCTTTTTCCTCACAAAAAGTACAAAGCCTGGAAAGCTCAATGTTTTTCTTAGGAATGCCCAGGGCTGTTAATTGCTCTACACTAATTTGCCAAAAATCAAAATGATCAGGCTTTACTTGGTAGTTCATAAATTGCTCAGGAAGCCCGTCTTTAAATTCTGCATGATCAGGGCCTAAACTAGGTGAAATACAAACGATTAGATGGGAAGGTTTCGTTTTTATTTTCTCCTGCATTTGATCAACAAGTGCTTTGTAGACATTTTGCACGCTTCCCTTCCATCCTGCATGCGCAGCACCGATGGCCTGATGATCCGGATCATAAAAAAGAGCGGCTTGACAATCTGCATGAGTGATGGCAAGGCCTACATTTTTTTCTAATGTAAACAGCGCATCACAATGATGTATATTTGATTTATTTTTCGCATCAACCTCTACAACGTTGACGCCGTGGGTTTGATTGGGAAAAATTAAAGTATTGAGCCCTAAAGATTCTTGCACAAGCTCGCGATTTGTCTTCACACTATCAGGATGATCTCCTACAGAATCACTTAAATTTAAAGAGGCAAAGTGATGTTCACTTGTACCGCCATGCCTTAGAAAAACTCCATGTGTAACTTCGGAAAAATTCTTTAAAAGATCAAATTCAAGCCATTCGAGCTTATCTTTTGCAAAACGCATATGAAACCCAATGTTTTTTGCCAGTGTATCGAATCATTCTTTTCAAAATCAAACGATTTTTTGAATTCTATAGTTTTTCAATGACCATGATAAGAGCTTCATTAAATGGATAATGCTTACTTGGAGAAATCGGAATCATTTTTTCTTGATAATCAAAGTGAGAACTTGTGATTACTTGATCAAAAAACTCAGGATTTTCATATTTAGAAGTAGGATCGTTTAAGAAACAGCAATAACGTCCCTTTTTTTTCATATGTTTTTTGCATTCGTTAAAAAAGAAAAGTGAAACATCAGGGATTTTTTGAAAATTAGATTTTTCAGGTTTCTTCAGACCATATTTTTGAGACATATTTTCATGTTGTGTTTGAGAAATTTGTCCATTTTTCATCAATTCTTGTAAAAAAAGAGAAAGATCTTCTTTTTGGGAAGATATTTTTTTGCAAAATTGGTCCAGATCTTGATCACAATACTTCATGGTTTTAAGATAAGGATGTTTTTTCTCTACCATGAGCACAACTTCATTTTTTGTACTCAAAGACTGGCTCATCTCTTCGAATTCCTCCGTTTTCTTTTCATTACTTGCTTTGCCAAAGAAAACTGTATCAAACGTCTTTAATTGAGGAAGAATATTTTCCCATCTGCCTTCAATAACAGATGTTTTTTTGTGTTTCGCAGCCCATATTTTGGCTTTTGTTGCAGTTTTGGGATCATATTCAATAATCGTATGGCTTGTTGGTTGGTAGGTTTGTATCTGCTCTGTAATAGAGTCAAAACCTATCTCTAATACATCCCCTTTTGGATGTAGAGTTTCTACCAAAATCCTTTCGTAAGTTTTTTCCCATTCTTCTACTGTAGGTTCCATCTAAATTTCTCTTTTCTTTTTAAATATTCTTTTGTTATACATAAAAACATGAGTGAGTTGAAAAAATCTACAACATTTTTAACAAATGCAAACTACAATACTTCAACAACACTTCTTACTCTTTTTCATTTCGAGTCTGGATCTTTTCACAGAAAAGCTACAAAAATACAACATACATCAATTCAAGGTAAAGATGTGTATGTTTTAGATGGGCTCTTTCAAGAAAAAGAAAGTCTAGAATTGCGAAAAATAATGAGCCAAAAGGCATTTGACATAAAAGTCTTTTCCAGTGTGCAAAGTTTAGAAAAAAATGAAAAACCTTGCCGTTCTTTAAGTCCTAAAGATAGATGGCAGTTTTTCTCTCATCCTCCAAAAGCAGTTAGTGAACTTTTTAACTTCTTTGCAATGATAGCTAATCGTTTAGATATAGAAGTTATGACTCATCCTTGGAATTTAAGCTCAAAGATGTGTAATGCACCTGCGTTTTTTATAAATTTTTTAGAAGAAGTCTCTTTTAAGCAGGCTCAAATAGGCTTGCATGAAGATTATAACACAGAAACAGGAATATCTTTTGGTATTCCTAACCTTTATACAGATGCCTTTCATGACTGTCATTTTGTCAATGGAGATGAAGGCAAGCCCTGGCTTATTACCGTCATGCTTTACTCAACATCTAAAGGCTATTGTCCTGAATATGGAATGGGCACTGGGTTTTATCAAAAAGATGGAAAAAGAGCCTTACTTGCAGATTGCATCGACATGCGTTTAGTTTTTTTTGAAGGAGATATCCTTCATGCAACTGAGCCCTCCCATTTTCCACCAAACATTCAACCTTGGCGTATTTCCTATGTGTTTAAACTCACATTAAATCCTAAAAAGAAAAGTCAGAATATAAAAAAAGCTTTTTATAAATTAATTACAACTTAGTTTATGTATAAAATATGGACAAATTTTTCCAAAAAAGCACCTTAGGATCTTTTTACAGTAATCGCTTTTCTACTTCAAAAAAAAAGCGCAGCCTCTTTATTCCATAGTGACTCATAAAGTTATAAAAAAATTGCACTTTGCTTCTCCTTCAGATGTTTTACGAGCCATCGATAGCGCAAAAGAAGGACTTGATAGCCTTCGTAAAATGACAGCTTATGAAAAAGCAGATCTCTTGCAAAAAGCAAAAAATTTGCTTTTAAAATATAAAGATTCTTTTTCAGAAATCATGACTTTAGAAATGGGAAAAACTCTTCAAGAAGCAAAAGATGAAATCGATTACGCTGCCAGCTATTTTTCCTGGTTTTCTGCAGAAGCTGTTCGTCTTACTGGTAAACTGATCCCTTCACAGTTTCCCAATAAAATGCTCAAGGTTTTTCATGAACCTGTAGGGATCGTAGCTGTGATTACTCCTTGGAATTTTCCCATCGCGATGGCAGCTCGTAAAATTGCTCCTGCTATTGCTGCAGGTTGTTCTGTAATCGTTAAACCCAGTCCCGAAGTTCCCATCTCCCTTTTATCCTTAGCTGCAATCTTTCAAAAAATTAAAGCCCCCAAAGGGATTTTTAATGTGCTCATCGGCGATGAGAAAATGATCGGTAAAAAACTAATGGAGTCTAATGATATCCGTAAAATCACTTTTACCGGTAGCACTTCTGTAGGTAAAAAACTCTATGCTGCCTGCTCTCCTACTTTAAAAAAAGCAACTATGGAGTTAGGAGGGAACGCTCCTTTAATTGTATTTGAAGATGCAGCTATTCCCAAAGCAGTAGAGCATACATTAAGGGCAAAGTTTCGAAATAGTGGCCAGACTTGTGTTTCTTGTAATCGTATTTTTGTACAAAAATCGATTTTTCAAAAATATGTACACCTTCTTCTTAAAAAGGTCAAAAAGCTAAAAGTAGGAAACCCCTTTTTTGATCAAACCGATTTGACATCCACTCTTCATCCTCTATCAGAGAAAAAAATAGCAAAACATACCAAAGATGCCATTCAAAAAAAAGCAACCGTTTTGCTACAAGGAAAAACGCCTGCTCATCCCACAATAATTACAAACTGCAAAGCCAACATGCTCGTCTTTAAAGAAGAAAGCTTTGGCCCTATTTTAGCAATTGCTACTTTTGAACAGGAAAAAGAAGTTTATAAAAAAGCCAATGACACTCCCTTTGGACTTGCTGCCTATGTCTTTACTCAAGATATGGCAAAAGCACAAAGAGCCATCTCTACTCTTCAATTTGGAGTCATCGGGCTTAATGACGGCTCCCCCAGCTGCTCTCAAGCACCTTTCGGCGGGGTTAAACACTCTGGATTTGGTAGAGAAGGAAGTTTTTCTGGAATTTATGAATTTGTAACTGAAAAGTATGTGTCTCAAATGTTGTGAACTCTCTTCGTTTGAAAGTTCACAATTAATTTATATACTGATGTTACGCGGAAAGAATAAAAAATCTTCACCCTTAAAGACCCTTTCTAACTTCGCCTGGCCTCTTTTTCTGCTCTTAATTTAGCTAATTCTGGACCAAATTTTTTTTCAAGAGCTGCCTTCCTTCCTGCGTCACGATCTATTACTGTAACTGGCTGCTTTACTCTACTAGAAACCCTATCAATCCTACTTAGATCCTGTCTTTCAATTCGGTAAGTGGTACTTGAAGGCGCCTTTTTTTCAAGAGCCTCTTTTCCTGTGAGAAATTGTCTTTCTAATCTTTCTATGTCAGTTCTTCTTTCGAGTGCTATTTCTTTACGGTCAGTTGTTTCTTTACCTCTTACTTCTTTTTGATCTAGACGATCTAGAAATTGCGTTTCTCGTATAGCCCCTTTACTTACTTCTTTTAATACTCCCATTTTTTCATCAATTGTTCTTGTTTGTGCATTGAAACTTGAGACAGAAGCCCTATTTCTAAAATCAATTGTTTGTCGAAATTGTGATTTACTTTCTTCGTATTGATAGAGAGCTCTTTTACATATTATTTTAATTTCTCTTAAAATCTCAGCTCTTTCTGCTGGTTTTGCTTTATCACACATTTTTAATAAAATTTGTACTGCATCAAAATTATGTTCCGCTGCTTTAAAATGCCTTGTTCCTTCTGCTTTTGGATAAAAAGATGCTTTCTCATGAATCGATTGACTCCCTTTTTTTAGTGCTGCTTCTTTTTCTTTATTCAAATCTGAAAGCTCGCCTCTTTCATCTTTTGCTGTAAAGTGATCTTCTATCACACGTGCTTCGAAACCTTGATCTTTTTCCCCTGTAACTGTCGTTTCTCTTTTAGAGAGGTCTCCTACTTTTACTTCCATTGCTTTCGCAACTTTTTCTGGAGGTAAAGTAACCTGTCCGTTTATTCCTAGGGCATTTTTTATAAAATTAAAAAACCGTTGGGCAATAGAGTCCGTTCTACGTTCGAAAGACTTCCCACTCCCCTTATTCTTAGATACTTGAGAAGACTCTTCTGTACCTATAATATTTCTAAACGGCTGAGAACCATCTATTCTTGCCATCTGGACTTTAGCCATTGGAGCTAAATCCTAAAAAAAGTAGAGGCAACATATATTCTTTCATCTAAATTGTTTTGTGTAAAAAATAATTTAAGAAAGCTATGCAACCTCTACAACCAGATATCTTATCAATTTTAACATCTTTTACCACTATTTTTTTAAAAACCAAGACCTGGAATAAAGCTATTCTCATGATCACAGGTGCTTTATTATGTCGAGGTGGAAGAACCGTGTGTGGGGTTTTAAGAGCCCTTGGCATGGAGGGAGAGAAACGGTTTGATAAATATCATCGGTTACTGAGCAGAGATA
>PVBE012706505.1_pt1 | contig 34315 bp, 32 predicted proteins | sample 1631181 | NCBI WGS metagenome assembly PVBE01 (sample SAMN08397723, study PRJNA350692) | Marine metagenome, whole genome shotgun sequencing project. | isolation source: water | place: Pacific Ocean | collected 2012-04
ATAATCGACGACCAGTACACAGTGCCGTTGTTTGTTTTCGCCTACACCCGTATTCACCCGGCAGGCCGACGGCAAGGCAGTCCTGCCGTTAATTCTTCCCAGACCGCCGCAATGCATCCGAATACATCCAGTTAACCATTTGCGGGCGTACGTAACGAGCGGGTGATGTCTAACAGCATGTCGCGGATAAATCTGTGAGATAATGTCTTGCCATGCCGTCTTCAACCCGCCAGCATGACTGACGAGCCCGCAAATGACATTCATGCAGAACCACTACAACTCTTGAGTCGCAACTCCATACGAGCCCTGCTCGCTTTGGCTGTGATCGCCGCTGGAATGTCGCTGTTCCTGTCGCCGATCGTGGCAGACGAAGGAGGCCCGGAGTCCACACAGCCGGACCATCCGGGCGTCAAGCCGGCATACCCGCGTCTGGACTCCCAGTTGAACGGAATGGTGGACCGACTCGGGCAGGTTACGCCGCGAGCGTTGGCAGAGGCCGCGCCCATCTCCCAGGGATTGTCGGTGGCAGTGACCGTGCGGCTGTCCGATAACGTCGAATCGCTCGTCGAATTCTTGGACGCCAATGCTGCGACCGTAGCAAACGTCGGCTCCGACTACATCGAAGCGTACGTCCCAGTGACCTTGCTAACGGCACTGGTTGAACAAGACGGTGTGCTGTGGGTTCAGACGATAGTTCCGCCCCAGGCGGCTGTCACAAGCCAAGCAGCGGCTCTTCATCGCTCGCCAATATGGACCGCGCGCGGATACATGGGCTCCGGTGTCAAGGTTGGAGTCATTGATGTCGGGTTCATCGGGTACAGCGCACTCATGGGCACGGAGTTGCCCGCCACGGTCGTCGCTCGCTGTTACACGTCGGTCGGAATGTTTACGTCGGACGTCTCTGATTGCGAAGCCGACAACGTGCATGGGACTGGCGTGACCGAGGCCGTAATAGACATGACATCAGATGCCAATCTTTACGTATCCAACCCGATGTCTGCGGCTGACCTGCAATCTGCCACTGCCTGGATGGTCTCGCGAGGCGTCACGGTCATCAATCACTCGGTCGTTTGGGGTTGGGACGGATCTGGTGATGGTACATCGGTGTATAGCAACAGCCCGCTGAAGACGGCTGGATCGAGTTCACTGGCAACACCGAATTCAACGGCGTGTTTTTGGCAGCTGGAACTACATTTCAAGCACAGATGCGATGGGGTGACACGTGGGGAGCGGCAACCGATGACATTGATTTATGGCTGACAGACGTCAATTCTGATCTAGTTGTCGGGAGCTTCAACGAGCAGTCGGGTTTGAACGGTCGAGACCCCGTTGAGTTCCTCACGTACACTGCCGCTTCGACTGGCTGGTACTTCCTGCGGATGGAACATTTCGCCGGCGGCACTCCTTCTTGGGTTCAGGTAATGTCTCTGTCAGGTCGAGCCCTTCAAACTGCCACGGCAAACCGCAGTATTCGCTCACCGGGTGACAGTTCGAACGTCGGCATGCTCGCGGTTGGCGCCTCGAATTGGGCGACGCCGACCGCGATCGAATCGTTCAGCAGCCAAGGTCCCACGATCGACGGCCGTGTCAAACCTGACATCGTTGGAGCGGACGGAGGCGACGCTGTGTCGTACCCGGGGGGATTCTTCGGCACGAGCCCCAGGCCTCGCCGCACGTAGCTGGGCTGGCGGCTCTGGTGCTGCAACAATTCCCGAGCTTCATGCCTGCCCAGGTCGCGTCATATCTGAAAACCAACGCCTATCCCAGGAACTCCGTCCCGAACAACACCTGGGGACACGGGTTGGCACGGCTGCCGTCGCTCGTGCCCGGCGCCCCGGCGAACGTCATCGCGGCGCCTGGCGCGAGTCAGGCTTCCGTGAGTTGGAGCGCGCCAACCGCCGACGGGGGGAGCTCGATCACCCAATACAGGATCACTTCGGACCCCGACGGGAAAACCGCGACAGTCAGCGGCGCCTTTTCAAGCACCTTGATCACAGGACTCACGAATGGCACGCCGTACACGTTCACTGTGGAAGCTGCCAACGCGATCGGAACGAGCACGGCTTCGACCGCGTCCAACTCGGTCACGCCGGTGACAATCCCCGACCCGCCAACCAACGTCATGGCCACCTCAACGAACGCTCAAGCGACGGTGACCTGGACCGCACCAGCGTCGGACGGCGGCAGCCCCATCTTGTTCAACACTGTTGCGTCCGCTCCGAGCAGCCATATGCAACGACTACGGCCGCCAACACCACCGCAACGGTCACCGGATTGACCAACGGCACGGAGTACGCGTTCTCGGTTACATCCACAAACGCGGTTGGCACGAGCCCTACGGCAACCTCGTCCAACGCGGTTACGCCCGCGACACTGCCCGACGCCCCGACCAACGTCTCGGCAACAGCGGCCAACGCTCAGGCAACCGTGACATGGACGGCGTCCGCATCAGACGGCGAAAGCCCAATAATCCGAAGTACGGTGACATCGGACCCTGGAGGGTTCATCGCCACCACGACTGCCACCAGCACAACCGTAACCGTAACCGGTCTGACCAACAACACGCCTTACACGTTCACTGTTACAGCGACGAACGCCGTTGGCACAGGTCCTGCCTCGGCGTCGTCCAACGCCGTCACACCGACCGATGTACCCGGCATTCCTTCGAACGTCGTATCCGCCCGCGGCGACGCCCAGGCGACGGTGACGTGGACGGCGGCCTCGGATGGGGCGGCGGACCGATCACGAAATACACAGTGACCGCGAATCCCGATGGCAAGATTGCCACCACTACGAGCGCCGTGTTGACCGCGATTGTCGCGGGCCTGACAAACGGCACGTCGTACACATTTACCGTGACCGCCACCAACGCCGTCGGAACGGGCGCGCCATCGCTCCCGTCCAACTCGGTGACTCCGGCCACGTCGCCGGATCCGCCTACGAATGTGGCCGCAGCGGGCGGCGTCGGTCTGGCTCTCGTGAGCTGGCAAGCGCCAGTGTTCAATGGCGGGAGCCCGATTACCCAGTACCAGGTTACGTCCAGTCCCGGTACCAAAACCGCACCGGGTTCGTCGGGCGTGCTTTCCACTCGGGTGTTTGGCCTCAACACCGGGACCAACTACACGTTCGTCGTAACGGCGTCCAACGCCGTCGGAACGAGCTCGTCCTCGACGGCGTCGAATTCGATTCTGCCGGTCAACGGCTCACCGACGGTGACGGCGTCAAGCACGGCTTTCGTGGAGGGGTCGGCGGGGGTTCATCAGCTCGCCACGTTTACCGATGTCGAGATCGACCAGGCCCACACCGCGACCATAGACTGGGGCGATGGTTCGACCAGCACGGGCATAGTCATAGAGTCTGCGGGCTCAGGGGCTGTGTCGGGGTCGCACGTCTATCCGGACGACGACGCTCACACCGTAACGGTGACGGTGATGGACGGTGTTGGCGGCGTTGACAGCGACAGCCTGACCGTCACGGTGAACAACGCTCCGCCGACGGTAAATATCGCATCGCTTCAGACGCTGTCGCCCGGTCTCATAGGGCTGGCTCCAGCGTCATACAACGACCTCGGAGCTTTCGACACTCATACGGCAATTATTGACTGGGGCGATGGCTCGACCACGACCGCGACCGTGATGGCGGCCAAGCGGGCGGTCATCGGGAGCCACCAGTACACCGGCGTCGGCTCCTTCACCATTACCGTCACAGTCACAGTCGACGACGGAGGTTCGGGGTCGAACTCGTTCTCGGTTGACATCACTACCGTGCCCACTGTGGTCGGCATCCCGTTCGTGGGCGCGTGGGGGCTCCTGCTGTTGGCGGGTCTATTTGGCCTCGGCGTGATCTTCCGAGCGCGAAATTCTAGCCGGAACGCGCGGCGTACGTTCCTTGTTGGACGTCGGTAAGGATCCGGGCGGCACGCGCTGGATTGAAGACGCCGCACGCGCAGGGCTTCGTCAAGAGTTCGGCGGCGCGGTCAACCGATATTTGGCCTGCGTTGACCATCGAGATCATCTTTCGGACCAGGTTGAAGCCCACCATCCCGTGGCCGCACATCGTGCTCAGCTCAAGCACTTCCGCGGACGGCAGCAGGTTCGTGCGACCGTGGAATCCCAGCGAGTGTTCGATCGTGTGGCGGACGATGCCCGATTCGCGGGCAAGGCGATCGGTGTCGGCGTGGATGGCGTTGACGTTGACGCACAAGCCCAGTTCGGCGTCGTTGACGTCGCGAATGGCGCCGCCAAGCTTTTCGGCGCTGTCGAACACCGCGTGGGACTTGAGCGATCCGGAATCGCCGCCCTCCAGAAGCACCCGCTCCCACTCCTGGCGGGTCTCGTCCGTTGGCTGGCCGTCGCTATATTTGCGACCCGAAAATCGCCCGCGAAAAAGCTCGCCGATGAAACTCGGCTTCTTCCCTGATTCGTTGACGTGCCTGGTGAGGCCCATGTTGACCGGGCTGTGCTTCATCATGATCTCGATGAAACGACGTTGGGCCTGTTCGGACCCAACCCGATTGAACCCCTTCGCCGTCGTCGAGAAGATAATGTAGTCCTGCTGTAGGGACTCGACGGTCCCTTGTCGGTGCATGGTGTTCGTCATCGTGAAGCGACCTCCTCTTGAGGTTCGATGTGTCGGGCGAGTCCGAGGTTGGTCTTGCCGTTGGGCCGCATCGTGAAGCCCGCTTCGTGGACGATCGCCTCATACGGGACCTCGCCGTCGGGACCGCACCGTGCGTTGATGTCGATGCTGATGACGGTGTCGAGCTCGGGTGCGATGCCCTTGATGATCTCGAGAACGTCCGGAACACGCTCCAGCGGCATCATCGTCTCGAGGATGCATGACAGGAACTTCTCGTTGAGCACGGTCGAGTCAAGGTCGCCGGTCGATTGGTCGGTCATCAGCACCGTGACAGGGTTGCTCTGCTCGAACGCGAGGTCATCGACTCCCGCCAACGCCCGGGTGACTTTTTGGACTTCGGTGAAACGACATCCAACGCCCGGCCTGCCGAATTCGACGAGAACTCCGGCGGTACCGGGAGGGATGCGATTCGTTGCATCGTTAGTCTTGATCTCCTCGGTGCCTCTACCCGTCACGCCGGTGCTTGGGTGCACTGAAACCGGATCGCTGAACTGCGCTCGGATCGACCTTGGCCATTCGAACTCCGGCCAGTAGAGGGCGCCCGTGGGGCAGACGTCGAGCGGATGGTCGTACTTCAGGTTGAAGAACCCGACCAGCTTGCGTGCAGAACGAACCAGCCAAGTCGGCGCGTCTTCGGAGCTCACGAAGCGAATGCACGCTCCACATTCCACGCACTCGTCCTGGTTGATGAACGCGCGATCCTGTTCTACGCGAATCGCTCCCATCGGGCAGACGGCCACGCAGTTGCCGCTGCCGACACACTTCGATCTATCTACGAGCATCCCGTGTCTCCTTGCATAACAAACCGGGCGCGCGCCGCGGCCGATCAGGTTCCGATCACGGCCCGTATCGCCTGAGCGCTATGGTACCCGTGCCATTTCCTCGACGCAACCAGCGCCGTATTTGCGCATGTTGACCGCATTGGGGGCCGTTGGTACACTCGCGGCTAACCAGCCTGGGGGATTGCAAATGCCAAGCCAGACGATAACCGAAATCACTGTCGCTCCGATTCCTGTTCACTACCCAAAACAGGTCGGCAAAGTCGCGTTCGGGGACTACATCGGCAGCGAGCGCACCGAGTGGCTGGTGCGAGCGCGGACCGACGGCGGCCTCGAGGGGCTCACGCTCGCCAACCGGTTCATGGGGCGGTTCACTTCCTTCGATTCCGCCGCCGGCACTATGAGCGGATTGGTGGCGTTGCTTCGCGAGGTCTTCCTGGGATCGACGGTGGACGAGTTCCTCGAAGTGTCCGATGGTCGTGTCGTCGGCGTTCATGACGCCTACGTGCTAGCCTTTCAGACGCACGGTTGGATGAGCATCCTCGCCTACGACCTTCTGGGTCGAGCGATGGGAGTATCGTGCGTCGACTTGCTTGGCGAGCGGCTCAAAGATCGAATCCCGGCGTACGACACCACACTGTTTTATCAGGACTTCGTAAACCCGGAGAAAGGCGCCGCCCAAGTCGCTGACGACGCTGCCGGTGCACGCAACGACGGGTACACGGCGTTCAAAATCAAGATTGGCAGGGTCGGACGTTGGATGACGCCGCAAGTGGGCTTGGAGCGCGACATCGAGGTCGTGATGGCCGTCCGCGAGGCGGTCGGACCGGACGCGACGGTCATGGTGGACGGCAACTTCGGGTACGACCATCGCCTGGATTTGCTCGAAGATTTCGTTCGTGAGACGCTCCCCGCCAAGCTATTTTGGATGGAGGAGATGGTTAGCGCGGATGTGGGCGACTATCGCACGATGCGGCGGATTCTGGACCGACTCGGATCGACCGCGTTGCTCGTGTGCGGCGAAGATGACGGCCATCCGCCAGGCCAAGTGTTCGTCGACCTCGTGGGCAACGGTCTGATCGACGGTTACCAGCCCGACATCGTGGCCGCGGGCTTCTCGCGCTGGCACGAGCTCAAGCAATGGCTGGAGCCGGCAGGAGTACGTGCGCAACCGCGAAATTTCGGCAACGGAAATCTTGGCAGGCGCGCCGCGCTCGTGTTCGGGGCGTCGGCGCAGTCGTTCGTTTCCCTGGAGGACGAGCGCTTCCTGCCCAATGTCTACGCAGACGACGATGTCACTTTCCGGGATGGGGCGTATTCCGTGCCGACTGGCGACGGACTCGGATTGGCTGTCGACTCGGACGTCTACCAGCAGAAATACGCGGGACTCGAGGTGCGCATCACGTAATTTCCGGACGTCCGTGGAGCTTTCGATTGTCAAATACAGGGCTCTGAGGCGCCCATTATGGCAAGAAACGTTGAGAACAACGTATTGGGTCAATGACCGTAACGGCTCAAGCGACTCTTGCGTGTGGGCGGCCCTTCGACGGGTCCCGCCAACGCCGGGATCCCGATGCGTCGGGACTTCCAAGTAACGGCGTCAAAATTGAATGCCTGCGGGGTGCCAGATTCTTCGGCTGCGGCCTCAGAATGACATTATGTTGAGGCGTCGTTGCTGCCTCATGCTTTGTCCGATCGTCGGACATAACGTTGCTCAGGGCGAACGGGTTTGGCGCCGCGCTAAGCTCGCGACTCGAGGATGAAGGGTGGCGGCTCGGCTTGGCCCTGATGGCGATAAACAAATTAAGCGGCGCCGGAAAAAATGTGTCATTCAGAGGCCTCAGCCGAAGAATCTGGTCGCTGATCAGGCGGTTTTGCCCATCAGACCCCGGATTCTTCGCCTTCCGCAAAAAGTGAAAACGACAAGCGGCGTTCGCGTCGCCTAGCCTCGCAACAACGTTGTCAGGTCACGGATGTCCGGCAAAACCTCGAGCTGGTCGACCGCACTTAGCACATCGCCTGAACGCTCTTCGCCAAGAACGTCGTCAGCCAAAAAGTGGAACTTGTCGACGAGCTCTTCCCGCGGTACGCGGTTGCCGTAGTCGCCCCGGACGAGCGCATTGGCGCCGTTTAGTGTCGTCCCGCCCTTCAGGCGAATGGTCGCCGTGGCCGTCGTCATCGGCCCGGACGAGGCAGTCGAAACCATATCTGGATCGATCGAGACGGTGACGCGCTCGGCTACTCGTCGGAGTTTCTCGTCGGCGATTATCGCCGGCCTGAACACCGTCACGTCCGTCTTGCCAAGCACCACGGAAGCGGCTACGGCGTAGGGCACGTTGAACTTTGCCGCCAGCATGTTTCGAGGATACGGACCGAGCATGCCTTCGAGCATCGCTGGGACCGCGACATCGATTCGCTCGACGTCGGCGGCGCCGAATCGACCGAGTCCAGCGGCTTCGTGAACGGCCTCGAGCACCGGGTGGTTGTAGCGGCAACATGCGTGGAGCTTGAAGTAGTTTTGCTGGATGCGGTGCTCTCCGCCCAACCCATCGACGACCGCCGACGGATCGAACGAATCGCCGAGAATCGTGCCGTAGATGTCGGAGGGAGCATCGTCAAGGCCCGTGAATCCGCACGAGTAGAGGTGGTCGGCAAGGACGCCGTTCAGTCCCGATCGTCCCGGATACAGGTTGCGAACCGTCGCCCCTACAAACGCCGTGGTCCACGTATTCGCCGGACTCATCGAAGCCGCCAGATTGATGACAGCACGAACTCCAGTTGCGTCGTAGCCCTTGAGCTTGGCAATCGCGGCCGCGGTTCCGGGCGCGCCCCAATGGCCGTGACTGTGGACATTCGGACGGGCTTTCGTCGCGCGGCCCAGGCGCGATTCGACCTCGTATCCGACGAGCACCGCCATGATGAACTGTTGTCCCGTGGCGCCCATCTCCTCGGCAACCGCCAGCGCTCCAGGGAGCGTGTGTATCGCCGGGTGGCCGCCGCCGAAACGGTTGCCCTCGTCCATCTCCAACGCCACTCCTGCCGTCGAGTTCACGAGCGTGGTAAGCATCGGCTCCGCCTTCGAATCGTGGCCGAGGATCGTCGCAGTCGCTGGGCCGGATCGTTGGGCCGCGAGTTTCGCAAGCTCGGTGTTCTCGGGCTCGAGGCTACCAGCCAGGATCGCGCCGACGGTGTCCATCGTCACGTCGCGAACCCCTGCGACCGCCTCCGGACTCAGATCCTCGAAGCTCGTTTCAACGACGAATCGTGACAGGTCGTCCAGGTAGTCGCTCATGTGAATCCTCCTCGCACCTCGCATCCTACAATCGCAGCACCGAGCGCACAAGAGGATCTGTCGGTTGCATCATCCGACCGTGGTGTGGCACATTTGGTGTGACTCAATCTCAGGTTCGGGGATGGATATATGGCCCGACTCCGATTATCAACGGTTGTCCCTGCCCAGGTGGAAGCGGTGTATCGATACGTCGCCACGTTCGGCGAGGACGGCCCGACGGACCCATCAGAATTCCAAGAAAAGTACGGAGAAGACATCCATCAAGAAGGCGACGCGTTCGTCTTCACCGAAGACGTTACGCCCTACGAGGACAGTCCGAGCGAGTTCGTGACCTGGCGCTGCACGTTCGACTTCCCCAGGAGCCGCTACATGGAAGCGGTCGATTCGACGTGGTCGCATCGAAGAGACACATTCGAGCCAGACAAAAGCGGAACTCGATGGACGGTCTCGTACACCACCCAGGATTCCTTCGCAAAAGGGATCCTCCAATTCATCGCATTCAAACTGTTCACGAACAAACCGCTGCGGCGCAACGTCGTCGAGCCCGTGATGCAGCATTTCCAAGTCGAGATGGAATGATGCTGCGACATTTCATGGCTCAGATCGGTTCGTCTTGGATCGCGGCGAGCCTCCGGTCGTTCGACGGGCTTGGGGTGCCGATGAGCGCGGTCCCGTTGACTCACATGGGGACATGGATCGCCTCCTGTAACGACTCGATGGCGTCTGGCAAAATGCTTATCGCGTGTCGGCGATCGGTGAGCGTCGCGCTGTACCGGTGGGCGGCGGCCATCGCGGTGATCGTCCTCGCATCGATGTTTGTCGCCACGGCTGATCCGGTGCGGGCACAAGCCGCACCGCGCACCGTCGCAGGCGTCATCGTTAACGGCACCGCAGACGGAGGCGACTTGGGCGGCCTGACTGTCACGTTTCACCAAGTTCACGTCGACGGACAGAACGGGGTCGATGTCGTCACTGACGCGACAGGGAGCTTCAGCTTCGACGATGTAGAGTACGACGCCGACGCCGGATACGGCCTATCGGTGCTTTACGAGGGCGCGGCTTATGGCTTGGACGTCGACCTGACGGAAGGATCGCCCGAACCAGTGACGATCACGGTGTACGAAGCGAGCCAAGACGACTCGATCATCACGGTCGTGAGCGCGTCGTTGCTGCTGGCGGGAATTGATGCGGCGACGAGAACGATTTCAGCGCTGGAGATACTTGCAATCGACAACCAGTCCGACCGAGCATACGTCCCAGGCGAAGAACCGACGCAGCTCCTCAGATTCGGACTTCCGCCCGGCGTGACGGGGCTGGAGGTGGATGCGGGGATCGCGGGCGCCGACGTGGCGCAAGTCGACCAAGGATTCGCGCTGATGGCCAGCGTTCCTCCAGGCGAGTATCCGTTGATGTTCGCGTACTCGTTCCCGTACGAGAGCAGCAATTCGGTGATCGAAAAGACCTACAGATACGGCGCCGACAACGTTCGAATGCTTGCCCCGTTTGGCATGGTCTCGATCTCCAGCGATGAATTGGGGGCGTCGTCATCGATCACCCTGGGCGAACGGCAGTACAACCTGATCGAAGCCGACGACTTCGCGAGAGGAGCGACCGTCACTCTCCGAATGACCGACCTGCCGATGACCTCGGTCGGCAGTGCATCGAGCTTGAGCGAGCTTGAATCCGGCACGAAGACCGGCATTCGGTTCGAGTACGCGCCGCCGGTCGCGCTGGGCGTCGGAATGGTGGCGTTGCTCGCGTATGCGGTCTTCTGGCGCGGGCGAAGCGTCGAGCCGCGACCGGTGCGGATTTCCAGCGAGGAGACCGCACAAGAGCGCGAGGTCGTGCACCGAATGATCGAAGATCTCGAGGGGCGACACGCGGCGGGTGAGATCAGCCAGGACGAATTCCGACGACGCATAGGGTCTCTCAACAAACGACTGGCTCGACTCCGATAGACCGGCCGCCAGCCTTTTGCTCGCCTTTCAGCGCCTATACGGAGTTGAAGCGCGTACCAAGTTACACTGCTGCACCGGCTTGGATCCGAAAGGGAACAATGAAGATCACCGAAGTATTGGCAACACCGCTGAAGACACGCTCCGTCATCGTCCAGATCTCGACAGACGAGTGCGTCCGCGGCGTCGGAGAGTGCACGCCGATGAACCTCGAAGTTCTGACGCATTTCGTCAACCGCGTGCTTGGTCCGATGATTATCGGGGAAGACCCGCTCGAGATCGACCGGCTCTGGAACAAGATGCTATTCAGCACCTACAAGCTCGGCCCTCACGGAGCTCAGCCGGGCGCGATCGCGGGCATCGACATCGCCCTCTGGGACATTCTCGGCAAAGTCGCGGGGTTGCCCATCTGCACGCTCCTCGGCGGCAGCTACCGCGACAGAATCCTGATGTACGCGTCGATCGGCGGCGGCGCTCCGCTTCAGCCGGACGAGATGGTCCGCAAAGTCGAGGACGCGCTGGAGAAAGGCTTCCGCGCCATCAAGATTCGGATGGACTGGGGACCTCATCGTCGCGACTCCGACCCCGCCAAGGACATGGCGATGTTCAAAGCCGTTCGCGAGGTCGTTGGCGACGACATCCCGTTGAGCTTCGACGCCAACAACGGCTACTCCGTTTCGACGGCGATCATGCAAGGGCGCAAGTTCGAGGAGCTCGGCATCTTCCACTACGAGGAGCCGGTCGCACAGTACGACTACGCCGGCATTCGACAAGTGGCCGACGCGCTCGACGTGCCGGTCTCCGCGGGCGAGCACGAATACACACGATGGCAATTCCGCGACCTGATCGAACAGGCGAACCCGGACATGCTGCAGCCCGACGTCGTCAAATGCGGCGGAATCAGCGAGATGCGCAACATCGCGGTTCTGTCGGAGACGTACAACAAGCACTTCATCCCGCACCAGACGCAACCAACGATCGGAACCGCCGCGAGCCTGCACGTCGTCACATCGATCCAGTCAGCGACGAGACCGCAGGAGTTCACCGGAGAGCGCCCGCAGCTTAACACGATCTTCGTCGAGCCGCTCGAATTCACAGACGGGCACATCACGCTCCCCAAGCGACCAGGCCTGGGCCTCGAGATCATCGAGAGCAAGCTGCAGGAGCTGGCGCTGTAGGCAGACACGAAGTGACGGACACGGGATTGCAGGGACCCGTCAAGCCGCCCGCAATTGTAGGAGAGGGTTTCAAACCCTTCCGTTATGCGCGTGGTTGGATGTCGCCACCACGGCGATCCTCACGCGGTCCGTATCCCCAAGACCAAACCTTTGTGTAAGCGTAACACGCGGGAGGGTTTGAAACCCTCCCCTAGGATACGAATACGAATCGTGTGTTGAATGAGTCAACCGATGCGAGTGGCTCGCCCATGGAACCGCTTCACTTGGCGGCGGTCGCTTCAAGCTCGACCATCAGGCCCTTGAAGCCCAATGCGGAGATGCCGAGGAGCGCGCTGGCCGGGCGGCATCCGGCTCGTTCGAGGCGAGGTCCCAGCACATCACCCGCGCCCATGAACGCGGCGACGTCTGTTGCGTAGTAGCTGAGGCGCACAACGTCAGCGAGCGCGAATCCGGTTTCGTGCAGCACCGTCTCCTGGTTGTCGAGCGCCTGAGTGATCTGGGCGGCCATGTCGTCGAGATGCACGGGATTTCTGTTTTCGTCGACCGAGGTCTGTCCCGCGCAGTAGAGCACTTGCGCAGGGCCGGAGATTTGGTTTGCCTGTACATACTGAAACTTGTCCTGCCACGTCCATGGGTTGATGATCTTGCGGTCCATATGTCTTCCCTCACAACTCGATATTCGCCGATGCTCAGGCGTGGCGGCATTCCATCAGTGTTCGACGGACTAACCTCCGGCGAACGATGGCGGTATTCCCGGGTCAAGCCGGAATGAGGTCCGTCCCCTGGGATGAATCCAACGCTTTTCGACACGAAAAAACAGGGCCAACTCGGATGCTGATGTCCAAGTTGGCCCATTGTCGAAAGGTGGATCGGGAGCGCGGAGCGCGCGCTCTCGTCGTTTCGCCTAGTCGCCGACGGCCGTCGCGAGTACGTGCCCATTCGTCGCCTCACGGCTGTTGCTGTTCGACGCACCGTTCGTCGGTCCGTTGGACGGCAGCAGAGCGTTGATGCGCTCGAACATCGAAGCCGCTGCTTCGACCGCACTGTCGTTCAGCTCGCCGCCCAATGTAAGGTGGTTCTGGAGCAGGTGGGCAGCCGGCCTGTGGGATTCGAATCGACCGCCGGCGATGCCTTCGGCCGCGAAGTGGTCTTTGAGACGCTGAACGATTCGCGGATTGCTCTCGGTGATCGCCCGCAGGGTCAGTGGCAGCCGCAGTTCCGCTCCGTACGCCGCGTTGACGAGTTTCAGGTAGAAGCCAGGATCCATCAAGTCTTCGATGTCAGAATCACGAACGCGCGTGACTTCGACCCATCGGATCGGGTTGCGTTGACCGACCGGTCCGGCCTCGTTGATCTCGTCGACGCGCTCCCTGTGGGTCGGCGTGACGTCCATCAGCACGGCAACGCTGACGTAGCTGTCGCCGAGGAGCGACACGAACGCCGGCAGGTTGTCTGCGTCGCCGACGGGTATGACGACCCATCGGGGGTCTAAGCGCTGGCGTCCTTGCGACGCACAGACCTCGCCGAGCACTTGGAGGTAGATCAGGTCGGAAGACGAATTGACGAGCAGGCAGTGCGGCGCCAGGAATAGCGTTTGGGCCATCTGGTAGCCAAGCGCCATTTCGAGCGGGAACACGGTCTCGCGGCTGTTGTTCAGAATGTCTTGACCGACAACAGTGCCGCGGTCTTCGGTGTCCTCGACGGTCCTCACCCGGCTCAGGTCATCCAGGTTGATCATGAACGGCGAGTGAGTCGTGTAGATAACCTGGTTCCTGGGCGCGAGTCGCTCTTCGATGAACCGCAGGAAATCGTACTGGGCCAGCGCGTGCAGGTTGAGGCCGGGCTCGTCGAGGAGCAACACCAGGTCGCGCTCCTCGTCCTCTTCGAGTTGCGAGAAGTAGACCAGGAACGAGAAGAACCACACGAAGCCTTTAGACCGCTCATCGAACGGAACCGAGACGCGGTGCTTGTCGTTCCAGATTCGCACGTGGAGGATCGTCCCCGAATCCAGGGGCGGAGCATCGTTGGGGTTGGCCGCTGACAGGTCGAACTCGACCCGAAGTTGCCTGTTCTGCTTCCAGAACTCGAATATCTCGTCGGAGATTCCGATGGACGCCGATTCGAGCTCAGCCTTCAGGTACTCATAGTTGGTCTGGCTCTCAAGGTCGTCGAGGTCGGCTCCCACCAACTTGAGCAACGACATGAAAGTTCGGTCGGCGTCGTTGATTTCGGAGCCCGCGAACTTGCGGCGCTTGATGTCTTGAATCGACATCTGGCCGTGCATTGCGCTGTAGTTGTCGAAGTAGACGAACGTGGGCAGGAATCCTTCGAGGTACTCCTCAATGACCCGCTGCCGGAGATCGGTCCCGAACCGGTCAGGCAACTCAGCCAGGAGTTGCTGGACCGAAGGCGGCTTGATGTCGATGCGATTGAGTTGCGCCTGCAGCGTCTCCCAGGAGTCGGCCTCGCCGACGAACTGCAAGACTTCGTGCGGCAAATTCGCGGAGGCGATGACGTATCTAACGACAGCGCCTTCGTCGATGTCGACGCTCCATTCCCGCTGGTTTTTGTAGTTCTTGCTGGCTACGACGATCGACGAACGAAGAACGCCCTGACCGAACTCGTTCTCGAGCTCCTCGATCTCGTCTTCGGTGAGCTCGAACTCGGCCTGGACCACCGTCGCGGGTTCGTCCTCGTGCCTGCGCTTGTATCGCACGTACCCCTTGCGGGGGTAGTCCCGAAGGTCGAACGTGCCCCCGACTCCGCCAACGGGATTGAGGCGACGGAGGGCTTGCAGGAACGCGGTTTTGCCGGATTCGTTCTTGCCAACCATGCAAGTCACGTTGTCCAGCGAGACCCACCCGGAGTCGTCGATGCTACGGTAGTTCGTCACCCTTGCGCGCGAAAGCTGCATATTCAATCCCCTTCTCTGGGCTATGTTCGGATACTCTCGGTTCGGATTTCGGGTCTACAGCCGTCGACGTCATCGAAGCCGAACGAGCCATCTCCCGAAAACGGATAATCTGCCGGGTTCCTCAGCACCTTCACTCGATAATCGACAGTTGACACGAAACGACCGGTTATCGATCAATCATTATCTTGGCCGAATGCCATACAAATGAAGGTGAATTTGAAGGTGTCCTGAAAGACTAAACGGGCGACTGGGAAAGGCGCAAGGCCTTTGTGGTCCCTTCTTTTCGCCGGTCTCGGGACGCGCGGAAGAGGAGAAAGAATAGAAATGTCTCAGAAAACACAAAGGCCGGACATCGATCAAACGATGCCCGGCCTTGATTGGTCAACGCGAGGTCTAGACCAGGCTATATCCGCTTCCCTTGCGGTCGATGCCGGTGCCTTTGCCTTCGGGAATCCAGCCGAACTCCTTGAGGATTTCCTGGCTGTAAGTCACACGACCAGTAACCTTGTCGAGCGGTTCGGTCGCAAGAAGCAACGAAGACTTGGCCATGAGGTTGGGGTCTTCGCCGCGCGGATCGTCCATGCCGGTGACCAGGTTGTGGAACACGGTGCCTGGAGTCGGCACAACCTGAGACGGGGAAACGCACGTAACGGAGATGCCGAACTGATACACCTCCTGCGCGAGTCCCTGTGTGAACCGCTCCAGCGCAGCTTTCTCGGCGCCGTAGCACGTGCCGCCGCCGCCCGCTGGGGCGTCGGGGTACGGTCCACGACCCGGACCGATGGCCGCGCCCGACGAGATATTAACGATGGAGCCGCTCTCGCGCCCGATCATCTCCGGCAGAACCATTTGACTCAACAAGAACGGGGCGTGGAAGTTGACAGCCCAGGATCGCATCCAACGTCGAGGGGGATAGTCTTTGACCGGAATGAAATATGTCAGCGCAGCATTGTTGACCAGCACGTCGATTTGGCCATAGGCCGCGTGAGCCTCCGCGATCAGCCTTTCGCAGTCATCGGGCTCCGAGATGTTGACAGCCGATGCTGTTGCTTCGCCACCGGCTTCTTTGATCTGTGCAACCGTGTAGTCGAGCGATCCCTCGAGGATGTGGTCGCCCTCGTGCAGCGTGCGGGCCGCCGCGACGATCTTGCCGCCCTCTTTCGCGAATTCGACGGCGATCTCCGCCCCGATTCCTCGGCTGGCGCCGGTGATGACGCACACTTTGCCATCCAATTTACCCATGTGTTCCTCCTTCTTCTTGCGAGAAATGTGTCCGGTGTGAAATCGGCCCCATTATATACCAGGCTGCGGGCACGTCGAGAGGGACACAAGAGACGCCAGGGACTCAAGTCGACAATCGAGCGCACCTCTTGTCCTACGTTTGTTCATGCGATAGAGTTGGCGCCACCCAACAACGGAGGTCTGCGACGTGGCTGATAAGATAGTCCCTACCAAAGATGAAGTGCTCTCCTACCAACGAGACATGCGGAACTGGGGCCGCTGGGGCGACAAGCCCGCAGCCGGCGCGATGAATCTGATCGACGACGCTAAACGGCTTGCGGCGACGAAACTCGTGCAGAAGGGACGCACCGTATCCCTGAGCCGGCCATTTCCGGTGACGCCGACTCGCGAGAACCCGCACCCGGCGCAGCACTCGATGATCTACGTCGAGCGACCGAACGGCGGCGGCGCGGCGATGGACTACTACGGTGTCCGGTACCACGGCACCTCGACGACGCACATCGACGCACTGTGTCATGTGTGGGACGAAGCCGGCACGTGGGAGGGCAAGAACCCGCGAGACATCATCGGCTTCGACGGCGCCAGTTTCGGCACGGTCGACGAGTGGAGCGACGGCATCCTGACCCGGGGCGTGCTGCTGGACGTGCCGCGTCATCGCGGCGTGCCCTACGTCACGCTCGACAGTCCGGTCCACGGCTGGGAGCTCGCCGAGATTGCCGAGGCTCAGGGCGTGTCGATCGAGCCTGGTGACGCGTTGATGGTCTACAGCGGTCGCGACGCATACGCGAAGGACAACGACGGAACGTGGGCGGGCAGGCCTTCGAGGCCCGGCCTCCACGCGTCGTGCCTTCCGTTCGTGCGCGAGTCTGACATCTCGATCCTCGGCTGGGACATGATGGACGCCGAGCCGAACGAGTACAACCTGCCATGGACGGTCCACGGCGTCATCTTCGCTTACGGGGTCGCCCTGCTGGACAACAGCCTGCTCGAACCGCTGGCCGACATCTGCGCCGAAGAGGGTCGTCACGAGTTCATGCTCACGATCAACCCGCTCAACGTAATCGGCGGCACGGGCTCGCCGGTCAACCCGATCGCGGTGTTCTAGGCGGCAGCGGAGCCAAATAACTACCACGGGTAGCGACTGGATCGTGGGGAGTCCAGAGGGGCGAGCCCCTTTGGGTCGTACCCTCGATCTACCGCCCCCGCTTCCTCGCGCGGGCGCCGCGCCTGGAGGCGTCGATCATGGTGAAGACGCTGAGGAGGACCGGTATCGCCATGGGCGACCACACCAGCATCCGTTCGGCGGTCGTGCACGAGCCCATGAAGCATGGGCCGAGGCTCGGGAGTCCTGTCAGCACCATTCCGGTGAATAGCCCGGTTATGCCGCCGAAGAACGCCAGCCCAAACCGCGCGTACTCTTTGAGGTACAGATAGTCCAGACCGATGGGCACTATGTTCATGGCTGCTGCTATTGTTGGACTTCGCATTTCGATTTCCTCGACTTTTGATGACTCAATTCTAGGCTGATCTCGGCGCAGCGGTTAGTTACAAACGGACTATCCTTCGTCGGTCATTGGCGCCATTTCTCCCCTACCTGACTGGGCGATGCAATATCGACAAGCGGCTGCCAAGCTGGTGATATAATCGGCCGAACGGCGGCGCGCGACGGGATCATGGCGCGGCAGTTGGAACATCAACAACACCCGAGGGGGAGCATATGGTTTTCGGCGAAGGCGCGGAGATTTATCGCGAGCTTGGGGTCACGCCAATCATCACGGCGTCGGGCTCGACCACCACGTACGGCGGCAGCAAGCTGCGCCCCGAGGTTATCGACGCGATGGTGAAGGCGTCAACCGTGATGGTGAACATCGACGAGCTCAACAAAGCCGCGGGGAAAGTGCTCGCTCGCGTGACCGGCGCCGAGGCGGGGCTGATCACGAATGGCGCAGCCAGCGGGTTGATCCTGCAGGCAGCAGCCGTCATGGCCGGCAGCGATCCGGCGAAGATGGCCCAGCTCCCCGACCCTACCGGACTCAAGAACGAGATCATAATCCATCGCAGCCATCGATTCCCTTACGACCAGTGCTATCGGGCCACGGGGGCGACGCTCGTCGAGGTAGGCGACGGTAGGCGCTGCCATCCTTGGCAACTCGAAGCCGCGTTCACGGAGAACACGGCCGCCGTCGCCTACCTGGTCTCGCCGTACATCACCCGTCGAGCGCTGCCGCTTGAGCAGGTCGTCGAGATGGCCCACGCCCGCGACGTTCCGGTGATCGTCGACGCGGCGTCATTCGTCCCGCCCAGGGCCAACCTCCGGAAGTTTATCGCGGAGGGCGCGGACATGGTCCAGTTCAGCGGCGGCAAGGCCGTGCGCGGACCGCAGGGCACCGGGATTCTGTGCGGTCGCGCCGACCTGATCGAGGCGGCGTTCGCAAACGGCAGCCCGCACCAGTTCATCGGCCGGGGGATGAAGGTTGCCAAAGAGGAGATCGTCGGACTCGTCCAAGCGCTCGAGATATTCGTCAACGAAGACGAGGAGGCCGAAACCGCAACATACCGGCGGATGTGCCAACAGGTCGTCGACGCACTCATCGAGGTTCCGGGACTGCACGTCAGAGTCGAATTCGACGAGTACAACTACCTGGTGCCGCACGCGGTGATGACGTTCACGAACGATTGGCGCGGCCCGAGCCGAGACCAGGTCTGGGACGACATGGTAGACGGCGACCCGCCGGTGTACTTGCACAACATCTATCAGCCCGACGAGCTCGCGGTCGATCCGTTCAACCTCACCGAGCCGGAGCTCGACGTTGTGATCCGCCGGCTGCGCGAAGTGTTGATGGGGTAGGCGATCGCCCGCTTTGCGACGAACGGTGTTCGGGCGGAGGTAGTCTCTGGGCGGGGGTTCGACAAGTCCCGACAAAGCCGGGATCGCGATGCGTCGGGACTCGCCCCGAACGGGGGATATTGGCGCCTCTCAGGACACAACAGCCCGATCCGCTTCGAGCCCAATCTGGCCAAAATCCGTTCGCCCTGAGCCTGTCGAAGGGCCGCCCCGAGTCAACAGTGTTAACGCTCAACAACTCACCGCGATTCGTTGGCCACTTGCTCGTACCGGAAGCAATCCACCGCGTGGTCGTTGACCATGCCGACGGATTGCATGTACGCGTAACAGATAGTCGTTCCGACGAAGTTGAACCCCTTGGCCTTCAAATCCTTGCTCATGGCATCGGATTGCGGGGTGTTGGCCGGGATGTTCATCGGATCGGTCCAAGCGTTGACCTTTGGCGTTCCGTCAACGAATCGCCACGCGTAGGCGTCGAACGAGCCGAGATTTTCTTGGATTGCCAGGAATGCCTTCGCGTTCCTGATCGCGGACGCTACCTTGAGGCGATTGCGGATGATGCCGGCGTCCCGCAGGAGCTCGGCGGACTTGGCGTCGTCATATCGCGCTACGATCTTGGGATCGAAGTTGTCGAAGGCCGCGCGGTATGACTCGCGCCGGCCTAGGATCGTGTCCCAGCTTAGCCCCGCTTGCGCGCCCTCGAGGACGAGCATCTCAAACAGGATAAGGTCGTCGTGGACCGGCACGCCCCACTCTTTGTCGTGATAGTCGATCAAGTTCTCGTTTGTCGACCAGCTACAACGTGTTTCCGCCATCTCAACTACATCCCGACATTCTTGTCCCGCTGGCCATCCGATTGCGCACCCGAGAATATCTCGTCGAACAATGCGCGCTTAGCGACAATTCGACTGCCCTTCAACCGGATTATACTGCCCGACCAAGCGCGTCACAAACGATCAGCGAGGGTCATCTGCGATGCGGTTGCACTCATGTTGGTGGTTTTGTCATCTAAGGGGATGGAAGGACCGAACATGATGTTCTCGAAGATTCGCATCGGGGTGTACGTCGCCTTGCTGGCGGCCGGATTCGTCGGGCTCGCCTGCTCAAGCGACGGCACATCTGTGCCCGCCGCCGTGCCGATAGCGACGACCGAAGCCGTCGTGCGTGCACCTGCGTCAATTCCCGAAGCGCCTACTGCAGGATACGATTCGAACCAGGCGATGCACGCAGTGTTTCCCGGGTTCTCTTTGACGTCACAAGTGATGATCATTGCGCTCGATGAGATCGCGATACGACGCGACCGTAGCTTGGTCCCGGTGCTCGTTGAGATCATTCGCTACATGCCGTCAGCGTTGGCTCACGATCGAGTCGGAGATGCGCTACGAGCCGTCACCGGTCAGGACTTCGAGAGCGACAACTGGGACGCCTGGATGGAGTGGCTCGGACGAAACCGCGCCGATTATCCGCCCCCTTCCGATTACGTGCGGTGGAAGATCGGATTGATGTCGGACCTCGACCCCAGGTTCGCGACGTTTCTCCGCCCAGCCCTGGAGTTCTCTCGCATCGACCTTACCGAGGTGGTCTGGGGAGGCGTGTTGCCTGACGAGATCCCCGACCTGCGCAATCCTCCGATGATCGCCGCCAGCGAGGCGGACTACCTGAACGCGAATGACCGCGTATTCGGCGTGACGATCAACGGCGACAGCCGAGCGTACCCGTTGAGCATCGTGAACGCCCACGAGATGGTCAATGACGTGGTCGGCGAGGAACCGATCTCGCTCATGTGGTGAACGCTCTGCGGCACCGGAATCGTGTATTCCGCCAAGATCCGACGGTGAGGCCACAACTTTCGGCACTTCCGGGATGCTGTATCGCTCCAACAAGATCATGTACGACCGGAAGACGAACACGCTGTGGAGCTCGCTGCTGGGCGAGCCGGTAATCGGCCGATTGGCCCAGAGCGACATCAAGCTGTCGATCCATCCCGTTGCCTTCACAACCTGGTCGGAATGGGTCGCTGAACACCCGGACACCACGGCGTTGTCGCTTTCGACCGGCTACTACTTCACCGGCGCGTACGCGTCCGAGGACGACGTCGAGTCGTTCTACAGCGGCTATCGCAGCGATTCAGGCACGATGTTCCCGGTGTGGGAACGCGACGAGCGCCTGGCGACCAAGGCCGAGGTGCTCGGTCTCACGTTCGGCGGCGCGCACAAGGCGTATCCAGTGTCCGTGGTCAACGACACGGTCGGCGGCAAAGATGTCGTGATCGTCGCATCCCGCATCACCTCTGACGTCCGCGTGTACGAGCGCAACGGCAAGACGTTCGACCCGGCGCCAAACGCTGCAGGCAACGGGCGGCCGTCGACGCTTGTCGACAACGAGGGCGAGACCTGGGACGTCACGGAGTCTCGGTTGGAGGCAGCGGACGGGTCGGCGACGCTCGCACGGCTGCCGTCGAACATTTTCTTCTGGTTCGCCTGGTTCGCGTTCCATCCGAAGACGGAATTGTACGAGGGCGGATAGCGGCGCGAGAAGCTGCTGGGCGCCCGGCGTGGCAATTCATTCGAATCAAACGGGGATCGTTCGGCGTGAATCGAGCGCGATCAAAACGGCGAGCCCGCCCGCCGCGACCGCCGCGCATGCGGATAGGCCCACCGGAAAGAACACGCCCGCCCGAATTCGTTGACCTTTCAGCCGCCACATGTCGCGCGCAGACGCAAACAGGATAATGGCGGTTGCCGGGAGGAGAACGAGACCTACGCTCGTCAAAGACGAAAGACTTGCGACCAGCGATGTCAACCCCAAGGCGAGCGGCGGCCCTGCGGTTGTTCCTTGGCTTGGCCAACGAGCAACGACCAATACGGCCACATACGGGGCAACGTAGAGAGACCCCAAGCCCCACCCGACAAGCGGATCCTGGACTTGGATCAACCATGCAACCAGGCCGAGCGCGGGGATCAACACGAGCACGCCGCCTGCTGCGGCCAATCTTTGTCTAGACATCAGCATCTCAGCCTTGTTGGCGCAACTGCCGGGCCGGGGCGCCGGATTCAATTACCGGCAGGCCCGCACGATCCTCTCGAAGCATGGGCGTGGCTCAGATACGGAAATGATCGATATGAGTATGTCCGTCGTTGACAGTTGATGACACGCCTGTGAACTAGCACTCAGGCTATTGGTAAGGCGTCCACTTTGTCTTGCGCAACGCCATTGTTTTGACCAAACGGTCGTGCCAACCCAGACCATGAGGATGCCAGATGATTGCCAACAATCCGACGTATAACGGTATGCTCGCCAACCATTTGCCTAGGAGTTCTCTCTTGAGCGCGGCGCCAAAACCTGTTGTCTCGCCGTCGAATCCAAATAGCCGCAACCCCACCGCCAATTTGCCGATGCTCCATCCTTCGGTCGCGGCGAAAATCCAGAATGCCGGACAACCGATGAACAACAGAACTAAAAGCCCCGCCAGGGTGTTCTCGTATTCTTCAGTACCAGCCTCACCCGCTCCGGCAGCGACAAGCACACTGACGATGAACAATACCATCACAACGGCGATATCAGTAATGGCCGCGGATGCCCGTCTCATTGCAGTGGGCACTTCGTAACCGTCGAGCACAACAAATGGAGTGCCCGCCTTCGGCGGTTCCTCCAAGCTGAATCGGTTGAGAATTCGACGATCTGCAAAAGTTCCATCTTTGTTTATGCGGAATTGCTCCTGCCCCATCACCATCACGAGCTTTCCTCGCGGCCGAAAACTCAGAGTAACAATGAAACTATCTTGAGTTTCCTCAGCGTGTGAATTCTCGAATTCAAGCTGTGATCCAGGCGTTAATTCCCCGTAATTGCGCCGATCGCCAGTGAGAGCACGGAGGGTGAGCGAACGAGCCTCTTCCAGGGAGGTCTCGGCAACGGCGGCGCTAACTTCCGGATCGGGATCGGACGTCTCGGCGGTTTCGGACGCAGACTGGCTTGAGTCAACAGCCGCCGGATCAGAAGATTCCCGTTGTTCTACGTCGTCTTGTCGCTCGACAGTTTGTCCAGTCGGCTCGTCCAGAAGTTGACGCAATCGTATCTCACCCGTTTTCGCGATGATGAACTCCTCGATACCGGGCTCACCGTCAAATCGACCGGCGGGGCGCCAGGAAAGTTTGAATTGATAGTAATCCTCGTCTTCTTCAGATTCTAGGAGTTCCCACACCAACCTTGCGTTCGAGTATCGTGGGCCGTATATTTCCGTGTCCGCGCAGGCGTGTTCAATGGCCAACAACCTAGCTTGCATCAGCGAAATGTACTCGACGGCCTCGCCGGTTGAGTCAAATTCAAACGAATCCAGTTTTTCGTCGGAATCGCTACTGGTCACGTGGGTCTCTCCTAGTAACACCATCTGTTCTGGCCCCATTATATTGTGGTCAAAGAACGTGTCAACTCCCGCGAATCTCTCGCAAAATGTCTAGTCACCCACGGCTGAATTTTCTCCGATCCATCGGAATGACACTCGTTGTTCTGTGGATGGCATTACCGATTTCCTGATTGCGCTGCCCCAAAGAGCGTGACGCGGTCGAAACAACGCAATTTGATCGCCGACGAAACTCGCAAGACCATCAAGATGAACGTGCAGACTGATTCAGGAATTTGAGGTATGATGTGCTCGGCGTCCAGGACGGCGTAGCCCTGGCAGCCCGCGTCGAACGGCCCGACACCGAGGAGAATCGCCAAGTATGGAATCGGACACAGCCCAACCGCCGCGAGGCAAGATCTTCTATGGGTGGTGGGTTGTGGCGGCTAGCGCGGTCGTCAACGCGTGCGGCGGCGGGGTATATTTCTACGGCTTCTCCGTATTCTTCTTGCCGATAAAAGCCGCCCTTGACATCAGCAGCGCGGCCACGTCACTGGTATTCTCACTCTCCCGCGCGGAGGGCGCCGTCGAGGGGCCGATCGCAGGCTACCTGATCGACCGGTACGGCCCTCGTCGGATATTGAGCATCGGGGTCGTTGTGGTCGCCATCGGCTACGTGATGCTCAGCCAGGTCACGACCTTCTGGTGGTTCATGATCGTGTACTTGGGCGTTATCTCGATCGCGTTCAACGGCTCGTTCGCGGGCTCGACGATGGCCGTGGTGAACAACTGGTTCATCCGTCGCAAGGGTCTAGCTATGGCGATTTCCATCGCGGCGTTTAGCCTGGGCGGAGCGGTCATAGCCCCCATTCTGTCGCTCGGAATCCAGCATTTCGGGTGGCGATCCACTGCCGCCGCCGCGGGCATCTTCATCGCGGTCGCGATATTGCCGGCGGCCCGCTATCTACACCCGAACCCGGAGTCGATGGGGCTAACGCCGGACGGAGACCCGCCCGAGTCTCTCACCGATCAGGCGACCCGTCGCACGCCGTCCCAAGTCGCCTCGGTCGACTTCACGGTGCGTGAGGCGCTGCGGACCAAGTCGTACTGGATGCTGGCGGTCGGAACGATGGTGAGGACAGGCACGCTGGGCACGATTATCGTCCACTTCGTGCCGATGATGGTCTGGAAAGGAATCTCAGAGCAGAACGCCGCACTGATGCTCGGCGCCATGGCTTTCCTGAGCGTCCCAATGCGCATTGGCCTGGGATGGCTCGGAGACCGGTGGTCGCGTTCAAAGATGCTCGCCGGCGGGATGGCGCTTGGCGGAGTGTCGCTTTTCATGTTCCAGAGCGCCAACGGCCTGTGGCAGCTCTGGGCTTTCCTCTGCGTCTTCTCCGTCGTGGAAGGCCTCAGCGCGTTGAACTGGGCGCTCGTCGGCGACTACTTCGGACGGGGCAGGTTCGCAACGCTTCGAGGCATCCTGAGCCTCGTCTATAGTTGGGGCATGATCGTCATGCCGGTCGTCGCGGGGACGCTGTTCGACCGAACGGAGAGCTACCGAGATGTGATCTGGATCTTCATCGGCATGTATGTGGTAGGCACAGTCGTGTTCACGTTGATCAAGCGACCGCGCGTGCCCGTCCGGGCGGGCACGGTGAACCAGGAGGCGGCCATTCGTACCTGAACAAGGCTCATCGCGACATCCCCGTCATGTCACAAGATCGCGTTGGCTTCCTGCAGGCGCTCGATGTCGTCCCAGTCGTAGCCAAGCTCGTCGATCAGCACGATCTCTGTATCCTGGCCGAGCTCGGGCGCCTCTTTCCAGATGCCAGCCGGCGTCTCGCTGAACGCGACCGGGAAGTTGCACACCTGAATCTTGCCCAGCACCGGATGCTCGAAGTCCGTAATGTAATTGTTTGCGATTACCTGCGGATCGTCCTTGAGCTCGGAGACGCTTTGAACCTTCGCGTATATGAGGTCCGCAGACTGGTCGAGGACCTCGATCCACTCGTCGGCTGTCTTCTCCTTGAATCTTTCGGCAATCTTCGCGGTCAACTCAGGTGATCCGGCAGCCATGCCGGCAGCGATCTCTGCGTCCGGATGGTGGAGCAGATCTTCCAGCCCCATCGCTTCTACGAACTGGGGCCAGTATCGGGTGAACTGGCCGCTCATGAACTGGATCCAGCGTCCGTCCTTGCACTCGTACAAGTTGACCATCGGGTTGATCGGGTTCTTGGGGTCCATGTGTCCGGTTGGGCTGCCTCCCGAGAGCAGATCCAGCCCGACTGCAAGCCCCTGAAGCCACATGGTGGAACTGAGATGGGACACTTCCACTCGCTGCCCGACACCCAGACGGTCGCGGGCGACCAAAGCGGACACGATCCCCAGACACAGCGTGATACCGCCAATCTGGTCCGATGGCGCTGCTGCCACACGCCCGGGATATTCAGCTCCGGGCGGCGTGGCCGACATCATGAGGCCCGCCCGTGCTTGGCCGCAACCATCCAACGAGGGCCGCGCCGAGTCGGGTCCCACCGGTCCGTAGCCGGACGCCGAGCCGTAGATAAGCTTCGGGTTTATCTTCTTTAGCGTTTCGTAATCCATGCCTAGCCGCTCGGGGACGCCTTGCCGGAAGTTCTCGATGAACACATCGGCCTGCTCGACGAGTTTGTACACAACCTGCCGACCTTCTTCGGTTTTCAGGTCGACGGCGATGCCGCGCTTGTTGCGATTGCACGTCTCAAAGTAGGCGTTCCGATCGCCCTCAAGGGTCGTGTAGCGGCCGGACATTCGGGCGAGCGCGCGGCCGATGTCGCCGTCGAGCGACTCGATCTTGATGACGTCGGCGCCCATGTCGCCAAGCATCGACGCAGACACCGGGCCGAACTGCCACATAGTCCAGTCGAGCACCTTTATTCCTTTAAGCGGTCCGTCGACGCCTTTAATGGGTTGCTCGGTCATGTGTTCACCTCTGATGAGTTGTGATGTGCCGGATGCGGCGATGTTGGTTCTCTGTTGCGATTGGTGTAGTTGAACCGCAAGCTAGCATGCTCATCGCGAGCGGTCAACACGGTCCAGGCAGGCGCTGCGACGCAGTTCGCACAGCATTCGATCAATGCATGAGTACGGTTTCGGCGCGTCGATCCGCGTGCCAATGAACCTGGCACACGGATGGCGTTATCGGCTGACATCGGGCTGTATCGCCCCGGCAGGCGTGCGGAACTGAATCGGTGTACCAACGTCGAAACCCATCTCCGCGCCAGTCGAGGCCTGATCGGTGGAGAGAACGATGTTCAGGTGGTTCGGTGTATGCACGAAGTCGTATCCGGCCAGGTTGCCCAGGCGGATGCCGCCAGCCCAAACCTCGTCGCCGATCTCCGAAATGCCCGCCACGGTGACTTCGAAAAATCCGATGTACACGACATCGCGGACCCCTGCGCCCGGTTTCAGATCGTCATTGGTCGACAGGACCAGTTCGTGGATCCCGCCCGCGAGCAATGCCCGAGAAGGCACGTCCTCGAGATGCATCCATCGCTCATCGGCGCGCATATGCAGCACGTACACGAGCTCGCCCTCGACGTGCCGCTTGGCTGAGTATCGCAGTGGTTCCATTCGTTCCTCCCGGGGTCGGTCTGACCCAGCGTGCGGTTTTCGCACGCTCACCGTGGACGCCCATTTTACATGGTTCTACATGATTGCGACGATCGTACAATCGGCGTCGCGGGATTTTCAGGGCCGGCTTGCCTTCCGAAACGGCTTGCCTTTCAGTGGCGCGGACAGTGTTTTTCACGGTGGATTTGCCGTCCCGACGTTATTTGTTGCGTATTGCTTCCATCGTGTCTATATGGCTCGCAAACTCGGCCTGTCACGTGTTTGGCATACAGAACGTCGGCGGCGGAACCATGCCAAATCCTGACGAAAACAAACCTGCAGGGTGTCGGAAAATGCGTGTAATAGTGAAAGCATCCGTCCAGGTAAAATGAGAAATGTGGGTCGCGGCTGATGTGCGGCCGTCAGCGCCTCATAGGCCATTTCGAGTCTCCACGACGGCGGCATTTTTCGGCCCGGAGTGCGGCAGACCGATCTCGGTGCCAGAGGGCAACCTATCACAGGTGGCGGGCGACCGCGAATCCTCGTAAGTCTTGCAATGAAAGTGGACATGCGATTACTGAACAATAGCCTTCCATTGCGGTTCGCTGTCGTGAGTTTCGTGACGCTTGCGGCGATCATTGCGGTGTTCGTGGCGATTGCGAACGAACAACTTCGATCAAACGCCTTGGATGTTGCGATAGAGGACACGGTCGCGGACCTGAGAACCGTACTTTACACCGTGATCATGCCTTCGGATCTTACTGAGTTGTTGACCCAGAACCGGTACGAAGATATCAACGTATTCATCCGAAACTCAGTAAATTCAGAAATCTATTCCGGAGTCAGGATCTGGTTTGCGCGCGGCGTGCTCCTTTACCGATCCGACACGGTCGATCTGCACAGCGGTAGCCCTCTGGCCGACGATGAGTTAGCGAGGGCTTTGCAAGGAGAAGCATCGGCGACCGTCCTGAGGGCAGGTGAATCGGCTCACGGGCGTGAACCGTTTGACGTCGACATGATCGAGATACACATCCCACAGTGTTCTCGGGTGTCGACGAACCGCTCGGGGCGTTCGAGATATACCAAACCTACGCGCCGACTGCCGACCGCATAGCCTCGACGACAAACTTACTTTACTTGGCTGCGCTTGTCGGCTTCGCGCTGATCTACACGACGTCCGTAACGCTAGTTTGGTACGTGTCCAGGGTCGTCAGAAGGCAGCAAACCGCGTTGACCGATGCCTACACTGAGTTGGCGGAAGCTCGCAACAAGCTGGAAAGCCGCGTCGATGAACGAACGGCCGACCTCTCCGCCGCCGCCGCGGATCTCCAAACTAGCGAGGAAACTCAACGAGCAATGGCCGACGAAGCGACGGTGCTGGCCGAGATCGGACGGACCGTCAACTCGACACTGAAACCGGACGACGTCTATGAGTTGATCGCCAAACAGGCCAACAAGCTGATCCGATACGACCGGATGGCCATTTATCTGGTCGAAGCCGATCCTCGAACCCTGAAATGCACGTTCACCAAAGGGCTCGACATACCCAACCGCGGCAAGGGAACGGTGATCGAGGTCGATGCGTTTTTGCAAGAGGTGATCCGGCGCCGAGCAGCGGTCGTCGTGAATCCGGAGAACGAAGGCTATTGGACAAACAGATTCCCCGTGATCAAGCCTGAGATGAATTCCATGCTGCTCCCGCCCACGAAGCTTATCGGGTCACGTTGGCCGACTATTTGGCATCCCAAACGACCAGCCGCGTCTCATTCAGGTCCGGTTGCCTCGAAATCTTGTTCGAATCCAACCTCTGAACCACAACGGTTCCGATGCTCGGGGAGCCGCGGCGCCACCCGAAAATGCCCGTCATGCTTGGGTTGTCTTCGCGGCGACGTCTCCGCGAATGGTCTCGTCAAAAAGCCGTCAAATGTTCACACTAACCCGCCGATGTCGTCGTACGCGTCCGATTTCAACCATATGGTAGAATCTGGTTGATCGGCTAGGGGAGGTCCATGCCTATGAAAGGCATGAACAACGGCGAACAACAATCGGAACCGCGAGGCTACGGGCCCAACATGACGAGGCTGAAATGGCTTGCCATCGGGTTGCCGATTGTGTTCCTGATCGTCGTCGACGTGATTCGACAGACGGTTCTTTCCGATAGGTCATACGTCTTTCCGGGCGCGCCAGGCATCATCTTCACGTACATTGTCGTGGCCGTCGCGGTCGTCGGGTTCTCCAATGTTATTTTTGCGTTCATATCTCGCCTCCAGCAACGCATTGTGAATCAAAATCAGCAGTTGGCCGCCCTCAACAGGATCGCCTTGCTGGCGGCCGAAGAGCCGGAACTGGACCATCTCATAGACACAAGCCTCGACGAAGTAGTCCGCGTGATGAAAGTCGATGCCGGATTGATCTGTTTGGTGGACTTGGAACGGCGGGAACACACCGCGATAGGCGTTCGCGGATTTTCACAACAGCTTACGGACAGAATCCAGCGCGCCAAACTGAACGACGACATCATAGCGACCGAAGTTGTGCGAACCGGCAAACCTGTCGTCTACTCCAATATCTTCGAAGACCCAAAAGTTGCTGAGGCGGCTTTGCGAGAAAACGTCAGAGCAGGAATCAGTGCGCCTCTGAAATCAGAGGGCGAGGTCAACGGAATTCTGGCGATTGCGACACACGACGAACGAGAATTCACCGACAGCGAAATGGAGTTTCTCGACGTGATCGGAGGCCACCTGGGCTTGGCAATCCGGAAAGCGGTTCTGTTCGATCATTCGCAGCTCCAGAACAAAGAGTTGACCGCGCTCTTGGCTGTTGGGAAAGCCGTCACGTCGTCGTTCGATCTGGATGAGGTCCTCGAGCAATCGCTCGACACGATCGTTGAAGTAACGTCCGTCGATGCCGCGGAGGTGTGGCTGATGGACGGAGAAGACGAACTCGCGCTTCGTCTACACCGGGGCGCCCGCCGAGACGCATTCCTCACCCAGACCCGGTTCAGGGTCGGCGACGGACTGCCCGGTGTGGTGGCAAAAGATCTGACCCGGATTTTGGTCCACGACCTGCCGTCCGACGCCAGATTCCAGCGCGATCAGGTGGTGGAAGCCGGCTTCCACACCTATTGCGCCATCCCAATGCTTTCCCGAGGCGAGTTCCAAGGGGTGCTCACCGTGGCGGGCATGTCGGAAGAAAGCATGAAAGTTCCTTGGGAACTGCGCTTGCTCGATGCAATCTCCGAGCGAGTGGCGCTTGCCGTCGAGAATGCACAACTTCATCAGCGGGTCCAGGACTCTGCCGTGATTTTGGAGCGCGAGCGCATTGCCAGAGAGATGCGCGATGGGCTGGGGCAGGTCTTGGGGTACATCAACGCCAAGACGCTTGCCGTCAAGAAACTGATCACCGATTCACGGGTGTCCGAAGCGTACAGTGAACTCTCGGACATGGAGGGCGTCGCGCGAGACTTGTACGCGGATGTCAGAGAAAGCATACTCGGTCTGCGGACGTCATCGCAACACAAAGGAGGCTTGGTGCCTGAACTGCGCCAGTACATGGAGCGATACGGCGAGATGTCCGGGGTGGAGGCCAGGCTCAACGTTTCGGCGCAATCCGACAAGTTCCCGTTGGCGCCATCGATTGAGATTCAACTGATGCGAATCCTCCAAGAGGCGCTGACCAACGTTCGCAAGCACGCCGACGCCTCGATTGTGAGCGTCGATTTCCGGCTCAATGGGTCTGAGTTGAAGGTCGAGGTCGTCGACAATGGCCGTGGATTCGATCCCGAAGGTCCCAAGGCTGCCGGCTGGCCCCGATTCGGTCTGCAGACGATGAGAGAGCGGGCGGAGTCTGTTGGCGGATCCTTCGATATCGAATCAGAACCCGACGGCGGCGCCAAGGTCATCGTATCGGTCCCGATGGGTCAGAACCCATGACGGAAGCAACCCCGATGCGCGTCCTGTTGGTAGACGACCACGCCTTGTTCCGAGCCGGTCTGGCAAGCTTGCTCGGCGCGTGGAGTCTCAAGGTAGTCGGCCAAGCCGGCAATGGACGAGAAGCAATAGAGCGGGCCCGAGATCAACGGCTTCTAAACTACGCGGGCTATCAAGACCGAGTCCCCCGAGACGAAGATAATCATTCTGACCGTCTCGGACGACGATAGTTCACTATTCGAGGCAATCAAAAGCGGCGCCGAAGGCTACCTCCTCAAGAATCTGCGCGAGGAGGAGTTCGCCGATCTGGTTAGGCGCGTCAGTCTCGGCGAGCCCGCCATGCCACCGGGGTTGGCCGCCAAACTGCTGGACGAATTCGCACGGCTGAAAGGTCGGGAGCTTCAGACAGAGGTCGAAGAGAGCCTTGCTCCGCGAGAGCAAGAGGTTCTCGAGCACCTGGCTCGCGGCGCCAGCAATCGAGAGATCGCCGAACTGCTGTTCATTTCCGAGAACACGGTCAGTTACCACATGAAAAATATCCTGAGCAAACTTCATCCGCGGAATCGAACCCAAGTCGCCGCTTGGGCTCTCGAACACGGCTACTCGGCAAAGCCGTCCAAGTAGCTCGCCCAGGTTTCAGCAGACCGCGAGTTCCGAACCCACCCTTTCCCGATTGTTAATCTCCAACCGCGTCGTTGCACGCCCGTCCAAGCGCCGTATCGTTTGATGTTCAGCGGCGGTCGCGTCGGCAACGCGATTTTCTTCCCTGTGCCTGCACGCGCCTAATTCTTCTCTAGCCAGGCGAAACGCTGGTTTGTTCTGTCGCGCCCCAACCACGCCCTGCCGAGGGATTGGAACAACCCCTACCAATTACTGTGGCGCCTAAACTACCCGGATTGGCGGTTCTGGTTTGCATGGCTAATGCCAGACTGTTATTGATGAATACAGAGTTCTTAGGCCACAAGCGAGGTCATGTGATGGATAAAAACAGGTTGTTGCTTCTCAACAATCAGTCCGTCCTGGCCGCCGGAATGCTTGCACTACTTAGGGCTGTCGAAGATCTAGAGGTGACCGAGGTAGCGGCGGACGACCCAACGGCCGCAGAGCAAAGCGGTCGCTTCAAGCTCGATGTAATTCTCTTGGACGGCAAGCACAACTCCTCCTTCATCGCTCAACTTTTAGAGCGTAACCCGGCGTTCAGGATCATTCCATTGAACGTAGACCAAACTGAAATCGGCATCTACAGATTGGACCGGCTCGCGGTCGATTCATTCGACGATTTTCTCGATGCAATCTCGACGGGCGCGACGGGTGCATAGCGTTGATGTTTACGCTTGAGAGGCACTCGCAAGACTCCCCTGGCATCAGCCAGGACCGGCGCGGGATCTCGGTTCGGACATTACCGCTTGCTGGTCGCGATAATCGTGGGCATCTCCGTGCTCGCGCTCGCGTGCAGCTCAGGCGGCCGTCCGTGGAGTTCCGGCCTAGCGCGCCAACCGACACCGTGTCCGCCGATGCTGCCGGCGTTGCAAGCGCCACACAATTGCCTGATGCCCATCTCGGCTTCGTCAACTCTGACGGTGAAGCAATCGCGCTGGAAAACGGAGGCCGGGTACCGTTGGGCGATGACACGGTCGCCGAAATCTTTCTGTCACCGTATCCGCCCGATTGGAACACCGACCTACACTTGTTCCCACTGACCAAAGACTATTTCAAGCCTGTCGCCGATGTTGACGTCGATCTTGAGTACGACATGGTTTACATGGACCACGGAATCGATACTCAGTCCGGGACGAAAATCGCAGACGGGCGGTATTTGATGCCGCTGTCCTTCTTGGTGTACGGCGATTGGCAAGTCGACGTAAGAATGGAATCGGCGATGACCGGTGAAAAAGACCTTCAATTCGTGGTCAAGTTCCTTCCATAGTATTTGGGCAGGTTGATGAGGCATACGTTGCGGAAGATAGGACTGGCACTAGCGGTTCTGGCCTTTGGGTCGGCGCTGTGGGCGCAGTCGACTTCCTTCGACGTTGCCACCGTTTCGGCTCACGGCAAGGGGCTCAAGGTCGAAGTCAGTTCGCTCAGGTCTGGTCCGGACAACCCGCTGTTGCGGCTGTTCAGGGTTGCGGTCTTCTACGCCGACGGCGACATCGTAGACGAAGCCAAAGTACAACTTTCGTCAGTGCGACAAGGCGGCGGACCCGTGATGGAGAGCGCGATCCTCTAGCCCCTGAACATCCCCGGGTTGTATACCGCTGAAGTCGAGTTCCCAATATTCGGATCATAGGACGTGACGCTCGAGGTCGTGGAGTTCGGCGAGGGAACGGTCACGTTCCTTGAAAAGGTGCTGCCGGCCGCCCCTGGAGAAACGAATCCCGAGGTTCGGCAACAAGTTCTCGATCTCTTCTTTCGCTTCGATTGGAAAGATGTTGCGGCAATCGTCGTTCGGATATCTCACGTGGCTGGCGCCGCCATTTGGCTCGGCATGACCGGTGTGATCTTGACTGGATTCTGGTTCCTGCCTCGACCGGCCCGCGCGACCATGTTCCGCAAGCTCTCGCCCGCATTCCTGCCAGCGTCCATGTCGGGCTTGGGAATCCTGGCTCTGAGCGGCGTGTACACCGGGATCTACAGCGCCCCGATCAAGCCTCCGGGCGTATTCGATTTCGACGTCATGATGCAGATCCCATTCGGCCCCCACTACTTGAGCACGATGGCATTCAAGGTGCTGGCGCTGGCCGCGTACGGTCTCATCGCCATCCGCATGGCCCCAGCTCTGAAATCGGCCTCAATGCCGACGGTGGCTGGCGGCGCGCTGGCGTTCGCAGAAAACAGTTCCGCGTATAGGGGAGCACCCGCGTATGCGGCAATTGAACGGTCTCTATATCGAATGGCGGTCGCCAACGCGGTTTTGGGAGCGGCTCTGGCCGTGGCCGTATCGGTCGCCATATACCTGGATTACATCAGTCATCTGGCGGTGCTTATACCTCAGTAGGCCGTCCGATGGTCGATTGGAGGGGAGTGATGAAGAACGTAACGGCTCAAAAATGACCAGGCGGATTCCACTGGAATATCCAGATTCCGTTTCCCCACGGGAAGCGAACCTGGGCGTTAATCGTCCTGGCCTTCGTCGGCCTCGTCGTATTGACGTATGGCTTGGCGAATGTGTTCCAAATAGCGGAAGTGCAAACCGCAACCGAGGACGCGCCCGTCGTGGACATGCCGGCCCTGGAGTGGCGCGAAATGATAAGCGTGCTCACCCGCTTCGACGAGCTCGACGTTGGCGGGTTCGAGACGGTGAGCTTGGACGCCTTGTTGGCAACACCCCAGTATTTCGCCGCGACTCGTCGTGAGACGCCGGGCGACGCAGAAGGTGTGCCGTCGATCGTGGTCTACTTGACGGAGACGACTCACATCGACGACCTGCCCGATTCGCCGCCGACAACGACGCTCGAGATCGGCGACGCGACAGCCGTGACGCTCGTCGCGACAGGCGCAGACGCTCCGGGTGTCGGCGAAGCCAACTTCGCTTGGGACCTCCCGCTAGTCTACTCCGACGAATACTCAAGCGCAGATGTCGTGCTCGGAGCTTCCGAGGGAACACTCTACG
>PVBE011157114.1_pt1 | contig 34304 bp, 43 predicted proteins | sample 1631181 | NCBI WGS metagenome assembly PVBE01 (sample SAMN08397723, study PRJNA350692) | Marine metagenome, whole genome shotgun sequencing project. | isolation source: water | place: Pacific Ocean | collected 2012-04
AGTTCTTAGATGCATGGGTTCATGAGGATTATAGAAGAAAAGGTATATTTAGAAAGTTATGGGAAACACGTTGGAAATTTGTACAAGAAAATTATAAAGGATATAAAGCCTATGCTTGGGCGAAGCCAATGAGTTTACCACTATTAATAGAAAAAGGTTTTGATGAAGGTGATACGTGTGTTTATGTTGAAAAAGTAATAGGTGAAGATGAAGAACGGCCATTTACATTTGTATCATGTTAGGAATTAAGTTATGAGAATAGGAATTATAGGAAGCAGAGAATACGAAAATCGTAATAAGATTAAAAATACGATATTCGAATTGAAAAGAAAGATTGGCGATGAATTATTAATTGTCAGTGGCGGATCAAAAGATGGAGCCGATAAATATGCTAAAAAATATGCATTAGAACTAGGCTGCAAATATATGGAGTTTAATCCAGCACATACGGTTTATAATTTATACTCTGCCTGCAACGAAAATTTTTATAACAAACCATATTCACCGAAAAACTTTTTTGTTAGAAATACAATGATGGCAAAATATGTTGATAGAATTATAGCATTTATTCCAGGTAATATAAAGGCAAATGGTTCACATCACACATTGAATGAGGCAAAAAAATATAGAAAAAAATGTGTAATAATTGACTAATTTTTCCTATATACGTATATTTATATATGAATATATACAATAGAGGAGAAAAGTTATGACAACAAAACTTACATCTGTAAAGATTAGTATTGATCTTCAAAAGAAATTCAAAAGAGATTGCATTGAAGAAGATATGAATTTACAAAAACTAGTTAATAGGTCACTACATTTATATTTAAGTGATACTAAATTTAGAAAGAAAATTAAGACAGTAGATCATCTGGGATCTAAATTATAAGGAGAAAAAAGGTTATGGCAAAAAAGAAAATACTTTTATTAAGCGATGATATGCGCTTGCATAGCGGTGTTGGAACAGTATCTAAAGAAATTGTTCGTGGCACCTTAAAAGATTTTGACTGGGTTCAAATTGGTGGTGCAATAAAACACCCCGATGAAGGCAAGATTATAGACCTATCAAAAGAACTACAGGAAACATTAAATATACCCGATGCTTATTGTAAGATATATCCAGTTTCAGGATATGGAAATCAGAGCCTATTAAGACAGATTATTGATATAGAAAAACCAGATGCGGTTTTACACTTTACTGATCCTAGATTTTGGATTTGGTTATATCAGATGGAAAATGAAATACGCCAAAAATTGCCATTAATGTTTTATACAATTTGGGACGATATGCCATTTCCAAGATGGAACGAACCATTTTATGAATCATGTGATCAATTAATGTGCATCTCAAAACAGACAACCAATATAGTAAAAAATGTTGTGAGGGATTATCCGAAAAAAGATTGGCAGATAAATTATGTTCCCCATGGTATTAATGAAGGGATATTTTATCCTATAGATGAAGATCATGAAAACTACGGTCGATTCCTGACATTCAAAGATAAATTATTTAAGGGCAGGGATCCAAAATTTGTTGTATTTTGGAACAATAGAAATATCCGAAGAAAGAATCCTGGTGATTTAATTTTAGCATATAAAGCTTTCGTAGATTCATTACCCGAAGAAGAAAGAAATGATGTATTATTACTAATGCACACAGATCCTAGAGATGATAATGGAACAGATATTCAAGCCGTAATAGATGAATTATGTCCATACGATACAATGTTTACAGGTAAAAAATTTGACGAAACAGAAATGTGTTATTTATACAATTGCGCAGATGTTACTGTTAACATAGCATCCAATGAAGGCTTCGGTTTATCAGCAGCAGAATCATTAATGTGCGGAACGCCTATTATTAATAATGTAACAGGTGGACTCCAAGATCATTGTGGCTTTGTAGATGAACAGGGCGATTTAGTAATGGAAAACCATTTTAATTCAGAATGGGGATCCAACCATGATAGGAGATATATAAAATGCGGTGATTGGGCAAAACCAGTATTTCCATCAAATAGATCATTACAAGGATCTCCGATGACACCTTATATATTTGATGACAGATGTAAATTTGAACATGTAGCATTAAGATTAAAGGAATGGTATGATCAGTCGCCAGAGGTAAGAAAAGAAAATGGTATGAAGGGATATGCTTATGTAAATGACCCTAAAGTAGGTATGGGATCAAAAGAAATGGCGAATAGATTTGTAAAGTATATTAATTTAACATTAGAAAAATGGACACCCCGAGAAAAGTATTCATTATATAAAGCAGGAGAGCAATCATGAAACCAATTTTATTAATGCAAGGACCTATAGCAACTAGAAGTGGATATGGTGATCATATGAGAGATATCGCAAAATCGGTTATTGATTTATATAGTGATAAATATGATATTAAAATATTGAGCTTAAAATGGGGTGACTGCCCTATGACTGGATTAGATGAAAGTAATCCTGAAGACAATAAAATAATCAGATGCATCCTGAAAAAACCAGAGTTGCCCCAGCAACCTGATGTATTTATTCAAGTATCTGTCCCGAATGAATTTCAGCCGATAGGAAAGTACAATATTGGAATAACTGCAGGAATAGAGACTACAGCGTGCTCGATGCCTTGGATTGAGGGATTAAATAGAATGGATTTGAATATAGTCCCTTCACAGCATTCCGCTCAGATATTTAGAGATATTGAGTATGATAAAGTAGACAAGAAAACCAATCAGAAAATAGCTTCATTCAAACTAACTAAACCTATGGAGATATTATTTGAAGGTCTGGACACTCAGATTTATAAAAAAACAAATGATATTTCAGAAAACATAAATAAAACATTAAATGGTATAGGTGAACAATTTGTATATTTATTTGTAGGTCATTGGTTACAAGGTTCTCCTGGTCACGATAGAAAGGATATATCAACACTAATAAGTTCTTTCTGCGAAGCATTCAAAAATAGACAAGTAAAGCCTGCTCTGTTATTAAAAACAAGTAGCGCAACTTTTTCAATTATTGATAGAAATGATATGTTAAGTAAGATAAATAAAGTAAGAGATAAGTTTGGCAAATCTGCCCCTAATGTCTATTTACTTCATGGTGATTTAACAGATAAGGAAATGAATGAGCTATATAATCACCCAAAAGTTAAGGCGCATATTAGCTTTACAAAAGGTGAGGGATTTGGAAGACCTCTACTAGAGGCATCAGTTAGCGGAAAACCTGTAATAGCAACGAATTTTTCAGGCCATGTAGATTTTCTTAAACATTCTATTTTATTACCAGGAGAAGTAAAGCAGGTTCACAAATCAGCTGTTTGGAAAGATGTTATTATTCCTGAATCGGGATGGTTTTATGTTAATGAAAAATATGCACAGAAGGTAATGAAAGACATATTTAAGCATTATAAAAAATATTTACCAAAAGCTAGAGAACAAGCTAAATTTAGTAAAGAACATTTTAATATAGAATTGATGAATACTAAATTGCAGGAAATATTTAATAAACATGTGCCTAAACCAACTCAACATATGTCATTAAAATTGCCTAAATTAAATATGGCACCGAAATCGGCACCAGCAATAAAATTACCTAAATTAAAGAAAGTGGAGTAAGTATGGAAACAAATAATGAACCTAAAAAAATAGTGTCACCTTTTACAGGAAAAAAGAATTGTTTTGTAGAACAGGTGGGCGATAAAGAATCTTATTTATGTGTAGAAAGCGGTTATACAACTAATTCTGAATATAAAATTGGTTCTGATGTATTAAAAGAAGCCGAGTCTAGAACTCCTCGACTTGTAAATGATTTGAAATATGAAGATAAAGAAAGAGGTCTTGTATGGTTTCCTTCTATCGTTCAGATACCTGGTATAGGAATGGTATTTCCTGATGGAACAAATACGGATGATTGGGGATATTCAGTAGCTAAACAAATACCTATACCTACAGAGGAACAAAAAGAATATCCTGTTCCCGGAAAAGAGGGTGTTTATTATGAATCTAAATTAGATATGGAAAATTTAGCTACATTTTCGAAGGATGAATTTGAAAAGGCATTGGAAGAATTAAAGATAGTTAGGGATCTATAATGGCGGATATAAAAGAGCATACACTAGCCAAGGCTTATATCGAGGATGGTATGATTGTTAAATTTACCTATAAAAAGGTAAATGGACAGGAAAGGGAGTATACTGTTATTGTTGTTGATAAAAACCATAATGGTAAATTACATGGGTTAAACGCACAAGAGGTTAGCCCGAGTTCTTTAGCAGGATTGGGATTAGTAACTAGCAAACGTATGAAAGAGGCTAGGGGATTAGATATACCAATTGTCCAAAATATGGACCAAGCAGGCACTGATGGATACCGAACATTTATATTTGGTAATATACAGAGGTGTGTTGTATTAGAATGGCCATTCCCTGCACAACAAGTACAAGCAGCTGAAGAATTAGAAATTCCGAAGAAAGCTATTGAGGGTATGAAAACAATAGAAGTAGCGCAAGCTGGGGATCCTGTTGATGAAACGATAGAACAGGAAGTAAGAGGAACTCCTGATGATGTTATTGTTCAAAAGATAAAACGTAAATTCCAAGAAAAGTTTGGAGAGGAGAAACGAGATGAAAATTAGTTACGCAATTCCAGTATGTAATGAGCATAAAGAAATAGAAAAATTATTAACATTTTTATTCGAACATAAGAGAAAGGAAGATCAGGTTGTAGTTCAAATAGATAAGGATAATGGAACTACAGAAGTTATAAACGTTTGTGAAAGATTTGAAAGCAGACCATTTGCTGAATATAAATTAAATGAATATTCATTAAATAAAAATTTTGCTGAATATAAAAATAATCTTAATAAGCAATGTGACGGTGATTGGATATTTCAAATCGATGCAGATGAAATACCAAACGAGTATTTATTAGAAGCATTACCTTTTATATTAGAGACAAACTCTGATATAGAAGCGTATTGGGTTCCTAGAGTAAATACAATAGCAGGTATTACAGACGAACATGTTGCCAAGTGGGGGTGGAAATTAAATGAAGAAGGTTGGGTAAACTTTCCAGATTGGCAAATGAGAATTTATAAAAATGATGAAAATATTTATTGGGTAAAACCAGTTCATGAACAATTAAAAGGTTATACTAAATTTGCAAATCTACCAGCAGAGGAAAAATTTGCAATATATCATCCTAAGGATATAGGTAGGCAAGAAAAGCAAAACGCATTCTATGATACAATCTAAAAATGTTATATGGTGGACAGCGATTAATAATCCTGCACATCAAGAAAAATATGGTGGTTATGAATACTTTGAATACTCAAAGAAAACATGGCAATACTGGTGTAAAAAGAACAATGTAGAATTTGTTGAATTTACAGAGCCACGGGAAAAGGATTTGAAAAGATTTAACCCAAATTGGCAAAAATGTATATTTGCATTTGATGAATTAGAAGATCGCAATATTAACTATAATAAGATAGCATTAATAGATAGTACTGCAATGATTAAATGGGATGCACCTAATTTTTTTGATTTAACTGATGATAGATTTACAACCTGGAGGGATATGGACAATCTTAGATGGGTTCATGATAGTATTATAGGATACAAAAAATTTTATAATGATTTTGAATGTAGTATTTTTAAATATTTTAATAGTGGATTTATGATTTTTAACAAATCACATAAAAAATATTTTAACTCACTTCGCGATCATTATTATGAAAATATAGATAAATATATAGAATTGCAGACCACTGCCGTAAAAAAGGGTAACGATCAAACACCATTAAACTACTGGATGCAGATGAATGGTGTGGAGATGAATTTAGATTTACCCGTGGCATATAATTTAACCCATTTACATCGAAAAGAAATGCTTGGCCATAATTGGCAATTGAATGAGGACCAAACTCCGCATTTTGTTAAGCATGGATATGTTTGGAGATTTAATGGTATTCCTAAAAATGAAAGAACGCGTGCTATGAAATGGACTTGGGACAATGTTGGAGAAAATTATGTCTAAGAATGTAGTATTTTTACCAGCAATAGTAGTTGAAGGAAACGAATCTAGATCCGCACCATATAAATATGGTATAGACAGTTGGAGAAGATGGTGTAATAAAAATAATGTTGAATTATTTATATTAGATCAGCTAATTTATCCAATAGATTATATGAAAATTACATGGCAACGTTATATGATCCATGATTTATTAGAAGCAAATAATATTGAATATGATCAGGTATTAATGATGGATTGTGATTCTATCATCCACCCCGATACTCCCAATTTCTTTGAAATGTCTGATAATAAATTTGTAGGAATTCATACTCAGGGCAGTTATGATTGGGTGTTAAGAAGTATGGAAAATTATTCGAAATATATTTTTAATGGTGAATGGTTTCCATTTTGGGAATATATTCAGGGAGGATTCCAGATTACGAATAAATCCCATAAACAATTCTATAAAGATATTATTAAATTCTACCAGGAAAATGAACCAAATATTCAAGAGGTACAAAAATTTCATGTGGGAACCGATCAACCTATGATAAATTTCTTACTAAGAAAACATAATATAGACATGAAATTATTACCATGGGAATTTAGTATGTCGGACATGTCACGGAAGGAAATATTAGATAATGAAATGACCTTTACAAAATGTGGTTGGATATACCAATATAATGCAATACCAGATAATCATGATGCAAGAAAAACTGCAGAGTGGATGAAACAGACATATGAATATTTTTATGGAGAATATAATGAAAACTAAATTTGCTATAGGATGTTTAATACAATGGTATGAGTGTGATATCATAGAGGAATATCTTGATTCACTATATGAAGCAATAGACCAGTATGATGGAGAAGTAATTCTAGATTTTGCAATAACTTGGTATGATAAATTGGAAGAATGTGAATCTCATCAAACGCAAGTACAATGTCTTTATAAAATACGAAACGCTCTACAGGACAGAAAATATTTTGGTCTGAAGGAACACCATCATGTATTTTATACAATAGCAGATTATAGAAGGGAATTTAATGATAAATATTGTGATAAAGCAGATGTGTTAATGTGGGGAGAATCTGATGCATTAATTCCTAGGCAGACGTTTACAATACTAGATAATTTACATAAACAGTCGCTATTAAATAAGCATCCAAAATATTTAGCATTTTTTGGAACTTGTAAGATGTGGGATAATACATGGAAACCATTAGAACATCCTGATTTTACAGACAAGCCATTTTATGATTCTCCAAAAGATTTTACTCCAGACCAATGGTGGAGTTTAAGATATACAATGACTAAAGATGAAATGAATAAGATAAATGATAAGACAGATGAATTGGATGTTAAGATAATGCCCCAACATAAGTTTAACGGGTGTGGACTAGTAATCTCTTCTGAGGTAATCCGTGCTGGCGTTAACATTCCAAAATCTGTTTTCTTTGTTCATGAGGATTCTGCATTTATGATGATGACTAATAAGGTATTAGGAAATATACCCCAATACGTAATAAAAAATATCTTACTAGTTCATAATAGAAATCATCCTAAAAAGAGAATGTATATCAAAGGTGAAAGAAAGGATGGTACCATGAATGAAAAAAGAAGAAGTAATGAATGGTATACAAAAGCTAATAAAATGTGTGAGGAAAATTATATAAATTTATTTAATCCAAGTTATAAACCTTGGACATGGGAAGATGTTTATGAAGATTAATATATACACTGTTATGAATAGTGCATATTGGAAATTTGGCCAATTGTTTATAGATTCATTATATGATAAGGTTAATTTAGATAAGATAAATAAAATATATGTATCAGATACTGGATTAGATCAAGAACAAATAGAATATCTAAAATCTAAAAAAAATGTGGTAATTATAGATAGTGGTGAAACAACAAATTTTGAGGGTGGTTCATGGAGTGATGATTGGCATACTGTTGTAACTTCAAAATCAATGATATTAAGAAATGTGGTAAAACAGGCTGAGGGCCCTGTTGTCATGATTGACGCAGATTGCTTATTTATTGATGATATCACCGATTTAATAGATACAGAATATGATTTACAAATATGTCAGAGAACTCATGATACTGCTCCATATCTTGGATCCTTTGTATCTATCAATAATAAGGATCAGGGAATTCATTTTATAAATAACTGGATGATGAAAATTCAAGAAACAGCAAAATTTGATTCGGATGGTCATCTTATAGCAAGGGAAAGTCCTGCTTTATCAAAGACGGTTAAACAATTAGCTGCAGAAGTTAATATACAAGGTTTACCAGAAAGTATGGTTTCAGTAACTCATAAAGGTTTACTTAAAAATGATTCCAGAATACTACATTTTAAGGGCTCTAGTAAATCAAAAACTACAGAGGAATTATATAATAAACGTCTTAAAGGTTCTACTTTATACAAGTATGCAAAAAAATATTTAACACCGAATATGTTATTTCTTTGCAATCGTGAATATTATATTAAAAAAATGTCAAGAGTTAGATTCCATAGTATGGAAGCTGTTGGAAAAAAATGTAACCTGATGTGGTGGGGTCCTGGTTGGGAAGGATATGATAATAAAAAAACAGTTCAAGAGAATATAGACTTATTAGAGGATCGCATTGATCTTATTATTACATACAAACCTTTAGAAATGAAGGATATGAAGGATGTTAATATACCAGTATGTCTAAGATATAATGAAATGTATGATGTAGAATGGACAAAAATGGAAATAGATAAAAGTGGTGCTGAAATGATTATATGCCACCATGAAAATGATATGCAACCTTACATAGATCATTATGGAGACAAAATTAAATTTTACCATATAGCTCACTGTGCAGAAAAGAGTGTTTTTAAGCAATATTTTACACCAAAACAATATGATGTATTATTAGTAGGTGCTCTTAATGCCAATACAAAACTCGGCCGCCATTATCCATTAAGAGATAGAATGTCACAATTAATTTGGAAAATGCCAAAAAAATATCGAGTTGGTATGCACCAGCGACCTTTTGGTAGGCAGGATGATGCATTCAAAAATAAGCAAGCTCATGATTTTGCAGCAGCAATTAATAATACAAAAATTTGTATTACAGATTCAGGTGCACCGAACTCAAGATTTGGTAAATATGTAGAAATCCCAATGTGTGGCACAGTCATAGCGGGAGATATACCGGGCGAAGATCAGGAAAATTTTAGAAAATTTGTAATCGAAATTAATATGAATATGTCTGATACAGAAATAATAAATAAATTAATATATTATTTGGAAAATGAAGAAAAATTACGTATATTAAAAGAAGAAGGATTGAAATGGAGTGGAGGATATACGCAGGAAGATTATGCTGATAGATTCATAGAAGCTTCTATAAATTATTTGGAGAGATAATATGTTAACAAGAAAAATATTTGAAGAACAGTTAGAAAAAACATTAGACAGTTATCATGACGCAACTAAAGATTTAATCTACCAAGCCAAGGGACTAAGATTTTGTCAAGGTCTACCTTTATGCGCATTGATAGATTATTATGATATAGATTTGATGATAGAATCGGGTGTATGTAGAGGTATGTCTACTGAAATTATTTGTTCATATACAAAAGACAAACCTGTCCATCACGTGGCTATAGATATAGACCATTACGGCAAGGGCGTATTTCAGTCGGCTATCGATAGACTACAGCCACAATATCCTAGATTAAAATTTCTCAGTGGTGATAGTAAATTATTATTACCACAAGTAATTGAAGCTAATAAACATTTGAATATTGCGTATCTTATAGATGGTCCTAAATTTGGTCCAGCTATAGAAATAGCTAGAAAATGTATGGAATATGATAATGTAAAATTTGGTGCATTTGATGATGCTACTAAAGAAACAGGTTATCATTTTGTTGATAAAATGGATTCATGTTTTTTCTATACAGACGAAAAATGGTATTATGAAAAATATGGATGGTTGGATGATGTAAAGCATGATACGTATTCAAAAACAGAGAAAGATCCAGTTTGGCCAAATAAAACATTAGAAGCTATGTTAGAAAAACGGAGAGGTTCTAATTACCCACAAGCAGGGGGCCTTGGAATAGTAATAAATGGCCCATTCGAAAAGACAACACAGGAATATATAACAGGACCGATTGCAAAAGAAGATTGGCCAATAGTACCGGAGAAATACAGGAGATAGATATGAAAAGTATTAAAGAATTATTAAATAACCCGAACGAAACAAATATTGTAATTGGTGCAAATAATGCAATGATAGCTGAAATAGCTTTGAGAGCAGGATATGATGGTGTTTGGGTATCGAGTTTTGAATCGCATGCATGGAATTTATTGCCTGATGCTAATATATTAAATACAGCAGACTATTTTGACACTATCAGTAAAATAAGTGATAGAATAGATATCCCTATTTTAGTTGATGCTGATGAAGGAGGCCCTAGTTCTATTAATACAATTAGAATGGTTAGAGAGTATGAAAAAGCTGGCGCATCAGCAATGTGTTTTGAAGATAATCCATCTCCTAAAAGGTGTTCATTTTATGGGATGAAACAAAGTCTGGAAACACCAGAGCTTATGTGTGGAAAAATTAAAGCGGCAGTAGAAAAAAGGTTAGATCCTAATTTTGCAATTATTACTAGAACTGAATCATTGATTCAAGGTCATGGTCATGAAGTTGCAATGGAAAGAGCCCGAATGTATAATGATGCTGGCTGTGATGCATTTTTAATCCATAGTAAAAGTAAAACACCTGACGAAGTATTAAAATTTGCAGACATGTATCATAAAGAAGGATTGAGAGCTCCATTAGTTTGTGTGCCTACAACATACAATAATGTATCAATAGACACATTGAGAGATGCAGGATTTAGCTTAGTCATTTATGCTAATTACTCTGTAAGAGCAGCTGTTAAATCTATAGAGGATATTTTTACTAAAATGCATAAAGGTGGATCCTTATCTGCGGCAAATAATGATATAGTATCAATGGAAAAAATATTTGATTTAATTAGAGTAGATCAAATGAAAGCTAATCAAGAAAGATATGGTTCATAGTTTATACGATAAATTAATAGAAGATGGTTATAATTTTTTTACAGGAGTGCCTGATAGTGCCTTAAAACCATTTCAGGATTCTATAATAGATTCATCATTTGAACATATTATAGCTACAAATGAAGGACAGGCGATAGGTATAGCTGTTGGAGCAGAATTAGCAGGTAAAAAATCTTGTGTATATTTACAAAATTCTGGATTGGGAAATACTATCAATCCATTAACAAGCTTATGTATACCACACGATATTAAACCACTATTGGTAATTGGCCACAGGCATACATTACCGCAGCATAAGATAATGGGTGAAACAGATGAAGACATTCTTAAATTAATTGGATATGATAATTACATTATAGTAAGGGGAGATAATAATGTTAAGTAGAAAATCTGTGATTAGAAGCATATTTACAACACATGGCCCTGATGCGGTTTATGTAACAAATACTGGATATATTTCAAGGGCTGTTTATAATGAATATCCTGATGCAACAAATATATTTTATATGCAAGGAAGTATGGGACTAGCACCATGTATTGGTTTGGGAATAGCTAAAAATAGTAAAAAAGAAGTTGTTGTTTTAAGTGGTGATGGTGCGTTACTAATGCATCTGGGAATAACTCATACAATTAGAGATGAGGCCTTACCAAATTTACATGTTTATATTTTAGATAATGGATGCCATGAATCTGTAGGAGAATATAAATGTTCAGATTTAGATGTATCGTATCCAGGCGTAAGGGCTATATGTCCCATATCTAATGATGGTAAGACTGATCGAGTTGGATGGGATTGTAAAACGAATACAGCAAATGTAAGAGAGTTTTTGCATGGGTAAATTATTATTAAATCCAGGACCTACAAATACAAGATTTAGAACCAAACTAGCACAATGGTTTGGATCCGATGTATGCCACAGAACTGGGGAATTTCAGAAAACATTGGAAGAAACTAAAGGATTATTATTAAGGGGATTTGAGGATCACTCTATAGCTATAATGGCCGGAAGTGGAACTACTGCTATGGAAGCGATGATATGTTCATTAATAAATAAGGCAACAGTTATCAATGCCGGTATATATGGTCAACGCGCTATAGATATGATGGATCAGTATAAAATACAATATAAGGAAATAAATTGTACTTCGATTGATGAACTAAAACGAGATACAAAAGTAAAAAATTTATATTTTGTAGAAAATGAAACAACAACTGGAGAAAAGTTTGATGTAAATAAAATGGCAAAATTATATCCAAATGCTAATTTATTTATAGATGCAACATCAGCATTTGGGGCATCAGATTATTCATCTACAAACATTGCAGCAATGTGTTTTTGTAGTAATAAATGCTTACAATCAACACCGGGCCTGGGAATAGTAATATTTGATAAAAAATTATTAGTAGCTAATCCAGGTTCTTATTTTCTAAATTTAGAGAGATATATTGGTAAAGATATACCATTTACATTACCGGTTCAATCTGTATATGCATTAAATAAGACACTTAAAATAACGAAAAATAACAAGAAAATATTTGATGAAAGGGCTAGTATGTTAATTAAAGCTTTGGGCTATTTAGATATAAAATGTATAAATAAAAATCCTAGCAATTCTATAATAGGATTTGTACACCCATTTTTATCTTATGAAAAGTTGAGAGACAAATTATTAGCAGATAATATAGTTATATATGCAGGTATTAAAAATATAAAAAATAGTTTTAGAATATCTACAATGAGTTCTGTATTTGATAGTAAATTTAAGAAAATTATAAGGGTATTTTATGAGTCGTGTATACGTTGATATGGTGGCAGATCTATTTCATATAGGTCATATAAATATATTAAAACAAGCTCGCAATCATGGAGACTATTTAATAGTAGGTATCCATAATGACAAAGATGTTGAATCATATAAAAGAATTCCTATTATCGATGAAAATGATAGATATGAAATTGTTAGGCAATGTAAGTTAGTAGACGAAGTAATTGAAAATGCACCGTTGGTTATAACTGAAGAATATATTAAAAAACATAAAATTGATTATGTTTTTCATGGTGATGATACCAATATAGATTATAGTCAACAACATATGATTCCTTTAGGATTGGGGATTATGGTATATGGAAAATACACACCAGGTATTTCAACATCTTCAATAATAGATAAAATTAAATATCCGCTGGATTTAGAATGAAAACAATTAATGGACATAAAATGCATTTAATGGGTGGTGGGGGAATACATTCCTACCTCAGAAGTTGGCAAGAAGGGTCTCCTGATAGAGAACCCAATTTCATGCATCTTCTGTCTACAGAAATATCTCCCGGGATGAATGTTTTTGAAATAGGTGGAAATATTGGCTATCAAACATTTAGGATGTATGAAGGACTGAAGGGTGAAGGTAAAATTATAGTTTTTGAACCAGACCCAAGAAATTTTGAACTCATGTTAAAAAATATAGAGGCAAATGGGTATGAAGATATAATTGATGTATTCCCATGGGCTATATCAGATCGCGTTGATAATTTGGATTTTCATCTTAGTGGTGCTACTAATTTAAGTTCACTAATTCCATCTAGACATACGGGTGATGGGACCATAAAAGTTCTGGGGACAACAATATATGATTGGTCTACTAATCATAAAATTTTACCTAATTTTATTAAAATGGATATTGAAGGAATGGAAGTCTTGGCATTGAGAGGAATGAGGCGTTTATTGGAAAAGAAATTTCCTTGCAAAATTTTATTCGAAGTGCACCCAGACGTATACGATAAAGATCTAAATTTGGAAACAGAATTGCGTTATTTTATAAAAAATGGATTTGACATAAAATATGTAATATCAGCAACAAATGAAATACCAAAACAGTTTGCTGAAAAAAATTATAAACCAGTTAAAAAAATGGGTGGTGGAAGAGCCATTTATGATAATATTACAAATGAAGATGCTATATTATTTACATGTGCGGGTATGAAGGATTATCATGAGGGTAAAAAAAAGTATGGAAAAATAGTTAGATTTTTAATGTTGGAAAGAAAATGAACAAGAGAATAAAAGAAATAAGTAATTTACCGCACGGAGCTTGGAGAGAATATAAGAAATCACATTCTGCCCATCTATTAAATTCGTATCCAAGATATAATTTTAATGTTCGTTTGGGCATGATGAAACAGTTTAAGAAAATACTGGATGAAGAAAATATAACTTTATTTTTATCAGGCGGAGCTTTACTTGGTGCTAAAAGAGATGGTGATTTTATAAAATGGGATGCAGATGTAGATTTTGATGCATTACAGGAAGAATTAGAGCCCAAATGTAGTATAATTAAAAATAAATTAATGGAGCTTGGTTATATAACGAGAGTTGTAAAAAAATATCCTAAAATAAAAATAAATGCGTATTATGGTGGTGAGAAAGTTGGGGTATTAGGATTATATCTTGATAAAGAAAAACAGTCTAGATATAGATACAAATATGTTTGGCCAAGTAAAATTTATGAAGAAACTGAAAAAATAAATTTTAAGGGTATAGAGTTTGATACTCCTAATATTATGGGTTATATAGAACATACATATGGATCAGACTGGAGAGAACCAAAAAAGGCAAATTTTTTCACAAAAGAGGTATATAGATAATGGATAATATAGCAATAAGCAATCTTAGTAAAGATGAGTGGCAAAAGGTGCGCCATAAGTATTATAAATCAAATAGTGGTATGAACAGGTCTACCGGTGCTAAAATATTATCTGAATTTGATGATATATTGAAGGATGAAAATATACCATATTATTTATCTTGTGGAACTGTTTTGGGATTTTATAGAGATGGTGATTTTATACCATGGGATGATGAAATAGATATTGATATTATGTCTGAAGTAATGATGCCAAAATTTGAGTTATTAAAAGAAATATTTGTAAAAAATGGATTTATTGTTAGAGACACGTATCGTGGTAAAAATAGTAAAATGGGTATATTCAAGGAGGGTATTAAAATAGCTATGGCCTCATTGTCATTGGAAAATGAATATAGAATATTTTCTAATCAAAAAATACCATGTAAATTATATGAAAACGTATATAAATTTGAATATAATAAAAAGGAATTCAACATGCCATCACCACCAGAAGAGTATTTAACTTGGTATTATGGTGACTGGAAAACTACAGTTAAATCATATGATCCAAATTCATATGTTAGTAAAAAAGTTTGGAGATAATAAATGAGCAAAATTATAAAATATGATGAAAAAACCTATAGACATATAAAAATAGGTGATAAGATTTATGCAGGCAAGGATGGTCACAAAAATAGAGAAAGTGATTATATTATTAATATGTTTAATAAAACATATTTTAATAATAAAAAGGTATTAGATTTAGCATGTGCAAGTGGTGCAATTTTATTTCACATCATGGATAAAATTAAAACAGGAACTGGAGTAGATGTAGATAATCTAAAGCTAAATATTGGTAAACAGCTTGTAGAAAAGCATAATATACAAAATATTGATCTTCATGAATTAAAACTTGAAGAGTTTATTAATAATTCAACGGAAACATACGACTGTATATTTTTATTAAATATATTACACCACATCCAGGATCCTTATGGAGTTTTGAATTTAATAGCTGAAATATGTGATGATAAGATTTGTATTGAAGCACCTGAAGAAGGATTTTATAGACCATATAAAAGGGATATAGGAAAAGAGGTTCTATTTGATAAAATAGATGTTGCTGATATAATTGATTACTTAAATGAAAGAAATTATGAATTGGTTAAAAAAGAGGAAAGCCGAAATCAAGAAAATTTTATAGGTCCCAAAAGATATGTTTGTATTTTTCAAAAGAAAAAGATAGAATTTGCAGACATTTCAGATATTAAAAAATTAAATAATGGGATTGTAATAGGCCCAGGGGCTTCAGGAAAAACTAGATTATTGCATAAAATATATGATACTGAAATAGAGTATAAAGGAAATGATATTATAAAAAATAATGTATTTGGTCCTAATGGAAAATCGTTAAAGTTTGGAAAAAATGTTCAATCCTTTACAGATTCACACCCAATAGTTTATTTGGCACCAAATCATGGTTCTGATGATTATACACCTAATATAGATAAATGGATATCGGAAATTAAAAATGCTATGTATCCAAATGTAATCATTTGCTATATACGACCATATACACATAGAACAAGATTATGGAATAGAATTGAAAACAAAAAAGGAACACCTGAAAATCAACACAGCGCCAATTATCCCTTTTCATATCAGAATTTATTTTACAAACTTGATTTAGAAAATATAAATTATATTATAATTAATAGTATGTATTTTCATCTTGGTACAGGAGAGCAATAGATGTTTAATTCAGTTTATATAGATGCGGGCGGCCATGGGGGACAAAGTATAGATAGATTCAAAAACATGATGGGAGCTATTCCTAATGCTAGAATATATTCATTTGAATGTCATCCTAGATGTTATGAGAAGTTAAAATCATATGCTACAGACAATATTATTATCAGTAATAAAGCTGTTTGGATTGAAGATGGTGAAATAGATTTTTATTTAGATATGCTAGATAAGACTACTGATCGTGGATTCCCCGGTCAGGCATCAACCATTTCTAAAACAAAAATGGAAAGAGGTATAGAAGGACAATTTACAAATGATTCATTAATAAAAGTTCCATGTATAGATTTTAGTAAATGGATAAAAACCAAACTAAATAAGAGTGATTATATATTCTTAAAAATGGATATAGAGGGTGCTGAATATGAAGTTTTGGATAGAATGATAGAAACAGGAGCCATTAATTATTTAGATGATCTAGATATAGAATTTCATTGGCATAAAATAGGTCTTGATAAAAATATACATGATGAATTGGTTGATAAATTAAAAAATACAGAAGTTAATTTGAATATAAGAACACACTAATGAAAATAGCATTTTTTACAGAAGGTGAAGCACACGGAAAATGTCCAAGAGATTATCCGAATATGCGAACAGACATGGCATGGTTATGTGCTTTAGATGCCGTTCGTATACCTTATCATATGATAAAAAATAATACCGCAAAATATGATCTTGGAATATGTATAATACCTAAAAAATTACATTATAATTACAGAAAGGATCCTACAAAGGAATTAGTATCAAAAGAAGATATTGGGTATGGGACTATAACAACTGAATTAATAAATTCTGCAAAGCAGTGCTGTAATAAAATCGCATCAATGCAAGAAGGCCCTCACTGGAATTTTCAAGATTATCCACTAGAAGATCAGGTAAGGTATTTTAATATATTACAGGAAATGGATTTTCTTTTTGTGCATAATAAAATTGATAAAAAATACTTCGAAGGTCTTACGGGCAAAAAATGCAAAATAATGCAGAGTTTGATGGTAGAAGATTCCATAGATACAGATGCATTAATTAAACCAGAGAATAGACAGAATACAATTATTGGCGGTAATTTTTGTCATTGGTATGGGGGATTTGATTCTTTTATTACTGCTCAACATTTTAATACTGAAATATGGGCACCAAGTATGGGTAGAAAAATTGAAGGCGAAGAACATATGCCTGGATTAAATCATTTACCATATGTAAATTGGTTTGAATGGATCCATCAGTTAAGTAAATTTAAGTATGCAATACATTTAATGAGAACTCATGCAGCAGGAACCTTTGCACTTAATTGTGCATATTTAGGTATCCCATGCATCGGATATAGTGGTTTAGATACACAGGAAATACTACATCCAGATTGTACAGTTGAAGTTGGAGATCTATCTTCAGCAAAAGAAATAGCTGAAAAGCTTAGGAAAAATGAAGAATTTTATGTATATTGTTCTAATAAAACAAAGGAACGATATAAGGAACAATATACTGAAAAGCGATTTAAGGAGAAATTTAATGTCTAAAATACCTAATATAATACATTTTGTTTATGGCCTTGCACCTAACTTTGGGTGGGATGAATATGAAAGAATGGATAGGCAACGAAATATAATGGTTAGGAGTCCAAAAGCTGATGCATTTGATATATTAAAATATTTGGCAATTAAATCAGCCCATGATGTTAATAATCCTGATAAAATATATTTTTGGTATCAGCACGAACCATATGGTGAGTGGTGGGATAAAGCTAAACCATATTTGACCTTGATGAAAGTAGAGGCCCCAAAAGAAATATTTGGTAATCCTATTGAAAATTATGCACATCAGGCAGATGTCATCAGGCTGCAAGCTTTAATAGAATATGGAGGTATTTATGCAGATCTTGATACATTATTTTGTAAAAAGTATCCAAAAGAATTTTACGAAGCTTCTTTTTTAATGGGCGAACAAGGTGTACAGGGGCATGAGGGATTATGTAATGCATTAATGATGTCTGAACCAGATTCTGAATTTGCAAAAATTTGGTTATCGAAATATACAACATTTAATGATAATGAATGGACAACACATTCTGTTCAACTACCTCCTAAAATAGCAGCTCAATATCCTGATTTGATTACAATTCAACCGTATAAATCTTTCTTCTGGCCACTATATCACAGAGATCATATGTTTTGGTTTTATAGAGAATTAGCAACTGATAATAACAAATTGATATCAAATATGGGTGGCCCTTTATATGCCAATGATAAATTAGAAGAAGCATACAGTCACCATTTATGGATGGGTAAATCTGCAACTAGAGAATATATAAAAGACTATCCACATAACTCTATGGAAGATTGGATGACAGAAGATTGTATAAAAAATATTGATACTAATTTTAATATTAAAGCAAGAAAGTTTTTATAATGAAAAAAATAACATTTGTAATACCTAGCAGAAATAATTTAGAATTTCTAAAAGTAGCATATAAATCAATTCGTGATTTAGAGACTAAGCATGAGGTATTAGTCCTAGATGATGCTAGCACTGATGGAACTGGAGAATGGATTAAAGAACTAGCAGACTCAGATTTGATTACATATGTCAACGAAGGACCTAAAAGAATAGGTATTGTCGGTATGTTTGATAAAGGTATTGAAATGGCAAGAACAGATATCATTATGGCATTTCATGCTGATATGGTAGCTGCTCCGGATTTGGATAGATATATTTTAGAACATTTAGAAAGAGGAACCGTCGTATCAGCAACAAGAGTGGAACCACCATTACATCCACCAGGCCCGGAAAAAATAATTGAAGATTTTGGATCGGAAGTAGAAGACTTTGATATTGATAGATTTTATGATTGGGCTAGACAACCAAAAATGAGTGCTGGTCAAGTAACAGAAGGTATATTTGCTCCATGGTGTATGTATAAAGAAGATTTTCTTTCTATAGGCGGGCATGATGAATTATTTGCACCACAATCTCGCGAGGATTCAGATTTATTTAATAGATTTCAACTTAATGGATATAAGCTTAAACAATCATGGGACGCACTAGTATATCATTTTACCAGCAGAGGTAGTAGATTCAATAAACATGCGGGTGGCGATACTATGAAAGATTCTCCTGAGTGGCAAAAAACAAATCATAAGAATATGAGAAATTTTGTTAGAAAATGGGGCACACATGTGCAACACGATCAATTGATGAAACCTATAATAACACCAAAATATAATATTGGATTCGTAGTAAAAAATTGCGATGAACAATCATTATATGCACTAGAACCCTGGTGCACCACAATATATTCAGATGCAGAAATAATGAAATATATTACCCTTGAACAACCTAATACAACTTATGATTTAAGAAATAGGGTAAAACAATATAATGAAGAAAAGAATAACGATATATTAATAGAATTTGATGTATCAAAACTAAATCAGGAATCATTTGTTAATTTTCTAACAAAATTACCATATATAATAAAAGACTCTGGTACGATAGGAAAAGCAGAGCACGACATATTTATAATAAACATACAGAGTATGAAAACTTACGAAAAGGAGCTAATACATGCGTAAGGCGATAGTTACAGGCGGAGCCGGATTTATAGGTTCCAATCTCGTCGACAAATTAATAGAGAATGGAGTCGAAGTTATAGTTTTGGATGATTTATCTACAGGGAATCCTGATAATATAAATCCAAGAGCTACATTTCTGAAAATAGACTTATCAGATATGAAACCTGAATCAACATTATATAAGATTGTTTTAGATAAAGCAATTGGTGTTGATTATATATTCCATACAGCTGCAAAAGCTAGGGTTCAACCTTCTATAGAAGATCCCGTATCATTTAATAAAGCAAATGTAGATGGAACGTTAAACATGTTATGTTTAGCAAAGGAATTAAAAATAAAAAGATTTATTTATAGTGCTAGTAGTTCAGCATATGGAAACGCAACAGAATTTCCAACACCTGAAACCCACCCAACAAACCCCCTATCACCATACGGATTACAGAAGTATATTGGTGAGCAATATTGCAAGGTGTTTAGTGAAGTTTATGGTATAGATACTGTTTCCCTGCGTTATTTCAACGTATATGGCGAAAGAATGCTATTAGAAGGAGCATATTGTTTAGTATTAGGAATATTTGCTAAACAGATGTTAGAAGGAAAGGCCATGACTGTAAATAATAATGGTGAGCAAAGAAGAGATTTTACATACGTAGGCGATGTGGTAAACGCGAATATATTAGCAGCAAATAATTATGATAATTTTAATGGTGATGTATTTAATATAGGAAACGGGGCCAATTATTCAGTAAATGATGTAGCTAAAATGTTTGGTGGTAAAACAGTTAAAGGCAAGGAAGTATTAGAACCATTTGAAACATTAGCACAAACATTAAAAGCACGAAGAATTTTAGGATGGAAGCCAGAAGGCGATTTACCATCATGGATTAATAAGTATAAAGAGGAATTAGGGTTATGAAAAAAATAGGTATAATAGGCAGAGGCTTTGTCGGCTCTGCAGTTGAATTTGGATTTTCAGCACAAACAGGTTGCGATGCAGAAGTTAGGGTTTATGATAGAAACCCATTAAAAAGCATACACACACTAGATGAGACAGTTAATGAATCAGATTTTATATTTTTATCTGTTCCAACACCATCAAATATAGATGGTAGTATGAATACTGATATTTTAGAATCTGCACTAAGTGACATTGAAAAGGTTAATAAAAGAAAGGGTAATATAATTTTGATTCGTTCAACAATACTACCCGGAACCACCAATAAATTAGCTAAAAAATTTACTAAACTAAATATAGTATTTAATCCTGAATTCTTAACAGAAAGATCAGCTAAATTTGATTTTATTAATCAATCGAGATTTATTATAGGTGGACGAAAAAGATTTACAGCAAGAGTTGCAGAACTATTTAGATGGAGATTTGGTGATTCTATCCCATGTATAGAGACGAACTGGGACACAGCTGAAATGATTAAATATATGAATAATTGTTTTTTTGCAACAAAAGTATCATTTTTAAATGAAATGCATTTGGTATCAAAAAAACAAGGCCATATAGATTGGGATATGGCCATAGAAGGATTTGTCAGAGACGGTCGAGTAGGACATTCACATCTTAATGTCCCGGGACCAGATGGCAAATTAGGTTTTGGAGGAAGTTGTTTTCCGAAAGATATACAAGCAATGATATCTTTTGGTGAAGATTTAGGAATGGATCTAAACACACTTCAGGGTGCATGGGAAACCAATTGTGAAGTTCGGCCTGAAAGAGATTGGGAAAAATTGGAAGGCAGAGCAATAGTAACGGAGACAAAAAATGGCGAGACAAAACATCGAAAAGAAACCACCAAAAGGAGCAGTTAGGTTTTCACTATCTCTTTCACCAGAGCAGAAGAAAGCAAAGACTGAAATATTAAAACATCCATACAATTTTATTGTGGGTAAAGCTGGTAGTGGTAAAACATTATTAGCTGTTCAGGTTGCATTAGATCAATTTTTCAAGAGACAATGTAATAAGATTATAATTACACGACCAACTATATCAACGGAAGATAATGGATTTCTACCAGGATCAGAACGTGAAAAAATGGAACCATGGCTAGTTCCTATTAGATCCAATATGCGTAAGGTATATAACAAACCGGAATTATTAGAAAAAATGGAAAAATCTGAGCAGATAGAATTAGTATCATTAGCCCATTTTAGGGGTAGAACATTTGACCATTCTATTGTTATTGTGGATGAATTTCAAAATTTAACCCGCTCACAATTAGCTATGGCGATAGGAAGATTGGGTAAGGATTCAAAAATGTTATTTTGTGGTGATTCATATCAAATAGACTTGAAGGATAAAAATTATTCGGCATATCATGATATGGCAAAGTTAATAAATTCAAATTATGTATTTAAGACTGTTCTTAATGACAGTCACAGGCATGATGCTATAGATGATCTATTAGAATTATTAAACGGATATCATTAATGAAATATTTTTTACTAGGACCAAAAGACACGGAAGAATCGGCACATTTTGAGGCAAACGAATTGGGTGAATCAAGTTTTGATTCATTTTACCCAGGTTCAGCATTACGGGTGTTAATGGAAGTGACACAAACAAAACCAGAGTTATTAGAACGCTTCACTATATTAAATGAACAGAAGGAGAAACTGACAATATCTCAGTTTCTAGAAAGGATCGATAAATTAAAAATTAGAAGGGATTATCAGTAATGGGCAAATTAAATCTAAGGCAATTAGATAAATATCTTGAACAAGATCCATTAAAGGAAAAATTCAAAAAACGTAAAAAATTCGAAGAAGAAGAGCCAAAAACGAAACAACGCAAATCTAAACGCTCATAAAGGGTCGTAAATATTTAGTTTTCTTCGGTTACCATATATTTATATATGACTAGAAATATAAAGATTAGAAGGAGAGTAAATCAATGTCATACACTAGAGAGCAAGTGGAAGCAGCCGTAAAAGCAAAAGGCTATAGATGGTTCGAGAATGGTGACTATAATGTCAATATTGTCGGAATCAGAAATTCAGAAACAGGAACCGAAATAACAAATAAATTTGATGACCATATCACTATATCATTCAAATGTGATGGTGAGTGGGAATTTTATTGTTATGAGTGTACAACAGACCCAGGAACTTATTGGGCAGAAAACATAATGAGAAAAGAAGGAGTCGCTGTTCTAAAACCAGGACAGTATCCAGGATCTCATAAAATTAGATTACATCAAGGAAGATATGAAGCTTTGGGTCAAACAAAGAATGTAACAGTTTATCGTGATAATAATCGCGATCATAATTACGATTTGGATGATAATAATACTCAAACAGGATTATTTGGAATCAATATCCATAGAGCTACTAAATGGGGCGGAAAAAAATCTTCTCAGGTAGATAAATGGTCAGCAGGTTGCCAAGTAATTGCAGCTAATGATGATTGGCATGAATTTTTAGATATATGTAGAGTAGCGCGTGATAAGTGGAGTAATAGTTTTACATATACCTTATTAGAAAGTAAAGATATAGTATAATATGAAAAAGCAAAGACTTTTGGAACGACGTAAAAAGGTAACTAGACAATTATGGTCAAGAATGGATGATGATGCAAGAGAAAATGCATTATTAACTGTTATAAAAGATCCAGATGATAGAAGATTTGATGATTATATGGAATCTGATTGGAATAGATTACCGGGATGGATGCAAAGAGATATGTATACGGAAAGCAGAAAAGAACGTATAGATAGAATAATTGAATCTCGTTGCAAAGCCTTACAAGAAGGTAGGCAAATTACAGAACAATGGTATAATCCAGCAGATTGGGATTGGAATGCAATAGGACATGGCGCATTAGATGTAGCAGGTATGGTTCCATTTTTAGGAGAACCATTTGATTTAGCTAATGCAGCTTGGTATGGAGCAGAAGGAAAACCAGCATTAGCAGCATTAAGTGCAGCTGCAGCATTACCTCTGGTTGGGAACTTTGCTACAGGTGGAAAGATAGCATCAAAGGTTATTCCAGCAGCAACAAAAGTTGCAAAAGTTACAAAATATCCAGTTAAGGCAGTTAAAGCAGATAAACTTGCAGGAAAATTAGCCAATGCAGCGGGTATAGATACTGTTGGTGATGGATCATTAACAGGAGCAGCATCATTAGCTGGTTTCGGTAAAGGTGGAGTATTCTCAGATACATATTCACACATGAAAGATAAGATGTTCGGACCTAAAACACCAGAAGTAGATGGAGTATCAGGAGCTACACCACCTGCAAAAAATGAACCAATCAAATTTGAACCAAAACCATTTAATCCAATGGATACATTTATTAAACAACCGGTAGCAGTATCAGATAATACTAGAGTGCATATACCGAATATACAAAGATTTTAGAGGAAATTATTATGGCAAAATATAGATTAACAGAATCAAGAAGACGTATGATAGAAAGATACGTAAACAATAGAACTCAGTATTTACAAAGAGAAGCAGCTGGAGAATTACATGAATGGGAATGGCCATCATTGGGCGATGTTTATGACGGTGTAGCTAAGGGATTATCTTATGCAGGAAATATTCCTATCATTGGTAAAATTCCAGGAGCAATCGGTGGAGGAATGCAATTAGCAAAAGGAGCTTATACAGGCGACAAAGACATGATGATGCAAGGTGGCGCAAATTTGGTCTTTAGTGGAGTCCCTGGAGGAGGTGTTGTTGGAAAACAAATTGCAAAACAGGGTACTAAACAAATCGCAAAGCACATTGGAAATAAAACCGCACAAAAAATTGGTGGTGATGCATTAAAGATAGGTACTAAGAATGTAGTAAAAGCAGGAATACCTACAGCCAATAAAGGCGGTGGAGGAGGTGCCGGTGGTGCCGTTGGTGGAGCAGTTCCAAATGTACATAGTCCAGGCGTAGGTGGAGGAGGTTCTGCAGCAGCAGCAGCTAATATCGCACAAGCAAATCCAAAGCAAACTAAATTGCAAACTATGAAATCGGGTGGATATGTACCACAATCTCAGAGGGGATAAGATGTATAGTAAAAATTTCTCAAAAGGCAAAAACCCTAGAATTATTCAGGGTGAGGTATTTACTGATAAAGATATACCACCATTCATGAGTATGAAAGAATGGAATAAAAAACATGGCCTTGGAGAAAAAAAGTGGCTACAGGAAGATAAAACAACTAGGAGATTATTAGAAATGAGAAAATATATGAAACGTCGAATCAATGAAATGGTTGATGATGAGATAAAAGATAATAAATTAGGAAATGGAAGAATGATCTCCGGTGAGCCAAAAAATATTAAGTATAAGACTGGTATGGAAGTTCAAGACATTAACCCAGATTGCCCACATAGAGACTCAAGAGGCGTAGTTACTAAGGTCAGTAATGGAGACGTTACATATAAAGTAACAAACTTTGGGAGACACTTTCAACCAGGAGATGAATTAACAAAGTCTGCAGACCAATTAATTCCATTATCATCAGAAGATAAACCATGGTATATTGCTGGAGAGTAATATCATGCCCATTAAACTCGTTGACTTATTAATCGAAAGCGTATTTGAAGATACAAATACTGAAGCTGTATATAATGAATTGATTCCAAATCCAGCTACAGGAAAACCTATCAAAGTAAAATCTGCACTATCAAGATCAGATCATCCTGCATATCAGGCAGCATTAGATCATATTGAAGGTAGAGCGGGCTCAGGCGACCAAACACAGCAACCGGCTCAACAGGCTCCAGTAGAAGAACCAGTAGAAGAACCTGCAGAAGAACCTACAGAAGAACCTGCAGCAGTTTCAACAGAACAAACAGCAGAAGATTTAATACAACAAGGATTTAGTGATAAAGGTGCTGATTTCCAAATCGAAAAGAGGGAGGAAATGAATAGTAACTTTGATAGTGTAAAAAGATCCAGTGATATAATGAATGATCCAAAACGATGGAATAAAATATCTCCGGAAAGACAAAAAGAAATAAAGTCTGAATATAATACCAGTGTTATTGCACAGCGTGACAACTTAAAGTCTCAAATAGATGGCTATACAGAAGAAGGACAAGATCCACCACCGGAATTATTAGATGCATTAAATGACTGGGAAGGACCAGCCCAACAAGCTGAATTTGATAATATGTCACCTGAAGAACAGCAAGATGCCCAAAAAATGAAAGCGGTTGATGCATATGAGAAAGGATTGGGCATGATAGATATCGATCAAGATCTAGCTGGAAATTTGGGTGATTTTGATGAACCTGAAACAGCAACGGGGATATAAATATGATTAGGTTACGTGACTTAATAACAGAAGTCAAGGTATTAAGTGTATTTGATTTTGATGATACACTTGCAAAGACAGATGCGTGGATATATGTTAAGAAGGATGGTAAAGAAATAAAAAAATTGGACCCAGCACAGTTTGCTGTTTACAATGCAAAAAGGGGTGAGGAATTTGATTTTAGAGATTTTGATAGACCATTAAGAAATCCTAGAATTATTAAAAGGAATGTTGATTTATTAAAGAAGCAATTAAATAAAGCTAAAAGAACTGCAAGAGGTTCTAGAAAAGTAACTATTTTAACTGCAAGAAGATTAGGTGCACCTGTAAATAGTTTCTTAAAAACTATAGGATTAGATGCATATGTTGTTCCTCTAGGAAGCGCAAATCCAATGGATAAAGCTAATTGGATAGAAAAACAAATTGCTAAGGGGTATGATACAGTTTATTTTATGGATGATAGTCCAAAAAATGTAGCAGCAGTATTAAGCTTAAAACGTAAATATCCAGACGTTAAAATAATTGGGCAGATAGTAAAATGAAAAATTCAAGAAAAAAACTAATAGAAAATTACGTAGACTATAGATGTAGAAAATTACAAGAACAATGGTATAATCCAGGAAGTTGGGATTGGGGCGCGATTGGTCAGGGAGCAAAGGATATAGCACAAGGTGCAGGTAGTATGTTATATAATCTATCACCTATTGGACAGGTTGGAAATACTATTGATAGAGCGGCAGGAGCATATAATGATATAAAAGCAGGTCATGATATAGGCACTGTAGCCGGTAATGTCGCTAACAAATATGTAGATGATACTCAGGCAGGACTAGACATATTAGGAATGATTCCAGGCGCAGGAATATTACCAGATGCCGTAAATGTAGGGGTGTCAGGTGCAAGAGCAGGACTTTCTGACTATATGGGCAATACAGAAAATAGAGATAAGCATTTAGTCAATATGGGATTAAGTGGTGCAGCAGCAATACCGGGGCTAGGTTTAGCAGCTGGATTAGGAAAAGTAGGGAAGACCGCTAAAACAATAGGGAACTTGAGCAGAGCAGGTAAAATTGGAAAAACAGCAGCAAACATAGCTAAAGCATCAAAAATTCCTGCTAAGTCGGCGAAGATAGCAGTTAAAACTCTTAAGAAGGCAGCTGATGGAACTTCTCTAGTCAACACTGCTATGAATGCAGGAGATCAAGGAACTCAAGTCATGAAAGCCGGGCCGAGTCAAGGAATATTCTCACAAATGTATAATAATTTAAAAGATTCAGGCGCTAACATGTTTGACTATAGTAAATCAACTACTTTTTAATAGATATGATAAGATTAGAAGACATATTAATTGAACAACGCCACAAGCTAGCAAAAAAGGTGAAGGTAAAGAGAAAGTCTAAGAGAAAGCAAACTAAGGCGTATCTTAAACAAATTCAAGGCCATTTAGAACCAGAGCAGTTTGATAGATTTATGAATGTATATAAATTAGCTGGAAAACCCCATATGATAGATCCAAACCAAGCTAGAGGATTAATAAACAAACCTCTACAAAAAAGTATCGATAAAGGCAATGCTGCAGCAGCATATAATGCATTCCAAAATGATATAGTAGGATTTAATCCAATCGAGGCAGGGGATGCAGCTAGCACATTACATTATGCTACAGCAGAATTACCCCACGCATTACAATTTAGAAAGCATGATAATAGATTAAAAAATTTACCACATGCAATAGGATCGTTGGGTAGATATGTAGCTACAGATCTTGTTAAATCTAAATTAAAAAAACAGGATCCATATACAACGCCCGATGCAAATTATTCCGAATATCATGCCCATGAACAAATGCAACAGCAGATAAATGATTATATTTTTAATGGACCAGCTGGAAATGAATTACCTTCAGATATATCAGCATTAAAAGGCCAAAAACCAAAAGATTTTCATAAAAGCCACGATCACGATCACGATCATAATCATCACGCCCTTGCCGAGGGCACTATTAAATTGAGGGATTTATTAGATGATTAGATATAAGATTATAAACGGTGTTCAAACAATACAAGAAATTTGTGAACACTGTGAAGAAGTAGTTGGCGATATTCATGTTAGTGAAATAATAACTAAAAAGAAGGGAGATGGTAGAATCCTAAAGGTTGAGAACGCAGATAGAATACTTGAACCAGTTAAAACAAAAGATGAAAAAATTAAAGAAGTTAAAGCCAGAGCAAGTAGTTCAGGCAAGTTAGATGATTCAGGGCAAGAATTAAAATATGGATTAAGGGCAGAGGGATTTTGTAGCCAATCTATTGATAAAGCAACTAATGTAACATCTTCATATTGTTATAGGGTAACACATCCCAAAGTAACTGCTAAATTTGGTTCATTATTTTCCGATGCGACAGATTATAATATTAGTGGTTCTAAAAAAGGGATTAGAAGAATTAAACCTGGTGAGTCTAATACATCAGTTCATCTAGTAGAACGAATACAATCTGAAGAACAATCAGATGGTTCAGTAAAGTATGAATATCCATGGACTGTAGAATGGGTTAGAGAATTAGGCAGGGGAACAGAAGAAGAGGAAGCTATTTTGTACTATGAAAATTCATGCTCGGCTATGAGAGGGCAGGCAGGAAGATATAGAAGTTACGCTGAATGGCGAGAAGGCGTTACTAGATATTGTAGATAAATTATGATTAAACTTAAAAAAATATTAAAAGAGGATAAGAAGCCTATTAATGAGTTAGTTTTAGCTTCTGCTACATTAGCCATGCTATATAAATTTATTAAGAGTTGGGCAAAGAAAAATCCTAGTATGGTCGGCAAATTAAAGGATATGGTTAAAGGTCTATGATTAAATTAAAAGACATATTAACAGAGGGTGTATCTAGTAAAAAGATAATGGATATAGTAAAAAAGGTATATCCGCAGATTGTGAAAGATTTAGGAGGAAGACTATTAAAGGTCGAGGTTCATAATAACATATATAAAAGAATAGATGCGGTGGGAATAGAAGACTTAATGAAAGACAATAATCCGTATGCAGAGTTTGATTGGGATTTGAAGAGAATATATCTATACTCATCAAGGATAAGGAATGTTGAACAAATAATTAGATCGCTTTTACACGAACACACCCATTCTAAACAAAATAAAAAGAAATTTGATGACGGATATGCAAAGGGATATGATTATAAAACACATCCTTATGAAAAAGCAGCAGTAAAGGCTGAAAGGAGCTGGAAAAGGTATTTAAAATATTTATAAATCAGCCTATAAAAAGTATTGATTCGGTGCTTATTTGATATTTATATAGAGAATACGTGTCCGAATAAAAGGGAAATATGACTAAATTAACAAAAATATTAATTGAACAACTATCATTATCTGGTGGTATAATTAATGGAGCTCCTTCTACTAAAAAGGTAAAAAGAGTTAAAGATACATTGACTACCGATAGAGATTATGTATACGATCCCGTTTATGAACAGTATGATGAAAGTGGTAGGAATTCAATGGGAAGGACTAAGGAACAAGAGTTGGATAGAGTCAAATTGCGTATAGCTAACGCTCCGGATCCAGTTGCAAAGGCAGCAGAATATGGATTAGATCCATCAAACAATCCTACATTTTTCCAAGATCCTACACCCGGGTTTGTAAAAAATCCTGATTGGGAGCCACCAACATTTGACCAACAAGTCGCTGCCAAAAATGCTCATTATAATGATCAAATAGCTCAGAAAGCTGCAGAATGGAATGCTATGACACAACCATCAATATATAATACGGAAACCCCAGTTACAGTTGATAAAATAGAACCAGACATGGTATCGGATCCAGACCAATCAACTTCTAAATTAGCAGATTTACTTCCTATATCACCTTGGAGACAGGAATGGAAGAAGGAAAAGAAAATTGATAGAGTCCAGAATAGAATGGATAAGCAAAAAGCTAGAATGGACAAAAAGATGAAAAGGCTGAAAAAGAAAGAAAAAAGAAAAAGTAAAAAACTGGGGATAAAAATGAAACATCTTCAGGGTGAGGGCACAATAGCAGGATTTCATACATTGAGAGAAGATGGAGAAGCTAAAATAAACGGTCATACTATGGGTATAGAAATTCAATCAACACCCGATGGATTAGAAAAGGGACTAATGTATAGAGATGAAATTCCATCAGGAAAGGGTATGTTGTTAAAGTTTGGAAAAGATCACCCTACCAAAATTTGGATGAAAAACGTAAAACAGCCTTTAGATATTATTTATATAAAAGATAATAAGGTAATTGATATGTTCAAAAATGCAATGCCCGATTTAGGAAATGGTTTTTTTGATGCTATAGAAGAAGTAATATGTGATATGGTGTTAGAACTACCTGCAGGCGATGCGGATAAATTTGAAATTGAACCAGGCGATATGTTTGGGTTTAATGATTTGAGATAAATAAATATAAACCAATAAGGAGTAATTAAAATGGCAAAGAAAATTAAAAAAGCAGCCAAAAAAGTTGTAAAAAAAGTTTTAGATAAAACTGAATTAGATGAAAAAGTAATGGAACATATAGACGAGAATAGAAGTTTATATAATAAAATTTTATGTTACTGCAAATGTTATGGTGGTTATGTATTAGCAGTAGGAGCAGGTTGTACATTTGGTGCAAGCTTACTGTGGGGAACCATATTATTAGCAGGAGCAGCAGGATGGGCATATTGGGCAACGCACTGTAACGGTAGTGCTAAATGCAAAAAGAATGCTTGCTAATTAATTAAATTTGGAGAAAAAAATATGAAAAGGTTTCTAATGTTAATGGCCATATTATGGTCTTTTAGTTTATCAGCGCAAACTGATAGTTGGGTAAATTTTGCAGTTCAATATGATTACTGGGCTCCTCAAGAATCAGGGTTTACATTTGTATCAAATGCAAATGGTGATACAATATTATATCATGAACCAACTCAACCTTGGGAATATCTTGATACAATAGTTGATTGCAATTCAGGACCATATATCATTACATTAAATGATAGTTATGGAGATGGATGGGGTTCATACCAAAGCGGTCAGTTAATGTCACCATTTCCGGAATTCAAAATGCAAAATGATTGTCAGGGAATGATATTCTATGCTGATTCTACTTCATTATTAGGATTTTCAGTATTAGATACATTAGTTAATATTAATCCATGTGCACCACCAGTATCAGGTTGTATGGATACAAACGCACTTAATTATAATTCACTTGCCACTATAGATGATGGGTCTTGTACTTATCCTCCATGCAGTGGTTTTGTTTTTAGTAATGCATATCAAAATTGCCAACCAAATGGTCAGGCATTAACAGTATTTGAATGGGAAACAGAAGCATACAATCAAAGTTGTGAAGTAGTAAAGATATGGATTAGCAATGAAAATGGTTTAGGACCACTTCAGTTTCCTGGTTATTGGCCTGCAGGAGGACCACATAATTTTGCATTTAATACAGGACCGGGTCAAATGCCACCAAATTGGTCAGAAGAATTTTATTGTCAATTAGAATTTGCTGACGGTTCACTGTCAGACACAATTGCATATACTCCATATTCATGTATTCCAGGTTGTTTAGATCCAACACAAATATCATATAATCCATGGGCAACTATCGATGACGGTTCTTGTGCAGGAACAACTTGTGATACAAATACACAATATCAAGTATCTATTTCAATAACATTAGACAATTGGCCGGGTGAAACAAGCTGGCAATTTGTTGATGGATTAGGAAATACTTTTGATTATCCAGTAGGAACATATGACTTTAATGATATAGGTCAAACATATACTTATAGCTTCTGTGTAGACCAAAATGCTGCATTTGAAATGATTATCAATGATGATTATGGAGATGGTATGGCAGGTTCTACTTCAGGTGGTTCAATGGATGGAGCTATAGTTATTTATGATTGTGCTGGAGATACTATCTGGTATATGGATAATCCAGGTTTTGGAAACGTATTATATTCAGGACCACAAAATGCAACCCCTTGTCCAACTATTCCTGTAATTGATGGATGTACAGATGATGATTATGTAGAATTCAATCCAGCAGCAAATAACGATGATGGTTCATGCTTAACATTACATACTTATGGTTGTACTGATTCAACAGCATTTAATTATGATCCAAATGCAACAATGATGGATTTAACACCAGACTGTAATTATGAATTATGGATTGGAGATGCTGGTGGAGACGGTTGGGGTAACTCATATATAGGAGTTTATCAAAACGGTATCAATCTTGGAACATATACACTAGGACCGGGAAATTATCAAAATACATGGAACATTATATTAGATCCAGGAGTTCCAGTAGAAGTATTTTATTTTGAAGTTGGTGGACCACAACAGCCACCAGAAGAGGTACAATTCCAAACTTGGCACAATTCATTCAAATTAACAAATGCTGATGGTTTTGTATTGATGTATGAAGGTCAAAATCCTTTTGCAAATAATGGACAGGGAGCACTTCAATCATTTGAATCTCCATTCTGGTCAAAATACACAGGAATTCCATTCTGTGGAAATACATGTGAACCTATTATTTTAGGATGTATGGATTCAACAGCATTGAATTATGATCCAAACGCAAACACACCAGATACTTGTATTCCTACAATATATGGTTGTACTAATGACTTAGCATTTAATTATGATCCAAATGCTACTGTAGATGATAATTCATGTATAGCAGTAGTAAATGGATGTATGGATTCATTAGCATATAATTACAATCCATTAGCAAATACACCAGATGGAAGTTGTGTATTCTTAGGATGCATGGATATTACTGCTTGTAACTATGATCCAATTGCAAATGTAGATAATGGCGGATGTACATATCCAGTTCAATATTATGATTGTTATGGGGCATGTATAACAGATACAGACGGAGATGGTATTTGTGATGAATTAGAAATTGCAGGTTGTACTAATCCGCTATCAATTAATTTTGATCCTACAGCAACAGATGATGACGGAACATGTATAGCAATAGCATATGGTTGTACGGATTCTACAATGTGGAATTATAGCGCAACAGCAAATACAGATGATGGCTCATGTATACCTTACATATACGGATGCACAGATCCTACAATGTTTAACTATGATGTTTTAGCAAATACAGATGATAATTCATGTATCCCAGTTGTAATCGGATGTATGGATGTAACAATGTGGAATTACGATCCAAATGCAAATACATCATCAGGAAATTGTATACCATTCATATATGGTTGCACAGATTCTACAATGTGGAATTACGATCCATTAGCCAATACTGATAATGGAACTTGTGAACCATTTGTATATGGTTGTACAGACGTAACAGCACTTAATTATAATCAATTAGCAAATACTTTAGATAATAGCTGTTGTTATATTGGAGGTTGTACAGATTCTACAGCACTTAATTATGATCCTGATGCATGTTTTGATGACGGAACTTGTGTTGTAATAATTGAAGGATGTGCGGATCCAAATGCATATAATTATGATCCATTAGTTAATTTACCAGATAATAGCACTTGTTTATATGATGCAGGTTGTTATGGAGGACCAGGAGTTCCTTATTGGTTAAACGATGGATGTTATGCTTGGGTAATAGATGTAGACGATTATTGTTGTACAGTAGATTGGGATGTATCATGTCAATCAATGTATGACTATTGTTCAGAAGGTTGGCCTGTAAGTGTTGAAGAAATGGCGGGCGAAAATTCGATTGTAATTTACCCGAATCCGTCTAAAGACATATTTAATATAGAGAGCCGTTTGGATGTTGAAGTTGAGGTTTATGATTTAATGGGTAAAAGATTAATTAAAGAGAAATCAAAACGAATAGACATGTCAGGATATCCTACAGGAGTATATAATTTTACAATTATATATGATAAAA
>PVBE010217545.1_pt1 | contig 34280 bp, 34 predicted proteins | sample 1631181 | NCBI WGS metagenome assembly PVBE01 (sample SAMN08397723, study PRJNA350692) | Marine metagenome, whole genome shotgun sequencing project. | isolation source: water | place: Pacific Ocean | collected 2012-04
ACCTCATCCGATTGGGAGAAGCACCGGAGACCGTGCACCTGACCGGCTGTCCAGCCATGGATGTGGTGGCCGACATCGATCTCAGCCTGCCGGCCGACATCTTCGAGCGCTACCGTGGCGTCGGCGCCAGCCTCGATCCTGCCAAGCCCTACCTTGTGGTGTTGCAGCACCCGGTGACCACCGAATACGGTCTGGGATTCGAGCAGATCAACCGGACTCTGGCGGCGGTGGAACAGATCGGCCTGCAGACGGCCTGGCTTTGGCCCAACGTCGATGCCGGGTCCGACGACGTCTCCAAGGGCCTGCGCATGTACCGCGAACATCACGATCCCGATTGGCTCCACTTCTACCGCAACTTTGCCACCGAGGATTACGCTCGCCTGATCAAGAACGCCGCCTGCCTGGTGGGCAATTCCTCGTCGGCATTGCGCGAGGGCGCTTTTCTTGGCGTGCCGGCGGTCAACATCGGCAACCGTCAGCAGGGCCGCGAGCACGGCGACAACGTGACTCATGTGGGTCACGACGCTGCGGCCATCGCCGCCGCCATCGCAGCTCAGATCGATCACGGACCCTATGACGCAGCAGAGCTCTTCGGCGACGGCCAGGCCGGTCTGCGCATCGCCGAGATTCTGGCCTCGGCCGAGATCAGCATCCAGAAGCGGCTAGCCTACTAAGATGCCCGGCCTGGCGGCAGAACGCACCAACCCGGCCTTCGAGGCCTGTGCCATCTGTGGCAGCGAGGACTGGAACCCCGTGTATCAGGGGCCGGTCCGCGACGGCCGTTTCGGTTCGCTGACCGCCCCTTCGGTGGTGGCGCGGTGCGGTGGTTGCGGCGTCGACCGGCTGGACGAAGAAAATTGCCGGGACGAGGATTTCTACAGCGGCGAGGACTACCGCAAATCGCTGGGCCAGGGCAGCGATACCGCCGCCTTCCTGGCCGGCCACGACACCCAGCAGGCGGAACGCCTCAAGGTGCTGGGCCCGGTCTCGCTTCGCAGCTGCACGATCGCTGACGTGGGCTGCGCCGGCGGCTCCTTCCTCGACCAGGTGGCGGACTTGGCCGCCGAAGTCTTGGCCATCGAGCCCGGCAGCGCCTACCACGATTCGCTACGGCAACGCGGTTTCGCGGTTTACCCGTTCGCCACTGAAGCTATGGATCACGCCGGCAGCGTAGACTGGGCCTTCAGCTTCGACGTCATCGAACATGTATCCGACCCGAAACGATTCCTGACCGATATCGCCGCGCTGCTGAAACCCATGGGCCGGTTGCTGCTGAGTACGCCGAATCGCGATGACGGGCTGCTGAATCTGGCCGGCGAAGCCTACCGCCGCTTTTTCTATCGCGTCCATCACCGCTGGTATTTCGACGCCCAGGCCCTGGCCGCCGTGGCCGGGCAGGGCGGCCTGATGGTGGAGCGCGTCGATTACGTTCAGCGCTACGGGATATCGAATGCCGTCACCTGGATGCGCGAGGGGCGGCCGTCTGGCGATCAGGTGCTGGCCGAGCTCGACAATCCGGCGCTCGACAGGGTCTGGCAGGACCACCTCGAGCAGTCGGGCCAGGCCGACCGGCTTTATGCCGTGTTGCGGAGGTCGGATACATGACGTCACGAATAGTCTATCTCGGTGCCCCCGAAGGTTTCGGACTTGGCACGGTCGGCGTATTCGGCTTGTTCCTTGGCGCCGATCAACGACCGTTCGTCGCGCTTTTGCCTGGTGATGTCCTTCAGCAGAATGGTGAATATCCGCTCGCCGTCAAACTCCAGCTTGGAAATCGATGCGGCAGCGGGAAAAACACTGCCATCCTTGCGCAGCCCCGAGATCTCGGCGCGCTCGCTTAGATACCGGAAATTCTCATTCGATTGTTCGAATTCATCGACATGGCGGCCGTGTCCGGCCCGGTATTTGTGGGGGATCAAGATCTCGTAGGATTGCCCGAGTACCTCCTCGTGGAGATAGCCGAAAATGCGTTCGGCTCCCTGATTGAACACGTTGATCTTCATCTCACGGTCGATTACCACGATGGCTTCCGGCGCGATGTCGAGAATGCCCGCCAGACGATCACGGTGGGTCTTCGATTCCGCCTCCGCCTTGTCGCGTTCGCCGACGCGCCGGCGCACCTGACGCACACCGAAACTAAGGCCGCCCAACCCCAGCAACCAAATCGCACCGTGCGAAACGGCGAGCACCGCGGCGGTATCGTTCCTACTCTCAAAGTAGGGCTGGATGGGAACCGATATGCCGACGCCGCCGCGAAAATCGCCCTCCTTGAAACCAAGGTGACCATGGCATTTGTCGCATCCCGGCTCCATGTACAAGGGGCGCATCATCCTGTGATGGGCGACGCCGTCGATCTCGGTCACCTCCGAGACCTCCTCGGCACCATCGCGCAGTCTGCCAAGTGCCATCTTTTCCCATTCATCGGGCGCATTTTCCGGACGCAGCAGCACGAAGCCCGTGATCTTGCCGCGGATGCCGTAGAGCTCGGTATAGTCGTCCATCAACTGCCGGGCCATGTACGCCGGACTCAGGAGCGTGAGCTTGCGGCCCGAAGGCGTCTCGATGTCCCGCTCCGGAATGTGGGCAAGGTAGGGGCTGGGCGGCGTTATCTCGGTGACCGGTGCGTATACGCCGCCGTGCTTGGTGCCCCAGAGCCGAAAGGCCTGGTCCTTGTTGAAGTTGGCCAACGCCTCCTTTTTGGCCAACTCCAACATCTGCTCGTTCAGCAGATGAAAATTCCAAAGCAGCGACCCGCCGATGACTACGGTCCACAACATGCCGGCACCGATGGCGTAGCGCCAAAATGGCGCAGTGATCCAGGCCTTCGGTAGCTCCCTATTCATGGCACCACTCCAACCGGTAACCCCTGATTTTAGGGCAATGGGGATGGCGTTGGTTTCATCGCTTCAGATCGGCAATTCCCAGCGGTACGGAATATTTCCTGCAGTAGATTACGATTTTGTCGAACCGAGTGGGGTCCGTACCGGCGGGGACGCGATGGACCTGGGCACCCTTGTTGCTGGCGAGTTCACCGAGATCGACGGCAATGCCGGAAAGACAGTACATTTCTAGTTCCTCGACGATGCTCTGGCCGCCGGCAGCGAGAGCTAGGCCGCAGCAATGCACTATAGGGCGCTAGCCCCTCGCAGGAAGCGGAACTCGCGAAAACCAACTTCAGGCGTTCAAGAACGCCTCAAGGTCTAGTTCCTGTCGCATCGCCGCGGTCATCTCTTCCTTGGCGTCTTCGAGCGGGATGCCGGTGGCATCAGCAGCACGGGGATAGGCGTTGAAGGCGGCGATCACCGCGGCGGCATCGACCATGGCGGCTTCGCCCAGCAGATCGCCAAGCGCCGCGCGCGCCGTCGTTGTCTTGTCATTGTCTCTGGTACAAATGCCTTCGGCGAAGGCACTCAGCAGGGCGCTGTGAGGAACGCCGCCGTCACCGGCCTGGTTACTCATGACCGCGCTGAGATCGTATTCGTTGCCGGTACTGTCGCCGCTCACACGGAGCCGCATGGCATGACTGGTGGTTCAGTAAAAGCACTGGAGCAGGGCCGACGCGCGGGCCGCCAGAAACTCGATCTGGGCCCGCGAGATGTCCCGGTCCAGGCCGTCGAGCTCATCCACCCGCGGGTCGGCCAGATAGAGCGGGTTCATGAGGTCCCAAAACCGTCGCACCTCGTCCGGCACCAGGGTCAACGAACGGCGGATATAGAAGTGGGATTCGTTGGCGTAGAAGTCGGCGAAATCGGGCGGCGCATCTTCAGGCGCGATGGTCGACACCCAGCCCGGCCCCAACGTCGCCTCCGGCGCCCGGCGGCGCGCCGGCTCGCCGGCCCTCGGCTGCGGCAGGTCGGCTAGCGCCATGCCGATGCCGAAGACGAACGAATCGACGGTTTGGCAGATGATCGCAACGCTGACGATTTCGATGAATTCGTCTTCCTCGATGTCGCTATCACGAACCTGGCGATACCATTTTTCGCTCAAGCGACCAGAATCGGTAGTGAGCGGGTGGATGACTTCGACCCAGGAATCCGGAAGTTCGGCGCGATGCTCGTGATTGCCGGTGATGGCGTAGGGCGAGAGCGCCTCCTTGCGCTGCTTGCAAAAGCCGCAGTCCCAGGCGGCGCGCACCTCCGCTGCAACGGCGACACGCTGAGCGCCGTCGAGCCAAGCGCCGGTCTCGCCAAGTTGACGCCAGGCGGTTTTCAGCGCTCGGCGTATGTCATCGCGCATCGCCACCGGCGCGGCATCAAAGGGACTCATCGGGGTTTCCTTTCGACCAGCATTCATGGCGCTACCGCACCCTATCAGCCTGCCGGGCGTGAGGGCGATAGAGTCCTAATCCTCCTTTGCCTTGGTGCTTCCCCCGAGAGCGTCCTCGGTGACTTCGGCGAGGCCGCCGTCAACGCTCAGGCCGAGTTCCTCGCCGATCTTCTTGAGAGCCGGTAATTGCACCGCCATGTCCATGATCGAATCGAGAGCCTGGATCACCGCCGGCTTGTCGCCGCCGTCGCCGCCCGAAGAGCCGCCGGCCGCGCCACGGCCCAGGCCATTGATTTGGTGGATCTTGATCGAAGAGATCTTTTCCGCCGGTTTGACCATCTCCGCCACGACCTTGGGCAACGCCTCGAGGCGGGCCAAGTCAACACGCATGGCCACGATGTCCTTGTTGAGAGTGTTGTCGGCCTCGTTTAGCGCCTTCAGACCCTCGGCCTCGGCCAAGCGCTCCACCCGTTTGGTCTCGGCCTCTTCGAGGCGGGCTTGGGCCAAGTCCGCAGCCACGTCCTTTTCGGCCTCGGCCTTCAGGCGCAGTCTTGTGGCGGCACTCTGGCCATCGCTGGTTGCTGCCAGCAAGGCGATCTTTAGTGTGCGTTCGGCAGCGGCAATTTGGCGAGCGGTGTCGATGCCTTCGGCGGCCTTGGTCGCCTCGGCGCGGGCAACGTCAGCGGCGGCTTGGGCCTTCGACTCGTCCTGGGACTTGGCCGAGATGACGATGCGGCTTTCCTGGTTGGCCATCTCGATTTCCCGCTGGCGGATGATTTCGGCCTCTTCGAGGATTCGATCACGGACGATCTCGGCCTCGCGCAGCGCCTGTTCGCGGGCAATGTCGGCGGCCCGAATGTCCTGCTCCATTTCAATGCGGGCCTGGGCCGCTTCTCGCTCGGCTTGGGCCTTGTGCCGGGCTACTTCGGCCAGTTGGGCCGCCAGCAGCGTCTCGATTTCGCGGGTCTGGGCGATCTCGGCCTCGCGCTCCTCCAGATCAATCTGCAGCTTGCGCTTGGTCGCCTCCATGGCGGCGCGACGCACCGAGACCTCGGCGTCCGAGTCGATCTCGGCCCGCTCCTTCTTGGATTTGGCGATGACTTCGGCCAGCTTGCGCATGCCCACGGCATTGAAGGCATTGTTCTCGTCGAGCGTCGCGAATGGCGTCTGGTCGAGGGCCGTCAACGAGACCGAATCGAGCGCCAACCCATTGCGCTCGAGCACTCCTCCCAGGGCCTCGTGGATTTCGCCGACGAAGGCACCACGGTTCTCATGCAACTCGTCCATGGTCATGCCGACCGCCACCGAGCACACGACATCGACCAGCATACCCTCGATCAACTCGCAGAGTTGGTCGGGCTGGAAGGTGCGCCGGCCCAGGGTCTGGGAAGCCCGGGCAATGCCGTCCTCGGTGGGCGACACCGAGACGTAGAATTCGACGCCGACGTCGACGCGCATCTTGTCCTTGGTGATCAGCGCCGCCTCGCCAGCGCGTCTCACCTCGAGGCGCAGGGTCTGCATATTGACCTGGCTGGCCTGTTGGAAATAGGGAATGACGACAACACCACCATCCATCACCACCTTGCGACCGCCGATGCCGGTTCTGACCAGGCTGACCTCTCGAGTGGCGCGTTCGTAGAAGGCGGCAAGAAGGGCAACGACGATTGCCAGTACGATGATTGCGGCGACTACCAAGACGATTGCGTTTGTCATCGATCTATCCTCGTTTTGCCGTGCTCAGAGGCCGTGCATGTCGCAAAGAATGTGAGACGACATGCCGCCGTCTGCGGCAAGGTTGCTGCCCTGGATCCAGGTGCTCAGGTCGGAAAGCAGGAAGGCCACCACGGGCGCCACATCGGAAGGCAGGCCAGGGCGGTCCATCACCTTCATGTCTTCCTCGGCGCGCTCGCCCAGGGTGGCAAGGAAATCCGGCAGGATCGGTGTGTCCACGGGGCCCGGGCTGACGGCGTTCATGCGGATGTTGCGATCGCGCCAGGTCCAGCGATTTTGCAAGGTCCAGACCACCAACGCTTCCTTGGAGAAGAAGTAGCAGCGCCCGCCCTCGCTGCCGACGCCGTGGCGGCGCACGAACTCGGCCACCTCGTCGAAGTCGAGATCGGCGGCGGCCTTGATCTCGGCGACCGACTGGGACCAGCCGAAGCCGGCCAATGAGGCCAAATTGACGATGGAGGCTCCGTCGGCGAGCTTGGGGATCATGTTCTCGGTGAAGTATTTGAGCCCCACCAGATTGACCTTCAGCACCGTCTCCGCCGGCGCCGTTGGCGGCAGGCCGGCGATGTTGGCGATGCCATCGGCGCCCTCGGGCAGCGCCACGATCAGGGCCTCGATGGTGCGCTTGTCCGAGAGATCGGCGCGGTAGAGTTCGTCGACGTGCTGTTCCGTCTTGTTGATGTCGACGCCGATGATGTCACCGCCCAGCTGCTTGATTACCCGGGCCGTCTCCAGGCCAATGCCGGAGGCGCAGCCGGTGACGATGATGGTCTTGCCCTCGAGGATCTTGTTGCCCTCCCAGGAGTAGTTGAAACCGCTCTCGTCCATGGTCGCGTCCCCCTCGCTGGTCCTCAAGTTCGCTCAGAACATCGGTGGATAGGGGCGACCGCCCCGGTCCAGGGTGATCCAGCGAGTCTCGGTGAAGGTCTCGGTCGACCAGCGCCCGCCGTGGCGCCCGACGCCCGACGACTTGGCGCCACCAAAAGGCACGTGGGGCTCGTCGTTGACCGACGAACAGTTGATGTGGCACATGCCGGTCTCGAGGCGCTGGGCGATGGCCAGAGCCCGCGCCTCGTCGCGGGTGATGACGCCCGACGACAGACCGTATTCACTGTCGTTGGCGATGGCGATGGCCTCGTCGTCCGTGGCGAAGGGGATGACCGGCACGACCGGTCCGAAGGTCTCATCGCGATAGAGCATCATGTCGGGCGTGACGCCGGTCAGGATCGTCGGCTCGACGAAACGGCCTTCAATACCACCGCCCAGCACCACCTGGGCACCTTTGGCCACGGCGTCGTCCATTTGCGCGCGCACGCGGGCCACCTGCCGGTCGTTGATCAAAGGCCCGATGACGTTGCCTGGATCGGCGCTGGGATCGCCAACCTTGAGCTGGGCCGCGCGCTCGACGAAGCGATCGAGGAAGGAATTGAAGATGCCCTCTTGCACCAGCACCTTCTCGACCGACATGCAGATCTGGCCCTGATGCATGAAACTGCCGAAATTGGCGGCCCCTGTGGCCCGCTCCAGGTCGGCGTCGTCGCAAACGATCAGAGCGTCCTTGCCGCCCAGCTCGACGCAGACTTTCTTGAGATGGGCGCCGGCCGTGGCCGCAATGCGGCGACCCACCGGCGTCGAGCCGGTGAACGAGATGCCCTTGACCAGCGGGTTCTCGACCAGCTCCTGGCCCACCTCGGCGACGTTGTCGCGCGAACAGGTAACAACGTTGAGGACGCCGGCCGGCACGCCGGCCTCGGCGAAGACTTCGGCGAACAACAGGCCCCCACAGTAGGGCGTCTCCTCGGACGGCTTGAGCACGATGGTATTCCCCGCCGCCACGGCGAAGGCAAGGCCGCGGCCGGACAGCAGGACAGGGAAGTTCCAGGGGCTGATCACCGAGACGACGCCCATCGGCCGGCGCACCGCCAGCGAAAGCTTGCCGTGCTCCGAGGGCAGCACTTCGCCCAGCGGCGCGTAGCCGGCCGCCGCCGCGGCATGGAAAATCTCCGGCACATAACCGGTCTCGAACATGCCCTTGCCGAACCAGCTGCCGCCTTCGCCTTGTAGGGCTTCGACGATTTCGGAGCGGCGCCGCTCGAACACCTCGGCCACCTTGATCATTAGGTGGGCACGCTGATGGAATGGCATATCGGACCACGCTCCGAAGGCCGCCTGAGCCGCCTCGATGGCGGCCCGAGCCTCGCGCCGGTTGGCGTCCGGCACCTCGGCCCAGACGCTGTCATCGGCGGGGTTGTGGTCGGCGAAATGGGCGCCGGTGGGCAACCAACGGCCACCCACGTAGATATCCTGAAAAGTCCTCTTGGTTCCGTCGAGTGGCTTATCCATGCTCGTCTCCCTTGACCCTTACCAACCTGTCATTACCGTCAGGGCCGGGTTTGCGGCGGTATATCTCGATCGTGGATCGATCGTCGAAGCTTTCCGGCTCCTCGCTGCGCTTGTCCGGATCGGTGGCACCGTTACCTTGGCGCGCCTGCGGGGCGACCCGCTGGACCGGCTCGCTCGGCCCCAGGCGGGCGTCGGCCGCGGCCTGTTCGATCTCGGCCAGCACTTGCCGCAGGCGGCCGCTGCCGTTTGTCGCAGCTGGTGACTCCGGGTTCGGAGCGGGCCGCTCGGCGGGCGGGCGGGCGATGTCGGCCTGGCCGGCCCGGTCGGCCTCCTGCGCAGCGGCACGCTGCACCAGATCGTCGATGCTTTCGCCGATCAGGTCGTCGCTGCGAGCCCTCGGTGGCACGGCATGGCGTCCCACCTCGTCCATGGTGAAGCGGGGCTCGACGGCGGCACCGGGTTCGGGCGGTTCGGGGAGCATATTCGCCCGGGGCTCGTGGACCACGGCGGGCGCGGCATCCCCGGAAACGCCCAGATAGGCCCTTTGGACTTTGGGGTCGCCAGCAAGGTTGGCGGCAGTGTCCTGGCCCATGATCTGCGCGTTCTCCAGCAGGTAGCCGCGATCGGCGACGGCCAGGCTCTGCTTGGCGTTCTGCTCGACCAACAGGATACCGATGCCGCTTTTCCGCACTTCGACGAGACTATGGAAGAGCTCGCGGCACAACAGCGGGGAGAGTCCCAACGAGGGCTCATCGAGCATCAGGATCGCCGGCGCCGTCATCATGGCGCGGCCGATGGCCACCATCTGTTGCTCGCCGCCGCTCATGGTCCGGACCACCTGCTTTTGCCGTTCCACAAGCTGGGGAAAGAGACCGAAGACGCCATCCAGATTGACCTGCTCGCAGCTCCGGGCACGATCGGTGTAGGCCCCGAGCAGCAGGTTCTCGCGCACCGTAAGATCGGCGAACAGGCCGCGGCCCTCGGGGACCAGCGTGATGCCGGCTGCGACGATGCGATGCGGGGGCAAACCCAACAGCGGCTGGCCTTCCATCTCGACGAGGCCGCTGGCGCTGCCCTCGCAGATCCCGGCGACGGCCTTCAGAAGAGTGCTCTTACCGGCCCCGTTGGCGCCCAGGATGACGGTGATTTCGCCCGGCTCGACGCGGACCGAGACGTCTTCCAGTGCGCGATGCTGGCCGTAGCTGACGGAGAGGCCCTTGACCTCAAGCACCGTCGTCACCCAGGTAGGCGCGCACCACCTCGGGGTCAGCCAGCACGTCGTCCGGCGCCCCCTCGGCGATCTTGACGCCGCTGTTCATCACCACGCAGCTATCGCAAAGGCTGCGAATGGCATCCATTACGTGCTCGACCAAGATGATCGTGCGGCCCTCGGCCCTGAGGTCCCGAACCAGTTCGACACCGGCCTGCAATTCGCTGGGATTGAGCCCGGCCAGCCATTCGTCAAGCAGCAGGATTTTCGGGTCCGAAGCGAGAACACGGGCCAGTTCCAGACGTTTCTGATCGATGTAGGTGAGGGTCGAAACCGGCGCCAGTGCCTTGGCCTCGAGGCCGACGCGGTCGAGCATCCGGTGAGCGTAGTCCTCGGCCTCTCGGCCCCAGCGCTTGGCGTGGCCGAAGACAGCCCCAGCCGTGACGTTTTCCAACACCGAAAGCGAGGGCAGCAGACGTACCAATTGAAAGGTGCGGGCCACCCCGCGTCGATTGATCTCTTGGGCCGAGAGGCCGGAAATACGGGCGCCCTGCAGGTTGATGTGCCCCTCATTAGGCCTCAGCGCCCCCGAGATCAGGTTCATCATGGTCGTTTTGCCCGAGCCGTTCGGTCCGATCAGGCCCATGACCTGGTGTTCGGCGACCTCGAAGCTCATGGCGCCGACGGCGAGCAGGCCGCCGAATCTCTTGCTCACGCCGCGCACCGAAAGGATCGAGCCGCCGGCCATATCGCTAGACTCTGGCCGTCCCGAGAGCACGGACGGCGGCTTCGATGCGCCCCGTGACGCCCTGGGGTATGACGTAAACGATCAGCAGGAAGGCGATGCCCAACAAGAGCATCGTCTGATTGGGAAACTCGGCCGAGATGACCTCCCACAACAAAGTGAAGGGAATGACGCCGACGAGGGGGCCCCAAAGCCGGTTGGCGCCACCCAAGAGCGCCATGATCACGACCTGGAAGGAAAGCATCGGCGAGAAGGCGATGGCCGGTTCGATATAGGTCCAGCGCGGCGCCATCAGACCGCCCACCACGGCCGCTACGGCGCCCGAGATCATGAACAGCAGGACCTTCGAGCGGGCCGTGCTGATGCCGCAATGGGCGGCCACCAGTTCGTCGTTGCCAATGATCCTGAGCGCGAAACCCAGCCGCGAGCGGTTGATCCACCAGCCGACGAAGTAGACCAGGACGGCCAAGGCCAGAAGTTCCCAATAGATGTGTCGTTCGGTCAGGTCGGTCAGCACGTAGAGGCCGCGGTGCCCGCCCCAGTTGTTCTGCGTCCAGGTGACGATCTGGCGGATCATCTCGGCCAGGCCCAGGGTGAAGATGACGAAATAGACGCCGGAAAGACGCAGCGTAGCGAGACCCACCAGTCCCGCCGTGACGGCACCGGCTACCAAGGCAATCAGCAACAGTAGCGGGTAGGGCAGTTGTTCGATACCGACGGCAACCACGTAGGTGCCGAGGCCGTAGAAGGCGGCGGTGGCCAAGGAGATAAGGTGCGTCGGCCCGGAGAACATGGCCCAGCTGGTGGCTAGCACGGTGTACATAACGATACCGACGCCCAGCGACAGGAAATAGCCGCTGTCGGCCAGCGGCAACAGCGCGGCAAGCCCGAAACCCGCTGCCGCAAGCAACATGTTGCGCAGTTCGGTACTGCTCATGTGGCCCGCCTCCCCAACAGCCCCTGGGGCCGGAACAACAGGATTAGGATAAACATCAGGTAAGCCGCCGCCAGCGTCAGGCCCGGATCGATCAAGGTGGCTACCGCGGTCTCGGCAATACCAAGGATCACGGCCGCGAGTATGGTGCCGCGCATGTCACCGACGCCGCCCATAATGACAATCACCAGGGCCTTCATCGTGAACAATATGCCGATCGAGGCATCCATGGTCAGGAAGGTGCTGATCAGCGCACCGCCGACGGCCGTCACGGTGCCGCCCAGGGCGAAGGCCAGGGCCGAGGTCCTGAGCACGTTGATGCCGACCAGGCCGGCCGACTGGGGACTGACCGCCACCGCCCGCACCGCCATGCCCGCCCGCGAGGCATATAGCCAGAGGCACAAGAGCGCGCCGATAATGACCGCCACGAGAAAGGCGACGACGCGGTTGAGGGCGTAGGTGTCGTCGAATATTTCAAAAGGTACGGCCAGGTAGGAATAGGAAAAATAGTCACCGCCGAAGGCGGCCAGCATGAGGCCGACGGAGATGAAAGCCAGACCGAAGGTGGCCAGGATGCTGTCGACTTCGAGCTGACCCGGGCTCTTGGCCCGCTTGACCAGCGGCAGCAGCATGACCCGGTAGATCAGCCAGTTGGCGACGAAGGCCAGCGGCGCCACGAAGACGATCGCCAGGAGCGGGCTGGTCTGGCCTGCCGTGAAAACCCAGAAGGCCGCGAAAGCGCCGGCCACGAGCATTTCGCCGTTTGCCAGGTTCATGATCCTGGCGACGCCGTACTGCAGGTTCAGCCCCATCGCGATCAGCGCATAGGTGCCACCGAGCAGAAGGCCTGTGACGACGATGTCCATAAGGGACTTTGAATATGCTCAAAGCAGCCCCGGCGCAAATCAGTAGCGCCGGGGCTAAAGTCGATTTCCGCCTAGTTCCAGCCGGACTTCAGTTGCACGGGTTTTTCGCCCGGGCGGCCGGTCGAGGCGACACCGTAATATTTGCCGTCCTGCCACTGGCCGACGGTCCAGAAGACATCGTTGTTCTGGTTCTTGAAGGTGACATCGCCCATCACCGTCTTGAAGGTGTTCTTCTTGATATAGGCGATGACGGCCGCCCGGTCAGCAGCCCCGACCCCTTCGATTGCCTGCTCGAGAATTTGCAGGCTGGCGTACATGGTGGCGCTGGCCCAACCGTCGGGTAGCTTGCCCGTGATCTCCTTGTGAGCCTTGGCATAGGCCATCATTTCACTGGTATCAGGGTTGATGCCGCCGGCGCCCAGGTTGCCGTTGGCGGCCTTGCCGAACTTGCCGCCGTAGGCCGGGAAGGCGGTGGCGACGGCAGTGTAGAAGGCTTTGACGCCGAGGCCCTGGATCTTCGCCTGCTGGGTCAGTCCGAAAGTATCGGGCGGGTACGACCAGGCGACGAAAGCATCCGCCTTGCTCGCCTTGGCGCCCTTGACGATGGGCGAGAGGTCCTGCGTGCCCAGCGGATAGGATTTGTCGTAGACGATTTCCAGTCCGGCCTTCTTGAAGATGGGCCGGGCCGTCTTCGCCAGCTCGATGCCGAAGGCATCGGCCACGTTGACCATGGCGACCTTGCTGCCGATCTTACCCTCGTTCCTCATCTTGACCAGGATGTCGGCTACCGCCTGGGTGAAGGCCGTCGTTGAGCCGAGCAGGAAGAACAGATTGGAATAGCGTTTGGTCAACTCCGGGATCTGGTCGGTAATGGCACTGACGGCCAAGTGGGGATAGCCGTATTTGGCCAAGATCGGCGCCGTGGCCAAGTTGAAGCCGGTGCCGTAGGGCGCCACGATGAAGTCGACCTTGTCCTGGGTAGCCAAGCGTTGCACGGCCTTGATGGTTTCGCCGGGGTTGGTCTGATCGTCATATTCGATCAGCTCGAGTTTGGCCCGGCCGCTCTTCAGTTTGAGGCCGCCACGGCGATTGACCTGCTCTACCCAGAGGCGGATGTTGGGCCAGTGCGTGACCGTCGAGCCGCCGGCCAGCGGTCCGGTTTTGGGCGCCACGGCGCCGATCTTTATTGTCTCGGCGGAAGCCGCGCCGGCGGACAACCCGCCCGCAACTGCCGCTGCCAGGACCAGTTTCATAGCTGTTCTGCGTTTCATCGTCCCCTCCCTAAGGGTGATTCGTTGTGGTCTTGCCAATTCCAAACGCGTTACCAACGGTGACTGTCGCCGGTCGCTCGCCGGCGCTGATTAGATGGGATAGTCGTGTTCGCCTTCATGAACCGATATCCAACGCAACTCGGTGAACTCGTGAACGCCGGCCTCGCCGCCGAAGCGGCCGTAGCCGCTTGCCTTCATGCCGCCGAAAGGCATTTGCGGCTCGTCGTAGATAGTCGGCGCGTTGACATGACAGATGCCCGATTCAATGCGTCGGGCCACCGCCTGAGCACGCTCCAGGTCTCGTCCGAAGACCGCAGCGGCGAGGCCGTATTCGGTGTCGTTGGCGATTGCAATGGCCTCCTCCAAGCCGCTCGCCCGGATGATTGCAGCGACGGGTCCAAAGGACTCCTCGTGATAGATGCGCATCGCCGAGGTCACGCCGTCCAGCACGGTGGGTTGCAGGATGGTTTCATCGCTGTCTCCGCCGGCCACCAGAGTGGCACCCTTGGCCACCGCGTCGTCGATCAGGCCGCTTACCCGAACCATCGCTTCGCGGCTGATCATCGAGCCCAGCGGGTAGCTGCCGCGGCGCGGATCGCCGGCTTCCAGCGAGGCCACCTTGGCAGTAAATTTTGTAATGAACGCGTCGGCGATGGCGCTGTCGAGGATGATCCGTTCCGTCGAGATACAGACTTGGCCCTGGTTGAAGAAAGCGCCGAAGGCAGCGGCCTTGACCGCCTCATCGAGGTCGGCGTCATCGAGCACCAGGAGCGGCGCCTTGCCACTTAGTTCCAAGAGGCAGGGTTTGAGGTAGCGGGCGCAAACCTCGGCCACGGTGCGGCCGACGCGGGTGGAACCGGTGAAGCTGACGCGGCGTACGGCAGCGTGTGCCACCAGAGCCTCGATGACCTCGCCTGCCGTTTCTGGCGCGTTGATTACCAAGTTCAGCGCTCCCTCGGGCAGCCCGGCCTGGTTGATGGTTTCGGCGACCAGGCAGTGGGTCTTGGGGCAAAGCTCCGAGGCCTTGAGGATCACCGTGTTGGCGCAGGCCAGTGGCACAGCGACGGCGCGCACGCCCAGCACCACCGGCGCGTTCCAGGGCGCTATGCCCAGCACCACGCCCGCCGGCTGGCGCACGGCCAGGGAACGGACATTCGGCTTCAGGGCCGGAATAGCGGTTTCGCTCAGGCGATCGGTCAGGGAAGCGGCGTGGCGCAACATGCTGGCGCCGAGCTGGCAATTGAAGCGCGCCCATGCTTCAGCAGCGCCGGTTTCGTCGGCCATGACCGCGACGAACTCGTCGGCCCGGCTCTCCAAGGCCTCGGCGGCCCGCTCCAAGATCGCTGCGCGCTCGCCCGGCGTGGTGCTCGACCAAGCGGGAAAGGCGGCAGCGGCCGAGTTGGCGGCCTCGATGGCATCAACAGTCGTGGCGGCCGAAGCCTCGGTAGCGATCTTGTTGGTGATCGGGTCAATGCGTTCGTAGACGGCCTCACCATGGGCCGAAACGGAGCGTCCGCCGATCAACAGCTTAGCCTGGAACACCAAGTCCCACCTCCCCCAGACTACGGCGCGTCAGAATTTGATCCGCAAGGATTCTGCCGGCCGATCTATTGTTTTTGTGAGGTTCGCGCCGCCGGCCATTCTGCAATCCATAACAGAGCAAAAAGAAAGTGTGGAGTTAATGGACGAATCTGGTGATTTCTTGAAATAATCTGGGTTATTGTTAGGCTGGAGTACTCATCATGAACGACAGGCTCATTGCGCCTCGAACCGCCATTTATCTACCGCGGGTCCAAGCCGACCGTGTGCAGTGCGCGCTCCAGGATCGCGTGCTCGGGCTGGGGCAAGGCATGGCCGAGCGTCTCTGGCGGGCCGTTCTTTTGACCTCGGGTCGCGGCTCGGTCACCACCGGCGAAGAGGTCGTGCCGCTAATCGCACCTTGCCTCGCCTGGATTCCTTGGCGTCCCGACCGCACCCTCAAGATCCACGCTGGCGGTGTCGGCTACCAGTTCTCGGTAGATGGCGAGGCCCTGGTCGGTGCCATCGGTAATAATCCTGAATCGGTCGACCTCAGGTACCTGGTAGATCGGCGCATCGTCGCCGCCATCGAAAACGATCCCGAGACCATTGCCGACGCCGAAAACGCCTTCGACGCGATCATGCGCGAACTCCATCGCCCGCGCAGTGGCTCGTTGACCATGGTTCAGGCTCTGCTTTGTGCCGTTCTGGTGATCCTTTGGCGGCTTTCGGGCGTCGAGGAAGTGGCATTGCGCACGCAGGGCGAATCCTCGCGCATCCTGCAACGCTTCCGCCAACTCGTGGAGATGCACTTTCGCGATCGTTGGCAGATCGGCTCTTACGCCGAAGCCATCGGCATTTCGCCCGACCGGTTGCACGACATCTGCCGGCGTAAGCTCGGCAAGACACCGAGCCAACTGATCCAAGAGAGGGTCGTCCACGAGGCCCGGCTGCGTCTCGAACGCTCCGCCCTGACGGTCGAACAGGTCGCCAATTCACTGGGTTTTCGCGACGTCGGCCACTTCAGCCGTTTTTTCAAATCCAAGGCCGGCCTGCCACCTGCCACCTATCGCCATCGCATGGCGCTGTCGGTCGGGGATGACCCCGAAGTGCCGGTGAGCACCTACGCCGATTGGCCGTAACCGGCAATCTAGCCAAACCTATTCGCCCGCGAAAACCCCTTCGGCGGCAGCCGCCCCGCGGCACCGCGCTTGCCCAGCCAAGCCAGTAGATCCGTCTCGGTCCGCGTGCGCTCGCCGCTGCGCCAGGTCAGGCCGTCGGCTTTGGTGAAGGCCTGGGCGTCGTTGAGGCCGCCGTCTTTGTATCTCTGCAGCGTGACGCCACGACCGCGGGTCATGGTTGGCACGTCGCCCAGCGGGATGATCAGCAGCTTGCGGTTTTCGCCGATCAGAGCCAGCGCATCAGCGCCCTCGGGCACTTCGGCGCACACCCGAGCCTCGATGTCGCCCTTGACGTTGAGAACCTGCTTGCCGCTGCGCGTCTGGGCGATGGTGGCGTCTTCTTCGACCACGAAGCCGCGGCCGTCGGAGGCGGCCACCAGCAGGCGCCGGCCGGGGCTGTGCAGGCGGAGCTCGACGATGTCCTCGTCGTTGCCCAGATCGAGCATCAGGCGCACCGGTTCGCCGTGGCCACGGCCGCGCTGGATGCGGTCGCAGGGGATGGTGTAGAAGCGGCCGTTGGTGGCGAATAGCACCAGCTTGTCGGTGGTTTCGGCGGTGATCCAGAAGCGGCCACGATCGCCTTCCTTGTACTTGGCCTCGCGGTTCTCCTCGACGTGTCCCTTGACCGCCCGCAGCCAGCCCTTTTCCGAACAGATCACCGTGATGGGCTCGCGCTCGACCATGGCCTCGGGCGGCACCTCGGCAACCGTCGGGGCCTCGGCAAGAAGGGTGCGGCGGGCGCCCAGCGGAGTTTTCTCGCCGAACTGCTTTTTGATCTCGCGGATCTCGGCGGCGATGGCCTGCCAGCGGCCTTTTTCGTTCTTGAGAAGCGCCCGCAGCTCCTTGCCCTCGGCCTCCAAAGCTGCGTGCTCGCTGCGTATCCCCTCCTCCTCCAGGCGGCGCAAGCGGCGCAAGCGCATGTCGAGGATGGCGTCGGCTTGGACGTCGGTGAGATCGAAAGCGGCCACCAGTGCGGCCTTGGGCTCGTCCTCCTCGCGCACGATGCGGATCACCTCGTCGACGTTGAGGTAGACGATGAGGTAGCCGGCAAGGATCTCGAGGCGGCGTTCGATGGTGGCCAAGCGGTGCTTGCTGCCGCGCACCAGCACCTCGTGGCGGTGCTCGAGAAAGGCCCAGAGTGCGCCACGCAGGTCCATCACGCCCGGCGCGCCGCGGGCGTCGAGCACGTTCATGTTGAGGGAAATGCGTACCTCGAGGTCGCTGAGCCGAAAAAGCTGCCCCATGAGCATTTCGGGATCAATGCTGCGGCTGCGGGGCTCCAGCACCAGACGAACCGTCTCGGCCGATTCGTCGCGCACATCGGCCAGCATGGGCAGCTTACGCTCGTTGATCAGGTCGGCGAGTTTCTCGATCAGGCGGCCTTTTTGGACCTGGTAGGGAATCTCGTCGATGACGATCTGGTACTGGCCGTGCTTTTGTTTCTCGACCTGCCAATGGGCGCGCAAACGGAAGCTGCCGCGGCCCGTCTTGTAGGTCTCGACGACGCTGTCGGGGGGCTCGACCAGCACGCCGCCGGTGGGAAAGTCGGGGCCCGGCACGAACTCGGCCAATTTGGCCGCCGTGGCACGTGGGAACTTGATGAGGTGCAAGAGCGCAGCACAAAGCTCGCCGGCATTGTGCGGCGGGATCGAGGTCGCCATGCCCACGGCGATGCCGCTAGCGCCGTTGGCCAAGAGGTTGGGAAAGCGCGCCGGCAGCACTTCGGGCTCGCTGTCCTCGCCGTCGTAGGTGTCGCGGAAATCGACGGTGTCGTCGTCGAGGCCGGCCAACAAAGCCTCGGCGACGGCGGTCAGGCGGGCCTCGGTATAGCGCATGGCGGCGGCGTTATCGCCGTCGATGTTGCCGAAGTTGCCCTGACCGTCGACCAGGGGGTAGCGCTGGGCGAAGTCCTGAGCCAAGCGCACCATAGCGTCGTAGACGGACTGGTCGCCGTGGGGATGGTATTTGCCCATGACGTCGCCGACCACTCGGGCGCATTTCTTGAATCCCTTGTCGGGATCCAGCCGTAACTGCCGCATAGCCCACATCAGGCGGCGCTGCACGGGCTTGAGACCGTCGCGCACGTCCGGCAGCGAGCGCGAAGTGATGGTCGAAAGCGCGTAGGCCAGATAACGCTGGCTTAGGGCCTCGCCCAGCGGGGTTTCGTGGATGGTTTCGGAGCGGGCATTCATTTGCCCACATTTACACCAGATCTAGTGGTTGAGCGAGCAAAACGTTCAAGAAGTCGTGTCCGGGCCGCCGGCAAGGTCTGGTCGTGGGGACGCAGGGCCGAGTGCTCCAGGAAGTGCCCGGTGAGTTCGAGCCCGGCTTCGATTTCCGCCTTGGGATCGTTGAATTCGTCGCCGCCGGCGCCGTTGCCCAAAAGAAAACCGGGCAATTTCATCAATCGGTCACGGTATTGCCCGGCACCTTCGTCGCTTACCGCCCGGCCGCTGCGGGGCGAAACAAACGTCAGGTTCTTGCTGCCGCCGGTAACGGCGCAGCTTGCCAAATCCAGACCGAATCCGAGCTCGGCCAGCAGTCCGAGTTCCCAGCGCACATATACGTAAGGCCAGATCTCAGCGCCCGCCTCCAGCGCATCGAGCAGCGCCCGGGTGGCCTCATGGCTCGCCAAATGGGGCTCACGTTCGGGCAGCGTCAATTCGGCCACGGCACAGGCTGCGGCCAGTCCCGCCAAACGGTCGGGATCGTCCATCAGCGCCGCAGCGCGGGCGCGGGTAAGTTCGACGGTGTAGTGGCCCAGATGTTCCGGCAACCGGGCTCGCCATTCCGCTCTGACCTCGTTGCCAGGCTGCAGAACGCCCCGCATGCGCCGGCCCACGCCGCCCCGCACCAAACCAGCGTGACGGCCGTGATCGCGTGTAAGCAGCTGCACGATGGCCGCCGTCTCGCCGTGCTTGCGGGCACTCAGGACGATGCCATCATCGGCCCACTGCATGGCTAGTACCCCCTACTCTGGAAACTCGAGGCCCATGGCCTGGTAGCGCTCGGGATCATCGAGCCAGTTCTCGCGCACCTTGACGAATAGAAAGAGGTGAACACGGCGCTCGTAGGCCTCTTCGAGCTGGCGGCGCGCCGCCTCGCCCACCGCCTTGATGCGGCTGCCGCCGCGACCCAGCACGATGCCCTTGTGGTTCTGGCGGGTAACGTAAATCACCTGCTCGATGCGCACGCTGCCGTCGTCATGTTCCTTCCAGCCCTCGACCTCGACGGTCAGGGCATAGGGGAGTTCCTGGTGCAGTTGCAGGAAAAGCTGCTCGCGCGTGACTTCGGCCGCGAGAAAGCGCAGTGGCACGTCGGCCAGTTGGTCTTCGGGATAAAGCCACGGTCCCTGCGGCACGGCTTCAGCCAGATGCTGGCGCAGATCGTCGACGCCGTCACCGGCCAGGGCCGAGATCATGAAAGTGTCCGTGAAGACGCCACTGCCCATCAGGCGCTCGACGCGGGGCAGCAGCGCGCTGCGCTCCAGCAGGTCGATCTTGTTCAGCGCCAGGATGGCGCGCCGGCCCTCGCGCTGGAGACCCTCGATGATGTGCTCGGTATCGTCGCCGTGGGCCGCGGGTGGGCGCTGAGCGTCGACCAGCAGGACGCAGATGTCGGCATCGCTGGCACCGCTCCAGGCGGCCGCCACCATGGCGCGCTCGAGCCGGCGCTTGGGCGCGAAGATGCCCGGCGTGTCGACGAAGACGAGCTGCGAGGAAGCCGCCATGGCGATACCGATGAGGCGCGCCCGGGTGGTCTGGACCTTGGGCGTGACGATCGCCAGCTTGCTGCCGACCAGAGCGTTCAGCAGCGTCGATTTGCCGGCATTGGGGGCGCCTAGCAGCGCCACGAAACCGCAGCGTTTTTGGGCGCTGGCGTCCATTTCAGTCACTCGGGTCACTCCCGGGGGCCGCCGCCGTTCGACCCTCCAGCACATCCAGGAGCGCTGCCGCAGCCACCTGCTCGGCGCTGCGCTTGGAGGAGCCGCTGCCCCGGGCCCGCTCATAATCGGCCAAGGTCACCTCGATGGTGAACTGCGGTAAATGCGCCGGGCCGCTCTGCTCGACCACGACATAGGTGGGCGGCTCGTGAGCCCGGGCGTGGCCCCACTCCTGCAACCGCGTCTTGGCATCCTTGGGCGCCTTGGTCAGCGCCGCCATGCGCGGCTCCCAGTAGCGCCCGATGAAGCCGGCCGCCGCCGCCAGGCCGCCATCCAGGTAGAGCGCCGCAATTACCGCCTCGCAGGCGTTGGCCAGGATGGCCGGTTTGTCGCGGCCACCGCTGTCGACCTCGCTACGAGCCAGCTTGAGGTGGTCGCCGAGTTCGACCTCCTGAGCCACCTCGGCCAGGGTTTCGCGCCGCACCAGATCGTTGTAGCGCCGCGCCAGGTGGCCGGCGTCGGCCTCGCCAAAGCGGGCCAATAAGCGCTCGGCAATGACCAGGCCGAGCACCCGGTCGCCGAGGAATTCGAGGCGATCGTAATCACGGCTGCCCTGGCCGGAACGGATGCTGGGATGGGTCAGGGCCTCGTCGAGCAGCTCAGGCGCGGCGAATTCGTGGCCCAGCGCCGTACTCAGCCGGGCCCGATCGGCAATGCCCATCAATCGGTCAACGAGTTGAACAGGCGCCCGAATCGGGTCGCCGAGGGCCAACGCCAGATTTCCCAGAAGCGCGCACTGCCATCGGTCGAGAAAAACAGCACCTCGGCCCGCCCGACCAGGTTCTCGGCCGGCACGAAGCCAACGCCGCCGTGGGCCATGGGCACCCGGCTGTCGAGCGAATTGTCGCGGTTGTCGCCCATGGCGAAGTAATAACCTGCCGGCACGTTGTAGACTTTAGTGTTGTCGTGCTCGCCGTCGATAACCAGATCGATGGTGGCGTAACTGGTGCCGTTGGGCATGGTCTCGCGATACTGCGGCACGCGATAGACGTGGCCCAAACCGTTGCGGTAGACGAAATCGGCGATGCGCTTGCGCTCGACCGCCTTGCCGTTGATCCGCAGCACGCCCCGGCGCACCTGGATCTTGTCGCCGGGCAGCCCCACGATGCGCTTGATGTAGTCGGTCGAATTGTCGCTCGGCAGCTTGAAAACGGCGATGTCGCCACGTTTGGGCTGGCCCTCCATGATCCGTCCGGAAAACAGCGGCGGGCTGAAGGGCAGCGAATGCTGGCTATAGCCGTAGGAATACTTCGAGACGAAAAGGTAATCACCCACCAGCAGCGTCGGCAGCATGGATTCGGAGGGAATGTTGAAGGGCTCGAAAGCCAGCGTGCGAATCACAACGGCTATCAGCACGGCGTAGACGATGGTGCGAACGGATTCGCCGAAGCCGCCCTTCTTCTCGTCGGCAAGCGCCGAATCGGCGGCTTCGTCTTCGCGTTTGTTTCTAAAATTTAACATTAAAAAAACAGTCTAATTATCTGTATATAATACATTTTTTTCCTATGAACTCTCACTGGGCTCGGCCGAGATCAGGACGATGGCCTGGGCCAACGGTGGCTCGTCGGTGATGGTGACCTCGATGTGTGCCTCCATACCGTCCGGCGTCAGCTCCTCGAGACGCGCGAGCGCGCCGCCGCTGAGCCGCATGACGGGCTTGCCCGACGGCAGGTTGTCGACCTGCATATCCCGCCAAAAGACGCCGCGGCGAAAGCCCGTGCCCAGGGCTTTGGAGCAGGCTTCCTTGGCCGCGAAACGACTGGCGTAGGCCTCGGCCCGATTGAAACGGCGATCGCTTTTCTGGCGCTCCACCGGAGTGAAGATGCGCTGAGTGAAGCGCTCGCCGAAGCGCTCCAGGGTTCGTTCGATGCGAGTGATGTTGATCAGGTCGCTGCCCATACCGATGATCATGGAAAATCCCGGATGCGCCCTAGGCCGAAAGCTCGGTGCGGGCCTGATCCATCAGCGCCCGCATGCGCCGGATGCTCGAATCGAGGCCACCGAAGATGGCCTCGCCGACCAGGAAATGCCCGATATTGAGCTCGACCACGTTAGGAATGGCGGCTACGTCGAGCACGCTGTCGAAGCTTAGGCCGTGGCCGGCGTGGCATTCCAGGCCGAGTTCCAGGCAAGTGGCGGCGCCTTCGCGCAGGCGTTCGAGCTCGCGCTCGCGGGCCGCGCCCTCGGCATCGCAAAAGGCCCCGGTGTGCAGCTCGACCACCGGCGCCCCCACCGCCTTGGCAGCAGCGAGCTGATGGCGCTCGGGATCGATGAACAGCGAGACCCGGCAGCCGGCCTGGCTCAGGCGTCCCACGTAGGCTTCCAGGTGAGCCTGGGCACCCGCCACGTCGAGGCCACCTTCGGTGGTTACCTCCTGGCGCTTTTCCGGCACGATGCAGACGGCGTGGGGCTGGTGCCTAAGCGCCACCTCGAGCATCTCGCCGGTAGCCGCCATCTCCAAGTTCAAGGGCAACTCGATCTCGGCCGCCAGGCGCTGGATATCGTCGTCCGAAATATGGCGCCGATCCTCGCGCAGATGCGCCGTGATCCCGTCGGCCCCGGCCGCTGCCGCCAGCCGCGCCGCCTTTACGGGATCGGGATGGCGGCCGCCGCGGGCATTACGGATGGTGGCAACGTGGTCGATGTTGACTCCAAGCCTCAAGCGATTGTTCATGGCTGCGCTCCGCTTTCGAAATTCCCTGCTGCCTGCTCATCGTCACCGGCTTTGGGCTGCCGGATACCGGCCAGCCGCGAGCGCCGCAGGCGGTGGTAGCGCTCGATACCATACCAGGCGGGAAAAAACGAGATCAGCCAAAAAGCCGCCCCCACCGGCACGCCGCCGACCAGCAGCGGCACGAAGACGTCGATGAGATTGTCCAAGAGGAATTGCCAAGAGATCTCCTCGGGCATGTCGAGCTGCCCTTCCCAACCCAGAATGACGATGCCGACGTTGTAGACCAGCACCCAGATGAAGGGAAACGAGTAGGGATTTCCCGCCGCCGTGCCGATGGCCGAGGCGAGCAGATTGGCCCGGATGATCCAAGCAAAGATAGCGGCCAAAATGAAATGGATACCCAGGAAAGGCGTGAACGACACGGCGACGCCGCAAGCCAGACCGGCGGCGATCGAATAGGGCGTGCCCGGCATGCGCACGATGCGATACCAGAAATACTTGCCAGCCCGGCGCCAACCGGCGCTGGGCCATACCAGTTCCCGTGCCTTCTGTGACGTTGTGCGCGGTTGACGGCGGCGGAAGATGGTCACAGCCTCAGACCATACTCCGGCTGCCTGGTTTGACGGCCGGCAGTGCAGCAAGCTCGGGCGGCAGATCATCGGCAGCGAAGGCCGGCACGGCCAAGCCAAGCAGCGAGATCAGCGGCAGTCCCAGGTCGACGGCGCCGGCACTGCGGTCGATCAGGCAGCTCGCTCCGACCACTGTGCCACCGGCGGAAGCGATGGCGGCGATGCATTCCCGCGACGATTTGCCCGTGGTCACCACGTCCTCGGCCATCAGGACCCGCACCCCGGGTTCCAGCGCGAAGCCGCGGCGCAGCTCGAACTCACCCTCGACGCGCTCGGTGAAGATGGCCGGCACACCCAACTGGCGGCCCATCTCGTAGCCCACCACGACCCCGCCCATAGCCGGCGATACCACAAACTCGACGGCGTCCTGGCCGAGCCTTTCCACTACCTTGTCGGCCAAGGCCTGACACAGCAGCGCTGCCCGGTCGGGATGCATCAGCACACGCGCGCACTGGATATAGGCCGCACTGTGCAGCCCCGACGAGAGCAAGAAATGCCCCTCGAGCAGCGCCCCGGTGGCGCGAAAGTGCTGCAATACCTGATCGGCGTTCAGAGACACGAGCGATTTTCCTCCTCGGCGGATCCGTCTGTTTGCCACATATTCGCAGTCGCGCCTAGAGCAAGTCCCAGCGCGCAAACGGCAGCAGAAAATGTTATACTCGGTCGGCGCGGGGCCACATAACCTCTGTTGGTAGTACGCGCGTAACGGGGTAACTCCGTTGGCTGAATTCTCGAGCGCACCCGGGCTGGCCACCCGCCTCCTCCAACGCCTTGGTCTGATCAGGTCAGTGCTCGGGCTGAGTGTTGTTTGCGTGGTCTTCTCCGCGGCCCTCTGCCACGGCCTCTACGCCTTGGTCGATCCCGGAATGTTCGAGATACCGCTTGTCGTCTGGCTTCCGGTTCTGGTTCCGGCTGTCGTGGCGCCGCCGATAGTTTACTTCTCGCTGTCCATTTTGTTTCGCCTTTGGCAGGCCGAGGAGACCTACCGCAACGTATTCGGTGGCGCCCAAGTGGGTATCCTCTGGGGACGCATCAAGGGCGGCAAGGTCTTGGGGGCCAATGACCTTGCCGCCGAGATGTTCGGCTACAAAAATGTCGAAGACTTGGTGGCCAACTATGACGCCGCCAAGCATTGGGCCAATCCCGACGATCGCACCGGTTTTATCGAACAGGGATTGCGCGACGGGGTGATTCGCGAGATCGAGGTTGCGGGCTGGCGACGGGATGGCTCTCCGGCCCACGTCAGCGTCTCCGCCAGATTCTACCCCGAGAGGGACTATTTCGAGAGCGTCATCGTCGACATTAGCGATCGTAAGGAGGCCGAGGCTGCCTTGCGCGAGAGCGCCGATCTACTACCCGAAATCATTGTCGAAATCGACAACAAGGGAACGCTGACCTACATGAATCGGGTGGGCTTCGAGATCACCGGCTACACGGCGGCAGAGATCGCCGAGGGCAAAGTTTCCGCCTCGGCCATTCTGATCCCCGAAAGCGCCGAGAAGGCGCGCGAGGCATTTCTGGCCCTGCGTTCGGGCGAAGAAACATTGCCGGCTGAATACGTCATGTTGGGCAAGGGGGGCGCGAACCGTCCGGTGATGATTCATTCGGCAGCTATCAAGCGGCGCGGCGAGGTCACCGGGGTGCGCACCCTGATGGTCGACATCAGCGAGCGCAAGAAGGCCGAAGCGGAGCTGGTGGCTGCCAAGGAGGTTGCGGAATACGCCGACCGGGCCAAATCGGAATTCCTCGCCAACATGAGCCACGAATTGCGAACGCCGCTCAATGCCATCATGGGTTTCGCCGACATCATGCAGCGGAACCTGTTTGGCCCGATCGGCGATCAACGCTACCAGGAATATACGGTGGGCATCCGCGAGAGCGGCGAGCACCTGCTCAGCCTGATCAACGACATTCTCGATCTTTCGAAAATCGAGGCCGGCCAGGCTCTGTTGGAGGAACAGGAGCTACAGCCCGCCGCACTGGTTGCCGATTGCCTGCGGCTGGTCGAGGTGCGCGCTGCCGAAGCCGATCTGCACCTGCAGGTCGAAGGCCTGGACGACCTGCCGGCGCTGCGGGCGGACCGCCGCATGGTCAAGCAGATACTGCTGAACCTGCTTTCCAACGCCATCAAGTTCAGCCATCGCGGCGGCACCGTCACGGTGGCCGGCGCCATCGACGGGACACGCGGCCTGAGCCTCTCGGTTAGCGACCGCGGCATCGGCATCGCCGCCCCGGACATCCCCAAGGCCATGGCCAACTTCGGTCAGGTGGAAAGCGCACTCGACCGCAAATACGAAGGCACCGGGCTGGGCCTGCCACTGGTCAAGTCATTGGTGGAACTGCACGGTGGCGGCCTAGACATTGAAAGCGAACTAGGCGTCGGCACCAGCGTTTCGGTGTGGTTTCCGCCACATAGGTTGGGCGAAAGCATTTAGCTCCGGCCTTTCTCGTAGGCAGGCAGGCCAGGGTCGATCGTCGACCACGGAACGGCAGAGCCTATCCAACTTTGATAGGCAGGTTGGACAATATTCGGATCATCCCTTGTTTTCCCGCCCGTTCGGCTATTAGGCGTCACGCGAAACGTTGGCGCTACGCACCGGGATACCGGTCTCTCGGTGGCAGATCTCGGCCAGCCGGGCGACGCCCTTTTGGATGGTCTCTTTGGAGGGATTGGCGAAGCAGAGCCGGAGCCGGTTGCGCCCGGCCTCGGCATCGGCCATCCACTCGGCACCGGGATTAAGGGCCACGCCCTCGGCCAGTGCCGCTTGGGCCAGCTTGCCCGTGTCGACGCCTTCGGGCAGCGTGATCCATATGAAGATGCCGCCGCTGGGAGCCTCGAACTCGGCCGTGGCGCCGAAATGCTCCTCGAGCGCCGCCATCATGGTCTGGCATTTGTCGCGCAGCGTTTGTTGCAGCGCCGCTACGTGGTCGTCGAATCTGCTGGCGGAATACTCGGCCAGCACCATCTGCTCCAGGGCGCCGCTGCCGCCATCCGTCTTGAGCGCCAGAAGCCGGCTCAGAACCGGCCAGTCGGCAACCACATAACCGACGCGCAATGCCGGCGCTATGGATTTCGAGAACGAGCCGCAGTAGATCACCTGGCCGCCGTCGTCCAGTGCCCGGATGGCGGGTGGCCGCTCGCCTTGCCACAAGAGGTCAGCATAGCAGTCGTCCTCGAATACCGGGACTGCGTGCTGGCGGGCCAGATCCAGAAGCGCCTGACGGCGGTCCTGGCTCATCACCGTCCCAGTGGGGTTTTGCACCGTGGGGATGGTATAGATGAACTTCGGCTTCTGGCCCTTGGCGGCGAGATCCTCGAGCACCGCAGCCAGGGCATCGGGGCGCATGCCGTCCTGATCGAGATCGACGCCAAGGTATTTGGCGCCCAACTTCCGCAACCGGGTCAGAGCACCGCCATAGGTCGCCGCCTCCACGATCACCGTGTCGCCCGCTTCGATCAACAACGCGTTGACGAGATCGAGTGCCTGGAGCGATCCCGACGTGATGAGAATTTCGTCGGCCGAACAAGCCAGGCTGGCTCGGGACTTCAACTTGGCGGCCACGAATTCGCGCAACGGGCGGTAACCCTGAGGTCCGCTTTCGAGCCAATAGGTGGCCAGCGTGCTGCCCTCACGTGACAGCACCTGTTGGGCGGCAGTGGCCAAATCTGCGGCAGGAACACCGTCAGCATGGTTGTGGCCACCGACGAAATTGTATTCGGGAAAGGCGCTCCAGCGCTGGGCCGCCGGCGGCAGGTCAGATTTCAAAAAGGCAGAGAAATCGAAACTCATGCGGAAATGACTCCTTGGCTAGCCCCGGGCACGATCGACCGAGCTGATGGCGGCGTTGGCACGCAGTGCCGCGATAATGTTGGTCAGGTGCTTGACATCGTGGACCTCGATGTCGACCAGCATCTCGAAGAAATCGGTGGAGCGGTCGACGATCTTGAGGTTGGAAATGTTGCCGTGGTTGTTGGCGATCACCGAGGCCAGGATGGAGAGGCTGCCGGGCTCGTTCATCAGCACCGTCTCGATGCGCGCCACGTGGACGTCAGGGGTCTCGTCGTCGACGTTCCAAGCCACGTCAAGCCAGCGCTCGGGCGTGTCGTTGAACTGGGCCAGAGTCTCGCAGTCGATGGTGTGAATGGTGACACCCTTGCCGGTGGTGATGATGCCGACGATGCGGTCGCCCGGCAGCGCGTGGCAACAGCCTGCGAAATGTACCGCCATGCCCGGTATCAGCCCGCGAATGGGCACCGCCGCATCGCCGCCCCGGCGTGGCTTGCCGCGGGGTCGGATACGTGACAAAAGCTTGCCGGCCCGGGCCTTGACTGTCTGATCGGGAAAAACCGCCGAGATCACCCGCGAGGCCGGCAGCTCGCCGCGGCCGACAGCGGCGCAGATCTCATCGCTGTCGCGCATTTTCAGGGTCTCGGCGACGGCAGTTAGCTTTTTCTCACCATACTCCTCGCCGCGCTCGCGGAAGGCCTTTTTGAGCATGGCCCGCCCGAGATCGAGGTATTGCGAACGCTGCTGCTTGCGAATGAAGCGGCGCACCGCCGAACGGGCCTTGCCGGTGACGGCGAATTTCTCCCAGGTCGGCGAGGGCGCACGCACTTTGGAACGCATGATCTCGACCTGATCGCCGTTGCTGAGCCGGGTACGCAGCGGCACCATGCGGCCGTTGATGCGGGACCCGGCACAGGTGTCGCCGACCTCGGTGTGGACGGCATAGGCGAAATCTACCGGCGTGGCGCCGCGCGGGAGCGCAATCAGGGCGCCCTTGGGCGTGAAGCAGAAAACCTGATCCTGGAACATCTCGAGCTTGGTATGTTCGAGAAATTCCTCCGGGTTGGAGGCGTTTTCCAGGATCTCCAGCAACTCGCGCAGCCAGCGGTACTGGCTGCCGTCGGCCATCTCGCCGCTTTGCTTGTAGATCCAGTGGGCGGCAACCCCGAGCTCAGCCACCTCGTGCATGTCGCGGGTGCGGATCTGGATCTCGACACGCTGCTGTTCGGGGCCGATGACGGCGGTATGGAGCGACTGGTAACCGTTGCGCTTGGGCGTCGAGATGTAGTCCTTGAACGATCCCGGCACCATGGAATAGCGGCCGTGCACCACGCCCAGCACGCGGTAGCAGTCTTCCAGGGTCTCGACCTGAATGCGAAAGGCCATGATGTCGGAAAGCTGCTCGAAGCTGACGTTCTTGCGCTCCATCTTGCGCCAGATCGAAAAAGACCGCTTTTCGCGCCCCAGTACCCTGGCCTTGATCATTTCGTTGGCCAGGTTGCGGCGAAGCTCCTCGGTCACCCTGCCTACCAGGTCACCGCCCTGCTCGCGCAGGAACTCGAGGCGCGAGGCAATGGATTCCCTCGCTTCAGGATTGAGCACCGCGAACGACAGGTCCTCGAGTTCGTCCTTGATGTTCTGCATGCCGATGCGCTCGGCCAGCGGCGCATAGATATCCATGGTCTCGGAGGCGATACGGCGGCGCTTGTCGGGATTGCGCACGAAGGAAAGCGTACGCATGTTGTGCAGCCGATCGGCCAGCTTGACCAGCAGCACGCGGATGTCGTTCGACATGGCCAACACCAGCTTGCGGAAGTTCTCGGCCTGCTGGTTGGGGTCGGCCGAGGCCATCTCGAGCTGCGACAGCTTGGTCACGCCGTCGACCAGACGGGCGATTTCGTTGCCGAACTTGCCCTCTATTTCCTCCAACGTGGCCAGCGTGTCTTCGACCGTGTCGTGCAACAGCGCCGTGGCGATGGTTGTCCAGTCGAGCTTGAGGTCGGTCAAGATGCCGGCCACCTCGAGCGGGTGAGAGAAATAGGGATCGCCCGATTCGCGCGTCTGCGAACCATGCGCCTTCATGGAAAAGATGTAGGCCCGGTTCAACAGGTCCTCGTTCGTGGCCATGTCGTAGCCACGCACCTTTTCCACCAGTTCGTATTGCCGGATCATGACGGCCGCCACAAGACGGAGAGACTTGCGAAGGGGCCCGCGAGGGAGAGATCAGCCGGTATCTCAGTCGGTATTTGTGCGTTCGGCAAGGTGTCCCACCGGCCTTCCGGCCAGGCAGGTATTCGGGTCTCTAACGCCTGCCCGGCGTTCACTCCCCGTCCGTTTGAGAGGCCACCTTGGTGTCATCCGCAGTGCCACCTTCGTCTTCTTCGCTGACCGCCGGGGCTTCGGCCTGGGCCGCCTGCACGACCTCTTCGCTGGCCGCGGCGCCCCAATCTTGGCCGGCCATCAGCATGATATCGTCGTCCTCGGGCTCGTCGAGTTCGACATGCTTTTGCATGCCACGGATCATCGATTCGCGCAGCGTGTCCACCGGCACCGTCTCGTCGGCGATCTCGCGCAGTGCCACGACCGGATTCTTGTCGTTGTCACGTTCCACTGTCAGATCCTCGCCCGAAGCGATCTCGCGCGAACGCTGCGAGGCCATCATGACCAGATCGAACCGGTTTGGAACCTTCGTGACACAATCTTCGACAGTAACGCGCGCCATCTCACTTCTCCGCGATGTTGTCAGCCGTGACAATAAATATTCACAACCGCCCGACAAAGCAAGGCGATAGCACGATATTTCTTCAGATCTTTGGTTAATGGCCCAGCCTACCGCGGTATTAGGCCAGAAGTTCGATGCTCTGGGGACCTAGATCCGCGATCATCTCGGTCACGGAACGGCCGTTCAGCGGATGCCGCCAGTGCGGCGCCAGTTCAGCCAGCGGCATCAGCACGAAGGCCCGCTCGGCCAGCCGGGGGTGAGGAAGTTCGAGCCCGGCGCCGGCAGCCGGCGGCCGGCAAACGACGTCGTCGTAGGCCAGAAGATCGAGATCGACGACGCGGGCCGCGTCGACTTGGCTGCGCCGCCGCCCAATGGCGATTTCAATGTCCAGCAGCCGCTCCAGCAGCGCCTCAGGCGGCAGATTGGTCAGCAAGGCAGCCACGCCGTTTACGAACCAGGGCTGATCCGAGGCTGGTAACGGGGCGCTACGGTACCAGCGCGAGCGGGCCGTCACCTCGATGCCGGCCCTTGCAATTTGCCCAAGCGACGCCTCGAGCGTGTCCCGCGGTTCGCCGTATCGCTCAGACGGCAGGTTGGCGCCCAGGCCGAGAAAGATCAATTTCCAGTGCTCCGTGGCAACAAAGGCTTGTTTTGTCTGCGAAATCGACTATTTCCTATGGGAACAAGCCCCGGGGTTACCCCGAGCCGCATAACTAAATTGTTTTTCAAGCATTTGTCGTGGACGATAGCTACAGTCATTTGCCAGAGCCCATCCTGATCGCCAAATCACTATTCATTCCGGTGAGAGACCGGAGAAAAAGGAATATCAGTTATGACCGGAAGCGCATCCTTTAAGTTCCGTGCCGACGAACGCATCGCCCTGTTCATCGATGGCTCCAACCTATACGCCGCCGCCCGGGCGCTGAATTTCGATATCGATTATAAGCGCCTGCTGGAGACCTTTTCGGCTCAGGGTCAGCTGATCCGTGCTTTCTATTACACGGCACTCATCGAAGACCAGGAATATTCGCCGATCCGGCCGTTGGTCGACTGGCTCGACTACAACGGCTACACCATGGTTACCAAGCCGACCAAAGAATTTACCGATGCCTCCGGGCGGCGCAAGATCAAAGGTAACATGGATATCGAACTGGCGGTCGACCTGCTGGAGATGTCGCCCCACATCGACCACGCGGTGCTGTTCTCCGGCGACGGCGATTTTCGGCGTCTGCTCGAGGCGGTCCAGGGTAAGGGCCTGAGAACTTCGGTGGTCAGCACGGTACGCTCGCAACCGCCCATGGCGGCGGATGAATTGCGCCGCCAGGCCGATAACTTCATCGAACTGCAGGACATCCAGGACCTCATCGCCCGCTCGCCCCAGGAGATCGCAGCGCTGCGCCGCCGCGAAACGCCCGAGCACGACCACTATGACCGGCATGATCACGGCAATCACGACGACCACGATGGCGAGTCAACGGAAGAAAGCGAGGACCTGGACCCGGTCTACCACGACGCCTGAGTATCGTGCCTGCCGCAACGAGGCTTGATTGCGAGCCGGATTTCGACTGTCCCCTCTGTCCCCGTCTGACGGACTTTCGCCGGGCCAACCGGCAGACCCATGCAGCCTGGCACAACGCCCCGGTTCCCGCCTTCGGTAGCACCCGGGCGCGGCTGCTGGTGGTCGGCCTGGCGCCCGGCCTGCGCGGCGCCAACCAGAGCGGCCGGCCCTTCACTGGGGATGCCGCCGGGGACTTGCTCTACCCTGCCCTGCTGCGCCACGAGTTGGCCCGCGGCAGCTACGGCGCCCGGCCCGACGACGGGCTCGAGCTGATCGATTGCCGCATCACCAACGCCGTGCGTTGCGTACCGCCGGAAAACAAACCGGTGGCGGCCGAGATCAACACCTGCCGCAAATTTCTGCGGGCCGAGCTCGCTGGCCTGCCGGAGCTGCGCCTGGTATTGGTGCTGGGCACCATCGCCCACAATTCCGTGCTGGCAGCGCTCGACCTCAAACGCCGCGATCACCCCTTCGGCCACGCCGCGCGCTACGATCTGGGGGCCGGCCGCGAATTGATGGCCAGCTATCACTGTTCGCGCTACAACGTGAATACGGGCCGCTTGACGCCCGAGATGTTCGATGCCGTCTTCGCCACCATACGCCGCACGCTCGATTCCCGAGCGCCGTAGCAAAGGCTATCCCATGCCACCGTCCATCGAAGTGTTCTGGTCCTTTCGCAGCCCCTATTCCTATCTTGTGACGCCGCGTCTGGTGGCGCTGGATCACGACTTCGACGTCGCGATCAACGTGCGGCCGGTCTACCCCATCGCCATCCGCACGCCCGACTTCTTCAGTCGCGTCAATCCGCAATTCGCGCCCTACCTGATGCGGGACACCAAGCGCGTAGCCGAAAGCCTGGGGCTGCCCTTCCGCTGGCCGCCGTTGCCCGATCCTGTGGTGATGGACATGGCGAGCTACACCATCGCCGCCGAACAGCCCTACATCCACCGCCTCACCCGGCTCGGCATCGCGGCCGTCCAGCATGGCCGCGGCCTGGCCTATATCGACGAAGTGTCTCGCCTGATCTTCGGCAGCACGGTCGACGGCTGGCACGAAGGCGATCATCTGGCCCAGGCGGCCGGGCGCGCCGGCCTCGACGGCGCCGAATTGGAGGCCGCAGTGGCAGCCGATGCGGAAAGCCTCGAGGCGGTCATCGAAGCCAACCAGGACGACCATGCCGCCGCCGGCCACTGGGGTGTGCCGCTGATGGTGCTGGATGGCGAGCCCTTCTTCGGCCAGGACCGTTTCGACCTATTGGTCTGGCGCCTCGAGCAAAAAGGCTTGCAGCGGCGCACTTCGTGAGCGCACGAGGAGTACCTCAAGCGCCGGCAGCATTCGCAACTGTCAACCGATCCACGACCGACACCAGCCAATCCATGACCACTCGAATTCGGGTCAGACTGCGAAGCTCCGGATGCACCATAAGCCAAAGCTCACGCGAAAGAGGGCTTGGACCGGTGTCAAGACGCACCAAGCCTGTCTCTTGATCGGCGATTGCGATCGGCAACAGGGATTTGCCGAGTCCGGCCTTCACACCCTGTATGACCGCTTCGGCGTCATTGACCGTCACTTGCGTCGACGCCTGCCGATCACCTGCTGGTCTTTCAGCCATCCAACGCGATTGGGGTAGGTCCGCCATGCCATCTTCGTAGGTGATCCAGGGGAGCCGTTCCGCTCCCTTTCGCGCAGGTCCATAGACAGCATAGCCAAGCCGACCGATACGGCGCGCGATGGCACGGAGCTCCTTGCCAGGCCGCGCGAGACGCAGAGCGATATCGGCTTCACGTTTGGTCAGGTTCAAATCCCGCGGTTCCGCGATGAGTTCGACCCTTAGTTGGGCGTGTTCGCGCAGCAACGCCGGCAGCGCCGGCACCAATACGCGATTCGCGATAATCGGTACCGACGTCAAGCGAACCGTTCCGGCCGCCAGCCCGTCCGTGCCGGAAACAACAGCCTCCACTGCTTGCACCTCAAGCTCGACGCGTTCCGCGCATGCGACAACAGCGCGCCCGGCTTCCGTGGGTTGGAAAATACCAAGGCTTCGTTCGAAAAGTTGGGCACCCAACCTTTCCTCGGCGTGGGCGACACGACGGCCTACCGTGGTTTCGTTGACGCCGAGCCGGCGCGCGGCGCTCGCCAACGACTGGCTTCGCGCCAGGGCCAGCACAAGGCGCAGGTCATTCCAATTGAGATCCGGCATTTTTGCCTGCGTTCTGTGCAAAATTGAATGTTTCTCACCTTATTTTGCAGGCCTACTCTTCTTTCCGTCAACCACCGAAAAGGCAGGAAAGGCTAGCCATGATTTACGCTGTAATGTTCGAGGATGAGGCCGACCGCATCGACGTTCGGCCCAAGCACATGCCAGATCATCTTTCATTCCTGGAGCGTCACGCCTCCAGCATTCAAGCCGCGGGTCCGCTCAAAGACACTGCGAGCGGAAACTCAGCGGGAGGCCTTTGGATGGTGACGGCCGACAGTCCAGAGGCCGTCCGGTCGCTTGTTGAGGCTGACCCCTTCTGGCCCACCGGCCTTCGCAAGTCGGTTCGAATCCTGGAATGGACTCAAGTGTTCTCGAACGGCGAAAGGCTGCTCTAGAGCCTGTCGCGGCTAATCTGACCCATTTGATGGCGCAAGCAAGCCATTGTGGTAGGCGCGTGGCGCAGCGCGATGTGGGACATCGGGCAAGCCGCGCAACGCCCCACAATGGCTTGCTTGCGTCACCGCAGGCCGGCACACCAGGACCCGTGGCGGCGTTGCGCATCTTGGCCGTAGTCCCACTACGCCCTGTGAACCGCGCCTACCCACGGGTCCTGGTGTGCCGGTCAAATGGATCAGATTAGCCGCGACATGCTCTAGCCCCGGTCGCGCATCAGGCGTTGTTTCTGGCGCTGCCAGTCGCGG